>Ga0114996_10004679_pt1 | contig 16305 bp, 18 predicted proteins | sample ArcticOcean_MG_C_4_FD_87039 | JGI IMG/M metagenome (GOLD analysis project Ga0114996, IMG submission 87039) | Marine microbial communities from western Arctic Ocean - ArcticOcean_MG_CB4_134 | ecosystem: Environmental > Aquatic > Marine > Oceanic | place: Arctic Ocean: Canada Basin | collected...
CGCTGGGCAGAGGGTGGGAGTTGCCGTCACGACGCAATCCTGCGCTATTTCGGGGACGAGGAAGAGACGCTGTCCGGGTGCGGCCGCTGTGATGTCTGTCTGACGATGGGTGATGGAGATGCGGCCGACGAGGAGGAAGCCACGACGATTGTGCGGAAGGCGCTGTGCGGTGTCGCTCGCGTCCACGGACGATTTGGGATCCAGGTAGCCGCGAAGTTGCTCAAGGGAGTTGGTGACGACCGGCTGAACTGGTCCGGGCTCGCCAAGACCACCACGTACGGAACACTCGAATCGTACAGCGAGGACTGGATTCTGACACTGCTACGGAGATGCGTGACGGCGGGTTGGGTGGATTTCCACGGAGGGCAACGACCCGTTGTCGTTGTGACCGAAGAAGGCCAGGATGTGATTCACGAACGTCGGCCTGCGCGCCTGCTGCTCCCCACAGTTACGACAGCCCGGGTGAAGGCGCCGGCGTCCAGACGTGGAGGAAAGAAGATCGCAGCCGATGGTATCGAGCTGGATAACGAGGGACGTGATCTCTTCGAGGCGCTTCGCTCATGGCGGGTGGAGACGGCTCGAAAGGAGAAGGTGCCCCCATATGTCATCGGGAGCGATCGGACGCTCCGAGAGATCGCGATGATGCGCCCGACGAACGAGGGTGATCTCGCCTTGGCGCACGGGATAGGGCCGGCGAAGGTGGCGAAGTACGGCGAGGCAATTCTCGACGTCCTGAGATCCGCTCGCTGAGCCCATAAGTCATACGATGGACAATCTTTGCGATCGCCCAATCTGTACTTTGTACTGCCTTGTCTTCTGGTCGTCCCACCTTGAGGAGTTATCGTCATTTCCAAACTCGACAAAGACATCTTCCTGATCATAGTCCTCCTGGTGCTTTACGTACTGGAATGCCTCTTCCCGTATGTCGATACGTTCAAGAGCAAGTCCAGGCACGCTGCGCGGAACATTGGGCTGATCGCCTTCAACGCCATCGTTACCAATCTCGCATTGGTAACGCTCATTGTTCTGTCCACGAACCGTGGCGGGGGCGTCTTCAGTAGCCTGTCGCTCGACTGGAAAATCGAACTTGCTCTCACCATCGTCGCCATCGACTTCCTCACGTATTTCATGCACGTTGCGTTTCATCTGAACACGTTCCTGTGGCGATTTCATCGGATGCATCATTCCGACACAGAGATGGACGTAACTTCCGGCGCCAGATTCCACATTGGGGAGCATATCATCACCGTCTGCACGCGGTGCGCCTTCTTCGTGAGTTTCGGCATGAAGCTGGAATACATCGTGATCTATGAAATGGTATTCCTGGCAAACGTGCTTTTTCCCCATGCGAATCTTTCCGTCGGAAACTCGCTGGACAAGGTCTACAGAGTTATCCTGACATCACCCGACATGCACAAGGTGCATCACTCGACCCGACGGGAAGAACACGATACGAACTACACGAGCCTGTTCTCGGTTTGGGACCGACTCTTCGGGACCTTCCGCATTTCAGAGAACCCTCGAGACATTGTGTATGGGATTCGTGGGCTGGAAGAGGATCAGACCGTGAAAGGGATGTTGTTGACTCCTTTCAAGGAATCGAAACTGGATGAAACCTGAGCAACTATTAGGACGGGAGAGACCGTGTTACGAAATGCCTCCACGCGGATAACAGGATGGGGATTCGTCGCTTCCGGAGTCATGCTCTGGCTGGGGTGGGTGCTCCTGCCTGTGCGAATCGGTACCTTTTTCCAGGCCGGTGACTTCGCCGCTATCCACGAACAATTCCATCTCTGGATCTGGATGTTTCGCATTCACTTGTTCGGCGTTGTCGTCGCTGCAGCTGCTTTGGTTGCGCTCGGGTCTCTGTTGACGGAGTCCGATGCGAGAACCTTGATCTGGCCGGGCGTCGCGGTCGTCGTTAGTGGACTTATGATCGGGGCGTGCGCGGAGGCGTTCTATTACCACTTCGGCGCGTGGGGTGCGCTCGACATGCCCGGGAATTCGGCTTAAGCTGCCCGGGAATCTGTCGTCTCGCTCAAGATTTCGACCGAGTATGTGACCTGTCTGGTCAGATTTGGACGGGTCTTCGGAGGCTTCGGCCTTGTGCTGCTCGGATGGGGTTTGCTGAAGTGGAAGGTTCTGCCGTCGTGGGCTGGAGGCATCGCAGTCTTTATCGGCATAGCTGCTATGGCGATTACCATGGGCCTGCCAGACAATCTGGATCTCTATCTACCTATCTTCCATCTCTATGCCCTGTGGCTGGGCGCCATCGGTGTCGCGACGCTCAGGTCGGGCATTCGAGTCACGGAGTAAACTCTGTGAAGTAGACATTATCAAGTATTCTCGAGATAACGGGCAGGCTCCGTAATCTCAAACCATAGGAACACGAAACGCCCCGCCGGACGTATTGCCGACGGGGCGTTGTGATGTAATGGAAGCGCGACCTGAGCACTCGGGTTGCCCCGATCACGGTTCCAGCGGCGTTCCCTCGGGAGGTTTGTTGAATTTCTTGAGGAAATCGAGGAAGTCCTGGAAATCGACTCTCCCGTCCAAGACCAGGTCGAAGGTAAAGTCCCAAAGCTGCTCGCCAAAACGAGATCCATAGGCGTCGGCAAAGAGGAGGAAGTCGGAGAACCCGACTGTGCCGTCATTGTCGAAATCCGCCGAATGTTCCTCCATATCCAGTGGTTCTACAATGGCCAACCGAAGGGTGTCGGCCTGAACGATGCTGGACAAGAGCTGAAATCCGGAGACTCGCACTTCGTCTCCGGTACTCACGTCCGTCGCTGCCAGCGTTTCTCCTTCGAATCCTATGTAAACAGTTGTCGCGGAAACCTGAATTTCGAAGAGCCAGACTTCTGCCACCTCGATGATCCGGGAATTGGGAACTGTCGTGGTCCCGTCGACAAGAAGACCTTCAAGCGCAATCGCCACAGGCTCGGGCGCCGGTGGATCAACCGGTACGCCGCTTTCCCCGGGAGGATTCGGGCGAACGGGAGGGATGCTGGATCGGTCGCCCGGGTTGGACACGAGGTTTGGATTGACCACCAGCGGAGGAGGCCCATTCGGCGCCCAGACGCCCTGTGGGTCGCCCAGTTCTTCGCCGTTCGTGAATCCGTCCCCATCTGCGTCGAGTGACGCCAGAAGCGGCCCCCAGACGACAACACCCTGATGGTTGGGAGGATCCGGAAAGGCATTGCGGCTCAGGTATATCTGGTTCCCGAGCTCGGTTCCGGTTCCTCCGCCGTTTGGGTCTTCGTGGCAGTTCTGGCAGTTGAATACCCACCCGTTTGGAATGTTTTCCGGCCGCCAGGGACGGCCTTCGATCGCCTGAGTCCCCCAGAACATCCCCACAAGCATTCCTGCCAGTACGACACAATACCGTTTTGTCATCATAGACATCCTCCACCCTGCCGGCTGAACGTGAATCGACTACCCGGCTGACCGTAGGAGGATGCAACCTGCGTGCTGTTAGATGTTGAGGATGCAGATCCGGCGGTTTGAGCCGCCGCATACGGGTCGGTGGCGTGCGGAGCGGCCGAACTTCCGTCATGATAGCATTGGACCGGGGCAGCTTCTCACATGTCTCCATCAGGTTGCCGGCTAAGAGGCCTTGCCGATGAGATACCGACATCGAGGGTTGCGACACGCATCGCGCTCTTGAGAAGCAGACATGTATTATCAGATTGACAACAATCATGTCATCTTATAGATTTACTGGCTCGGAATCTGGCTTATCTGGGGCGAGGCCCGTTGACGCGGCCCGCCTCCGGAGCATTGTGTAAACCGATTGCGATCGTGGCCAGGAGGGCGCCGCTGCCCCGTTTACGATCCGCGGAAGACGAACAGGGGAATAATATGGCTGGCAAACGTGTGGGTATTCTGACGGGAGGCGGAGATTGTCCCGGATTGAACGCCGTTATCCGGGGCGCCGTCCGGAAGGGCATCGATGTCCACGGATGCGAAATGGTGGCTGTTCTGAACGGGTGGCAGGGGATGATGGAGAACCTCACCCGGCCGCTGGATCTGGAGGCCGTATCCGGTATTCTGCCCAGGGGCGGCACCATCATTGGGACGTCCCGGACCAACCCGTTCAAAGAGAACGGGGGCGGCGAGTTGGTACATAATAATATAAAAGCGATGGGGCTGGACGGTCTGATCGCCATCGGCGGCGACGACACCGTTGGCGTTGCTGAAAGGCTGTTCCGCGAGTACGGGACGCCCGTAGTGGGAGTTCCCAAGACCATCGATAACGATCTTGCAGGGACCGACCAGTCATTTGGGTTTGACACTGCGATTAATATTGTGATGGAGGCCCTCGATCGCCTGCATACGACGGCCGAGTCGCACAATCGGGTGATGGTGCTGGAAGTGATGGGACGTCATGCCGGCTGGATTGCCGTTGAGGCAGGGATTGCCGGAGGAGCCGACGTCGTTTTGATCCCGGAAGAGCCTTTTAACGTGCAGGAAGTCTGCAATCTGATACGGAAGCGACACGACCGGGGCAAGACCTTCAGTATTGTTGTGGTGGCGGAGGGCGCCAAGCTCGACGATGAAAGCATGGTCACCCAGTCCGGCGAGAAAGATGCCTTCGGACACGTACGGCTGGGCGGCATCGGGAACTTCGTCGGCCATCAGATCGAGGAAAAGACCGGGTTCGAAACCCGGGTGACGGTGCTGGGTCACATTCAGCGAGGCGGAAGCCCAACGGCCTACGACAGGGTCCTGGGTACACGGTTCGGCATTGCCTCCATCGACCTGGTGGCAAATGACACGTTCGGAAAGATGGTCGCCCTGCGCGGGCTGGATATCGTGGCCATCGACCTGAAGGACGCCGTTGCGGATCTTCGGACGGTTGATATGGGCCTCTACGAAATCGCAAAGGTCTTTTTCGGATAGCGGACTCGGATGACGCTGCTGCATCTGCGGCAGGCATCCTTATGGAGCTTTTGACCCGCAGATCAGCGGAAAGAGCGCGGAGGTAGGACACAATGGCAATCAAAGTGGGTATCAACGGGTTTGGACGGATCGGGCGGTTGGTTTTCCGCGCCGGAATGGCTAATGGCAATGTGGAATTTGTAGCGGTGAACGATCTGATGCCGCCCGATACGGCAGCGCACTTGCTGAAGTATGACAGTGTTCATGGGAAGTATCCCGGCGATGTGAAGGTGCAGGGGAAGGGGATCGCCGTAGACGGCAAGGAAGTTCCGTTTCTTTCTGAGCGGGATCCTGCCAATTTGCCCTGGAAGGAACTGGGCGTGGATATTGTCGTGGAGTCCACAGGCTTCTTCGCCGACAAGGAGAGCGCCGGAAAGCATGTGACCGCAGGCGCTGGCCGGGTGCTTATTTCGGCTCCTGCCAAAGGCGACGTTCCGACGGTGGTGATGGGCATCAACGATGATATCCTGACTGCTGACGACCGCGTGATCTCGAATGCCTCCTGCACGACGAACTGCCTGGCCCCAATGGTCTCGGTGCTGGATCAGACGTTTGGCGTCGTCAAGGGCCTGATGACGACGGTCCACTCCTACACAGGCGACCAGGCCCTTGTTGACGGCCCTCACAAGGATCTGAGGCGAGCAAGGTCGGCGGCCGTTTCGATTATCCCGACGACGACGGGGGCGGCCAGCGCCGTGGGCAAAGTTATCCCCTCCCTCAACGGAAAGCTCGACGGCATGTCGCTGCGTGTTCCGACACCTGATGGGTCCTTCACCGATTTCGTCGCTGTGCTGAAGAAAGATGCGACGGTGGAATCGGTGAACGCTGCCTTCCAAAAGGCTGCAGCCGGCTCCCTCAAGGGTATTCTCGAGTACTCGGATGAACCGCTCGTTTCCATCGACATCGTCGACAATCCCCATTCGTGCATCTTTGATTCAGGGATGACGAGTGTCATCGACGGCGATATGGTGAAGGTGTGCGGGTGGTACGACAACGAGTGGGGCTACTCGAACCGATGCATCGATCTGATCGAAAAACTGGCAGGGATGTAGGAAAGGCAAGGGCGACCGTGGACAGCAGACGGTAGACCGACAGGACGACGGCGGTCCGCCGTCCTCCGTCTGCGGTCGTTTTTCTTAGGAAGGTATTGAGGCTCAGGTAATGGCCAAGCTATCCGTATCCGATCTGGATTTGCAGGGCGAACGTGTCCTCGTCCGGGTCGATTTCAATGTACCTCTGTCCAATGGTCAGGTGTCCGACGACACCCGGTTGACGTCCGCCCTCCCCACGATTCAGTCGATTCTGAACCGAGGTGGGGGCCCTGTCCTGATGTCGCACCTGGGCAGGCCGAAGGGGGCCGTAGATCCGCAGTATTCGCTGAAACCAGTTGCCGTGCGACTGCAGGAACTGCTCGGGTCTGCCGTGATCCTGGCGCCCGACTGCGTGGGCGAGGAGACGGCTTCGTTGGTTGCCAACGCACCCGAGGGCAGCGTGGTGCTCCTGGAGAATCTCCGGTTTCATGCTGCCGAAGAAGCCAACGACCCTGCCTTTGCTCTGGAACTCTCAAAACTCGGGGATCTCTACGTGAACGATGCCTTCGGTACGGCGCATCGTGCTCACGCATCCACCGAAGGCGTCACTCACTACTTCGCCACGTGCGCGGCCGGACTGCTGATGCAGAAAGAGATCGACTATCTCAGCGGCGCCCTGGCCGATCCGGAGCGGCCGTTCACTGCAGTGTTGGGCGGCGCGAAGGTGTCGGGCAAGATCGACGTGATCGAGAACCTGATGCCGAGAGTGAACACGCTGCTGGTCGGCGGTGGAATGGCCTTCACGTTTTTCAAGGCGATGGGGCTGGAGATCGGGAAGTCGCTCTTGGAGGAGGACCGGATTCCGGTCGCCGAAGGGTTGCTGAAGCGGGCGGAAGAGAGCGATGTGAAGCTGGTTCTTCCCGTGGATACGGTGACGGTAGAGGAGTTGGAAAAGGGAGCGCCCACACAAATTGTGAAGTGCGACGCTATTCCGGCAGACCGCGAGGGTGCGGACATCGGGCCCGAGACCCGTGCCCTGTTCGCCGAGGTACTGGTGTCCTCGAAGACGGTGGTGTGGAACGGGCCGATGGGTGTGTTCGAGATCGAGGCTCTGGCTGAAGGGACGAAGGCGGTGGCTGCAGCACTGGCCGAAGCGACTGAACAGGGGGCTACGACGATCATCGGGGGTGGGGAAACGGCTGCCGCGGTGGCCAAGTTCGGGCTGGCCGACAGGGTGAGTCACGTATCCACCGGGGGAGGCGCGTCGCTGGAGTTCTTAGAAGGGAAGGAGCTTCCCGGTGTGGAAGCGCTAACCGACAAGACCTAAGCAATAGAGCGATAAACCGATTGAAGATGGATCATTGTCAATTTGCCATTGATAATTCAAGAGTCGTCACAACACTGAGGATGTCCGATGCGGAAACCGTTTGTGGCAGGTAACTGGAAGATGAACCTGGCTGGGACTGAAGCCGAAGCTCTTGCCAGAAGTGTGGTGGCGGGCGTGAAGGGGGTTGAAGGTGTGGAAATTGGCATCTGCCCCACGTTTGTGGCCCTCGAGCGGGTGGCCGCTGTGGTTTCCGGGACGAACGTGGGTTTGGGCGGACAGAACATGCACTGGGAGGCCGACGGCGCCTTTACCGGCGAGATCTCGGCGTCGATGCTGTTGACCTCTGGATGCCGGTATGTTATATTAGGTCACTCTGAGCGTCGCACCTTCTTTGGTGAGACGGACGAGACTGTAAACAAACGACTTAAGGCTGCTCAGGTTGCAGACCTTACCCCCATTGTCTGTGTGGGGGAAACGCTCCAGGAGCGTGAGTCGGACGTCACCGAGAAGGTCGTTAAGACGCAGGTCGTGGGTGCCTTCAAGGGCGTGTCGGAAGCCGACGCGTCCTCCGCCGTTGTCGCCTACGAACCTGTCTGGGCGATCGGTACGGGCCTCACGGCAACACCGGGTCAGGCGGAGGCGGTTCACGCCTTTATCCGCCAGACACTTACCGACCTCTACACGCCCGCGGCGGCAGACGCCGTTCGTATTCAGTACGGCGGGTCGGTAAAGCCGGAAAACGCGGTTGAACTCTTCGGACAATCCAACATCGATGGCGGACTCATCGGCGGCGCTGCACTAAAGGCCGACAGTTTCGCCGCCATCATTAAGGCAGCGGTATAAACCCTATGGAAACTTTCCTCATTGTCATTCACGTCCTTGTATGCCTTGGTCTTATCCTTTCGATCCTGATGCAGAAGGGTAAGGGAGGCGGGCTCGCCGGATCCGCATTTGGCGGCGGCGGCGGAAGCGCCGTTTTTGGTGGCGCCGGAGCCGCATCCTTTATGACCAAGGTAACGTCCTATATTGCGGTGGTGTTTTTCATCACCTGCATCGGCCTGTGGTACACCTCGCGGAGCACCGACATCCTTCCCCAGACGGCCGCCGAGCGGATGATGGGCGGCCAGGCACCGGTACCAATGGGTACGACCCCGCTTCAGAGCACGCCGCAGCCCCTTGGCGAGTCGGCGGCTCCCGCTGCAGAGAGCGCGACGGAAACGGCTCCGGCCGAATCCGGGTCCGACCAATAGTTCCAACGAGTGCCGAAGTGGTGGAATTGGTAGACACGCCGTCTTGAGGGGGCGGTGCTCGAAAGGGTGTAGGGGTTCGAATCCCCTCTTCGGCACCATAAAATTGAGAAGGGCTTACGTCGCTGCGACGTAGGCCCTTTTTTCGTAGCGGTGAGAGGGCAGAAGGCAGAGACCCACTGCGCCTTTGTTCGTCTGATTGCTGACATCCGTCGGCTGCTTCTACAAGAGGCTTGATCCGAAGGAGGAGGTTCGCCTATCCTTAAGGCAGTTCGAACGCTTTGAGAGGAGTTCCCATGAGATGTTTACTGACGCTTCTGATTATCGCTATGATCGCCGCATGCGGACCTTCCGACGGCGTTCATACAGAGCACTACAATACCGGTTCGAAGCAGGAAGAGGGGACGATCCGAAACGGCGAAAAGTCGGGGAAGTGGGTGTACTACTGGCGTAACGGCAATGTCCAGACGGAAGGGTTCTATATGAAGGGTGAACCGGACAGACGCTGGACGTACTACGATGAACAGGGCAAGAAGATCGCCGAAGGTACGTACAAGGGCGGGAAGATGTGGAATGGGACCTTTGTTCGGTACGTGATGGGGACGAAGAAGTTTATTACGATTGAGGCGGGTAAGGAGAGTGGGAGGTAGAGGCAGCAGTCAGTTGTCTGATACCAGAGTCTACGGGCTGACAGCTTGAAGGTTCAGGGGATTTATGAGATGAGGACCAAATGAGGCGCACGATCGCAGTTGTTTGGGTAGCTGGGTTGCTCGCTGGAATATCCCTTCCGGTCCAGGCGGGGTGGAATCCGTTCAGCAGGGGAGACGACGACGGGAAGAAGGAAGAGAAGGAGCGGAAGAAGGCTCGGTCCGAAGCGGAGAAAGCGACCAAAGTGTTCCGGAAGGCCGACCCGTCGTTGGAGCTGCATTTCGAGTCAGCGGCGGGCTACGCGGTGTTTCCGGGGATTGGAAAGGGCGGGATCGGGATCGGCGGCGCGTATGGGACGGGCGTGGTCTACGAGGGGGGGAAGGCGATCGGCAAGACGAGCGTCAAACAGGTGACGATCGGATTCCAGTTGGGCGGACAGAAGTACAGCGAGTTGATTTTCTTCAAGGATCAGGACGCCCTGGACGCATTCAAGGAAGGAAACTTCGAGCTCACCGCCCAGATATCGGCGGTGGCTGCGGCTGCCGGAGCGTCGAAAGACGCGGCTTATGAACGAGGTGTCGCGGTCTTTACGATGGCGGGCAAGGGGCTGATGTACGAGGCGACGGTGGGGGGGCAGAAGTTTACGTTCGATGCGTACGGAGGAGGAGAGGATTGAGCTGACCTGCGGAAGCGGGACAACTATACGTGCCGACACGGGGGGCCGTCAGGGGAGTTCGCCCCGGCGGCCCTCGGCGCGTTTACATCGGCGGCGAGTGGATTTCGTGGCCGTCGCCCATGAACCAGATGGCGTCGATGCCGAAGGAGAAGATAACACCGATGGCGTAGCCTACGAGGAGGCCGAGGAAGAACTTCTGCGTCTTGCGGTAGAGGAGGCCTCCACCGATCTGAAGAACGATCTTCTTGATGAGCCACGCCACGAAGACGGAGAATGCGGTTGCTCGCACGGGCCAGACGAACGAGATCGCAGAGCCCACGGGGTGTAAGGGCCACCAGGGAAACCGGTAGGTTAGGTAGGAGATGACGGTGGTGACGATGCCCCCCAAAAGGAAAAAGCGGATGGTCTTCCAATCGGCAGGCATAGGATTCAGGCCGGTGGTCACCAGGAAATTGAAGGTCCATCGGTTTCCCGTCGTGTAGCGTCCTCCGAAATTCTGTGCCCCTATGCCGTACGCCAGGACGATTACCATGAAGGCGCACATAGCGAGGGCGAGAATGCCACCGACGATAAGGGCTCCACCTACCTTCCGCTTGTTTCCGGGTATTGCGTCTCCCAGGCGGACGGCGTTGGCCGCTGCCGGCAGGACAAATCCTTTGCTCATGCTGTTCAGTGCGACCATGAGGGCGAGGATGTGCCGGTTGGCGATTCCCAGAATGGGGATGCCGAGGAAGGACGAGATGATATAGCCCGGGCCCATGGCGAACCGTACGGAAACCAGCCCTGTGGCTGCAACCACTTTGGCCATTGCCAGGTATATCAGAAGGCCCAGAATCAGGTAGAAGGGGGCCACCCATGGGCTGAGCCCGAAGGCGATCAGCCAGAAGTTCATGAAGACAAAACAGAAGATGCTGCCGAAGACGGCCACACGATGGGAGATGAACTCCCCTTCGTCGCTTACGCTCGACGCCGGGTTGAATGCCTTGCGGCAGGCGTCTCGAATGCGATGCCTCGACAGCCAGATCCCCCAGAGGATGAAGGCCAGCAGACCCCCACCGTTCTGGATCTGCATGATTTCTGCCGGCGTTCCCATCCCAATCCGTGCACCCATTCCGCCTACGACTACGGCGACGAGGTGAAACACCCAGATGGAGAAGAGGATTTCCAGGCTGGTGAAATAGGCGAAGCCGATGACATAAAAGTCGAACTTTGTGAAGATGGCTGGGAAGTCGCGGCCCAACTCGACCATTGGGTACCCGGTGATGAAGGAAGCGGCCGGGACTCGTGGAGTGAAATAGGAGATGGTATTCCATAGGATGAGGATGAGGGGGACGCAGAGGCCGGCCCAGAAGAGTCCGCTGCGGGCGACCTCGGGGAGGCAGAACCCTTTGTCGTCTCCTCCGGCGGTGAGTTCAATGGGAATCTGGGCCATCGGATAGGGAAGTCGTTCGGATTCAACCCACTGCTTCCGAAGAATGGAGGCAGCAAAGACGCAGGCGAGCAGCATGGCAACGACGAAACTGAGCCACCAGAACAGGGGTCCGATCCAGGCCGCCCAGGGGATGTCGAGAAGCCCTGATCCTTCGGGCAGGCCTGTGTAGAAGCCCTCCATTTGCCCGGCATCATTTGTAGGGAACAGCCACGGTTTGAGGTAGGGTTCGGCGTAATCCATCCACTGGTTTTCGGGAGTCGCGAAGTAGAAGGGGACCGAGATAGTGGCGATGAGGCCGAATATGATTCGGGCGACGGAGGACCCTACGAAGCCGACCGCAAGCGCGATCAGGATTTCAGGCTGGGACAGTCCCTTCCCGCCGAACCTCCGGAGAATAGGGTTCAGGATCAGGGCGAGGAAGGTGATGGAGAAGAAGAGAGAGAGCGGGAAATGGGAAATGGTGAGGGTGGAAGATCGGACCTGGTACTCGGCGATAGGGTCGAGGATGTTGATGCCGACGGCCAGGGCCAGACCAATGCCTATACCCCGATAGACGGAATTGCGGACAGTGAGTTCTGTTTGGGTTTGTGGGTTCAGCTGGGCAGGCATGGGCTCTCCAGATTGATCGGAGTTATTCTACCACCTGATAATACGACGTCGATGGGGAAGACGAAAGCCCCTTGGCTGAAGACGTTCGAGGGGCTTACCAAGACGTCGGAGGGGACTAACGGACGTCGTAGCGAAGGAGGGAGATCCAGGCGCCAGTGAAGCCTATGACAACCAGGACCAGGAGGTTGATGATTTGCGGGAGATTGCGGGCCAGCGCTTCGGCTGTTGTGTCGGAATGACGGTACGCGAGGGGGACGAAATCGTAGAGGTCGAGTGTCTCGTTCGGGTCCATGCCCCAGAACTTCGGTTCCCGGACCCAGACGTAGTCGGCGTAGTAGTGCAGGAAGCCGTCCATCGCCCGCTGCACCTGGCCCTGGTGGTAGAACCCGGTGCGCGCCAGATCGGTGGAAACGAAGCCGAGCGCACCTGCCGGGGAGAAGGATGAGAAGATCTTAACCCAGGACCGCCTCCTGACGAGACTGTTCCTGCGCGTTTCACTCATTCGGTCGATGCGGGTCATGAGTTCGTCCATGCGTCTTCGTCGATCTGTCGGATTTCCTCGTGGAGCGCCCGGTTCGACCAGTTGAGCTGACCCTTCTGCGTGAGGGCCAGGGTGTCCCATCCTGTTGTGCGGCTCCAATATCCGTAGCGAGCTTCCCTGGTGCGTTCGCCCAGATTCCACCGGAGACGTTCGTTCTCCCGTTCCAGCAAACTGAACTCTTCGACCTCAACGACTGCTTCCGCCGCCCGTACGGCTGCGTTGGGGAGCACAAATACCCAAAGGCTCCAAAGGCCGACAGAAGCAGAAACGAGAGAACCCGGCTGTAGGTGAGCGCCGATGCCCAGAGGCCGAAGGCGGCAAACGCGGCAAGGTAGAGGGCAAAGAGTACCAACAGGCAGAGGAGCCTCTTTCAATCTTCTGCCCCCAGGTGGACCTCAGGTGATACGACGGTGATGGTTGCGGCAAGCAGGAAGGCGAAGAGGAAAGGAACCAGCACGCTGATGGTGGCACCAATCAACTTTCCTGCGCATAGGGTTGCCCGAGAAACCGGGAATGACGCGGTGAGCCTCAGCGTACCTTCTTCTTTTTCCCCGCAGACGGCATCGTAGGTGAAGACGATGGCGGTGAGGCTAAGGACGACCTGGACGATGAAGAAGAGGTCGATTACGCCGAAGAGGGGCTTGGATGGCGTCTGCTCAAATGGACTGGACTGAAAGTGTGGCATCTGGAGGAGGTAGCTGTCGGAGGCCACACGCACTCCCGCTTCGCGACCCAGGACACCGCTGAGCCCGTTCACGATAGGGCTAAGCGGTTCCGGTGGGCGATTCCAGAGAAATCCTGTCCCTCTAAACGACAGGAGATGCCCGGATTCCTGCAGCCGCTCCCGCTCGGCTTGGCGCTTCTCTGTGGCCTCTCCGTACTCGGTCTGTTCGGTGCTGTAGGATTGGATTCCGACGACGGTAATCAAGGCGGATAGGAGGGCGCACAGCGTGAATACGGCCAAGAATCGCGCGTCGAGGAGCCTGAGCCGGAGTTCCTTATCGATCAGGCGCGATAGCATCGGGTCCCCAGCAGAGAAGGATCCCCAGGTCGAAGGCGGCGGCCGCGACGTCCTCTTCCGGCCATGTAATGGTGTAGTCGAATCGGGGGACATCGGAGACATCCCACCGGTAAGCGCCAAACCGTTCTGGGTAGAACCGACGAAGGACGTCTCGAGCCCACCCCTTGATAATCCACCCGAAGTGGTTGCTATTGTGAATGCGAACCGCATCACGGAATCTGCGATGCCGGTGGATTCCCGTACCGGCAATTCGGGTGGAGGTCTCCTGAAATGCGAACGCCGGAGCGAAGCGAGCCAGGTTCGAGGACAGGCTCAACCAGATATCGTGCCGGTTCCGATGCTCTTCTTCCAACCGATCCCACCGCTCTCGGCGCATCGGCAGTGCCGATGAAGAGACCCGCTGGCTGTTGAGCGACCATTCCTCATCTGTTGGGTCGCGACCATGCTCCTTGCGGAAGGATTCTGCCCACTCGTCTGTCATTCCGGCCTGGATTCGTTGCACTTCGTTGTGGGCGTCCCATTTCCTTGCTTCCAGGGAAGATGTGCGCCGGGCCTCAACAACCAGGGCGGCGGCCAGAGGACTCACGCGGGGGACCACAATCGTTGTGACGGCCCAGTAGGTGAGAAGGATTACGAGGGCGGTGGACGCACGGTTGGGTGATGGACGAAGCGAAGAGTCCGGCGCTGGCCATTGCGGTAACGTAGCAGGCGATAGAGAGGAGAATGAGGGCCAGTCGATACAGGACTGGCCGGGGGAACGAGATATCGGGAAGGAGGAGAATGACGCCAATGCCCAGGATGAGGGGGAGGAGTACGGAGAGCAGGACGGGGATAAGGGCGCCTACGAGTTTTTCGAAAAGGAAAAGGGGACGGCTGACGGGGAAGGTGGACACCAGCCGAAGGGTGCCTGCCTCTTTCTCGCCGCAGAGGATGTCTCCCGTCATCAGCAGGACGAACAGGCCTATGACCACCTGGACGGTACGGCCGAGGTCCATCTGTGGGAAGAAGCCTGTTTCGGGAAACTCCGCCGCCGAGCTGCGGATCAGCCGTTGCTCGGGTTCGAAGGAAACTTTGGAGGTACGGCCGAGAAAGGGGGACAGCCCGCGAATGAAGAGGGCGAGTTCATTGGGAGGCTTGTGGATATCGTAGCCCCGGCCCCAGAACTCTCCCCAGTTCTGACTGTCGGGGATGAATCGATCGTCGGCGTCGATAATCTGCTGCAGGCGCGCTGCCGACGCTGCTACGGCAGACCGGTGCTGCTCTACCGACGTGCGATAGTATCTGACGCCGTCGTAGAGACTCAACCAGAGGATACAAGCGCCCAGACCTGCAAGAATCAGGAATCTGAGGCTGACCATGTGGTCGAGAAGTTCGCGGCGGATGATTCGTGAAAGCAACGGAGCCCCCACTTGGTGTCTGCACTGAATAGAAGACGTCCTGTACTTCTGACTTCACCTTGCAGCCGCACGTTGCACCTTACTCCAAAGATAGGACCTCCAGCGGGAGAGGTCACTATTGGGTTTGCAGGGTGTCACATCTTTCGTTTTCCTTGACGTATGTGGAATGGTCTGAAGAGACCGATCGTCTGACAAACCTGATAACAGGAGCGTAGATGCGAATCACACATGTCCGGCAGCGACAGATTCGGTTGGTCGAGGAGATCGGCGAACTTGAACCCGCGTGGGACCCGGGCGGGCGATTCGGATTCAGACGTGGAGCAGGATCGTTCGTGGAAATCGAGACGGACGAGGGGGTGGTGGGTATCGGCCCGGGGACGAATCCGGCGCTGATCGATCGCGTGGAATCGAAGCTTGTCGGGCGCGATCCCTTTGAGGTCGAGCGCATTCAGGATGAGGTGTGTCAGCAAGCACGAGGCCTGCCCTACCAGGGCGCCGCCGGCATAGACATCGCGCTTTGGGACCTGATTGGGAAAGCCAGTGGGCAACCTCTGTACAAGGTGTGGGGAGGAGGCGACGATCGTGTGATTCCCTATGCCAGCATGGTCCTCCTTTCGACGCCGGAAGAACGGGCGGCAATGGCGGCGAAGCTGCAGGGAGAGGGCTGGCGAGCGATCAAGCTGCGGCTGCACCACCAGACGATGCGCGAAGATCTGGATACCGTCGCCCGGGTGCAGGCTGCGGCGCCGGATTTGACGGTGATGGTGGACGCGAACCAGGCCCAGTCGGCGCACGGCTGGCAGCCGGGTGTAAGGTGGGACTACCGACGCGCCCTGGAGACCGCGCGAGAGCTGGAGGCGATGGGCGTTTACTGGCTGGAAGAGCCTTTGCCGCGGTACGCGTATGACGATCTGGCGCGACTGAGCGACTCGGTAGCGATTCCGATTGCAGGTGGAGAGAACAACAACGGCGTTCATGAGTTCGTGGAGATGCTCCGTCGGGATGTGTACGGCTTCCTACAGCCGGAGAGCATGGTAAACTCCGGCGTTACGGCGCTGCGGAAGATCGGCGTCCTGGCGGAGGCGTTCGGGAAGCAGATCGTTCCGCATCACGGCGGAGGAAATCTGGGGGTCATCGCCCACCTGCACCTGGTGGCGTCGTGGCCGCATGCACCCTACCTGGAACTGCTTCACGACCCACCGGTGGGAGACTATGCACACGGCTTTTCGATTTTCACGGAGGCTCCGGTGGTTGATGGGGAGGGGATGATGGCTGTTCCGCAGAAACCGGGACTGGGTGTGGAGATCGATCCGGAGCTGGTAATCTAGGCAAAGGGCAGAAGGCAGATCGAGCGAGTGATCTGGAGGCAGAGGAAGCCGACGACGTTGCCGGCGACCTCGGCAATGAAGACGGTCTCTGTTGAGGGCACGGTGAG
>Ga0114996_10004682_pt1 | contig 16299 bp, 9 predicted proteins | sample ArcticOcean_MG_C_4_FD_87039 | JGI IMG/M metagenome (GOLD analysis project Ga0114996, IMG submission 87039) | Marine microbial communities from western Arctic Ocean - ArcticOcean_MG_CB4_134 | ecosystem: Environmental > Aquatic > Marine > Oceanic | place: Arctic Ocean: Canada Basin | collected...
GGGAACCCAGAGACTCTTGACCAGATTGAGGGCTTGCTCACGGCCCTTGCTGTCCTTTCCCTACCAGTATCGATGGGACTTCAGAAGCTATTTGAAGCATTCGGCAATGAGATTGAGTCTAGGAGGCGCGATGACTGAAGAGTGGGGCCATGAATTCTGGAAGTTTATTATGCAGGGAGGACAAGAGTACGCTCCGTTCCCATGGCAACGCGACAAGATTCACATGCGAGCTGAAGGCTCTAGCCGAATGATTGGTGCGTGCGGCAGACGTAGTGGGAAGACCACAGCCATCATTGCTGAAGTAGTCAAAGAGCTATTTACGGAAACCCCTGACATATCTGGAATCCGAAAGCCCCCATTGGTATACGTAATCGCCCCTAACTACGAATTAGCTATGAAAATTTGGGAACCCATCTGGGAATTGTTTGTATCAGAGCGTGGTGGGCTTGAATATCTAAAAGCTAGCCATGATAAACAGAGAAAACTAATAGTTTTAAAGAATGGGGCACGTGTACAGGCCAAAACAGCCGACGATCCGAAGTCATTGCAGGGCGATAGGGTCACTGCAGCCTTCGTTGATGAAGCTCATGACATTTCTGAAGAAGCATGGGCCAACTTTATGCCAGCATTGACAGACTCTAAGGGAGTACTGCGTGCAATCGGCATCCCTCGGGGTAAAGGACGCTTCCGTTCCTACTTCCACAGGGGCGAAGAAGTGGATAACGACAGGTTCTACTCATTCGCTGTCCCTTCATGGGAAAACCCAGCCATTGACCCCAACGAAATAGAGGCAATGCGCGACGAACTAACAGAAAACGAGTACCGTCAGCACTATTTAGCTGAATGGGCCGAGGATGATGGGCAAGTCTTTAAGTCTTATGAGGATTTGTTTGTGTCTGAGACCCCAGACTTCCCTGAAGGACGCTATCTAATGGGATTAGACATAGGAAAGCTACATGATTACACCGTGGCGTACGTAGTAGACATAAATACAGGCAACTTTGTAGATATGGACCGCTTTAGTGGCGTTGATTACACTACTCTTGGTCCCAGAATAGCAGGACTGTACAGTAAATACCGCTGCCAGACAATACACATGGACGCTTCTGGAGTAGGGGAGCCTGTCATGGATATGCTGCGCCAAGAGAACTGTTCGGTCACCCCATTTAAGTTTACTAATCAATCAAAGTCAAAGATTATAGCAGGCATGGCCTCCGAGATTGAGCATAAGCGTGTACAATTCTTAAAGAATGACACTCAACTGTACAAAGAGCTGGGGTTATATGAAGGCAAGGTTATTAGTGGTGGCGCAATTAAGTATTCTGCGCCTGCAGGGTACTTCGATGACTGTGTAATCGCTGCTGCCTTAGCAATAGACAAGCTAAAGAAGCGCAGAAATACATCACGTGGCGCAATGCAAAGTGATTATGTGTCATTCGCAGGAAGTAGGAAAAAATGGTAATGGGTGATACGTACATCAATACACAAGACACAGATTACCAGAGATTTTTAACTCTAAAGAACCAAGTATTCCAAAATTACTTCCATGCAGTTGAACTAGATAACCAATATTACAACTTAGATTACCCCAATGTCGGGCAAATCATACCTACTGAGTGGGGTTCTAGGGGAATCAGACCGACCGTTCCTCCGACTGCACGTAATGCCGTTGACAATCTCGCTGACCATATACTAACAACACCACGTGTGTTCGCTCCTCCACGTCCTACCCAAGATGACATCCAGATGGAGCAAGACTTAGCCGAACGTAAGCGCCAGTTCACTCATGCATTCTGGCATCAAGTAGCTGTACAACAAGGCGATCCACTAGCGCGAGCCAAAAAGCAGGGCATTAAAGATGGACGCATTATACTTAAAAAGACTTTACGGTGGGACTCTATCCCCGACGAACCGTCCTCCACCGCAACTCGCAAGGAGAAGAGTGCCTACCGTAAAGCTATGAAGTCTGTAGGCCAGTCGCAATTTATGTGGAACGTCAAGAACTGCCCGACAGAAACCATTCTAGAGGACCCTGCTGACTGCTATGACCCTAAGTATGTCTATGAATTTTATAAGATATATGTGCATGAAGCACGCAGGATGTATCCCGAGTTAGAAGATGTATTAACTGATTATAAAGACACTGACAAAGTGGACTACGTAGAAATGTGGACTAAACCACATGGAAGTTCCCAAGGTGAATATGTCATCTGGTGTCATGGCGAGCGAATACATGACGATGTTAACCCGTATCACTGGGAGTCATTGAACTCGTCAGACGAGAATCCGAAGTACGACGGGTACGTGCCGTACGCTATTCGTGATTGCGGATGGGGTCAGATAACTGCGGACACTAAACCAGAAGAGAAGTATGTAGGCGTACTACGTCACGTACATTCAATGCTTGAGGCTGAGGCGCGGCAACTCACAGCGGTTGATATCCAAATGCGCTTCTCAACCTTTGCTCCTATTGTGACACGCAATATCTCCGAAGATACAGATCAACCTATTGAGATAGGGCCCGGAAAACGCATAAATCTTATGGATGATCAGGAAATTGAATTCCGTGCGCTACCTGAACTACCTATCAGTTCGTTCCAGCTAATTAACAAAGTCCATGACTATACTAACGAACTATCAAAAGCAAACATTCTGTCAGGCTCCGCTCAACGTGGTGTTGATACAGCGACTGAAGCTGACATGAATGTGCGTAACGCAGCAGCCAAGCTACAAGGTCCTATTAATGCCATGCGTTCAGCAATTATGGTTATCAATCGTTGGATACTCCAAGACATAGAGAAGATAATTGAGGCTCCTGTAACTATCTATGGTGGAATGAAAGGAGCGCCCAGCTCCATTGTGATTGAACCAAAAGAGATAGCAGGGTTTTATGAGACCTATGTAGAGCTATACACCAGCGACCAATCAGCACTTGATGCAAGGAATGCTCGCCTATGGGCTGACTTGTATGCGGTATACCAAGGAGTTTTGTCTCCTCAGACAGCAATGGAACGTGGTGGAATAGAGAATCCTCAAGAAGAAATGATGAAGGCTTCTGTGGCTAGGTTGTTTATGTCAGAACCCGCAGAACAAGTAAGAACTATGATGATGCTTAATGGTTTGCAGTCTTCAGCAGAAGATGTACTTACTGCATATAGAAACGGAATGATGCAAGAAGGAGCGCAAGGCCCACCCCAAGGTCCACCCCAAGGACCGCCTCAAGGGCCTATGATGCAACAAGGGCAGAATCAAGCTACTCGCCCGACAATGGAGCAAATGATGAATCAATCACAACCAATAGTTGACGAGGCGCAACTCAACCTACAAGCACAGCAGCCGCAATCGATGTTTCAATAATGGCTGGTGAACTATCAAATCAGATGCTAAGTGCGGCAGCTCAGGCAATAGCACTCAATGCACGTGCATTGCATTATGTGGCTGATGCGTTTGCAACGGAAGAGGAGCGAGATTTTCAATCTGTACCACTCCAAGATATGTGGAATACATTTAATGCCCATGGACATGGTGATGATTTAAGATATTGTAATGATCCGTTTTGCACCCAAGCGCGACAGACAATTAGGAATATGGTGGGTCAAGAAATGCAGAAGCAAGAACAAGAATTCTTCGGTGCTCAAGGTGGAGGTGTCTAATGGTTGACCCAGTTTTCAATCGCGAAAAAGCTGAGGCTGCCCTCGGTCAATGGTGGAATACATATGGAATTAACCAAAACCTCGGAGACGATACTGCATACAAGAATTCCGACGGTTATGTTGAAAAACTAATAAGCTCATCCGACCCTGAACGCAGCGGATGGTTTGATGAGTCAAATAGTTTGATTGGACGAATTGAAAAACTACTGAGTCGAGGCGCATCTGTATCTGACGTAGTTTCAATCATGGGAAACATTTCAGCTGAAAACGATTGGTCTAGTCGTGTCTGGGGTGACCAACCCTCGGGGACAGCTCAGAGAATGGATTCTTGGCTTAGTAACGCTTCTATAAAAGCGCAAACCGAAGCTATGAATCTTACATTAACTGACAAAGGGTATGACGATAAACAATTACTAAAAAAGTATGAGCAGTTTATTGGACGAGTGCTTCCTAAAACAACAGCAGGCTTAACTCTTCAAGGAATAGATCCCGCAACCGCAACTCGAATTAGAAACGCAATCAACCAATTTGGATTAGAGGAAGCAAAAGCTTCGATTGCTATATCTTTTGCTGAGGGCATAAATGCTTCAGGCAAGGCTATTGATTTTTCTAACGAAGATACAATTCTAAAATCGTTATCTAATTACGGACATAACTGGGGCGATAAATCTACAACCACAAATCCTGCTGCACGAGATCTAGCTATTACTTCGCTTCTGTTATCAAAAGGACCGACTAACCCTACTGGATACACATCGTGGCTTAACCAAACATTTAAAGATACAGCTTCAGTAAATGAATATTTAAGTAATCCTTCTCAGTACCAAGGGACAACATCTACCTCAAATGATACTGGCTGGCAAAGTAAGTTCAGTCAAAACATTATTGACAATGTTGAGTCAGGGCGATGGGGCTTCGATGCGTTTGCCGATAAAGGCAGTAATCAAATTGGACAATTTACTAACAGAGACACTGGTGAAACTGTAAACGTCAGGGTTAAGGGTCAGGTCACTGACATGGGTCCTGATAACAAAGAAGTAACAACTGAAATCCCCAGTCAAATAATTCCACCTGATAAAGACTGGCGAGATGTTCTGGGTACTGACCGTTTAGCATTAGATGCAGCCGCGCAGGCATGGAATCAGGACTTCAAAGACGCTGCTCAAGAGGTGCAAGACGCATACCAGACTCGTGTTCAGGACCATATAGAGTGGTACAACACAACTAAAGTTATAGGGGCTACTAAAGACCGAGACTTAAAAGAGAAGCTAGCCAAGGAACAAAACAAACTAGCAGAAGATTTGCAAGTAGCTCGCCTTACATCAGATGCAGATTTGCAAAAGTTACGACTCGACAACAATATAACAATATCTGACGCTCAAATAGAGTCCCGTGAGGCTATTGCTAATCTGGCGTACGACAAGGTTACAAAAGATACTGCGGCACGCTTAGCACAAGCAGGGTTAGAGCTTGATTTTGCAGAAGACAAGTGGGCAGACCAACTTGAATTAGCAACAGCCGCTTCGGACTTAGAAGCAGATAAATTTACAGAAACTAAAACACAGTTTGACGAGACTATTGCATTACAAACCGCAAAGTTTGACGAAAATAAAAAGCAGTTTGGCGAGAGCATTGCATTAGAAATACAAAAATATGAAGCAGATAAAGAACAATTTGGACAGGGTCTCGCTGAAAAAATGCGTCAGTTCGATGAGATTAGCGCAGCTGACCAAGCCACATTTGACCAACGGTATAAATTCTGGGGAAACTTAAGTGCTGCCGAAAAAGCTACGTTAGCACAAAACAACTTTCAGTTTGAAAATTTAAGTGCCGCTGAAGAAAAATCCTTCAAGCAAGATATGTTTAAGTTCCAGAATGTATCGGCAGGTGAACAAGCATCTTTGGGCTTACAGGAAAAAATGTTTGAAGGAGTATCAGGCAATACTCAAGCAACCCTAGACCAAGACATGTTTAAGTTTGCCAATATTAGTGCTCTTGATACAGCTCAACTGGCACAGGATGAGTCTCAATTTGGAAGAAATTTAGAACAAGACGAGTCTCAGTTTGCACGGAACATAGATGAAAGTGGCAGACAGTTCAATATTGGTGAATCAGGGGATACGTTACGTACTCAAATAAGTACGCAACCTTCCCTGATGGGAGCCATTACTGACCGTGACAGGCTTATGAATGAAATGTTGTCACAGGGTGGCAACTACTTAGCACGAGCATTTAACCAGTATGGACAATCCGCCCCTACTGACCAGCCTTCAGTTGCAGACCGTATAAACTCATTACGGGCTCAAACGGTAGAGCAAAATGCATTAGCTCAAATGGGAGCAGACTCAGCCAATGAGGCAATCAAGCAATCTGAATATCAGAAGTATATGCAGACAGCCACGCAAGGGGCGCAAGCAAGATGGGATGAATACGTAGGTGCGAATACTTCTACAGTAGGAGGTGGTACATATGAATTTGCTAACCCTAACTTTAATGCAGCCGATATTGAAACACAGCGAGCTAATTTAACAGCAGCGGCTCAAGAAGCTCAAGCTAAAGCAGATTACTTTAGTGGTACTGACTATACAGATCCAACCAGTGGGCAAGTATACGAGGCAGACATTTTCCCTCAAGGAGTGCCAGACATAGGATTCCAAGCAAAAGCGGCTCAGCCTCATTTAGACGCGGCAACGGCAGCTCAAGCCGCACTTGATAAATATCAAGCTCCAAATCAGTTTGTAACGGGGACTAACCCCTCTGAATCTGTGTATACAGGAATGAACCGTAATCAATGGGATCAGCAGTATGGTCAAGCTAATAACATGCAAGACTGGTGGAATACAGTAGCTGATCAGTCTGCTATTCAGCCACGGTTTGCACAGCCTGACATGGCTCCAGTCCAGCCAATGACTTCTATGGAAGAACTTGTTGCGATGTCTCGTGGCTTTCTGTCGCCAGCAGCACAAGATGTTTACTTTGGTGGTGCGGCTCGTCCGAAAACTGGCTTCGGGTTTGCTCTACCTTCGTATCAGCAATTACAGAGGTTAGCTCCAGAGGAGCGTGACGCATTAAACACAGCAATGTTAACTGAGTTCAATGTGCCTTTATCAAACGCAGTATATGAAGAGAGATTAAGAGGACAACCTACTCGAACTTCAGCCCCTGCTGCATCTCAAAGACCAACTCAAATGTTTAGACGTAGTCCGTATCAAACAACAAACACTGGACTAAGGCAATCTACGGCTCCAATGGGGCAGGTTCGTGAAGCGTCGCGTCAGCCAATGTTCAGGAGTAGCTAATGCCATATCAGTGGCAAGGTGTAGGAACGTCCGCTACCTCTGGTGTATCTGAGGGCCGTGTCCCTAATAGCCAGCTAGGTTTTACTGATCCTGAAGATGAGAGGTTTAAGTTCAGCTTTGGTTCAATGTTCTCTCCAATTGGAAAAGGAATAAGCCGAGGATGGTCTGAATTAGATAAGCCATTATCAGAAAGATTTGGATTCAGGCTGCCAGAAATGAGAGGTCCTGTTGATGAAATAGGAAACTTCCTTTTAGATGAAGCTACTCGTCCTACAAACCTTGCCTTTGCAATCCCGGGATTGGGCGCTTCTAAATTCTTGACGAAGGGCGCACTGTATGGAGCAAAGGGACTCGGAAAATCTACAGGCTTACGACAGTTGCCAAAAATAGGCAAGGCGTTATCCCCCGTGTGGGAGGGAGTAGGTGCAGGTTCGGTCCGAGGAGCTTCAAGACTCGGTCGTGCCGTGATCGAACCAGTCGCTGGTTATCAATCTAACTTAGGCGCACGAGTCCTTGGCGAAGTAGGAGTTGGTGCAGGCGCTGCAGCTGCAGCTCGTGGAGTTCAAGAGATACTCCCAGAAAACGCTGATGGAGGATGGCTGGGTATAGGCCTTCCAGTTCTTGCTGGTTTGGTAGGAGGAATAGGTGGAGCGGTTGGAGCGGGACGTGCTTTAAGGGCAGCAGGGCAGATGCCTGATACTGACAACATAGCATCGATGGCTAATCTTATTAGGGCCGCAGGTAAAGTACAAACTGCACAAGGTAGGCAAGCACTATTCAGTGCTCTAGAAGCCGACACTATATTAAAAAAACAATTTGCTAACAAAGCTGTATCTTTGGAAAAACGTAGAGATGCTCTATTAGATATGTCAGGGATGTTGGAATCATCAGGCACTTCCTCGGCTAAAGGAGGGGCGGGCACGAAGAACCAACTTGAATGGATGGAGATGTTAGTTAAACGCAATAACGACCGTCTCACAAAACAAGGACATGCTAGCGGAATGTCTATGGAGGAGAAAATTAGGTATCTAGACGGTGCAGCAGAAGCAGAAACTCCTAATTTGCCAGCACGTTTACTAGATGATACTGATGCAGCGGCTAGATTTGATTTTCAAAAAGAGTTAGAGCTAAAAGGAAAAGCAACTCAAGACACATATAAACAATTCCATTCTGACCAGTGGTGGAATGCTGAAGAGTTACTTGGGTTTGAGGTAGATAAGGCCTCTAAGGAAATGACAAACATCTTGAGTGCAAAAGATGCACTATCAACTACTGATGCGCTTGCTAATTACCTAGAAAATAAAAAACTTCGAGGGGGTATGCAGTATTTTGGTGATGTCGAAGGACTTGACGATTTAATGAATTTTGGTATTGGTGAAGACGAAAACTTACTGCGTATCCTCGCATTCGATGACGAGTTATATGATGGCTCAGTGTTTCACGACGTAAAAGGATTTGAAATCGCAAAGCGGAGAGCCGCTAATCCCGTACTCCAATTCCTGCATGTTGCGGGCATATCCAAACTTAATCCATGGGCTGCTGAAGTTGGCGCACGCCAAGAGGCAATGAAGTCAGCAGGAGAGAGCTGGATTAATGGGGAATCTCTATCGATGGCAAAGCAAATGGACCAAGCTGGCATGGGTGGCGCAGACGGAGCTGGCATGTTTGACATTAAGAATAGTGATGCTGGACGAGCGACAGGCAGACTGCGAAAAAAAGGCCAACTAAAGGTTATTAAAGATAAAGACGGAAGAACTGGATACGACTTGTCCCAAAAGGCTGTAGAAAACGGAGACATAACTCAAGAGCAAAAAGATTTCTTTAGCGGCCTAATCCGTGGTGCTGCAGAGAGATTCCAGATGCTTAAACGAGCGGGGATTGATGTAGAAAAGATTACCCATAGGGGTGATGTGCATGTGAGAGGTGGAAAACGAGTAAAGCAAACTGAATATAACAGAGCGCAGTCTGAACTAATAGCAAAGAATGAGACGGACGAGTTCTTGTTAGGGGGGATGATGGGAGACGAAGTAGAGATTGGTCCATTAGCTACAGAGATGGAAGAGCGTGGAATGGGAATCTTTACTCGGAAAGACGGAACTGAATACAATCAGCAAGGCGCAATTATTAATGATGAGAACCCTTTAATCGGAGACGTATTAGAACTTGGGATATATGACAGTGACCTTGAAGAGTTACTTGATGATGTAGGAGGGGCATTCTTTCACCGAGAAGTATATAACGACCCAGAGAAGTTTAGATTAAAAAATCAACGTGCTAGGAAAAGTGCCAATACTGATCTAACACATGAGCGTGTTGGTGACGTGGATGGATGGGAAAGCGATTCACCGCTTGCTAGGACAATGGAAGAATCGCTACTTCTCAACGATGATTTTGATGGTTACTTGGGGAACTTTGCGAAAATATATGAGCAGGAACTCAGGGCATTTGTAGACATGTTAGCTGACCAGCAGCTGGTACGGGATACAGCTCTCCGTGGTAAGACGGAAGTACAAGTGATGAAGGAAATGTCATACGACCTATTCAGTCGGCGCAACCAGCTTAAAAGAGATCTGGCGGTTGTTCGGCAATCACAGACTGGTACGGTTCGTAATCAAGAAGCCGCTTCCACCTCTCAAGCAGTTCATCGTGCAGAACAAAAAAGATTAGTGTCTGATTTAGGCGAAGTATATACTCGTTTTTTGAAGCTTAATGCTCTAGATACTCCAGCAAGTAAGGGCTATGACACTCGCGGAACTCCAGTAGAGTTTGAAGGGGAAACGATCAATGTTCCTCAACGAATTGGCGATGACCCTAAAGACCCTATGCTTATGCCTGCAATATTTGACGAGCAAGGGCAGCCAGAGTTACCTAGGCGAGGTCAGTTTGATGTGCAAAGCGTTACCTTTCGGGCACAACTAAAATTGGACAGCATTAATGTAGCTAACCAGTCCAGAGAGTTAGTAAAGTTCGTATCAGAAACTATCAATCTTATTGACGAACTAAATGTATCGTTCTTGCCTAGAAGAAAAGAATACCAAGAGGTGGCTCGCCGACTTGGTGGACTCCGCTCTGCGTTAATGAAAGCTCAGGATGGAGTTAAGGCAAAGAAAGAATTTACTACTACTAGAGGAAGACGTGTTGAAGTAGGCGAGTCATTACAAAGAAACATTCGAGATATGGACGACCAAATACTAGATATTTTAGGAGAGGGTTGGGAAATTAGGCAGGTGGATGCGAACGCAATAGGCCTTGGCCGATTACCTGAAGGGCAAATACAGCGTGTATATGATCGCCCAACCTATGGGCAAAGTAGCGCATGGGCATTCCATTTAAACGGGCAGCCTGTTTCTATGGATAATGTATTGATGCAATTAGAAGGATATTCATACGCCAAGGATGGCAGTTCTCGCTACCGAGGCAACTTTACATCTAAAGCACAGATACAAATAAAGAAAGACCAGTATAAAGAATTATTCCATTCCTACATAAAACAAACCGAGAAGGTCAACGGGATTTTACATAAAATAGAAGAAGTCGAGGGTATATATAACTTCCTAATCCAAGAAGTAGCAGGTAACGTCGATGAAACGCGGGCATTGAATGGGGCTATTAGCGGACAGACTGCTGAGATGGCAACACAAGTTGGACAAAACCTAGCATACAATTCAAACACTTTTGATAGAGGTTTACTAGAAGCACGATTGAAATTATTGCGGCGTGAATATGATAATCAAGGAAGTTTAGCCCAAGTCCAAGCTGACAAAGGCGAAGCCGCCAGAGCTAAGTATAAAGAAATATCTGCGAAGATTAAAACCTTAGAGGAGGCCAATACAAAGGTGGATGCTGAATACGAAAAAGCATTAACCAGAAATACTGATGGCAATTTATTAGAGCAAGTTCCCAACTTGAGTAACCAATTAAATGGAACTAAGTTTTATAGCCCTGCGGCTGCGGAAGAGTTAAGGGTGCAGCTTACCCCTGAGGGGAGCAGTGGCCGAGTAGCAACGCACTTATGGAATGCCACCAGTGTCTTTAACAATACTATGCGTCCTGTGATGGCAGCATTTGACATGAGTGCATTAGGGATTCAGGGGATGCTTGCTATAGGAGCTAACCCTGCTCAAGCTGCGCAAATGTTTAGGATAGCTTCCAAATCTATCATGGGACGGCCAGAAGAATATAACCAATTCATTTTAAATAATTATTCCAGATCTATTAAAGGAGATGCTTCTATTCAAGCAGCTATTGCGGATGGCCTTCATTGGTCAGCTGAAGATTCTATAGGTGAATTTGGTATGGACCTTGGAGATACACCCAATAAGATTCTATATAATAAATTTTCAAAGGCAGCCAAGATTTCTAAGGGTGCTGACTTATCTAACCAACATTTTTCTCGTACAGGTAACTTAATGAGATACATGATGTATCAGCAGGCGTTAGAAGGAAGTACGTGGCATAAAAACATAGCTCAGTTAACGCGTGGAGGTAAGGCCCCAGCACTAAGAGAGTTAAATCAAAAAGACCGCAGAGACCTTATTCAAGTAATTAATGAAGCGACAGGGTGGAGTAAAGGGAAGCCAAAAGATATAGAATCTGCATTGTTGTTTGCTCCACGATTCTTTAAGTCGCAGCTAAACATATTAGCGAAGGCTGTAAAAGGGGGAACTCCAGCTAACCAGTATGCAGGGGATCTCATTGTACGTACCGTAGCGTTAGGTTCATTTTTTACAATAGCTATGAATGAAATGCGTGGGAAGCATACTGATATGAACCCGATTAAAACAACTATCGATGGCAACTTGTACTACAACACAAACTTTATGAGGATTAAGGACGTGGGTGGAGCGGATCTATCAGTCTTTGGGCCGTGGGATACATTAGCTAGCATGCTCACAATGGCATTCACAGATGGGCCAGCAAGCATAACTAAACGAACCCTTGAATATAAAGCAAGCCCAGCGAGCAGCTTGATGATTGACATATTTAGAGGGAGAAACTTCGGAGGGCAAGAAGTATTCCGTTCAGCAAACATAGTCACAATAATGGGTGATGTGTATGAAGAGGGGACAGGCTTACTTCCCTTTACAGGGCAGGATATAATTGAGCCGCTTCCAATAATTGGAACTGAGGGGACCCCCTATACCCTTACCCCAATATTCAACTTTATGGGTATTAAAGGTTCGCCAACTACTGCGACCGAACGACGAGACAAGTCTGTATCCAAATGGGTTTCGGAATTAACGCCAGTGGCTCGCGACGAGTTAGGGTTTGAAGAAGAGTCAGAGTACCAGAAGTTTAGAGACCTTACAGGAAAAGCCCGAACAGCGTTCAACGATGAAAACCCAGAGCATGAAGTAAATATGCGAGAGAGCAGAGGGAAATTTGCTAGACAGGGTGACGCTGCAGCAATGGGTTATTTGGCAAAGGGTGATATCCGAGCAGACAGAATGGATACTATTGAAAGCTTAGTAGCTCACTACGAATCAGGTGCTCATCCACCGATTACAATGTCTAAATTATTAGACTTGGTAAGTGACGAAAATAAAAAAGCGGCTATCCGTCGAGCTGATGTAGATAAAACATATGAAACCGCCATCACCAATCCTGATTTGTCTGACCCAAACGATATGGCCTTACACCAGTTTTACTCGTTATATTCAGATCCATTAGTTGAAGTCGCCCCTAACATAATGGACTGGCAAGCCTACGATGCTCTCTATACAGAGCTATATGATTCATGGACTCCAGAGCAACGCCGTTGGGTAGACTCTAGACAGCCCGCTCAGTACCCAGAATCAATCCAACCCTTTATGGATGCAAAAACATACATTTCACGAAGTGGATATTATGATGTCGGAGCTGAGCTGTATAACAAGCGCAAGCAAACGATCCACAATGTCCTGACCCAAAATAGTTACATCGTTCCTAAGACATGGACAGGGTTTGAAGCACTATGGACTGACATGAAGCGAACGGATGCTTCAACGGCAGCAAAATTGGCGCAATTTCATAGAGATGTAGGAGGGCAGATTGAAGGACTAAGAGACCGCTTTATACAAGAAGATGAAAGACTGGGTAACGCACTGATAATGACAGGGCGACGAACAAATCCAGAATACTCAATGCGTATTGGTTCACGATGATTGACGAATGTGTAACTAGTACGACATAATCAACAGAATAGGAGAAACGAAGTGGTTAATGAAACTGCTCCGATATCGGAAACTACTTATGGGGACGACGCTGCAGAAGCACCCGTCGAAGACGAAGTAGTAGACATAGAGGACTCGGTTGAAGATACTGAGGACGATTCAGAATTAGAAACTCTCGTAGAGTATGCAACCAAAGATGAGTTAAATAGGATACGTCCTATGCTCGGACGGTATACAAAAACTCTCGACCAGTTACAAGCTAAGACTGAAGGATTCGTGTCGAAGGATGAAGTAGAGTCTTTCCGCCAAGAACTTGGCGAGATTCGCGATTTGCTAGAGCTAGGACTACAGGACACTGCATCGGAAGAGGTGCTTAATAGGGTTCGTGCAGTTCGTAGCGAAGCAACAAAGCGTGATGATAGAGAGTCTTTACGGAAAGAACTTCTAGACGAATTAGGCCAAGGTTCCACGACGGGAGCAACCCAAGCAAATACATCAGGAGACGATGTCGCTGCTGCTTCAACACAAGTTCTTGCTTATGCAAGAGGCAAGGGCCTTGCCCCTGAAGATATCCCCGCAGAAGTGTGGGACATCAAACAGGGACAAACATTGGTGCAAGCAATGCAGCATGCGGAGTCTACGATTGATCAAGTATTAAGTGAGCGAGCAGGTTCAGCTCGGCGTACTCGAAAGAAAAACGCCGACCCTAAATCAGCTCCAACACCTGCGGCTTCAGGTACTTCATACAAGGGACTAACCCTTGAGAAATTATCAACAATGTCGCGAGATGAAATCGCTGAACTTCCAAAAGAAGTTGTCGATAAAGTACTCGCATCACCAAGTTAGGATGAATATCAATGGCTATTGATAACTTTATTCCTCAGATTTGGGCTAATCGTATTCTTGAAAACTTGAATGCAGCTCACGTTTTTGCAGACCGCTTAAACCGTGATTACGAAGGTGACATTAAAGCGCATGGAGATAGTGTACGGATCAACTCGATTGGTCGAGTAACTATTTCTGACTACGTTAAGAATGGCACGATCACAGCACCTGAAACCCTACAAGGTTCAGACATGGTTCTGGAAATTACGCAAGCTAAATACTTCAATTTCGAGATTGACGATATAGACAAATGGCAGCAGAAGCCAAAGCTAATGGATGCTGCTACGAGGGAAACCGCATGGTCTATGGCTGATGCTGTAGACACATATCTAGCAGGCGTACTGCAGGCTGGATCAACAAACAATGTAACAGGCGCAGCAGGAGCGGTATTAACTATCGGCACTGCGGCTCTTGAAACAAACGCATATGTAGCTTTAGTAAATGCAGGCGTTGCATTAACTGAGCAAAACGTACCTACTCGTGGTAGGTGGGCAGTAATCCCACCTTGGATGGAAGGTATGTTGCTTAAGGATGATAGATTCGTATCATATGGTACGGTTGCTAACCGAGACGACCTTAAAAATGGGAACATCGGGCGAGCGGCAGGATTTGATATTTACGTATCAAACAACTTGTCCTCATTAGCAGGTGCTGGTGTGAACTACTACATCCAAACAGGTGTGAATGAGTCGGCTACCTATGCCGAGCAAATTGATGACACTGAGGCTTTTCGGCCTGAGGGTTCATTCAGTGATGCTCTAAAGGGTTTGCATCTTTATGGTGCAAAGGTCACTCGTCCATACGGGTTGTGCTACATCTACGGCACTGAAGGTACATAGGGAGGATAGATAAATGGCTATAACAACAGTCACGGTAACTGACCTTACCCTTAATACTGAATCCGCAGATCTCAATACAGCCGCTTTCGGTACATTAGGTACTTTGATAACTGCTGGCGCTGATGGTTTTAACGTTGACTTGAGCACTTACGGTGATAAGAAAATAACTTTTGTTTTCACTGATCAAGGTGCTGGAGGTGACGATATAACTATGGTTGCTGGTAACAGGCCCCCTTCACAGAGGGCTGATCTAGGTACAACAGTCATAACAATGGCTGCTAGTGATACTGTTGCAGTCTGTCTTGAAAATGGACAGTTTTTGGGGCGAGGCCTTGGTTGGTCTACTGGCAACCATGAGCAAAATATGGCAGGTACAAGTGCAGGGAACGCTACATACGTTTTAGTATTAGCTACCCCACGAGACCTCTAGTTTTGTAATATAGTGTGGTAGGGTAGAAATGCTGGGGAGTAATCTGCCCTATCACATTTAATTAGGAGAATACAATGGCAACTTCAGTAACATTTGGAAATCATGTTGCTACTCGTATCACCGACGATGCTGGGTACTTAATGGTTCCTGACACGACGTATTATATTTCATTACATACAGCTAGCCCAGCTACTACAGGTGCGAATGAGCTGCCAGCTACTAATGCTTATATACGGGCCCCATATACAAATGGTGCAGCCGCGTGGGCAGTAGTTACAGCTGGATCAACAAACAACATAACTGCGATTACTTTTACCGCAGCCTCTGGCGGTGCATGGGCTACGGCCACTCACTTTGGTTTGTGGAATGACGCAGCAGGAACAGCTTCAAACTTTATGTTTGGTGGCGCGTTAACAACTCCTGTTGTGTGTAATGATGGTGATGCAGTGCAGTTTCAAGCTGCAGCACTAGTTATCACCGTCGCTTAGGAGTAGATAATGCCAACAGTAAACGGCCCAGATGAGATCACTACCCTTACAGGGGGAGACGACAAAGTCTTTTTCACAGACAGTGACGGGAATGTTCAGGAAGTTTCTATAGGTGCAACAGGTACTGTGCTTACGAGCACTGGCCTTACAGCAGACCCTGCATTCTCAGCATTACCTGCCGATGCTACGGTTGGCGCAAACAAAGCTATGTACACCAATAACAGTGACGTAGAATCAGGACTTGCTTTTGGTGCTGCGGGTACTGTGCTGACGAGTGGTGGTACTGACGCAACTGCAACCCCACCTACATGGGAAGCTGCTGCTGAGGGCGGTGTATATACAGCAAATTCTAGTGCTGCTATTACAAATGGTTCTGTTGCTGTGCTTGACCCAGCAGGAACACTGTCTCCAGTGGGCACTGCATCGGCGGCAGGTCCACCCAGCACAGTAGCTATTACTGCTGGAGTTGTAGGAGGTGATGCTCCGAGCGCGCAAAATTCAAATTTTTGGGATGAGGATTCGAACACACTATTTACCATAGCTACTAATAGCA
>Ga0114996_10004683_pt1 | contig 16298 bp, 12 predicted proteins | sample ArcticOcean_MG_C_4_FD_87039 | JGI IMG/M metagenome (GOLD analysis project Ga0114996, IMG submission 87039) | Marine microbial communities from western Arctic Ocean - ArcticOcean_MG_CB4_134 | ecosystem: Environmental > Aquatic > Marine > Oceanic | place: Arctic Ocean: Canada Basin | collected...
CAGTCGATCTGCTGAATCAACTGCTGACGGTCGAGTCGACACTGACCGACCAGCACTTGCTCAGCACGTGTTATTTTTCCTTGGCACAGGCTCAGTTGGGAAAGCCGTCGGCAAAGGAGAATTTCCGCCTAGCTCTTGGCGGTGCGGTGCCGTTGGCTGCGGCGAATCCGAAAATCGACAAGTTCCACGCGATGGTGGGGCGCATTGAATTGGAGCTTGGAGATATCCACGCGCAGGAGGGCAACCACAAGGAGGCGCTGATTGCGCTGAGGGCCGCGGATGCCGTGTTTCGCAAGCTTGTGGCGCGCGATCCGGCGACGCCCGAGTATCGGCATGATCTCATCACGACGTTGCAACTGCTCGCTGTTTCGGAGAACCCTGAGGCGCAACCGCTCGCGCACCTGAAGCGGCTGCGCGAGCTGTTGGTCGTACTGGTGGAGCAGCATCCAAATATGGGCGAATTCGCGGATGCTGCCGACGAAGCGGCAACGCTAATCAACAACAAATAATACATCGAGCTATGATGATTTTGAAATTTGTTTCGTTCAAACCTAATCGAGGAATATCACCATGCGCCGCATGACCCTGTTTGCGTTACACGCCGCTTTGTTGCTTATTGCTGTTGCGTCATCGCATGGCGTTGCTGCGGCCGCCGAAAAGAAAAAGCAGCCGGTTCGCGTCTTTATCCTTGCCGGCCAGTCCAACATGGAAGGTGCCGGCGCGATCAAGATGAACGTAAAACGCAACGAAGGCCAGGGCACGCTTGAGTACCTCGCCACCAACGCCAAGACGGCCAAGAAATACGGACATCTTCGCACCAAGGACGGCAACTGGACCAAACGCGACGACGTCTGGATCTGGTACCTGGGGCGCAAAGGCCCTCTCGCCCCCGGCTATGGTTCACGCAAGGATCGCATCGGGCCGGAGCTAGGCTTTGGCCATGTCGTTGGTGACGCCTACGACGGACAGGTCCTGTTGATCAAGACCGCCTGGGGAGGCAAGAGTCTGGCCAAGGATTTTCGTCCGCCCAGTTCCGGTGGCCAAGTCGGCCCGTACTACACCGAGATGATCGGTCATATCAAAGACGTATTGGGCAATCTCAAGACGCACTTTCCTGCCTACGATGGTCGTGGCTATCAACTCGCCGGTTTCGGTTGGCATCAAGGCTGGAACGACGGCTGTAGCCGTGGCGATTGCGAGCAGTATGCCGAGAATCTGGCCAACTTCATTCGCGATGTGCGCAAAGAACTGGGCGCGGCGAAGCTGCCGTTTGTCGTGGCGAACAGCGGTTTTGGCGGCCGCGAGCAAAAGGTCGATCGCCGGCTGATGATCGTCAAGGCCCAGGCCTCGCCCGCCAGCGTTGACGAGTTCAAGGGCAACTTTGCCTGTGTCGAGACACGGGACTATTTTCGCCCGGCTGACGTGTCGCCCTCGCGCCAAGGCTATCACTGGAACAGCAACGCCGAGACCTATTACCTCATCGGCGAAAGCATGGGCCGCGCGATGATCAAGCTCAGCGGGAAGTAACACCGCAAATACACCCGCGAGTGGATTCGTGACAAACTGTTCCACTTGCTGGCGCTTCGCGGGAGTATTTACAGGCGCCCTGCATTGCGCACATCGGTCGACGAAGTATCGCTGCGGAACTTCGCCTCCGGCACCCCATCGCAGATTGCCCGTAGCGCCGGCGGCAACTCCAACTCGTCGAGCGACACGAACTCGTTGCTCCGCCGTCGGCCGAATACCAAAAACCGGCAACCCCGGTCGACAATTTCATGCACCGCCGCATCGCGTCGCGCGGGGTCATCGCCGTAATAGCGCGGCGCGGCAATCCGCTCGATTGTGTCGGCCCCCACCACGAACGTCGCCCCGGGAAAGAGCCGGCTCTTCTCGTCGAACGTCGCCGCCCGAGTGAGCCATACCGGCTGAGGACCGTCGAACTGCGCCAGCCGCTCGGTAATCTCGAGATAGTCGAGCGCCGGCTTGTCGACGTTCGTGATCGAGATTTCCCACTCGACCGTCCGTCCGGTCTGTTCCGTCGCGATCCGCGCCATTTCGACGTGACCATCGTGTCTTGGATGAAACGCCCCGGGGAAAATCAGTCCGCTGCTGGCCCTCTCGGGCAATTCCTCGCCGGTCTCGTCACACATTTCTTCGCAAACCGCATCGAGCAGACCGATCATCAGATCTTGCCACTCGGGCTCTGCATCGGCGAAGCGCACAGCGACCGCTTCCTCCTCGCCGAGTCCAGTTTCGGTGCGCTCGTCAATCCCGCTGCCTTCGGCCAACAGATTCAACAAGAGTCGGCCGGTCAGTTGCTCTTCTTCGGCGCGAGTGCGTCGATCTTTCTCCAGCACCACCGAACAGACGGCCGTCCGCTCGAGCGATTGCAGCGCAAGATGCACGCGATGTTCGCCCCGCTTCGGCCGATCACTGACCAGACTCGCACTGCACCCGACGCCCAACGAGCCGGCATCGTCATCGCACAGGTCTCGTGACCGCTGCCATGCGGTCATCGCCATCGCTCGGGCGGTCTTGCACGAACAGGCCTGTTCGACCCTGCCGCCGAGAAAATTCTCAAGCGCCGCCAGATCATACGGCACAACCGCCTCGATCACGGTTCTCGAGGCACCGGGAACTTGTAGCAGATCGGCAATCGCCGAGCTTCCGCCCCCGGTCAAGGCGATCACGGCCCGCGCGTCGGCGCGGTGGATCAGTTCGGCCAGTTGTTGAGTGGAAGGATCGGACATATCAGCGTGCGGGTCGGAGCAAAGACATTTGAATCATAACCCGACACGGCAACGGGGGAAACTGCGTAGTGTCGATTTAGGATTTAGGATTTCAGAATTGGTTTTCGTAGCGAACTCTGTCTTGTGAGGTCGCGGTATTGTCGGTGATCGTTTGGTTCGCGGAGTGAACCACGTCTATGCCAGCGGATCGTCGCCGTATCCGTTGACGCCTTTGGTGCCGCGCTGAAAACCTAGTTCGATGATGGCCCACAGGGGACCGATGCAGGGGATCAGGTTGATAAAGTACCAGACTCCCGATTTGTTCATGTCATGCCAACGTTTGATCTGGGCGGCAAGGACGGGCCAAACCCCGAGAAGAAACAGTACGGTAACCGCCTCTTTCGAGAGGATCGCATGGTCCGACAATTGGCCCACAAGCACGATATACGGGATCCAGATCATCTGCACCGTCCACCAGTGAAGCCGCGTAACTCGCCCGTTGATGGAGACCAACGAGACGAGAAACCCAAGCGGCGAGGTCTCAGTCGCCGAAGTCGACGCATCGGCCGAGTAAGGAGATTGATACGGATTGTCGGACGGGGGCCTAGCTTCGCGGCTTTCCGACGTGCTGCCCAAGTGGCGTTGCTGCTGGAGATGGTATCCACAATTCACACACAACACCGCGGCGGGCGGCAGTGCCGCGTGGCAACTGGGACAGTTCGTCGTTGAACTCACGATGGTTACTCCTCTAGTCGCTGATCGCTGCGCGATCAAAACAGATCTTACGGATGGTGTTCTTCATCGCTCTTTCGGTTCACAACACGAACCCCAACGATTCGGCTTGATCGGATGGCCGAGTGATCGGCGACGGGGCGGAAACTGCTCTCACACGGACCCCGGTCGGAACAGGGCCCGCAGGCCGTGAAAGAACGCGAACAGTCCCGCCAGTCCCAACACGCCGGCGATCGCCAGGGAGATAAAGATGGAAATACCAAGGTGGTCGGGGAAACGACTCGCCAGCGCCAAGACTCCTAACACGAACGTGCCCGCAACGAACGCCAATCCGCCGCCCACCAACAAGAACACAATCGCTGCCCAGACCGGCGTCGGCACGGAGTACACCGTGTCACACGCCCTACACCGACGATCCGACCGAAAGGCCACCGTGCGTTTCGGTTTCTTTCTCTTGTACTCCTTGCCGCCGCATCCAGGACAGACCTTGCATATCTTTCTGCCGCCGAAGGTCGTCACCACTTTCACTTCACCGGGGGAAGCGTACGGATTGGACGATTCGTGCTGGCTCATGGAATCTGCTCCAGACGCAAGGGAAGAGGCAATCAATGATCCGCCGGCGAAAGGTACGGACCAACTGGATTATCGGTGACAGCCATACAGCCCGCAAGCTGGGGAGGTGGTTGGTGTCGCGGCGGCGCTTGCGACGGCCTACGGCTGGCGGACTGCGAGCACGACTTATTTACGCCGCGAATACCAGGGCGTTTTCGGCTTCGTATTAGTCGGGAGATTGATCAGCGAGTTCGGATAAACGTCTGGGTGACGCAGCCAGAGGAGGAACGTTGTGGGTCAGGGCCCGCATTTGTCCTTTCTTGTCGGGGGCGATAGACTTGACGGCACCAGTGGGCTTCCCGCGTCAGGGTTGGCCCCAACGGCTTCACGCCACGATAGACCACGGACGGTAAACCATGTTGATCACGATTTCTCCGGCGAAGACGCTCGATCTTACGAAACAAACGCTCACCAAACGACGGTCGACGCCGCGGTTCTTGAAGGAGTCAGAGCGGCTGGTCGAACGTTTGCGCGAGTACTCTCCGGCACAAATTTCGAAGCTGATGGGCGTGAGCGACGAATTGGCCGATCTCAACCACGAGCGGTTTATCGACTGGCAGCCGCCGTTTACGCCGAAGAATGCCAAACAGGCGATCCTCGCGTTTCGCGGTCAGGCATATATCGGACTGAATGCCGATACATTTTGCGACGACGATTTTCAGTTTGCCCAAGAGTGCTTGAGGATTCCGTCCGGTTTGTATGGGCTATTGCGGCCGCTTGATTTGATTCAGCCCTATCGACTGGAAATGGGGACCAAGCTGACGACGCCGCGTTGCAAGAATTTGTACGAATTCTGGGGCGACAAAATCACCGATCAACTCAGCGCCGACCTAAAGAAGCATCCGAGCAAGGTGTTGATCAATTTGGCCTCGAAAGAATACTTCAAGTCGATCAAGCCGAAATCGCTTGCTGCCCGAGTTGTTACGCCGACGTTCAAAGAGCACAAACAAGGCGGCTATAAACAGATCGCCGTATTCGCCAAACATGCGCGTGGCCTGATGACTTTCTGGATCATTCGCAATCGACTGAGCGAGCCCGAAGAGATCAAGGCGTTTGGCGCCGAAGGATACCGCTACAACGACAATCTCTCGTCGGAAGATGACTGGGTGTTTACGCGAAGCGCGAAGGTGTAAGCGGGTAGCCCAGATTGTTTTCCGGCGAGGATAGTCTACTTCAACCAGCGCGTTCGGGAAAACGTCTGGGTGATGCAGTCACAGGAGGAATGTCGTGGACGGGATTCCTCCAGCGGCTGCGCCGCACCGACGATTTTGCGTTTTTACTCGATCAGTTGGCTGAGTCTTCACCGCAAAATCATCGCTGCTACCCGGTTAATGGTCGACAAAGCCATAGGGCATTCACCCCCAGTCCTCACCTCGCGGGTGGCCCAGATGTTTTCCCGGTGGGGAGTGTCTACTTCAACAAGCACGTTCGGAAAAACGTCTGGGTGACGCAGTCACGGGAGGAACGTCGTGGGTCAGGTTCCTCCAGCGGCTTCGCCGCACCGACGATTTTGCGTTCTTACTTACTCGGATGGCCGAGTCTTCACCGCAAAATCATCGCTGCTACCCGGTTAATTGGCGATTCCGATCATTTTCCTGGCGTTACGAAAATGATCGTAGATGTTGTAGGGCATTCACCCCATCCCTTACCCTGGCCTCGTCGCCACACTCTCGCGGATGATCTTCAAAATCCGCTCGCGCTCTTCCCCGACGAGTGGCATTCTGGGGGCGCGGACTGTCTCGGTGCCGTAGCCTAACTCGCTGCACGTTAGCTTGATGTACTGCACCAACTTCGGATGACTGTCGAAGTGCAGCATCGGCATGTACCAGCGATAGATTTCTAGCGCCGTTTGATAATCGCCCGACGTCGCGGCGTCCCAGAGGAGGCGGTTCTCGCGGGGGAAAGCGTCGACCAGACCGGAGATCCAGCCGGTGCAGCCGAGCATGATGCTCTCCAGAGCCACGTCGTCCAGGCCGGAAAAAATCAAGTAGCGATCACCCAAGGCATTGAAAAGATCGGTGATCCGCCGGACGTCGCCCGAGGCTTCTTTGATGCAGACGATGTTCTCCACGTCCGACATCTCCTGGAACATCTCGGGCGTGATATCAACCCGATAGACCGGCGGATTGTTGTAGCACATGATCGGCAGCTTCATCGAACCGGCGACCGTGCGAAAGTGATTGACCGTCTCGCGGGCATCCGAGTTGTAGACCATCGCCGGCATCACCATGAGCCCATCGACGCCGGCCGCTTCGGCGGCTTGGGCCGTGTTACAGGCACCCTGGGTGGTGAACTCGGCAACGCCGTTAAGCACCGGCACCCGGCCCTTGGCGACGTCGACGGTCATCTTCAGCACTTCGACCTTCTCGTCGATTGATAGCGAACAGTTCTCGCCGATCGTGCCGAGCATGATCAGCCCGTGAATGCCGTTATCGAGCAAGGCCTCGACATGCGAGCGCGTCGCGTCGAGGTTGAGCGAGAAGTCATCGTGAAACTGCGTGGGAACGGCCGGGAAGACGCCGTTCCAGTCGACGGTAAGTGGCATGGTGGTTTCTTGTTGGGGCTAGAGGCGAGCGAACGAAGCCCCAATCATAACCCGAATCGTGAGCGAACGAGAAGTGAGGGTCTCGCGTCCCCAGCGCAGCGATCACATCGTGACGCCCTGTGGCGGGAAGCAGAGAATCGGAATCGCCAGCGACGCATAGCCGATCAATTTGCGGGGCCACCCAAGTTCGGCGGTGTCGTCGGCCGTGGGGGGATGATCGACGCCGATCAGAATCACGAGCACGAGCATCACGGTCCAGATATTCGCATTGGCCACGATGATGTAAACGATTGCAATAATCAAAAACGCGCGCGCAATCAGGTGGGCCCGTTTGCCGAACAGCGCATAGGTGACATGCCCACCGTCAAGCTGGCTGATCGGCATCATGTTCAGCCCGGTGATCAGCAGTCCGACCCAGCCGGCGAAGTAGAACGGATTGAGTTTTACCGCATACGGCACGACGATGTTGCCTTGGTCGTCGACGATATTGCGATTGCCGGCGCTGCGCTCGAGGTCCTCGCGGATGTCGTCTTCGGAATGAAACATCGGCACCATCAGCTCGACCAAGAGCGGGTCGTGATAGTGCGGCTGGTCGCGCTTGAGCGGTTCGAACTCCGCCCGTTGTATCCCGAACCACAACACCGGCAGCGCGATGACCAATCCGGCCAGTGGCCCGGCCAGCCCTGTGTCGAACATTGCCTTGCGATCGGCCCGACGTCCGTCCATACCGATGACCGCGCCCATGGTTCCGAACGGCATGATTGGCACGGGAATAAAGAACGGCAAACTGGCCGGGATCTTATAGCGAAGCGTCATCACGAAGTGGCCCATCTCATGAGCCAGCAAAATGCCGACCACCGCGAGCATGTAGGTCAGGCCGTTTTGCAGCGCGGGGCTCGACCAGCCTTCGGCCAAAGCGGCAACGACCGCTGCGGTCGCATCGTGCGGGCCAAACAGATAGAGCTCGGGCTGCCAAAAGGTGAGACCGGTGAAGAAGGTCGAAAAACAGGTCAACACGAACAGAACGATCGGCAACCGCACACGACGTGGTCGCGGCGGCAGCGGCTCGATCGGCGCAGCCGACGGCGGCAACCCCTGCTCAACCAACACGTTGTACGTGCCGGGCAGGCGAATTGGTGTGACGTAGCGGGCAGGTGGGGCCGGTTGAGGCGCAGGCAAATCCTGGTCGGCCGGATCGGCAGAATCACTCATGGGCGTAGCATAGCAGACGACTCGCCGCCCCGACATGGCAGGTCAAAGTGCGCAGGAGACTCGGAAAAACAGGGGATCGTCAGAGGGGCGGCGATGACGAATGAGTCATGTCGAATGACGAAGAAAGGTGGGGCGTCAGATAATCTCGATGCTCTTGACGTTGCCGCCGCCAGAATTTCGAGCACCGTAGAGACATCGCTCGGCCCGATCCACCAATTCGCGGGGCGAGAAGTTTTTGGGCAGCAACGTAATCGTCGCCGCGCCAGAGCTAATGGTCACGTCGTCAGTCATCTCGCCAAGATGATTGTGAAACAACGTCGGTACCGTTCGCACCAGTCGCTGAGCGTGCTCGACCGCGGCGGTTCGATCACACCCAGGCAGTAGCAGGGCGGCCAGACCATCGCCGGTGTGCAAGACGTCTGCATGGTCAGCGGCGGTCGCCTTGCAAGCGGCCAGCAGCACTTCGACTAGTCGCGCGGCGACGGAGGGACCACCGGTCATCGTGACTTCGGCAAATCGATCGATCTCGACCAGCAGCAATGTCAACGGCGATCGATCGTGGCGACACTGTGACGCATGCGAGCCGACTCGTCCGAGCAGCCCAGGATCATCGGTTACCACCGGTGCTACTGCCGTGGATACCGTCTGTGATTCAGCGCCAGGTGGCGCGCTGGGTTGAGTGGCTGCTTCGGCAGAGCCGCTCTGCTGGTTGACGAAATTTTCGGTCGTAGTCGGATCGTCGGCGTCCGCGCCGGCGACTTGCGCGACCACATCGGCCAGGGCCTGAACCTCGGCTAACAGCGATGAGGTATCGCCGCCGTCGGCGGTTCTTCCGGCGAGCGCCGCCCCGATCACGTCTTCGGCCGCGTCGGCCAGTGCCGCATGAGCTCGCACGAGTAGATCGGTCACGTCGATACCCGACGGTAGGTCAAGCGAAAGAACTTCGGCCAGTTGGGCGACGCGATCCTGTAACGAGGTCATCAGCCGCTCGACTTCCGGCGACTTCACTCCTCGCAACGCGAGTGCCGAATCGAAAAGCGATTGCATCGCCTCTGCCGATTGATCAACCAGGGTGTCGGCAACCAGTTCCGCCAGATAGAGGATCAGCGTGAGTGGTTCGTCGTGTGCGTCTCTTGGTTCGACGAAGGTCGCGGCGGCGACCAACGACTCCGGCAGGTTCCACTGCTCGAGCAGGCCTGCCGAAAGCTCTGTGTGATCGAATCCCAGCGAACGGGTTTCTAACGCGTAGCGGTTACCGTTTTCGGATTGGACTTTTGCCACAAAGTCGACATAGGCCTGGCCAACTTGCTGAACAAGTACCAACTCGCCGACGCCACGCAGCAGTCCGGCGAGAAACGCTTCGTCGCCGGGAAGGTTCCAAAATTGTTCGCTCAACTGTCGCGCCGCCACCGCGCGGGTAAGGCTTCGTCGCCAATAACGAGTAAGCATCTCGGCGGTCATGTTCTCTAGCAGCGTCTCTGGCAAACTGAAACCAAGCACCAGCAGCTTGAGCGGCTTGACGCCCAACAGCGCGATTGCCTGGTTCAGATCACCAACCTGGCGGCTCAGACCGAACAGCGAACTGTTGACCACCTTGAGAATCTTTGCGGCCAGCGCCGGATCGTTCTCGATGCACTCTTTGAGCGATGTCGAATCGATCTCCGGTCGACTGGTCAACTCGAGGACTTCCATCGCCACCGCCGGCAGCGAATAGAGCCGACCAGCGCGGTCGATCAGAGACTGAAGCTTGGGGTCGTACGTGGGCATGTTAGCAGCCAAAGAGGGAGATCAGGGCGCAATCGGGCATCTCAAGTGTAGGTTACGCACGAATGGAGACAGAGCGCGCCGCTACAACCCTTACGATCCGTCCACCGCGTCGACCGCCAGCCGCTTGTACTTCCCGTTCAGCCATAGCGGGATACCATTCTTGTAGAAAGACGAAAACCGGCTCTCGCTCGCTCCGCCGGGCAGATTGGTCCAGGCGTCGTCGTTGCCCAAATCGGTGACAAAGTGATACGAGGGGGCAAAGGTTGTCTCGCGCGTGGCGGAGCGCAACATCTGGCCTTGAAAAGGCGTGGCGTGACAGCCGGGCATCGCCATCTCGCCCGTGTGGAATCCTAACACACGACCGACCCGACGTTGTCCGAAGAATCGATTGGTAAAACGAAACGCATTTGCCTCGGACCATAAGACGTCCGGTTCGCCCTCGACCTGTTTGGCGGCATAGCGAATCATTTCGCCTTTGTCGCGATGTTGCCACCAGAGCGATTCATCACGATGCATCAGCCGGTCGAGCGATACCGTGATCATCGTCGAAAAACCAACTCGCGTGCAGAGATACAACATCCGCCGCCAACCGATGCCGCCGTCACGGGACGACTGACCGAACACCTCGAGCAACACTTGACGATAAAGCCGGCCGAATAGCGTCGCCTCGGTGCTCTCGGGATTGTAGCGACAGTCCCATTCTGAAAGCCGACGTTTCATCTCGCCGTCGGGTAGGTGCGGAAGAAAAATCTTCAGCAGGTCCCGCGCCTGCAAGCTGACCACGTCGTATTGCAGTTGCTGCATCTCCTCGACCGTTGCTGCGGGTAGCTCAGCGAGTCGCTCGTTGATCCGGCGAATGCGATAGTCGGGCTGTGGCAACGTGACGAACATTGGGCCATCGGGCGGATTGAAATCCTCGTTGGCCGACGCAACGAACCCTTCGGGCGGATCGTAAAGGCAGGGCAATATCGACGATGGTACATGACCGCGCCAGTGATTGCGTTTGATCCATGCCGGAATCGGCGTCAGCCCGGTATAGGGACTTCGCCGCACGGGATACCAACCGCACACCTGTCGGCCGATGTGGCCTTCTCGATCTGCAAAGACCCAAACCAAAGCCGGCTGCGGACACTCGCGGGCCACGTCCATGGCATCGCGCGTGGAGGTACTCGCCGCCACGTCCAACCAAGTGCCGATGGAGCGTCCGGAACCCTCGCCATGACCGGTCCAATTGACCGCCAGATAGAGCCCGCCGTTGCCTGCGTCCAGGTCAGCTTCGATCGTGCCGACGTCGCTCGAGTAGACCTTGAGAATTTCGGCGTCGTGATCCTTTCTCTTGATCGTCTCTTCGCGAAGCTGAAAGTCGTGCCACTGTCTCCCGCGTCGATATTGCCAACCGGTCTCGCCACCGCGGCGGCAGTCTTCGACAAAAAAATCGCTCGTGTCGCCTTTGGCATACGTTACCCCCCACGCCAAGTGCTCGTTGCGAGCCACCGCAAACAGCGGACAACCTGGCAACGTCGCGCCCATCACGTAGTGGTCGTCCCAACTCAAGACCGCTTCGTACCAGATCGCGGGCAACCGGTTGACCTCCAGATGTGGGTCGGAGGCCAACAAGGCGCTGCCGGTGGCGCTGCGCTGTGGGCTGACTGCCCAGGCGTTGCTGCCGGCCAATCGCGGCAGGTCGGTGATCAGTTCTAGTGTCTGATCGGAGAGTTGTCGCGAGACGTTGATCTTTCGCAAGAGGTCAAAGTCACAGTCGTCCAACCGCGGCGCGAACATCTCGCGCATTCGATCATCGTCGACGCCGGCATGGATCAACTCAAGGATCAATCGTTCCTGTTGTTGTTGGCCGATCGCTAATCCGCCAAAGCTGAGTAGATTGCCGATCAGCAGGACGGATTCTTGGTTCCACGGTTGCGGACGAAAACCGGTCGCCCACATTGGCAGCGAGCGACCGCTGTCCTTGATGCCGTCGTTCACGCCAAGGCAGTAAGCGGTCATGTGGCCAAAGGTCTCGTCGTCGAGCGACTCGACCTCGCGTTTCACATTCTCGTATAAGCCCGCGCGGCGAAATAATCGGTCGGTCTCGAGCAGCTCCGGCTTGTCGGCGATCCGCTCTGCGGTGAGGCCACTTGCCACGGCCCGGGCAAAGAGCATCTGGGTCGTGCGGTCCACCGCATGCATGTACCCCAGCCCGTAGAGCGCCGAACGCCGCGAATCGGCCTCGATGTGCGGTACCCCAGCGTCATCACGACGAATCGTGATCGGGCGTCTGGCATGTTTGAGTTTGAGCGGTTTCATGGACATCGCGATGTGATACCGGAAGCGGTTTACCAACAATCCTCCATATCTTCTTATCGGCGCGAGCGGTTACAATTGGCGAACGTTCGTCTGTCTGCCCGAAGAGTCCCTCTCATGCCACGTCGCAAAACCGTTACGGCCCTACTGTTCGTCAGCCCTTGGCTGGTCGGACTGGCCACGTTGGTATTGTATCCGTTCGCGGCGTCGCTCTATTGGAGCTTCTGTCGATATGACATGGTATCTGATCCGCAGTGGATCGGTACGGCGAATTACGAGCGACTGGGCGATGAGTTGCTGCATGGCGGGCAATTCGCCCAGGCGCTTCGCAACACCTGTTATTACGCCGGCCTGAGCGTACCGCTGTCGATCGTGTTGGGAATTAGCCTCGCGCTGATGCTTTCGTGGAAGGTCCGCGGCCAGGCGATATTTCGCACGCTGTTCTTTCTGCCGTCGGTCGTGCCGGTGGTAGCGACCGCCGTGCTGTGGACCTGGCTATTGGACCCGACCGACGGCATGGTCAACCATCTGCTTAGCGCGGTGGGATTGCCCGGCGGCGGCTGGTTCAACAGCCACCGCGAAGTGCTCTCGGCGACGGATTGGTCGGCCACGATCAGCAGCCTCCAATCGGGCCGGCATGCGCTGCTGCCGCTGGGTTCCAAAGATGCACTGGTGTTGATGAGCCTGTGGGGTGTCGGCAACTTCATGGTGATTTATCTTGCGTCGATCGGTGATATTCCGTCGCAGCTTTACGAGGCGGCCGAACTGGATGGTGCCGGTCCGCTGAGGCGGTTACGACACGTCACGCTGCCAATGCTTTCGCCGGTGATTTTTTTCAATCTGGTCATGGGGCTGATCCAAGCGGTGCAGGCCTTTACACAGATCTATCTCGTCAGCGACGGCCAAGGTGGTCCGGCTGGCTCGACGATGGTGCTCTCGCTGCATCTGTTTCTCACCGCGTTCAAGGAACTCGACATGGGCTACGCCTCCGCGATGGCCTGGGTGCTGTTTGTGTTCGTTCTGTTGGTAACCGTCGCGCTGTTCCGCACGTCGCGGCACTGGGTTCACTATCAAGGGGCGGCGCGATGAACACCCACACGAAATACAAGCACGAAGCGCTAGCGAGTGGATTGGTATCGGCGGCATCCACTCGCTGGCGCTTCGTGCTTGGTTTGGTAACGAATCGATTTTGCTTTGTTGTCTTGTTCATAGTCACCGCGTTGTTAATCGCTCAATACGATCCCGACTCAACGGCTGTTGCTCCGCCTGATCGCCAGGAAGTTGTCTTCTGGCATTTCTGGGGTGGACGCGATCGGGTCGTGGTCGAGGACGTCGTGCGGCGTTTCAACGATTCTCAACAAGAACACTTCGTCCGCGCGATCGCCATGCCGGGCAATAATCTCGATCTGAAATTCTTCCTCAGCGTTGCCGGTGGTGACCCGCCGGATTTGTTGAACCAGGACGATCCCGTGCTTGCCGATTGGGCCCATCGTGGGCTGCTGATGCCGCTCGATGAAGTGGCGGACAAAGCGACTGCCGAGCAGATTGAGTCGTGGCTCTTTCCGCCGGCGCGGAGGCTTGGAACCTATGACGGGCGTCTCTACGGCCTTTGCAACGGGCTTGATATTCGGGCGTTGTACTATGACCAGACATTGCTGGAAGAGCACGAACTTGAGCCGCCAGAAACCTGGGAGGCACTCAACCGCATCAATCGGGTCGTCTCGCCGCCGGAACAAGAGACGATCAAGCAATTTGGATTTCTGCCCGACCCGCGCCGGCTGTGGGCTTGGGGGATTGTGTTCGGCGGTCAGTTCTATGACGAGACCACCGGTACGGTCACGGCCGACGAGGTACCGGTCGTCGGCGCCATGGACTGGATGCGATCGTTCAGCAAGACGTACGGCGCCGATCGAGTCGCGGCGTTTCGCAGCGGCGATCAGTCGCTCACCGGTTCCGCCTCGCCGCTCTTGCAGGGCCGGTATGCCGTCGTGATGGACGGGCAGTGGCGAGTTCGAGAGATCGTTGCGGCACAAGATAAAGCTCGAAGCAGCGGCAATCCGGTACGACAATATGGCGTCGCGCCATTGCCATCGCCGCCGGGCGGTCGAGAGAACGCGGGTTGGGTCAACGGCAATTTCTTCGTCGTGCCGAAGGGATCAAGAAATCCGGCCGGGGCATTGGCATTCATGAAGTTCTGGAGCGGCTTCGACGGCCACGAAGCGGAAGCGGCAGTGACCTGTGCGGCGGGCGGTTGGATTCCGGTTTCTCCGCACGTCGTAAAGCAACCGTCGTTCGAGCGTTACCTCCGCGGCAACCCTCTGTTCGCGAAGTTTGTCGAATTGGCCGGCAGCCCGAATCAAGTTCCCTGGCCCGTCACCCCGGGAGCGACGTATTTCCAGCGAGAGATCACCCGCACTTGCGAAGACGCCATGTATCGTGACGACGCCCCGCCGTCGGAGGTGATGCTGCGCGAGGCGGCGACGCGAATTCGCGCCCGGCTCAAGGAGCGCGTCGCGCCATGAGACGAAACCGTCCGAACGTGTTGCAATACACCGCGCTAGTGATGATGGCGGTGCTGTTTGCTGCGCCGCTGGTATGGATGGTGCTGACGTCGCTCAAGCCGGAGACTCAGATCACGGCGGCGCCACATCGCGTGTTGCCCGACGAGTGGCGATGGGATAACTATGGCGAGGTGTTCGACTCGACGCCGTACGTGCGATATTTTCGCAACTCGGTGTTGCTGTGCGCGGGAAGCGTCTTGGGGACGCTGCTTTCGTGTTCGCTGGTCGCTTATGCGTTCGCCCGACTGAGGTGGCCGGGGCGCGACTTTTTGTTTGGCGTCATGATCGCCACCATGTTGCTGCCATGGCAGGTGACGATGATTCCCCGGTTTCTGCTGTTGCGCGAGCTGGGGCTCTACAATTCGCTCGGAGCGTTGATCCTGCCGACGTTTCTGGGCGACGCCGTGTTCATTTTTCTGCTGCGGCAGTTCTATCGGTCGATTCCCGAGCAGCTCGCCGAGGCGGCCCGACTCGACGGTTGCGGCGAGTGGGGCGTGTGGCGGCGGATCATGTTGCCGCTATCGGCTCCGGCGCTGGCGACGGTGGCGCTGTTTCAATTCATCGCCGCGTGGAACGATTTTGGCGGCCCGCTGTTGTATCTGAGCGATCCGGAGAAGTTTCCGCTGGCCTACGCGCTCGAGCAATACGTTAGTTCGTATTCGAGCCAGATCCACCTGCTATTGGCTGCGTCGGTGATGTTCACGGTGCCGATCGTGGTGTTGTTCTTTTTTACACAGAAGACGTTTCTCCGCGGGATCGCGCTCGGCGGAGTAAAGGGGTAAAGGCCGGTATGGATGATTCCAACGGACTCGACCGATCTGAGCAATCGTCGGAAGACGACGACCTCATTAGGCTAAGCGAGGTCGTGAAACTGCCGCCGGCGAAGCCAGCCGTGAAATATGAGCATATTCTCGCACCGCTGAAATTGCCGACACGACGCGAACAACAGGCCCGGCAAGCGGTCGCCCGCTTCGGTGGAAGACCGTCGCCAAAGATGCTTTTTGATGGCACGTTCAATTTTCTGTTCTATCAGGATATGGTGCCGCGACTCGTTACTTTGGTATCGTGGGCTATAGCGGTATCGATGTGTGCCGTCGTTGCGTGCCTCTTGAGTTTTTCCGCGATGCATGGGGGTGTCTTCGGATTTTCGCTTCTTACGGGCATGTTTCTTTCGGCGACGGCGTCGGCCCTTGGCGGTATGTGGCTGGTGTTTGCGTCGGCCCGATGGTTGGCTGTGCTCGAGGACACGGCCAACGGCACCGACCACATCGAAAACTGGCCCGACGCCATCTTCATCGATTCGTTCGGGGCGACTTTCTATGTTGTTGGCGCCGCGATTTGGAGCGCCATGCTCGGATCAGTGATCGGCACTCTATTGGGCGGCTGGGCTTGGGTCATCGCGCCATTTTGCCTGATGGCGTTCTTTCCGATCGTGATGCTGTCGATGCTCGAGAGCGGGTCGCTGCTGTGGCCCGTCTCGGGATTAGTGCTGCGAAGTATGACGCGGTTGCCCGTCACGTGGGCAGTGTTCTACGCGATTACTCTTGCGCTGGCATCGATCTTGATTGTCACGTTGCTCGTGCTGCAGTTTGCCCTCGGAATATGGGCGTGGCCGATCGTTGCCGGGATCGGCGTCATCGAATCGATGATCTATTTCCGCGTGTTGGGCAAGTTGGCCCTCTGTTGCGTTGTGGCCGAGCAACTGCACCAGACAGCCGAAGAGAAGGTCGAAGAGAAGGTCGAAGAGAAGGTCGAAGAGAAGGTCGAAGAGAAGGTCGAAGAGAAGGTCGAAGAGAAGGTCGAAGAGAAGGTCGAAGAGAAGGTCGAAGAGAAGGTCGA
>Ga0114996_10004687_pt1 | contig 16289 bp, 14 predicted proteins | sample ArcticOcean_MG_C_4_FD_87039 | JGI IMG/M metagenome (GOLD analysis project Ga0114996, IMG submission 87039) | Marine microbial communities from western Arctic Ocean - ArcticOcean_MG_CB4_134 | ecosystem: Environmental > Aquatic > Marine > Oceanic | place: Arctic Ocean: Canada Basin | collected...
AAACTTAATATGAAGTCAGCAGCTACTATGACAATCAAATCAGAATCTACAACAGATTGGACTTCTGTTGGTTTGATTACAGAAACATTCCAAGGTTCGCATACTAATAATACTACTGGTACACTTGATCTGAATGTCAGCACAGAAGTTGATATTGATTCTGCAATAATTAATTTGAACTAATGGCACACGAATTTAAAATAATGAATCAATCGGGAACAATTACAACGTATACAGATTATGATGCTATTCCTAATGATTCGACATTAAAACATGTTATTAGTTTTATTCCAGACCTTGGTACAGAAATAGATTCAAATGAAATGTTGTTAGAAAGTGAAACTTTAGATTCTGGAGAAACAGACAATTTTGTTGAGGAGTCAACAACTGGTGATGGAGATAATTTAGTTTTAAATGCCACAGATTCATCATCATCAAATACTGGTGATAATTTAATAACGGAGTTTACTGATGGAAGACATAAATTAGTACCAGAGAATTTTGAAACTGGTTCTGAAAATCATTTGATGTTAGAAACAGCATCAACAATGGGTGGCACGAATCATTATCATCCTATGGTCGGAACTCATCATACAGATGGGGATGGTCATACAGCGGCTGAACACAGAGAGATTGCACTTTGGAATTATAGATTGCAAACACTTATAACAACGGAGAGTACAAATGCCAGCAGTAACTAGAATAGGAGATGCAGATATTCCACATTGTACTGGTATGACCAGAGCAGAGGGTTCACCTAATGTTTATGTGAACGGAATCAAATGGAGTAGACAAGGAGATAATAATACAACTCATCTAAAGCCTGGCGCTCCTTGTCCTCCTCATGCTAAACCTATAGCAACTGGATCATCTACAGTTAAAGTTAATACAAAAGGTGCTGGCAGAATAGGTGATGGCATTTCTGGTTGTACTTCTGTTGCCGCCGGAAGTTCTGATGTATTTGCTGGAGGATAATCATGGCTAATCTTAAAGTTCCAAATCTGTGTGGTACAAGTCTTGAATTTAATTCTATACAAACTGCGTTTGAAAAATTAATAACTAGTGCTCTTGATGGTTTAGAAGTTGATGCTTCAACTTTATCATCTACTACACTTTCTGATTTTAATTCTCTTGAATTAGAACATAGAGGTTTAATATCAGAAATACCAGCACTTCCTAGTCTTAACTTACAATCATTGGTAACAAGTTTATCAAGTTTAACGACAGGAAGTTCTGAGCATACTCAATTGTTATCTAAAATCACAACTGATTTTGGAACACAATTGACTGCTGGTGGATATGACTTAGGTACTTTAGTTACAAGCGCGCTTTCCGCAATACAGGGTGGAACTGATTTATGCTCAGCTGTTCCAAATTTTGAAAAACCTGCTGACGGTTTAACGGCAGCTATAGAGAAGGCTGTAGAATCTAAACAACCCACTGTAGATTCAGCAGAAGAAAAAACTTCTACGTTGTGGACAAATCCTGATGTTGTTGCACAGAGAGCTGAGTTAGGAGTTAAGGTTCAAAAGATGATACCCGAACCATCTACTGATGTAGATGTTGTCGCTGACACTGTTACATCAACAACACCTCCTACAGAAGATACAGGTGCTTTTAAAGTTGCTACAGAAACTTCAAACGTAACAACAACTGAGGGTATTAAAGTTGAGACTACAACTCCAGAAAATTCGATTACATCAACAAAAACTATTACTAAAGTAGATGAATCAAATTCAATAAAAACTCAAACAATTATAACTTCTGGAGGAGGAGTAACGACAAGAACACGAGCAAATACAGCTGAGAAAGGATTTACTGGTAGACCAGTTACAATGAGAGAAGAAATTACCGAAGAAGATTTTACGTTTACGAGTTCTTTTCCTTACGATTATGAAATCGAATTAAAACATGTGCCGCTTACTATTCTTTCTGTTAGAGGTTACAATGATAGCAGTACGAAAAAATTTAAATGGGTAACAATTATTAAGTACGATTCGCCCAAGGGGCTCGAAATTGGCGGTGAGATATTCCAGCGTAATCTTGACCGCAATGCCGGGAAAGAAGTAGCTCCGAAAGCATTTATTGATCGTTGGACTTTGGACGGTAAAACATTGACAATAACTGATGGACGAGGTGCCGGCTATGGACCATCTGACGTAAAAGGTGATCCCGAGGCGACATCAGCTGGTGAAGGACCATATTTTAAAGTAAAATATAGATATGCGGATACTTATGACCCACGTTTTGTTAATAATGATTAAGACTAATGATTATAATAAAAAATACTATCGTAACCGTGAATGTTTTTTATTGGATGCCAGATTCTCAACACATCCTTCAACAGTTCGTTTGGCAGACAGATGATATAAGACCAGAATATCCAAGAGTACATGAGTTTTTAAATTATTGGTATGATAATATTGAAGCAGTAATAGAAGAAATTAAGATATATTAAATTACATCTTATAAATAATATAAACAGGAGTTTATAATGCCAACACCAACTGCTTTTACAGATTCACAAGCATTTAATGAATCTAAACGGAGTATTAAACAGTATTCCGATTTAGACCTTTTCTTTGGAAAGAAATCAGCGTCTAATGATATTAATAAAGTAAATGATATTCAAGCAGTGAAGCGTTCTGTTCGAAATCTTGTATTGTTGAATCATTATGAAAAACCCTTTCATCCAGAAATTGCGTCAGGGGTCAGAGATGTATTGTTTGAAAATATGACTCCTACAACTGCTCATATTCTTACAAGAAAAATTGAAATGGTGATTAAAAATTTTGAACCAAGAGCAAGATTAATTGGTGTAAAAGCTTCACCAAATTTAGATCGTAATGAATACGAATGTACTATATCATTTTATGTTGTAAATGCACCAACCGAATTAGTAGACCTAACGGTATTTCTAGAAAGATTACGATAATGGCAATAAATGAATCAAGACTAAACGTAACAGAATTTGATTTTGATGAAGTAAAAAGCAATCTTAAACTTTTTCTTAAAGCACAAACAGAATTTAAAGACTATGATTTTGAAGGTTCTGGTTTAAACATTCTATTAGATGTTCTTGCATATAATACACATTATCTTGGATTTAATGCGAATATGCTTGCAAATGAAATGTTTCTTGATAGCGCATCCTTACGATCTAGCATTATTTCTCATGCAAAAACTTTAGGGTATATTCCTATATCTGCTAAAGCAGCTAAAGCAATTATTGATGTTACATTAAACACTACTACATTTGCAACAGCAACAATGGATGCTGGAACAGTATTTACAACGAGTGTTGATGGAACGGATTATCAATTTGTTACTGCTTCAGATGTTACTGATTCAAATATTGGTTCTGGCATTACCTTTAATAATGTTCCTGTTTACGAGGGAACTTATGTGACCACAAGATATACAGTTGATTCATCTGATGTTGACCAAAGATTTTTACTTAGAAATAATAGGGCGGATACAGTTACATTAACAGTTAAGGTGCAAACTTCTTCAAGTGATACTACATTAAATACATATACACAAGCAACAGATATAACTCAAGTTGAAACTGGTAGTAAAGTTTATTTTTTACAAGAAGTAGAAGCTGGACTTTATGAAGTGTATTTTGGGGATGGAGTAATTGGTGCAGCATTGTCTGATGGTAACATTGTAATTTTAACTTATATCGTAACTAACAAAACAGTTGCAAATGGTGCTTCTATATTTGCAAATTCAACAAGTATTGGAGGTGTTACTGATATAGCAATTTTCACGCAATCTGCTGCGAGCGGTGGTGCTGAACCAGAAAGTTTAAAATCAATTAAATATAACGCACCTCTTGATTATGCATCTCAAGGAAGATGTGTTACTGCTGAAGATTATAAAGTTTATGCAAAGAAATTATATCCTACTGCACAATCTGTATCAGTGTTTGGTGGAGAGAGTGGTTCTTATGATACAAGTCTTGGAGCGATAAGTACGGCTGAATATGGTAAAGTTTTTATTTCAATTAAAGCTTCTACGGGTGTTAATTTAACCACAGTAGAAAAAACGCAATTGGTTACTGATTTGGCACCATATACTGTTGCATCAACTGTTCCTGTTATTATTGACCCACAAACAACTAAATTAATTTTAAGTGGAACATTTAAATATAATAAAAGTAAGACAACATATACTGCCAAAGAACTAGAGACTTTAGTTGATACTACTTTGAAAACTTATAGTACTTCTGATCTTGAACAATTTGAAGGACTATTCAGACATTCAAAACTATTGGGACTTATTGATAACACAGATACTTCAATTACAAGCAGTGCAATAAATGTTACGGTAGGACAATTATTTACACCTACTACTAGTGCTTCAACTGCATATACAATTAATTTTAACAATGCATTTTATAATCCACATTCTGAACACAATAAATCTGCTGGTGGAGTGATTGCATCAACTGGATTTTATATAAGTGGTGATGCGACAAACATACAATATTTTGATGATGATGGTGCCGGCAATTTAAGAACATATTATCTTGTGGCGGGAGTAAGGACATATACAGATTCCACTGCTGGTACTGTGACATATTCAACAGGTAAAATTGTTACTGATGGAATTTATATCACTTCTGTAGCTGAGGTTGATGGTGCAGCATCAGACGAAATTCGTATCACGGCCGTCCCAGATTCCAAGGATATAGTTCCAGTTCGCAATCAAGTGTTAGAAATTGATTTTATCAATACTAGTATAACAGGAGAAGTTGATACGGTTGCGGTTGGAGATAGCGGTGCTGGTACAACGTATACTGCAACGTCTTCTTATACACCAACATCGAGTTATTAAAAATGCCGTTTGATAATAATCCAACAGGAAAATTAAATACTAAGATAAGCCCTCTTATTGATGGTCAACTGCCTGATTTTATTCAGTCAGACCATCCTGTATTTTCTCGCTTTCTAAAACATTATTATCAGTATCTTGAAGCTGGAGAACTTCGTCTTACTGTAAATATTGATAATCTTCTTTTGGAATTAACAGCAGCATCTAATGTTTTGGATGTCGATGGAAATAAAATTGTTTTAGAAAGTGGATCGGGAAGTGATGGTAAGTTTACGGTTGGTGAAACGATTACTGGTGGAACCTCAAAGGCAACTGCTACGGTTCTTGCTGATGATTTGAGTGCAAGTACTCCAAGACTCTTTATCACATCACAACAAAGATTTATTACGAGAGAAACTGTAACAGGTGGAACCTCTGGGGCGTCTGGTACAGTTACTAGGTATCGTGCAAATCCTGTGCAGACCATACAGCAATTATTGAACTATGCTGATGTTGATAATACAATCTATGATTTTCTAGATAATTTCCGTGATGAGTTTATGAACGCAATTCCTCTGACATTAGCAGATGGAATATCCAAAAGAAATCTAATTAAAAATATTCGTGAGTTGTATAGGGCTAAAGGAACATCTGAAGGTCATAAGATTTTCATGCGTATGTTGTTGGGAGAAACTGCTGATGTAACTTATCCAAACAAATATATGATGAGAGCATCAGATGGTAATTGGGCAAGTAAAACAATTATGCGAGTTGCACCTCTTACAAATATTGCTGTTGCCGAAGCAGTTGGTGGAACAATTATAGGTGGATCATCTGGTGAGAAAGCAGTTGTAGCTTCTGCCACATCATTTAGTGAAGGTGCAACTGCTATTGTAGAGTTTGAACTCAACAAATCATCTCATAGTGATACTTTTGCATTTACCGATGGTGAAACTGTAACAACCACTGCTAAAGATTCAGATGTGAGTATGACGTTCACTGTTAAACGAATAGTGGATGTTCCTGTAATTACAAATTCAAGTGCGTTATATACAGTTGATCAGGATATTGAGTTTGACACAAATACTAATATTGGTAATGGTTTAGCAACAGCTAGAATTAATAATATTAATACAGGTCAAGTAAATGGAATTGTTGTAGATGATGTTGGAAGTAAATATGAAGTAGGGGATACTCTTACTTTTACCACTTCTGATTCCAATACAAAATCTGCCGAAGGATTTGTTTCTATTATTGATGGTTCATTTTTATTGGAAGGTACTGACAAGGCTTCAACGAATGAAAATGATTACATTCTTGCTGAAAGCGGTACTACAACACATATTGATTATTTTGAAGTTGCACTTGAAAATGAAACAGGAAATCTTCTTTTAAATGGAACTGATGCTTCTTCTTCTCATGCTGGACATGATGTTTCTTTGGAACCATCAATACAACAAGAAAGTAATGATACCTATAGTACGGACACAGATAGATTTCAGATAGAAGAAGGTACAGATTATAGTGGTGGTATTTATAGAGCAGTCATTAAAAATAGCGGCGGTGGATATCTAACTATTCCTACGGTAACACTAACATCAACAACTGGTACAGGAGGAGCTCTTTTAGCAACAACAGATAATATCGGTTCAGTTGGTGAAGTACGAATGACAAATCATGGATTTAATTATAGTGCTGTCCCTGCAATGGCATTTCAAGCAAACTTCACGTTAAAAGATGTATCTGGAACTTTTGCAGCTAAAAATACTCTTACTACCCACACAGGAACAGTTAAGGCCTGGGATTCTACTAACAATATTTTAACTACAACCTTTGAGGATGTTGTACGAAAAACATTGGAGACAGGTGAAAGTGAAGGATTTTTACTTGAGGATGGTAGTAGAGTTGGAAGTGATGTAGTAGTTAGTACCGTTGGCATAAACAATTCTATTGAAACTGGAAATAAAATAGTAGATGCTGATGGAAATAAAATTGTTTTAGATAATGAAGATACTCTAGACGGATATATTATTATTGAATCTGGAAACGGTCTTCCCGCTGGAAGTGCATTAGTAATGGAATCTCCTAATGATTCATTTATTCCACCCCTACAATTAGAATATAATTCAAGAGATGGAACCAATGTTGGTGATGGTATTGCGAATGAGGATGGTACAGAAGATGTTTTACTAAATGAAACTTCTTTCTCTCTTGGTGATAATACTAATGAGCGACAACACCCTAGATTTCTTATAGAGGAAGCTCAATTAACTGCTGCAAGATCGTCTGGTGCTGGTACTTTTCTTATAATAGATAATTATTTAGATGAAGAAGCAGAAAGTACTATTCTTCTTGATGGAACCGATAGTTCGCAAACTGATGCTGGTAGTTTATTATTAAATGAGAATGATGGTGACAATAATACTATTCGCTTAAATGGTACTGATTCTGATTCAAGTGATGCTGGTGCTAAACTTCTTCATGATATAGAAACTGCTTCTGGTGTTATATCACTTAACGGAACAGATTCCGACAGTACGAATGTTGGTGATGATATTATCAATGAGGATGCAATAGATTTCTTCGCTGATGCAACTGCTGCAAATCCGTATCCAACTACTATCACAGATTCTGGCAGCGCAACAGGAACAATCGTTAAAGCTAATATTGCAAAAGGAACCTCTGCAATTGCAGTTACCACCGAAACTGATAAGTCTTATGGCATAAACATTGAAAGTCTTATTGGTGAGGATTTAAATAGAATACAAGATTCTTATTATTATCAACAGTTCTCATATGAAGTGGAAACTGGGTTTGGTACAGCAACGTATCTGGATCAATTAAAGAAAGCTGTACATCCAGCTGGCTGGGCAGTATTCGGTAAAGTTAAAGTTGCATCTTCGATTTCTGTTGCAGTTACAAATGCAGGCTCATCTCTTGGTGGTGGTTGGTATAGTGGTCTTGGTGTTACTGCACCAGAAGATAAATTCTCGCCAATACTTGCTTCTACCTTTGAAGTTCTATTCTCTGAAGCAATGCAGCGCCGTCTTGGTGTTATTGATATTGTGAATGGCGCATTTGAGGAACATATAGTCTTAGAGGAATCTGAAGACCTTAAAGTTGTAGGTGATTCTATTATTCTTGATGGAACGGATGGCAGTTCTACTAATGCTGGTTCTTATGTTACAGAAGAAATACCATTATTCCATTTTAATGACTTTACTGGTGTTCAACTTGAAGATGGTACTGATACTGATGCTGGAGGATATGGTGTTATTAAACTTAACGGCACAGACTCTTCTTCCACAAATGCTAACGATAGAATTATATCAGAGAAATCTGTAGCGGTTTCTGCTAATATAATTATGAACAGCACTGAAGGTTTAACTAGTCAACCAGCGTCACCTGATGCTGGTGGGGATATTCTTCTTGACGGTACTGATTCAGATTCTACCAATGCTGGAGATTCTATGGAGCTGGAAGATGCATCTGCTGGAATCGTTTTCAACAAGATTGGGTTGCAAGGAAATCAAGTACTCACTTCATTGTTGAATGAGGATGGTGGTTCGCAACAACTTGAAACTTCTTTCAAGGGTGGTGGACCTAATCACGATGTTTCCCTTGTTTCTTTTATTACAACAAAGATACATATTCCACAATCCACTCCAAGACATCTATCAACTGGTTTGGTAACACTTGCAAGAAATCCTTTTCACAATCCTTTATCAAAATTTGAATTGGAAAAAGGAACGGCAACAAGTGGGTATCTTTTGGTAGATAATGATGTATTTCAAACACCTATAGGAGCAAGCAGCGGCGCTGCGCGTGATGAAGTTGTTGTAGATGCTGGAGAAAACTTTATTTTGGAAGATGCAGCTGATGTTAATAATAACTCTAGTTTTACATTTGAAAATATTGGAGAATATTCAAATGATAATATTGTTCTTAATGGTACAGATTCTTCATCTACGAATGCTGGAGATAATGTAGTTCTTAATGGTACAGATTCTTCATCTACGAATGCTGGAGAATATTTAATTACTGAAAGTGTATATCTATACAATTCTTTCATACTAGAAGATATTATTAGACCTTCATTGCTTGTTTTGGATTCTCATATAGATGCTGGTTTTGGTCGCATAGGTGGTTCAACACCAGTAAAACAGACAGCAATAATTTTAGAAGAGAGTAACGAGAGTGGTTTCTTCATGCAAGAAAATGAAACAACGGCTTCTGGTGCTCACGGAGATAACATACTACTTGAAAACAGAACTGGATTTGGAACCAACAATAAATTAGAACTAGAGAGTGACAGAGTAATAGTTGAAGATAAGATTAACGAAGGAACAATACCATTTCAGAATTATCTTAATTCTACTCTGGAACCAATTACAAGGTCAGCTGATATTCTGATTTCAGAGTATGGAGCTATAGATTTGGAAGATGAATCGGATGGTGCAATATTATTAAACGGAACAGATGGTTCTTCCACAGATGCGGGTGGAAGATTTAGATTTGAACTCGCAACAGACGATAATATTAATTTTAATTATCCAAATATAGCAGCATAAATGATGTATAATACGTTATAAATAGAATAATAAGGAATTAAAAATGGCAACGAGTTCAATCCTTCCAACTAATAGTTTAGAAGAATTTAGAATCCAATTTAATAATTTGGTTTCTGATGTTGGTGGTATTACTGCGTCAGACACTGTTTCTGGCGATTTTTCTGTGGGAGGTGATTTAACTGTTACAGGAACTACTTCTTTCAGTGGTTCTGGCGTAGGGTTAGCTGCTGGAACTACGCCATTAACAACATTAGACATAGATGGTGGTACAGACATAGGTGCTGCTATCGTTGATGCAGATTTATTGATCATTGATGATGGCGCTGGTGGTACTAATAGAAAAACAACAGTTGCAAGACTTAAAACTTATATCGGTGGTGGTGCTGGTTATTTTTTCGGTAGGAGCGCTGGCGAAATCGGCGGCGATTCGGCTGATGGACTCTCTGATATATTTAGGGTAAATACTGCAACATTAGCTAACAATGTCACAATCGCAAGCGGAACTAACGCTACTGCAACAGGCCCATTAACTGTTAGTTCTGGAGTTACTGTTACTGTGACTGGCTTTTTAGCTGTAATAAATAGTATGACCGTCACCGGCACCGTTAATGTGTCCGGCGATTTAGAAGTAATTTAAAAATAACTATGCTATATAAATAGGAGATATTAAACCATGAGTGAACTAAAAGTAAATAAAATCTCACCGGCAAGTGGAACAGCGACGACCATTGGGGATTCTGGTGATACTTTTACTATCCCAAGTGGTGCGACATTAACGGTTGCTGGAGCATTAAATGTTACAGGAACTACAGCTTTAGCAGATGGAACTGTCGCTATTGCCGAATTAGATATTGATGGTGGAACTGATATTGGTGCTGCAATTGTTGATGCAGATTTATTGATCATTGATGATGGTGCTGGTGGAACGAATAGGAAAACAACGGCATCAAGATTTGCCACTTATGTTGGTGCTAGTGCTGGTGCGTTTAATATTACCAATCTAGATATAGATGGTGGTACAGATATTGGTGCTGCAATTGTTGATGCTGATTTGTTGATCATTGATGATGGTGCTGGTGGTACTAACCGTAAGGTAACCGCTTCTCGTCTTAAAACTTATGTTGAAGATGCTGCTGGTGAAGTTCCCGTTGCTAATCTTGACATTGATGGTGCCACAGATATTGGTGCTGCAATTGTTGATGCTGATTTATTTATTATAGATGATGGTGCTGGTGGAACCAATAGAAAAGTTGCTGCTTCGAGATTAAAAACTTATAATCCTGGCGGTGTTCAATGGCAAGCAGTCGTAACTGGTGCAACAACAATGGTGGCTGGTCGTGGATACTTTGTTAATACAACATCTTCAGCATTTACAATGACATTACCAGCTTCTCCTAGTATCGGAGATTATGTTCGTATAATTGATTATGCTGGAACATTTGATAGTAATACTTGTACGATTGGAAGAAATTCAGAAAAGATTGCTGCAGCAAGTGCAGATATGACAGTTACAACAGAACGAGCCGGACTTGAATTAGTTTATGTAGATTCAACTCAAGGCTGGTTGTTAACAGAAAAATAAATAGGGAGGCTCCCTAGGGAGGGGTAAAGAAAATGGCAACATATGCATCATTAAAATATGATTTTGGCGCACAATTATCAGGTGAGATACCGGCTGCTTCTATTGCAGACAATGCTATAACTCTTGCTAAGATGGCAAGTGGCACAGATGGAAATATTCTTAGCTATGATGCTTCTGGCAATCCAGTAGCAATTGCTACTGGCAGCGCTGATCAAGTATTAACTTCGGCTGGTGCTGGAGCGCCTCCAACTATGAGCGCTTCTGCCGGCGGTGGTATGGCGTCTGTTCAATCATTTATTTCATCCGGCACTTGGACAAAACCCAGCGGCATCAAAAGCGTTCACGTTAGTCTTTGCGGCAGCGGTTCTCACGGCTCTAATGGTGGTTGGGGAGGAGGCGCTGGGGGATATACCGAAAAGTTCATTGATGTAACTAACATCTCTTCCGTAGCGGTTACGGTAGGCCCAGCGGGTTCCGCTGGGTCCACATCTTCATTTGGAGGTCATTGCTCAGCAACAGGTGGCGCAACACACACTGGCTCACGGGACGGTGGTTATGGCGGCGCCGGCACTGGAGGAGATGTTAATATTAGAGGCGGCGGAGGTCAGACTGCTGCCGGCTTGGCCCACTCAGGTGGTGGAGGTTCTAGTTATTTTGGGGGAAGTTCACCCGGCACGGCTAATACAACAGATACAACTTTACATGCGGCTATTTCTTATGGTGCTGGTGGTATAGGGGTTTATAACGGGTATACTCAAGGTAGTGCGGCATCAGTAGCAACAGGCGTTGTTATTGTCTACGAATACAAATAGGAGTTAGTAATGAAACATGTTCTTCTTAATTTAGATAATCGCGTAGTTCAAGTGGTTGATACTTTGGCAGATACTTTTGAAGTCCACAATTCTTTGACATGGCGAGAATGTAGTGATGATGATGTTGAACAGAATTGGGACTACAAACCTGACAGCAATACATTCGAGAATGTACATGCTATATGGGCTGCGACTGCAGCTGGCCACCGGGCCACAATGATAGATAATAGAAAAGAAGCATATGGTCTGTATGGTGATCAGTTAGATGCCATCTATCGTGATATGCGTGACGGTACTTCCAAATATGTAGATCATATTACAGCTGTGAAGGCGAAATATTCTCATGTCGAAAGTGTAGACCCGGCCGACCAGGACAGTGTTTTAGATTCTGAATAAAGATGTCTTCTGATTTTAGTAAAAAATTCTCTATCCCTCATTGGGATAGTTATTCTGATGATGATATATTTTATTGTTTATTTAAAAATTCAACCCAAGAATATAAAGACGAGATACGCGATATATATTTTGGCGCGGAGTTTGTTTATGAATACAAGGGCGAACATAAAAGATATGGCGATGTAATGGGAGTGAGCCCATCTCCCATTCAGTTAGATAACCTATTCAAAATCCAAGATGAGTTTGGCACAGAAATTTCACTTACTCTTAATACTTTAGATATGGGTAAAGAATTAGCATCTGATTCAGATGTCATAAATCAAATGCTAAAGTTTATAAGAGGGTATTATGATAGAGGATTGAGAGTCTGCACTATTAGTTCGACCCATCTAATGAGAACGGGTGCATTGCAAGAAGCATTTCCTGAAATGAATTGGAAAAACACAGTCAACCATTTGGTGAAATCTACCCAAGAGGTATATGATTACGTAGCCTTGGGATACACAACAATCTTGCTGGATCGTTCGCTCAACAGAGATATTGATTTATTAAGAGAAGTTCGCAAAGAAACTAAAAAGTTAAATGTTGAAACATCACTTTTAGCATCTGAATCGTGTATGCCTAGTTGCCCGTTCAAGCAAGAGCATGATCTATGGCAGGCTCCTCTGCAACAATCAGAATCAAATTATTGGCAGACATTTCCTACAACTTGTTCACATTGGCGCACTCCTTATACGGAACAGTTGCCTAGGTTGGGTGTAAATATTTCAATGGCAACTAAAGAAATTGTCGATGACTTCTCCAATAATGTAGATGTTTTTAAATTCAGTGGGCGATTAGGGCAGTCACAAGCAATTGATCCAGCTGGCCGGATGTGTTGGTCGGGAATAGAGAAGGGCAACAGAAAGATTGATCTAGAAAGCGGTGAATTAACCGATGCGTTTGAATATGCTGATTCGTTTCAAGAGATATATGACAAAGGTCTTGCCCCGTATCTAGTGGACAGGTGGGCTCCACAAGGATGGACAAATTTAGAACAGACCCAACAACACAGTGCTGAGGATATTACATCGATCTGGAATACAAAGAAGGGCCAAGGTTTGAGCAAGATACTTTCAAAATGTAAAAATAGATGTTGGGATTGTCATGCTTGTGAAAAAGTTTTTGGTATGGAACCATTTAATTCAGCTTTAGAGTTATAGAAGCCTAATTTTTTAAACATAAATAGACAAGAGGAGCTTGTAACATGTCAAAACTTATAACCACTTTTCAACCTAATGGCCTAGGTATATCTGCTGTTTCAAATTCTTCATTGAGTTTTAAAACTGTAATAAGTGCCGCGGCAACTGAAACTGCATCATTAAGTTCTACAGGTGTATTTACTGCAACCAGCTTTACTGGTTCTGGTACAGGGTTGACTGCTGGAACTACGCCATTAACAACATTAGATATTGATGGTGCCACAGACATAGGTGCTGATATCGTTGACGCTGATTTGTTTGTAGTAGATGATGGTGCTGGTGGTACTAATAGAAAAACAACAGCTGCAAGAATTAAAACTTATATTGGTGGCGGTGACACCGCTTTGACTTCTTTAGATATTGATGGCGGAACAGATATTGGTGCTGCCATTGTTGACGCTGATCTATTCATTGTAGATGATGGTGCCGGTGGAACTAATAGAAAGACAGCGGCTTCAAGACTTAAAACTTTTGTTTTAGCTGATAATTCTATTGATAGTGATATGTATGTAGATGGTTCAATTGATACAGCACACCTTGGAGCTTTACAGGTAACAGAAGGCAAGATAGCAGCGGATGCGATTACAAGTGCTAAGATAGTTGATGATGCTATTGATAGTGAACATTATGTAGATGGTTCAATTGACACGGCGCACATAGCTGATAATCAAATAACATTAGCAAAGATGGCTGGTGGAACAGATGGAAATATTATTAGCTATGATGCTTCTGGTGATCCAGTAGCAATTGCTACTGGCACTGACGGCCAAGTTTTAACCAGTACTGGTGCTGGTAGTCCTCCAGCGTTTGAGGCTGCTTCTGCTGGTGGATTTCAAAGCTGTCAATACTTCTCGTCATCTGGGATTTGGACCAAGCCATCTGGCATCACGAAAATTATAGTGTACTGCACTGGTGCCGGCGGCGGCGGTGGCTACTATTGGGGCGGCGGCGGCGGTGGCGGCGGGACTTCAATCATAAAAGTAGATGTCACTTCTATCTCTTCTGAAACGGTTACGATTGGAAACGGCGGAACCCAAGTGAGTAGCCAGCAAGCTAGTGCTGGCGGAAGCAGTAGTTTCGGTAGTCATTGTTCTGCGACAGGCGGAACCGGCGGCGGGCCCCACGGTCATGTCAACCAAGCATATCCTGGCGTTGGGGGTGTTGGGTCGCAGGGGGATATCAACCTCCCTGGCCAAGGTGGAGGATCAGGCGATGAAGGCACCAATGGTGGCGCACAAGGCGGCACGGGAGGTTCAACATATTGGGGCGGCGGTATACAAGGCAAGCATGAACATGGTAGCGCCACTAACACCAATGCGGCGACACATAGAGTTGCTGGGGTTGGCGAGGGTGGCTACATCGCCGCTTCGCCGTATGGCGGTGGCTATGGGGTTGTCGTTGTAGAGGAGTACAAGTAATGCGCTACGCTAGAATAGAAGATAACAAGGTAATGGAAGTTATTGATGCTGGAGATAAAGACATTAATACGATGTTTACAGCAGAATTGGTTGCAACAATGGTGCAAGACCCAAGCAACGCGGCCGCGCCCAACTTTGATTGGGATGGGTCAAACTTTAGCGCTCCAGCGCCCCTCGTATACACTAATGACCAAGTTCGTATTCTGCGAAATCGTAAATTGGTCAGTTCTGATTGGACGCAATATCCAGACGCTCAATTAAGCGAAGAAAAGAAAACGGAGTGGGCCGTTTACCGCCAAGCGCTGCGCGATATTCCGGCGGGCTATCCAGACTGTTTAAATGCAGCCGGAAACGCTGAAGACGGGGATGACATAATTTGGCCCACGGAGCCTGTATGATACAAAAACCGCTTGGACTAATCGTTGGTAATAAATAGTAAATAGGAGATATTAAACCATGAGTGAACTAAAAGTAGATAAAATCTCACCGGCCGGTATCGGAAATGAGACGATCATTGGGGATTCTGGTGATACTTTTACTGTCCCAAGTGGTGTGACATTAACGGTTGCTGGAGCATTAAATGTTACAGGAACTACAGCTTTAGCAGATGGAACTGTCGCTATTGCCGAATTAGATATTGATGGCGGCACAGATATAGGTGCTGCTATCGTTGATGCAGATTTGTTTATTGTTGATGATGGTGCTGGTGGTACTAATAGAAAAACTGCTGCCTCAAGAATTAAAACATATGCAGCTCCAACGAATCTGGCTATCACAGCTTTAGATATTGATGGTGGCACAGATATAGGTGCTGCTGTAGTTGCTGCTGATTTGTTTGTAGTAGATGATGGTGCTGGTGGAACGAATAGGAAAACTACCGCAGCTCGTATAAAAACTTTTGTTGAAGCAACAGCAATGGCTGTAACTGGGAATGTTACTGCTACAGGTACAGTGGAACCTGCTGGTGACACTGCCGCTAGTGACAATGCTGCCATAGGTTACACAGCTGCTGAAGGTTTAATTTTAACAGGTCAAGGCTCTACGAATGATGTAACAATTAAAAACGATGCCGATGGTGAAGTTTTTGGCATTCCCACAGGTACTACTGGTGTTACATTTAAAGGTGTTATTCGCACAGATGATGCAACAGATAGTACCAGCGGCACAACTGGTTCATTACAAACAGATGGTGGCATTGGCGCAGTTAAAGATATTTTTACTGACGCTACTGTTAACGCAGCTGGTGATACTGCTGCTGGTGACAACGCCGCAATGGGTTATACTTCTGCCGAGGGTTTGATTCTAACAGGTCAGGGATCAACCAATGATGTAACTATCAAAAATGATGCTGATGCTGATGTTATTACGATTCCTACTGGCGCAACAGGTGTTGTCCTTGCTGGTGCTTTGACGTTAGGGGGTGCTGTTGCTGGTGCTGATAATCAACTAGG
>Ga0114996_10004689_pt1 | contig 16282 bp, 8 predicted proteins | sample ArcticOcean_MG_C_4_FD_87039 | JGI IMG/M metagenome (GOLD analysis project Ga0114996, IMG submission 87039) | Marine microbial communities from western Arctic Ocean - ArcticOcean_MG_CB4_134 | ecosystem: Environmental > Aquatic > Marine > Oceanic | place: Arctic Ocean: Canada Basin | collected...
ATCTTCGCCACGTCGGTGCCCGGTTCCAATGCGGGGGCCACTGGGGCGGGTTCCGGTTCTGGCGTGGTGGCCGGCACCACTGGCGGGGCTGGCGGCGCTGCGGCGACGGGCGCATGCGCCACAGGAGTGGCTTCCTCGTTTGCCGGTATGGTGGGTTGTGCCGCCGGCGCAGGAAGGGACATCGCGGGCGGAGGTGAGAACACCGCGGGCGTCACTGGGGGTGCCGCGGACACCGGCCGCCCCATGGACATGTCCAAGAAGCGCTGCTGTTGCTGGAGCAGAGCGTGGTAGTGCTGCTGGGACGCACTCTGGCCCTCTAAGAACTGCTGGTGCAGGTGGGCGGTCTGCAGCTGCAGGCGCTGAAGCGCCGCCATGTTCTCCTGAGTGACGCGCAGGGCCTCAGCCACGGAACCCTCCGCTGGATCTGATGCGGGGGCGACGGGTGTGGGCATCGGGGCAGGGGCTCCCGATTGGGTCGGCGCTGCGGTCATGCTTGGCGTGCCTTGGCCCGTCGTGGGCTGTACTGCCTTGGTTTCGTCGCGTGGCATCGATTCTCTCTTGCGAGTCCGGATATTGGCACCCCCCACCCGATACGTGAGCGCTGCGCGCCCGGCTGTGGCCGGGGCAGCGGACGGGCGGAACGATACGTCCCAGGGCTGCAGGTCTATGGTGTGGCCGAGTGAGCCGATCTGGGCCAACACTCGTGCTAAATCTCGAATTCCCGACCGCGATCCGTGGCTCGCGTCGAGGGCAAGGGCCTGGTGCGGCTCGCCGTCCAGGATGGATGCTACGAGCCCGGTGAGGCGAGCGTGCGGCCCCGTTTCTACGAAGGTTCGAACGCCGTCGTCGTGCATCTGCCGGATGAGTTCTTCGAAGAGCACCGGACGAGCCAGTTGGCCCGCCAGGAGCGCCTTGGCCTGCTCGGCGTCGGCTGGGTAGCGCGTGCCGGTGGTATTCGCGTACACAGGCACGGTGCCTTCGCCCAACCGGATCCCCCTCAACGCGGCCGAAAGCGGGGCCTCAGCTTCAGAGACGAGAGGCGAATGGAACGCGGCCGAAACGGGGAGACGTCGTGCGTCGACCTGACGGACACGAAGCACGTCCGCGGCCCGCTCGATCTCATCGGTCGCCCCTGACAGCACGACCTGCGTTGGCGCGTTACGGTTCGCCACTACCAGATCCAGCGATTCCGCGGCGATGATCTTTTCCACGTCTGCGAGGCCGGCTCGGACCGCGAGCATCGCCCCCCGTCCTCCGTCCAAGTCACCCATGAGCCGACCGCGTAGGCGAGCGAGCTCGTGGAAGTCCTGCTCCGACAACACTCCTGCGGCGCACAGAGCGCTGAGTTCGCCGAAACTATGGCCGGCGGTGGCTACCGGGGTGACGCCAAACAGGCGAAGAACTGCGTCGGCACCGCGGCTGACTGCTCCGATCCCTGGTTGGGCGTTGCGCGTGTCCCGCAGGAGGTCTTCCTGAAGCTGCCGAGCGTCGTGATCGAAAACCGGATGCGGGTAAACGAGATCGCTCAGGCGGTCTTCAGAGTTTCCGGCGTCAGCGAGCTCCAACGATTCGCGCATCACCGGAAATTGACAGGCCAGGTCGCGAAGCATGCCTACGTACTGGGAGCCCTGCCCAGGGAAGAGAAACGCCAAGTCGCCTGACGAGGCCCCTCGTCCGTAATAGACGCCGTCTGGAGTGGACCAGGTGGTCTCCTTGTGCGCACCGAGCAGGCCTGCGACCCGTGCGGCCAACGCCGACGAATCGGTATGGCCCTTTTCGACGACGAGCAGGAGTCGCTCTGCATGGTCCTGACTGAAGGACTTGCGCGAGATCTGCCCCAACTCACGCACTGCATCCCAGCCGGAGGCATCGCCCAAACGGGTCAACCATTCCTTTAATTTGTGTTGCGTAGGTGCACTGAAGGCAAGGACTTGTACTTCTCCGTCCCAATCCGGCTCAGCATCCTCGCTGACGTGCTCCTGCAGCACACAGTGGAAATTGCTGCCCCCGAAGCCGAAGGAGCTGACGCCCGCACGACGAGGGTGGTCGACAGGGGCCAGCCAGGGGCGCTTGTCGGTATTCACATAGAACGGCGAGGCACCCGGCGCCACTTCGGCCACTGGCTTCTCGACCTTCAGCGTGGGGGGGAGCACCTTGTGATGGAGCGCCATTGCCGCCTTGATCAGGGAAGCGGCACCCGCTGCAGCCTTCGTATGGCCGATCTGTGACTTTACCGACCCGAGCGCACACCATGTGCCCTCTGTGCCACCCTCCCGATACACCGCAGTGAGCGCCGCTGACTCGACTGCATCACCTACGACGGTGCCCGTACCGTGTGCCTCCACCAATTGCACGGTGTCGGGGGTAGCGTCAGCACGCTGGTACGCCCGGCGTAGCGCCTTGGCCTGACCAGACGAACTCGGCGCGTAGATCGCATTGCCCTTGCCGTCACTCGAAGTGCCTAGACCACGGATCTCGGCGTAGATGCGGTCACCGTCGCGGACCGCGTCGTGCAAACGCTTCAGGACGAGGATGCCCACTCCTTCGCCCAAGATCGTGCCGTCCCCTTCGTGGTCGAAGGGTCGCGCATTGCCGGTGGCGCTCAGTGCGGGTGTCTTCGAGAAGCACATGTACATGAAGATGTCGTTCAGCGTGTCGACACCTCCGGTGATGGCCATGTCGCAACGGCCGTCGGCGAGTTCCATCGCGGCGAGGTGAAGTGCGCTCAAAGAACTGGCGCACGCTGCGTCCACCACACAGTTGGTCCCGCCCAAGTCCAGCCGATTCGCGATCCGGCCTGCGACGACGTTGCCGAGAAGTCCCGGGAACGACGACTCCTGCCATCCGACATACGAGTCGGAGATGCGACGCACGATGTCCTCGGCCGCTTCTCCATGAATGCCGGAGTCAGCCAGGGCCTTGCGCCAATGCGGATGTCCGAGGCGCGCACCCAACGAGATCGTGAGTTCGGAGGTGCCCGTGACACCCAACACGACGCTTACACGGTCTCGGTCGAATTCTCGGTCTGGGCCGTACCCTGCGTCGATGAGCGCGCGGCGGGCAGTGTAGAGTGCGAGCAGCTGCGCGGTATCCGTAGCCTCCAGGGCGTTTGGCGCGATCCCGAAGTCCAACGGATTGAAGTCGATCTCGGGCAGGAAGCCACCCCGCGCCGCATAAGTCATGTCCGGCGCCTTGGGATCGGCGCTGAAGTAGTCGTCAGGCGACCAATGCGTGTCGGGGATGTCCGTGATGGCATCTACGCCGTTACGGATGTTGTGCCAATACTCGTCCAGGCCGTCAGCATCGGGGAAGATGCAGGAGATACCAATAATGGCGAGCGGGACGTCGTGCTCGCGGGCCTGGGGAGATTCTTTGTTCACGGCAGGTGCATCTCCAACTGTGACAAGGTGCGCGGCAATACCTGCTGTTGCTCCGGACTCAGAACTACGCCCTGGCTGCGCAACGTCTGTATTCGACCCAATACGGCAGCGCCGTATAGGAGATTCAGGCTGACGGTGACGACGCTTCGATTTTGCACCTCGGCAAGGAAGCTATCCTGAACCCAGGCATTGAAAGCACCCATCGCGGGGCCGCACCAGATCTGGTAATCGAGCGTCCTCGACGGCTCGCCGCGGTTCGCCCAAATAGAAGTTTGGCTGAGGTACCAGCGGAACGCCAGCGCCATGCGGTGTTTGGGGTCGACTTGGGCTCGGTCCCACTGGGCCGGGTCGCGCTCTAGGAAGTAGGTCCGTACGTCCTCTAGCACCTCGTCGAAGCTCGCTCTGAAGACCGTCTGCTCGAGCTTCTCGCGCTCGTCAGCCGGGATGTCGTCGATCGAGTCGTAGGCCCGATAGAGCTCGTAGAGTCGCGCTGCGCGCATGGCGAACATTGTGCCTCGTTTGAGCACCTGCACCTTGACGCCCATCTCGAACATGTCGGCCGCGGGGGCCATCGCGATATCCGCCTGCTCGGACGCCGCCAGCATATCCCGGACCGCCTGGGACGTGCCCGCTTCCACGCAGGCTTGGTTCACCGAGCCCAGAACGATGTATGCGGCACCCATAGCGAAGGCCGCGGCCGCCGCGTGAGGCGTTGCGATGCCGCCGCCGGCCCCCACGCGTAGGGGCTCAGGGTACCCGTACTCGCGCTGCATGCGATCCCGGAGCGCGATCATCGTGGGCAGCAGCCCGAGGGCCGGACGATTGTCGGTATGACCACCGCTGTCGGCTTCGGCGGTCAGGTCATGCGCGACCGGGATCTCGCGGGCGAGACGCGCTTGAGCCTCCGTGATGTCGCCGCTGGCGACGAGCTCCTGAAGGAACGCCTCTGGCGGCGGCGAGAAGAAACGTGTCGCCACCTCTACCCGCGATGCCTTGGCGATCACCCGGTTCGGGGTCACGACCCTGCCGTCGGTATCCCTATATATGCCACTCACCCGGTAACGAATGAGCGGAAGCGTGAGGCGCATGTAGGCCGAGGCCTCCACCAGCCGCACACCGTGGCGCAGGTACAGGTCCACCACGCCGTGCTCGGTATCGGGCTCGTTGGGACTGTGTATCAGGTTGAAGCCAAAAGGCGCGCCACCCAGGGACGACGTCAGCCGGTCGATCGCAGCTTCGACGGTCCTCAGTGGCAGGCCGGCTGCGCCGAAAATGCCCAGCATACCAGCATGGCTCATGGCTTCGACCACCTCGACCGACGCGATCCCGTTGGCCATGGCGCCGGCTACACCAGCGAGCTTCAGCCCGTGTGCGATGCGAAACTCGGGGTCGCCGAGGTTGTCCAGGCGGAGCGGAGCGGCATGGCCGACGATGGCGCGGTCTCCCTCGTGGATCCGCACGTCGCTCCCGAAGCGTGCTTCCCCGCGGCATGCAACGGCACGCTGGACTTCAGACGAGGCGGCGCCATGCGGGCCCAGCACATATAATGGTCGCCCAATGTCCACGATGGTCTCGCCCAGGGCGGCTGCCCCCGTGAGCACCTCCGAGACGTGCCCTGACCAGGCACCCAGGACGACTGGAACCGACTGCGCCGGTCCGGCCGTGGCACTGGGCCCACTCGACCGCTGTGGGGATGTTCGCGTTGTTGGGCTCATTCGTTGTCCGGTGGGCTCATCTAGCCTGGCATTTTGCCGCTCGAGCCTCGCATTCGATGGGGTGCGTAATTTGTCAGTGTTGACACGAGGATGCGAGCCCTGCAGCACTGAAACTGACGGAGCCGACTAGCGACAGCTCCATCTCGCCAAGCAGCCGCGCGACTGCTCCCTGTACACGCGTGATGTCCGAGACGATCAGCGAGTTCGTGCTCTCCGCGGCGCTGACGCCGCCACGGGGAAGAGGGTAGGGGGGCGATCGTCGCTAGCCGTCGGGCTGCATAACGGCTCGCTAGCGCCTAGAATATGCGAACATGCGAGACTGGAGACGATCGCCCAGTGTACTCGCCACTGTGAAGACGATGACCCACAGAGCCGTACATTCAACTGCAGAATTTGAAGGCGCGTTCGGCCGTGAGAACTCTTTAGGGAAGGGGCCATGGGGATCACCGGTTATGTATTGCTCGGTTTGCTCGCTGTCACGGGCGTCTACGTAGCGACCATCTACAACAACCTCGTGCGCCTGAAGCACACGGTCACGAGGAACTGGTCGAACATCGACGTGCTGCTCAAGCAGCGCCACGATGAGCTTCCCAACCTCGTCGAGACGTGCAAAGGGTACATGAAACACGAGCGCGATACGCTCGAAGCCGTGATGAAAGCGAGGTCCGCGGTCGCGAGCGCCCGGCAAGCCGGCAACGTCACGGCACTAGGCCCCGCCGAGGGTGCGCTCCGCATGGGGCTCGGTTCCTTGTTCGCGGTGGCCGAGGCCTACCCGGATCTCAAAGCGAATGAGTCGTTCCAGCACGTGCAGGCCCGGATCTCGCAGTCGGAGAACGCCATCGCCGACCGCCGCGAGCTCTACAACGCAACGGTGAACAACCTCAACATCCGGATTGAGCAGTTTCCTGATGTGGTGGTGGCGAGAAACCTCGGCTTCAAGGATGCGGATCTGCTCGAATTCGACGAACCGGAGCTAAAGAACGTCGACGTGAAAAAGTTGTTGGACTGATGCTCAACGACATCACGGTCTCGATACAGGCCATGGGCGAGGCGGAGGTCGCGATTCTGTTGCTTGTCGTCGTCGTGCTCACCGGCGGCGGCTTCTTCATCTGGAAGAAGTTCTTCCAACACGCCCGTGTGATGGAGGACATGCCGACCTCCAAGGTACGGTCCGCCGCCCAGGGGTTCGTTGAGCTGGCCGGTATGCAGCACGCGCTCGAAGACAAGCCGCTCCTGGCTCCGCTGACACAGAACTCTTGCACGTGGTGGTCCTACGTCATCGAGAAGAAGAAGCGGTCACGTTCCTCAAAGGGACAGTCGCGTACGACGCTGGGTCACGGTCGAGAAGGACACCAGCGTCGGCTTCTTCAATCTTCGGGACGATACAGGGCAGATTCTCGTGAACCCTAGGGGGGCCGACGTTACGACCTCGATCAAGAAGGTCTGGTACGGGCATTCTCGGCGGCCCAGTGGTGGCAAGTCAGGATTCACGGGCTCCTTCGGGGGTCGGTACCGCTACACAGAACGCCTCATGCGCCCGGACGAGCCGATCTACGCGCTCGGACACTTCGAGACCTGGAGTAGCGTTCCGGGAGCGGACGACCGCTCCGAGAGGCGTGCCAAGATTCTCGCGGAGTGGAAGAAGAACCCTTCGGAACTCGTCGAGCGCTTCGATGAAGACGGTGACGGACACGTGGACGTAGACGAGTGGGATCGAGCCCGAAAGGCAGCGGAGGCGCTGATCGACGAACACGTAGCGAAGGCCGCGATAAACCCCGACGTCGACGTTCTGATGAAGTCCGAGGAGGACCACCCTTTCATCTTGTCGACCAAGAGCCAAGAGGAACTCACCAAGGTCTATCGCTGGAAGGCTCTCGGCGGGTTGCTCCTGTTTCTCGGTGGCCTCGTGGTGCTCGGAGTGACACTGACTGCCCGTTTTCAGAGCTAGCGGCTACGTTCCGCTTGTGTGCCACGCCTCCGGCAATGCCTATCCCATGAGGACGTAGTGATTGCCGCGACGCGTACGAGAACCGTCTCCCCCATGAGGACGTCGTGATAGCCGTAACGCGCAAGAAAACTGTCTCTGTCGATGTCGGGGGCGTGACGATCGGCGGAGACGCTCCGGTGGTGGTGCAGTCGATGACCAACACCGACACCGCCGACATCGAGTCGACAGTCGATCAGGTTCGCTTGCTCGCCGACGCGGGAAGCGAGCTTGTGCGCGTCACCGTCAACAACGATGCGGCGGCGCAGGCGGTTCCGGAGATCGTGAAGCGGCTTCGCGACGATGGATACGACACCCCCATCGTCGGGGACTTTCACTACAACGGCCACCTGTTGCTCAAGAAGTTTCCTGACACAGCAGGTGCGCTCGCGAAGCTCCGCATCAATCCCGGCAACGTCGGGACGAAGCGTCGTGACGAGAACTTCACTCAGATCATCGACATCGCGATCGAGCACGACAAACCGGTGCGTATCGGAGTGAACTGGGGATCGTTGGACCAGCGGTTGCTCACCGAACTCATGGATGCGAACGCGCATGCGGATGTTCCCGAGGAGGCCCGAGAGGTATTGCTCGAGGCGATGGTCCAAAGCGCGTTACGTTCAGCCGTATTGGCTGAGGAGACGGGGCTAGGCAACGATCGAATCGTGATCTCGGCGAAGGTCTCCACCGTGCGTGATCTGATCGCCGTGTACCGGATGCTCTCGTCCCGGTGCGAGTATCCGTTGCACCTCGGCCTCACCGAAGCAGGACTGGGCACCAAGGGAATCGTGGCTACGACTGCCGGACTGGCTCCCATCCTGCTCGACGGGATCGGCGATACCATCCGCGTATCCCTGACGCCGAGACCTGGTGGCGACCGAGCCGAGGAGGTGCGTGTAGCCCAACAGGTTCTCCAGTCTCTGGACATTCGTCATTTCGAACCCCAGGTGACGTCTTGCCCTGGGTGCGGCCGCACGACCAGTACCTTCTTTCAGAAAATGGCCGAGGACATTACCAACTACATCCGGGACATGATGCCCGAGTGGCGTGGTGAATATCCTGGTGTTGAAGAAATGGACGTCGCGGTGATGGGCTGTGTGGTGAACGGCCCCGGTGAGTCCAAGCACGCGAACATCGGGATCTCGTTGCCGGGCACGTTCGAGGATCCCAAGGCGCCCGTCTACATCGACGGAGAACACTCCACGACGCTCAAGGGCGAAGGGCTCGTGGACGAGTTCAAGCAGATCCTTCTCGACTACGTGAAGAAGACCTACGGTCCCCGCGTACCCGCTGCAGCGAGCGAGGAGTAGCGCGGGTGCGGGACCCTCTTTGGCGCTCTCAAAGCATCATCTACAACTGTCGATGCAACGGTCTTTCATGGGTCGTGCGTCCTAACGTTGGCGCATCACTTGACGCCTGAGTCAAAAATCTGCCTGTCGAGGAAGTAACATGAGTTTTTCCAGACGCACACTGAGCCTGGTTACGGTGCTGCTTGTGCTTGCGGCGCTGATCGTCGGAGTCGGGTGGCGTCTCGAGCTTTTCAGCCCAGGCTCCGAGGACGACGCCACGGACGTTGCAGCGGGCACTGAGGTCGACCTTCCCGAAATGTCCGGTGGCAGCCAGTTCTCAGCCGACATGCCCCAGCCAGTTGGTGGCGCGGAGGTCTTGTTGGATACGCTCTGGATACGCGTGCGTGCGGCCGGTCAGGCAGAAGCGATTCGTAGGACGGCGCTTACGTCCCAGGTTGCGGGCGTAGTCCAGGGGCTCCCCATCCAAGAGAACCAGAGTGTCGGTACGGGCGCTCCGCTGGTCCGACTCGACAGCACCGAGTATGCGCTCGGCGTCGACCAGGCGCAGGCGAACCTGCTCTCCGCGGAGACCGATTACCGTCAGCTCATTCTCTTTGATGATGAGATCGAAGATCCGGCCATCCGTGCAGAACGCGATCGCATCGCACGCACGCGCAGCAGCCTGGACCAGCGCAACGTGGACCTCCGGCAGGCTGAGCTGCAACTAGAGCGGTCTCGCATCACGGCACCCTTCGGCGGGCGCATCGCGGACATCCGCGTCGTAGAGGGCCAGTACGTAAGCGTTGGCACCGAGCTGCTCACCCTCGTCGATCTCGACCCGATCAAGGTCGAGGTCCAGGTCCTCGAAGCGGAGCTCGGCTCTCTCGCCGAAGGACGCCGGGCGGAGGTGAGCTTCGCGGCCTTTCCCGGTGAGACGTTCGTGGGCTCTGTCGAGACGATCAATCCGCTCGTCGATCCAGACAGCCGGACCGGTCGCGTGACCGTCTTGCTGGCGAATCCCGAGCATCGTATCAAGCCTGGTATGTATGCTGAGGTTTTGTTGGACGCCGAGGCATTGCCCGATCGCATCCTGGTTCCTCGTGCGGCGATCTTGGAGCGTGGGGAAGGCACTCGGCGCACGATGCTCTTCGTATATGGGCCGAATGGAAACGCCGGCGTTGCGGAGTGGCGGTACGTGAATCCGGGTCGAGAGAACGACACCTACGTGGAGATCCTGAGCGAGGGTCTTGAACAGGGGATGGTCGCGCCGGGCGAGATCGTGCTCGTCGATGGTCACCACTACCTAGCGCACGACACAGCGGTCCGGCTCGTAGAGAACGTGGAAGCAGAGGGTGGGAGGCCGAGCCGATGAGGTCGCTGCCAACAAGGTCCAGACTCGTCGCGGGCGCAATCATAGCGATCGGGATCTGCTGCCCGGGTCTCGACGCCCAGTCAGCGGACTCTTTGCGACTCACGTTGGGGACGGCGCTCGATATCGCTGAGGGCAACAACCCGACGTACCGGCAGGCTAGCAACAGCGCACTGTTGAACGGTGTCGACATGCGCACGACCTGGTTCGACCAACTGCTGCCGCAGGCGACCCTCCAGCTCTTTAATACCGCGTTTACCGGCAACCTCCAGCGCGTCGGCTACGATAACTTCGGCAACCCGATCACGAATCCGTCCGCGGACTGGAACTACTTCTCGAGGACTACGCAGGCGCTGTCCTTCAACTGGAACGTGCAGGGTCAGTCGCTATTCCAAGCCCATCGCCGGCAGTCCATCACGAACGAGGATCGGGATCTCACTGTGGTGCGGGCGCTGACTGGGCTCCAAGTCCAGATCCAGAGGCTGTACATGGACGCGCTCGAGCAACGCGACCTGATGCGCGCCGAAGAGGAACTGGTCGAGGCTCGGCGGATCGATCTCACCGTTGCCGAGAGATTGTTCTCCCTAGCGCTGCGAACACGTGTTGATGTGCTGACCGCGGAGCTCGCGGTGGAGCAGCAGTCGCTCGTGCTCCGGCGACAAGAGACGAGCTACGAGCAGGCGGTGCTCAGGCTGCGGACCGAGCTTGGCCGAGAGGAGGCAGTATCACTCTCCTTGGCTGATGAGGCACTGCCGATCTTTGATCCTTCCGGTCTGGAAGTCGAGCGATTGGTGGCGTTGGCGCTCGTGGTGAATCCTGAACTCCAGCAATCGAGACTCTCAATAGAGTCCGCTAACCTTGGGATTCAGGAGGCCAAGAACTCGTGGTGGCCGTCCGTGTCGATGGGCGTGGACGTCTTTCGACGCTCTCAGGGCACGCAAGGCGCGTCAGTCTTCGACGTCGGCATTAGCGAGCCGTTGGAGGCCCAGTTCAGCCTCAATTTCTCGATCCCGATGTTCAACAACTTCTTCCAGAACCGCCAGGCGATGGAGCAGGCGGCGGTCCAACTCGACAACGGCCGCGAGGCGGCGCGCGAGGCCAGGCTGCGCATCGAGGAGACCGTGCGTAGCGCTCTTCTGGAACTCTCCAATCAGCACGAGGTTCTCCGCCTCGCCGAGCGCTCCCAGGTGATCGCTCAGGAAGCGCTGCGTCTCGCCCGCGAGGAATACCGTATCAGTACCCGAACGTTCGAGGATTTGCGAACGAGCTTCGACTCCGAGGCGACCACGCGTCGGCAGGTCATCACGGCCCGACACAGCTTCGTGGACGCCCTGCTGAGCCTCGAAGAGGCGGTCGGCACCCGGGTCCGGGGCGGTACCCCTCCCGTTACATCTGCCCTGAGAGGGCGCTGAGCGGTGTCCATCCCCGGCGCGTCGACTCGGAGGCCAGTAGCGGTCTGGATGCTGTTCCTGGGAATCATCCTGTTGGGTGGCATATCGTACGTGCGGCTGCCGATCGATCTGCTGCCGGACGTGAGTTACCCACGTCTCATCATCTACACGTCGTACCCGGATGTTGCGCCCGCCGAGGTGGAACGGCTCGTCACGGAACGCATTGAGGCGCAGGCCGCGGCGGCACCGGGAGTGGAGCGCGTGACGTCGGTGTCTCGTGAGGGCGTGAGCCTGGTCACGCTGCGCTTCGCGTGGGGCACGGATATGGATTTCGCGATGCTCAACGTGCGCGAGCGCATGGACAACGTGCGGGAATCCCTGCCCGAGAGCGCGACCCGACCAGCGATTCTTCGTGTGGATCCCGAGTCCGACCCCATCATGACCTTGTCGGTCTCTGGCGGCATCGATCTCTGGCAGACGAAGGAACTGGCCGAGACGGTCTTCCGACGTCGACTCGAGCAACTCGACGGCGTCGCAGAGGCTGCGGTGACGGGCGGGCTCGACCGGGAGATTCAAGTCGAGGTCGATCCCGCCTTGCTCGACTCCTACGGAATGACGATCCAAGAGATCTCGGCGGCACTCGATGCGGCGAACGTCAGCGCACCTGGCGGCACGATCCTGCAGGGAAGGTACCGGTACCCGCTGCGCACCTTGGGCGAGTTCCAGACCGTTGAGGAGATCGCGGACGTGGTTGTGGCACGTCAGCCCATCGGGGCCCAAGGTGGCGGTGGCGGAGCCGGGACAGGCGGAAGTGGAACAGGTGGGGCTGCCTCGGGCTCCAGTGGCGGCACGGGCAGTGAGGGATACCGGGTCGTTCGATTGAGCGACGTGGCTCGCGTCATCGATGGCTTCGCGGAGCGCGAGACGATCGCTCGTTACGCCGGGAAGGAAGCCGTGGGGCTGCTCGTCTTCAAGGAGTCCGGCGCCAACACCGTGACGGTCGCCCGCGGCGTGGAAGACGTGCTCGAGCAGTTGCACACCGAGTACCCAGGGATGCGTATCGAGGTGGCCGACGATCAGGCCCAATTCATCGCTGACTCGATTACCAACGTCTTCCAGGCGCTCGTGTTCGGAGGCATCCTCGCGTTCCTGGTTCTATTCCTCTTCCTGAGAGACCCCAGGTATCCGGTTGCGATTGCGCTCGCGATTCCGATTTCGGTCGTGGGCACCTTCGCGCTCATGGATGCGGCTGGTGTGAGCATGAACATCATGAGCCTCGGTGGCCTCGCGCTCGGTGTCGGCATGTTGGTGGACAACTCCATCGTCGTGCTGGAGAACATCTTTCGGCACCGTGAAGAGCTGGGGAAGGACGCTGTCGCGGCGGCCGCGGCGGGTGCGGAGGAGGTGCAGGCTGCGATCACTGCGTCGACACTCACGACTATCTCGGTCTTCGGTCCCATCATTTATGTCGAAGGCGTGGCCGGAGAACTGTTCAAGGATCTCTCCCTGGCGGTCACGTTCTCGCTGCTCGCGTCACTTCTGGTGGCTCTCACACTGCTTCCGTCTCTAGCAGCGCGGTTCGCGGGCGGGAGCAAGAAGTCGGTTGTGGAGCCAATAGCTACGGATGGCCGGCCCTCTGGCTTCTTCAAAGCCGCGTTCTGGGTTCTAAAGAGCATTTTGTTGGCCCCGTTCCGGTTGATCCGTGGTAGCGCGCGTCTCGCGCTCGCGCTGCTGCACTTTTGGGGCGTCGGGATTGCAAGCTTCCTGGGGCGTGTATTCGGACCTCTGTTGCTGGGATTCGACCGTGTATTCGACGGCTTTGCGCTGTGGTATCACGGCGTTCTGGAGTGGTCGCTGGATCACTCCGGCCGTGTGTTGGTCGGCTCGGGCGCTGCGCTGGCCGTCACGTTGATGCTCGGGCTCACGCTTCAACGGGACCTCCTGCCCAGCGTGGATCAAGGTGCGTTCAGCATCCGACTGGAGCTTGAAGAAGGGACCGCGCTCGAAGCCACGCTCGATGCGGCGACGCTGGTGGAAGCGGAAGCACTGGCGGATCCGGACATTGACGCGGTGTTCAGTAACGTAGGGCGCGATGTGCGTGCTTATGCGGCAGGAGAGGAGGCTTCGGGACTGCACACGGCGAGCTTCCAGGTGCGTGTGCGCGAGGGTGTGGCGAGTGCTCCCGTGGCCGATCGCATGCGGGCGCTCGCGTCTCAATTCCCGCCGGGTGCCCTGTCTGTGCAGACCGGCCAGGCCACCGCACTAGGGACCATGCTGGGTGGGTCCGAGGCGGATGTGGCCGTACGCATCCGCAGCGAGGACTTAGATGCGGCCTACGTAGTAGCCCAGCAGGTGCAGGGACTCCTGAGCGGGTTGAGCGGTGTAGGCAACGTCCGCATCGGAACCGAGCTAGGACAGCCAGAAGTCCAGATCGAAATCGACCGGGCAGCGTGTGCGAGCTACGGCATCGATCCACAGCTCGTGGCGGGTACCGTCGATCGAGCCATGAGGGGCGATATCGCGACGGAATTCGTGGACTTCGATCGCAAGATCGACGTCATCGTTCGTTACCCGGACGAGTTGCGCTATTCCAGAGAGACGCTGGACCAGCTACGGGTACAGGGTGTCCCGATTCGGGAGCTCGTTCATGTGCGAGAGGCACTGGGCCCCGCCCAAGTCCGTCGTGAAGAGCAAGCCCGCGTCATCCCTGTCTATGCGGACGTGGTAGCGGGCGGACTCGACCAGGTGATCGGCGAGATCCAAGCGTCGCTCTCGACACTCCCGCCGTCACGGGATGTGCGGTGGGAAGTGGGCGGGGAGAACGAGGAGATGCGCCGGTCCTTCCGAGATCTGTCGTTCGCGTTCGTGCTGGCGCTGATGCTGGTGTACATGATCTTGGCCGCACAGTTCGAGTCCTTTGTGCACCCCTTCACGATTCTGATATCTGTGCCTCTCGCGCTGGTGGGCGCGGTGCTCGCGTTGATCGCCACCGGACAGGGGCTCAATACGATGAGCCTCATTGGAGGCGTGATTCTCGTCGGAATTGTGGTGAACGACGCCATCGTGAAGGTCGACTTCATCAACTTAGCCAAGACGCGCGGGCTTGAGCTGCGAGCTGCGATTCTCGAGGCCGGTCGAGTGCGGTTGCGCCCGATCATCATGACCACGGTTACCACGGTGCTCGGCCTCACGCCCATGGCGTTGGGCATCGGAAGCGGCTCGGACCTGAGAGCGCCGCTGGCGATTGCGGTCATCGGGGGCCTCGTCGTTGCGACCGCCCTCACGCTGATTGTGGTGCCGGTCGTGTACCAGACCGTCGAGTTCGCCCGCCTGCGCATGACCGCAGGCCTTGGTCAACCGGAAGTAGTCCCTGCGGGTGATTGAGCATACTGTGCAGCACGAGGGGAAGGTGAGCTGATGATCCGGATGAGCCTGAGAAGACCCGTGGCGGTTGCCATGACGTACATGGCGGTCGCTTTGCTCGGCATCAGAGCGTGGCAGAACATCCCCATCGAGATGCTGCCCGACACGCAGTTGCCGCAGCTCACGGTTACAGGGACGTGGCGGGGAGCGTCACCCGAGACGTTGGAGGCGTTTCTCACGGCGCCGCTGGAGGCGACCATCCAGCAGGTCTCGGGTGTCGAGAAGATCGTCTCGGAGTCGTTCGAGCAGCAGGGCATGGGTACTGCCGAAATTCGTGTCGAGTTCGACCGCGATACCGACATGGACTTCGCGCGCCTCGATCTGTCCGAGCGGCTGGCAACGCTCGAGGAGGAACTCCCTCCCGGTGTCGACAGGGTTCAGGTGAGCCAGTACGTGCCCGAGGAGTTCGAGGAGCAGAGTCAGCCCTTCCTCTTCTACACGTTCACTGGACCCTACACGCGCGAGGCTTTGCGCCAGCATCTCGAAGACATCATTCAGGATGAGGTCGGGCAGGTAGGCGGCGTTGCGCTCGTTGAGGTCTACGGCGGACGGGATCGCCGGCTCGAGATCAACCTCGATGAGGCAGAGATTGCTGCACTGGGACTGGATCCACGCGATGTGGACCAGAGCATTCGCGATCTTGACCTCGTTCGCGAGGCCGGTGCAATCCGCGAGGGTGACGACGAACTCACGATCACCATCGTCAATCGGCCGGCGAACGCTGACGATGTTCGCAATTCGGTAATCACTGCAGTGGGTGGCACACCGGTGCGAGTGTCGGATGTCGCGTCAGTGCACGACACGTATGAGGAAGCCCGAGCGTTTTCGCGTATCAACGGTCAGCCGTCGGTGGGCTTCAGAGTCGTGAAGGGCGTCGGTGTGAATACCGTGCGAGTTGCCGATGCGGTGAAGGCCCGCCTCACCCAGTTGGAACGTCTGAGCCCGTACGGGACTGCGTTCGACCTCGTCTACGACGAGAGCGAGGACATCGAACGCCAGCTGACGGACTTGCGCACCCGCGCGGGCTTCAGCGCAATCGTGATCTTTCTGGTCTTGCTGGGCTTCCTGCGTTCTGTCCGCTCGGCTGCGCTCATCTTCGCGACCATCGCGTTCAGCGTCTTGATCGCGCTCAACATGATCTACTTCGGTGGCCTCACGCTGAACCTGCTCACCCTGATGGGGCTTGCGATGGGTTTTGGCCTCATCGTGGATAACTCCATCGTGGTCTTGGAGAACGTCTACCGAAGGTGGCAGCGCGGTGAGGATGCCTTGTCCGCCGCTGAAGGTGGAGCGCGTGAGGTTGTACTGCCGATCCTGGCGTCGACCGCGACTACGCTCATCGTGTTCGTGCCCTTCGTCTACTTACAGGGCGAACTCCGAGTGTACTACGTGCCGCTCGCGATCGTGGTGGCTCTGACGCTGATCGCTTCGATCTTCGTGGCGTTCTCGTTCATTCCGGCGCTCGCAGCCCGCTTTCTTCAGGTCGGGCGAGGGGCGCCGGAGCGCGCAGTTCAGGAGCGCCAGCCGCTCTACGTACGGTTTTACTCCGATGTGATCTCGTTCAATGTGCGCCGACCATGGCTTGCGATGTCCGTGGTGGCGATGTGTTTCGGCGGCTCCTACTACCTCTTCGACAAGTACGTGAATACGTGGGCGATGTGGGGGGGAGGCTTCGGCGCTCGCACCTATATCCAAGTCAACATCACGCTGCCGCGGGGATCGAACCTCGAG
>Ga0114996_10004691_pt1 | contig 16280 bp, 15 predicted proteins | sample ArcticOcean_MG_C_4_FD_87039 | JGI IMG/M metagenome (GOLD analysis project Ga0114996, IMG submission 87039) | Marine microbial communities from western Arctic Ocean - ArcticOcean_MG_CB4_134 | ecosystem: Environmental > Aquatic > Marine > Oceanic | place: Arctic Ocean: Canada Basin | collected...
AGCGCCCAGCCGCAGCAGCACATGATAAAATTGATTGCGGAGATTGCCACCATTATTGGCCCCTTGCCCAACACGATCGCGATTTCGGGCCATACCGACTCCAGTCCCTTCCGAAGTGCTTCGGGAAAGACAAACTGGGAACTTTCAACCGATCGTGCGAATGCGAGCCGCCGCGCCCTCTCTAGTGCCGGAATAGATCCTGACAAATTTGTCCAGGTGGTTGGCAAGGCGGATACCGATCCACTGTCCCTTGAGGATCCGTTTCAACCTCAGAACAGGCGCATCAGCATTGTTCTCAAGCGTGAAGTATCAGTGCTGCCTCCGGAACTCAGGAAAGAGAGATAGGTTTACTCTGATCACGCCTCTCGAATTGTATCCGGCACGTCTTCGAATATGCAGTGGTAGAACTGAAATGAGGTATTCCGAGTGAGCACGCCGCATTTACCGGCATCCAGTCCCATGCAAGCAGGTCACGCCCGGCAGGGTGGCGGACCAAATTCAGTCGACGACCCCGAATACTTCGATGGCATTCCCATTAAGCGAGTCTGCGCTTACATCGTGGATGTGATCATCATTGCTATATTCGCAGCGGCAGTTGCCGTCATCGCGTTCGTACCCGTCGTGGTGACATTGGGCATGCTGAAGCCATTCGTCGTCGGAGTTATCGCTCTGATTCCGTTGTCCTATCACACGCTGTTGATCGGCGGCGACCGGTCGGCAACAGTCGGTATGCGACTTCTTGACATTGAGGTCAGGACCATGGACGGCGTCGAACCCGGATATGTCGTGGCCTTAATTCAGACGGTATTGTTCTACGTCACAATAAGTTTGACGACATGGCTCATCCTGTTGGTGGCACTATTCAACAACAGGCACCGCACAGTGCACGATTTCCTGTGCGGGACATTAATTGTGAACGTAATTCCAAATGAGGCCACATCGACGTCGCCCCGCGCAGAAGAGTCGGGCCCGTCTGCGGCCCGGTAGAATCACTGGTCGGCATTGCGGTAGACTCGAATATTCTGCCGTGGACCTAACTCATGTCTATAGTGGACTCGCTGCTCAATCTTGAGCGATCGCCCAATTTCAACGGCATATTTGGACGTCCTCACGGATGAATTTGATCGCCGACCCCACCGAGAAAAAATTCTTCGCCACACCGCGAATGCCGTGTCCCTATCTACCCGGGAAATTCGAGCGTAAAGTCTTTACTGAGTTGTGTGGTGAGGATGCCGAGCAGCTTCATGATGCCCTTGCCGTCGCCGGGTTCCGCCGAAGCCAAGGGATCATTTACCGCCCACTGTGCGATGGCTGTACCGCTTGCGTTCCTGTGCGCGTGCTCGCCCAGCACTTCCACCCAAAGAAGTGGATGCGGCGGATAACCGCCAAATCCGCGCAGTTCGAAATTATCGACCGGCCGCCGACCGCCACCGCGGAACAATACCAGGTGTTTCGTAAATACTTGTCATGGCGGCACTCGGACGGTGGCATGATGGACATGGACTTTGACGAGTATCGGGCGATGGTCGAAGACACTCCAATCGTCACGTCATTGGTCGAGTTTCGCGAACCAGGAGGTCGGCTGGGTGGCGTTTGCCTCACGGATGTCCTCGCCGACGGACTGTCCTTGGTCTACAGTTTTTTTCAGCCCGATCTGCAACATCTGAGTCTGGGATCGGCGATAATTCTGTGGCACATCCAGCGCGCCGCCGAATTGAATCTCGATTACGTTTACTTGGGCTATTGGATCGCCGAAAGCGAGAAGATGGCCTACAAGACGCGCTTCACACCTATGGAAGCGCTCAAACCTGAAGGCTGGGTATTGCTGAAGCCCTGACCGACACAGGTGCCGGTACAAGCATCCGCCTGAAAGACCCGCCGGTTGTTTGTTCCTCTGCGTAGTTGCAATACTAACGAATCGTATTGGTATTCCAGGCTAACAAGCCTGCTCGCGAACAGCGGCCGGGCGCACTTTCCTGCAATGGAGGTACATCCGGACATGCGACGTCGTGATTTATTGAAAGGTGCAGCAGCAACATCAACCGCAGTCGCTGCGGCGGTCCTGCCACGCCCCGCCATTTCGCAAGGTCTCAAAGAGTTGAGGATGGTGACGACTTGGCCAAAAATGTATCCGGGACTCGGCACCTCGGCAGACCGTCTGGCGAAAAGAATTACCCAGGCCAGCGACGGCAAACTGACGGTCAAGCTGTTTGCTGCCGGAGAGCTGGTGCCTCCGTTTGAGACCTTCAACGCCGTGTCGTCAGGTGAAGTAGATATCTATCACGCGTTCGAATACTACTGGCAGAGCAAATCGAAGGCGTACAACTTCTTTGCGGCCATCCCATTTGGGATCACGGCCACCGAAATGGATGCGTGGATACATTTCAACGGCGGTCAGTCTCTATGGGACGAACTCGCCGCCCAATTCAATATCAAACCATTATTGGCGGGCAATACTGGAATGCAGATGGGGGGATGGTATGCCCGGGAAATTAACGGTCCATCCGACTTCAGGGGCCTCAGATTCCGCATGCCCGGAATCGGCGGGGAAGTTTTGCGCCGCATGGGCGCCGCGGCCGTTGCGCTCGCAGGCGGTGAGATATTTCCTGCCCTGCAATCCGGCGCCCTCGATGGCACAGAGTGGGTCGGACCGTGGAACGATCTGGCTTTCGGATTCCATCGTGTAGTGAAGAATTACTACTACCCCGGATTCCATGAACCTGGAACCGCCATCACAATGGGAATCAATAAGCCATTGTGGGATGGTTTGACTGCTGGTGAGAGGGCGCTCATCGAATCGGCGTGCCACGCGGAAAACAACCTGACGTTGGCTGAATTCAATACCAACAACGGTGCGGCACTGAGAACGCTTGTGGAGGAACACGGCGTACAGCTCCGCAGGTTTCCCAACAGCGTCCTCAATGAGATCGGACGTATTTCAGGAGGGGTCGTCTCTGAGATCGGGAATTCGGACGCGCTCACGAAACGGGTCTATGAAAGTTTCCTGCGATCGAGAAAAGAGTCGATCGGTTGGTCGAGAATATCGGAACAAAGCTTCTGGAGTGCGCGGCTACTGCCATTCAAATACGGCTGATCACACGCCGCTTATTGCGCTTTCGTCCACGCAAGTCGATGCACCCCGAAATCTGCCGAGGGTCAAGTCCAGGTTCGAAGATTTGTGATTTTTGGACCTTCTGGGTACCCGTCGTGGGCAACGACTCCCGAAAAATCAGGTAGCCGGGTGCCTTGAAATAGGCAAGGCGTATTAGACACCAATCAACGAGTTCTTGGGCAACCGCGTCCGTCCCCTCCACGCCCGCCAACAGTACGACACAAGCCAGCACTTCTCACGAATTTCATCCGATACGGCCACGACTGCAGCCTGGGTGACGCTCTCATGCTCTTGCAGGACGGCTTCGACCTCGGCTGCGGAGATATTCTCGCCCGAGCGCCGGACAATGTTTTTCATCCGATCAACGAAATGAAGCATCCCATCGGAATTCTGGGTGACGGCGTCGCCGATATGGAACCACCCATCCCGCCACGCCAGTTCCGTTTCCTTCTCGTTCTTCAGATAACCGGCAAAAAACCCTTCCGGGAGTCAGGGCCTGCGAACCGGACGACGAGCTCCCCCTCTTCGTCGGTCGCAACATCAATGCCTGTGGAATCCACAACCCGGGCTTGAAGCCCGTTGCGAGGTCGGCCAAAGGCGCGGCTGCCGACTTGTCGAGGTTCGATAGAATCGCAGAATATGCGGTCCGTCTCGGTCATGCTCCATACTTCGAGTAGCGGGAACCCGAACCTCTTTTCGAATTCTTCGTGATGTTTTGGATCAACCCCCGCACCCACACCAAAGCGGACGCCGTGGGTCCGTTCGTTCTTATCGGGGAGTTGATTGAGCAAGATCGCCGGGACCACGCCAAGATAATGAATGGCAGTTGCCCGTGTCAGGACCACATCCTGCCACCACGTCTTTGGATGAAATCTATCGGGCGTGATTAAGCAGTTCCCAGACAGAATCGTTCCGGTAACGGTTATTGCGAGAGCGTTCATGTGAAAAAGCGGCAGAGGGTTGAGGACCCGTTCTTGCCCTTCCTCGAACGCCATCAGACCGCCCAAACCAAGGTACCAGCGGCCTGCCGTCATAAAATACTCGTTGGTCAGAATACAGCCTTTCGGGGGCCCCGTCGTGCCGGACGTATAGAGCAGCGCGCACTCCGTGCCGTTGTCCGGGAGGACACCGTTCACGGCAGAGTCTGGTTCGGGAAACGAATTCGGGAGCACATCGGCATTCAACACATGGACCGGGCTTGTACATGCCTCGGCGACTGTTTCCATGTCGGCGACCCGATCATTGGAACAGATAGCCAATTCGGCTTCCGAATGTTCCAACTGGAACAGCATCTCCAAATGCTGGTAGTCGGGATTGACCGGCACGATCGAAGCGCCGACGGCGTTGAGGGCAAGATAATGCGCTAGAAATTCCGGACGATTGCCGAGCAAGAGCGCCACCCGATGCCCGCGGCCGTATCCGGCGCTCGCGTATCGCCGGCGCAGCCGTTCGACCCCTTCGGCGGTCGCGCCATAAGATTGATCCGCACCGTCAGGGAGATAGTCGCGGCCTGCCCGAGCCGGCACACACAGAAAGGCGCTTTCGGTGAATCGCTCAACCGCTGCCGAGAACGCCTGAAAGACGGTCTCCATCCCAGAGCCTCATCTGCACATGATGCTTCTGGAGTGTAAAGAAGGCCGGCGGCTAAGCGAACCGATTTGAGCGAGGAAATCCTTTTGGAGCCAAGCGACCGGCCTGCGCGCGTTTCCCGAACCAAAGAGCGAGGTCGCTCTCTGTCCGGGTGCGGTCCCCTGACCGCCATGACAGCCCTTCAGAGCGTTTGAACGCGACCGCGTCGGAAAGATTCCCATCCTTGTATCGCTGGAGCAGGACGCCACGGCCGCGCGCCATTATTGAAAGCTCGGACAAGGGAAACACGACCAATTTTCGATTCTCACCGACGACGGCCACGGAATCGGCGTCATCCGGCACCCTTATGCAAACTTGCGCCTCGGCACCACGAGCGACATTCAACACCCGTTTTCCGGCACGCGTCTGAGCGATGACCTGATCCTCATTGACGAGGAACCCGCGGCCGTCACTTGAAGCAACGAGCAGCGACCGTCCCGGTTCATGCACAAACAATTCCGCAATGTCATCTTCGGTTCCCAATTCGATGATCAGACGGACCGGGTCACCATTCCCGCGGCCGCGGGAAATCTTGTCGCAGGGAACGGTGTAGAACCGCCCATTCGTACCGAATAGAACGAGCTTGTCGGTCGTCTCCGCATGCAGCCAAAACCGCCCGCGATCGCCCTCCTTGTAACGCGTGTCACCATTTGGATCGACGTGGCCTTTGACCGCCCGAATCCATCCCTTCTCGGAACAGATCACTGTGACGGCTTCCTTCTCGACCATGACTTCAAACGGAATGACCACCGCAGACGGCGGAGCGCCCAATTCGGTTCGGCGGCGGCCCAGCTCTGTCTTGATGCCAAACTTGTCACGCATGTCCCGGACTTCGGTGGCGATGATTTTCCAGCACATTTTCTCGTCTTTGAGCAACGATTTGAGGTTTTTGCGCTCGGTTGTCAGATCGGCATGTTCCTGCCGAATGCCCTCTTCCTCGAGACGCCGCAGTGCTCTCAATCGGAGATTCAAGACCGCTTCTGCATGTATATCCGACAGTTCGAAGGCTTTCATCAGAGTCGGTTTCGGCTCGTCCTCTTCACGGATGATGCGGATCACCTCGTCGAGATTGAGGAACGCGACGAGATAGCCTTCGAGCAGTTCGAGTCGCCGCTCCGTCCGCTCGAGACGGAACCGGGTACGCCGGACAAGCACCTCCAGGCGATGTTCGAGGAATGCCGCGAGCGCCTCGCGCAGACCCATAACTCTCGGCGTGTTGTGGGCATTGAGGACATTCAAATTCAGGGAGATGCGGACTTCGAAGTCGGTCAGCCGGAAAAGAGTCTCCATCAACATGGCGGCATCCACCGACCGGCTCTTGGGCTCCAGCACAATACGTACTTCTTCGGCCGACTCGTCGCGGATATCGGCAAGCATTACGAGCTTTCGCGACTCGACCAGCTCGGCAACCTTCTCGACCAGCCGCGCTTTCTGAATCTGGTACGGAACCTCGGTGACGACAATCTGATACTGGCCACGTCCTTGCTGTTCGGTCTCCCACCGGGCACGCAAACGGAAGCCGCCCCGTCCGGTTGCGTAGGCTTCAATGATGCTCTCGGTTGGCTCCACAAGCACGCCGCCGGTGGGGAAATCCGGACCCGGCACGAATTCCACAAGTTTCGCCGTCCGTGCGTTGGGGTACTTGATCAGGTGCAGAAGGGCGTCACAGAGCTCGCCCGCGTTGTGCGGCGGAATACTCGTCGCCATGCCGACGGCGATGCCGGTAGCCCCATTGGCCAGCAGGTTCGGAAAGGCCGCGGGCAACACCATGGGCTCGCTTTCCTCGCCATCATAGGTGTCCCTGAAATCGACGGTATCCTCGTCGATGCCATCGAGCAGCGCTTCGGCAACTTCCGTGAGCCGCGCTTCCGTGTAACGCATCGCCGCAGCGTTATCACCGTCGATGTTTCCGAAATTCCCCTGTCCGTCCACGAGCGGGTACCGCGCTGCGAAAGACTGGGCGAGGCGGACAAGCGCGTCATAGACGGATTGGTCGCCGTGCGGGTGATATTTACCGATGACGTCGCCGACGACGCGGGCACACTTTTTGAAGCCCTGATCCGGGTTCAACCGAAGCTGCTGCATGGCGAACAGCAGGCGCCGGTGAACGGGTTTCAAGCCGTCTCGAACATCGGGCAGAGACCGTGCGGTGATCGTCGATAACGCGTACGCCAGATAGCGTTCGCTCAAGGCGTCGGTGAGGGGAGTTTCGCGGATTTCATCGGGGGGCGTGGCGACAGTCAGGGGGGTGATATAGCACTAGATGTTGTGGTACTGCGAGAGAATCGTTCTACCAGTCGTATTCGGGCCGGAGGTAACGCAGGATTGCGATCGGTGAGAACGTGTTGTTCGAGGAAATACCCCGTCAGTGTCAGTCCATCGGTAATCGCACCATGCAGTTCTTCCGAAACAGTAGGCGCTGAATCGCCGACGCCGCGTCCACTCGCGACAAGAAATGTGGGCAGCCGCAACAATCGATCCCGGTAGGATCCCGCCCCACTCACGCTGACGGCACGCCCGCTCCGGGGGGAAACGTACCCCAGCCCTGTCTCAGCGCCCGTGCGGGCACAGGAGCTGAGGTCGAGCCCAAATCCCAACTCCGTCAACAACCCGGCTTCCCACTGGACATACATCTGCGGCCACGAATCGCTGTTCTCGATCCCATCGAGCAAGGCCAGCATCCCTTCGTAAGCTCCGAGATGGGGCTCGCGTTCGGGCAACACGACCTCGGCAATTGCACATGCCGCGCTGAGTCCGGCGAGCCGCCCGGAATCAGAGAGAAATCCTGCCGCTCGCGCGCGTGTCGGCTCGACCGTGAAGGTTCCGAGATGTTCGGCAAGGCGCGCGCGCCACGTACCGATCACCTCATTCCCTGGCTGGAGTACGCCGCGCAACTTTCGGCCGATCCCGCCACGAACGAGCCCGGCATGGCGGCCGTGACACTTGGTCAACAGCTGCGCAATGGCAGAAGACTCACCGTGCTTGCGTGCCGAAAGAACAATTCCGTCGTCGGTCCAGTCCATCAAACGCGCTCAAGGAAGATCACTTTCAAATAAGGCACCCCATTGGTCCAATACTAAGCAGGAAGCCGGTCTATCCTCCGCCTCATGAGAGCAAACGCATCATCGCGGGAACTCCAGTCCCATTTCCCGATAGCGCTCCGGTTCGTCGAGCCAGCCTTCACGAACCTTCACATACAAAAACAGATGTACGCGCCGGTCCAGGGACTCTTCGAGTTCAAGCCGGGACGCCGATCCTACGGATTTTATCAATTGACCGCCTTTTCCCAACACGATGCCCTTGTGGGCATTTCGCGAGATATAGATCACCTGATCGATCTTCACGCTTCCGTCGGACCGCTCCTCCCAGGACTCGGTTTCAACCGTGAGATGGTAGGGCAATTCCTGATGGAGCTGCAGGAAAAGCTTCTCCCGCGTTGTCTCAGCCGCCAGCAAACGAAGTGGCATGTCGGCTATCTGGTCTTCGGGATAGAGCCATGGCCCTTTGGGCAGCAAGTTCGCAAGGAACTTCTCCAGATCGGCCACGCCGTCTCCGGTCAATGCCGAAATCATGAAGGTTTCCCGGAAAATCCCTGACGCATTCAAGGCATTGCTCAAGGCAAGAAGCTTGTTCTTCTCAACCAGATCGACCTTATTCAGTGCAAGAACTGCAGTCGCTTTCGACTCCGTCAATCCGCTGACAATGCGTGCCGTGTCATCTTCCTCCATGTCCATCCGGCGTCGGCTGTCCACGAGAAGTACGGTGACGTCGGCATCGTGGGATCCGGACCATGCCGCATCCACCATCGCTCTCTCCAGACGACGCCGGGGCGAAAAGATCCCGGGTGTATCAACGAATATGAACTGGGAAACACCTGTGACGGCCACGCCCGTGACCCGCGCTCGGGTCGTCTGAACTTTCGGCGTAACGATCGATACCTTTGCCCCGACAAGGGCATTCAACAACGTCGACTTGCCGGCATTGGGTGCGCCGACCAACGCGACAACTCCGCAGTGGGTGTCGGCTCCTGAGTTCAAATCGCTATCTGTTACCACGAAATCAGTCGTTCTCCGTCATGGGTCCGGCATCAATTGCAGCGAGCAGCGCGGCGGCGGCTTCCTGTTCCGCGACGCGCTTGGAATTGCCGCGTCCCTGCGCCGCAGCATAACCGTTTACCGCAGCCTCGATCGTAAATGTCGGGTCGTGGGCCGCTCCCACCTGGTTGACGAGGATATAGGCCGGCGTGTCCATACCTTTGGAGTGCGCCCATTCCTGTAACTGGGTCTTGGCATCGGTGGGCGCCCGGATGAGGGCAATCGTTTTGCTATCCCAATATCGGTGGATGAACCGGGACGCTGCGTCCAACCCGCCATCAAGGAAGAGCGCACCGATCAATGCTTCGCACGCGTTCGCCAGAATCGCAGGCTTGTCCGCTCCACCCGCGCCTCGCTCGCCCCTGGCCAAATTCAGGTGAGCGCCGAGATCGATTTCCCGGGCGACATCGGCCAGGGTTTCACGCCTCACCAGCTCATTGTAGCGTCGTGCCAATTGACCGGCATCGGCATCTTCGAACCGCGCCAGCAGATCGTCGGCAATGACCAGGCCGAGAACCCGGTCACCCAGAAATTCCAAGCGCTCGTAATCGCTGTGACGCGCGCGCGCGCGGCGGCCGCCTTTGACCGCGCTCGGATGCGTCAAGGCCTCGTCGAGCAGTTCGTGCCGTTCGAAAACATATCCCAGGATCTTGTGAAGTTCTGTACGACGCTGCGGCATATTCAGTTAGGCACGTAGGCCGTCAAACAGTCGTCCATATCGGACGGCAAACGGCCAGTTCCAGATTTCCCAGAACCGCGCCGATCCATCGGTCGAGAAGAATAGAATTTCTGCGCGACCAACCAGGTTCTCCGCTGGAATCAGGCCGACCGCCGACACAACCCGGCTATCGAGTGAATTGTCGCGATTGTCACCCATCGCGAAGTAATGGCCCGGCGGCACCAAATACACATCAGTGTCGTCATGGTCGCTATCCTGCAACAAGTCCAAGGTCTTGTAAGCGGCACCGTTAGGCAAAGTCTCTTGGTATTGCGGCACGAAATACACGTTCCCAAAACCGTCCTTGTAGGAAAAGTCCTCGACGCGCTTCCGCACAACCAGCTTGCCATTCAGAAACAATTGACCGCCCTTCATTTGAATACGGTCGCCAGGCAATCCAATGATGCGCTTGATATAGTCGGTTGAGTTGTCCCGCGGGAGCTTGAACACGGCTACATCACCGCGCTCAGGCATATCCTCAACGATCCGGCCGGAGAACAATGGCGGACTCCAGGGCAGCGAATGTCGGCTGTAGCCGTAGGAATATTTGGACACAAACAGATAATCCCCGACCAGCAACGTTGGAAGCATGGACTCCGACGGGATGTTGAACGGTTCATAAGCGAGCGTACGGATGACGCCGGCGATCAGAACCGCATACACGATCGTTCTAATCGTTTCGCCAATTCCGCCTTTGGTTTTCTCTGCACTCATGAATTTGCGTCCCCGCACCAGTAATATTTCCCGACCAGAATGCCAGGATGACCGGGCGCTCTAGGAACGCCCGAGATTAAAATTAGCATCTCCATCACGGCATATCGGCCGGCACTGCCGAAATAAGCACAATCGCCTGCGCGAGCGGGGGTTCATCCGTAATCGTGAGTTCGACATGTGCCCGCATGCCATCCGGGATAAGCTCCTCAAGCCGGGTCAACGCACCTCCGGTGAGTTCGAGCATGGGCTTGCCGGAGGGTAGGTTGTACACACCCATGTCGCGCCAAAATACGCCTCGCCGAAACCCGGTGCCCAAGGCCTTGGAACAAGCCTCCTTGGCCGCAAACCGTCGCGCATATGAAGCAGCTCGATTGACGTGACGTTCCGACCTCGAACGCTCAAATTCAGTGAATATCCGCTGAACGAACCGATTGCCAAATCGCTCGAGGGTGCGTTCGATTCGCCGGATGTCGATAAGGTCGCTCCCCATTCCAATCACCACCGTGACACCGCCCCCCGGGTCATGCCGACGCCCTCGCTTCATCCATGAGTTCGCGCATCCGTCTGATCGCTTCCGCCAATCCCATAAAAATGCCCTCTCCGATCAGGGAATGGCCGATGTTGAGTTCAACGATGGCTGGAATGGCGGCAACGGGACCCACGGTGTCGAACCCCAATCCGTGACCCGCATGACACTCAAGGCCGATGTTCTCGGCGTGCGCCGCCGCGTCCTTCAATCGCTGAAGCTCGGCCTCGCGTTCACGGCCTTCAACTTCGCAGTATGTGCCGGTGTGCAATTCCACGACTGACGCCCCCACCGCCAAGGCCGCATCAAGCTGCCTTTCATCCGGGTCAATGAATAGGGAGACGCGGCAACCCGCATCTACGAGCTTCGGAACAGTGATGCCGAGACGTTTTCCGGCACTCACGACATCGAGCCCGCCCTCCGTCGTCAGCTCTTCCCGCTTTTCTGGAACGATACACGCGGCGTGGGGTTTGTACTTTATCGCGACGGCAACCATTTCATCCGTCGCCGCCATTTCGAAGTTCAGCGGTATGTCGAGTTCCTCACTCAGGCGAGCGATATCGTTGTCGCGAATGTGCCGCCGATCTTCCCGGAGGTGCGCCGTAATACCGTCGGCGCCGGCGCCGGCCGCAAGATTGGCTGCGTCGAAGGGATCGGGATGCGCGCCACCGCGCGCATTCCGGACAGTGGCCACATGATCGACGTTGACCCCCAACCTCAAGTAGGCACTCACGGCACCAGTCCTTCACCTGAACCGGGGCCGGTGACCACGGTGCCAGCCTCATCCCGGCGGCGGCGCAACCGCTCCGCCCGGAGTCGCTGATATTTCTCCACGAAGTAGGAAGTAGAGAAATAGACGACGATCCAAACCGCAGCGGCAACAAGCATTCCCCCAATTGTCATGGGCAGGAACACGGCCCAAGGATGGTCGAAGATGTATTGAAGGCTGATTCTCTCCGGAATACTCGTGGCCCGCGACGAACCCAGGATCAACTCGCCCAGGCGGAGCGTTCCCCACCAGACGAAGGGAAATGTCCAGGGATTGCCCACTGCCGTACCTATGGCGGAGGCGATAAGGTTTCCGCCGATCAGCCACGCGATCACAGCCGCCAGTACGAAATGAAGGCCGATGAATGGCGTGAATGAAACGGCGGCACCACAGGCCAGGCCAGCGGCGATCGAATAAGGCGATCCCGGAAGGCGCACCACACGATGACGGATATAGGTGCCGACACGCAGCCAGCCCATACGGGGCCATACGAATTCCCGCGTTCGCTGTAGGGCAGTCATGTTTTTCCGGCGGCGAAACATCAGCGTGTCCGCACGCCCATAAAGTACAACATTTCACTATTACAGCCGAAACACACCACCACGACACGAAAAATCATCCGCGTATCCGTTCAACCGAATTTATAGCGGGTTCTGCCCGTAGCGCAGCAATGATTCCGGTCAAATGTGTCAGGTCCTTGACTTCGATATCGATGAGGAACTGGTAGAAATCTGTCGACCGGTCGGTGATCTTCAAATTCGAAATGTTGGCCCGATTATCGGCGATGACCGTGGTCAGCCGGGATAGGCTCCCCGGCGTGTTGGAAAGCACGGTCTCGATCCGACCGACATGGAACTGACTCGGCTCTGTGTTCGCATCCCACGTTACATCGAGCCAGCGCTCCGGGGTGTCGTTGAATTGTTCCAAGGTCTCGCATTCAATGGTGTGTATCGTGACACCCTTGCCGGCCGTCAGGATCCCGATGATCCGTTCTCCCGGGAGGGGATGGCAACACGCCGCCATATGTACCGCGACACCCGGCATCAGTCCGCGAATGGGCACCGGCGCGGTGCGGTCCCTCGATCCGATTCGTGGCCGCATCCGGGACAGGATCTTGCCGGCCCGTTGCCGAACGGTCGGCTCCGGGTAAATGGCGTGCAAGACAGCGGACTTATCCATGTCACCACTGCCCACCGATATGTACAGGTCCTCGAGCGTTTTTCTGCCCAACGACTTGAGCGCCCGCCGCATGGTCTCGTTGGTAATTCGGCGATTGTTCTCGCGCAGCGACTTTCTCATGATCGCGCGGCCAAGCTCCACGTATTGTGAACGCTGCTGTTTTCTGACAAACCGCCTGACCGCGGAGCGCGCCTTTCCCGTGATCACGAAATTTTCCCAAATGGGGGACGGCGACGGTTCTGCGGACCGCAAGATTTCGGCTTGATCGCCATTGCGAAGTTGAGAACGCAATGGTGCCAGCTTTCCGTTGATTCGCGCGCCGACACAAGTGTCGCCAACATCGGTGTGAACGGCATACGCGAAATCCACCGGCGTTGCGCCTCGGGGCAGTGCAATCAACTCACCCTTCGGCGTAAAGCAAAATACCTGGTCGGAGAACATTTCGAGTTTGGTGTGCTCGAGAAATTCCTGCGGATTGGAGGCGTTCTCGAGAATTTCGAGCAGTTCCCGGAGCCAACGATACTGGTTCCCGTCAACGTGTTCGGCTTGCTGTTTGTATTGCCAGTGCGCCGCCACGCCGTATTCCGCAATCTGTTGCATTTCCTGAGTGCGGATCTGGATCTCGATCCTGTTCTGCTCCGGCCCGATAACCGTGGTGTGTAGCGACCGGTAATTGTTCCGCTTAGGTGTCGAGATATAGTCTTTGAACCGTCCCGGCACCATCGGATACCGGGCGTGAACGGCGCCCAGCACTCGGTAACAGTCTTCGGTTTTCTCGACGACGACCCTAAACGCCATGATATCGGCGAGTTGCTCGAAACTGACGTCGTCCTGTTCCATTTTGCGCCAGATGGAATAGGGGCGCTTTTCGCGCCCGGCAACCGTCGCTCTGATCGAAGCCGGCTCCAGCGTCTCTTCTAACTGCTCGGTGATACGGGGGACCAAGTCATTTCCCTGCTCCCGCAGAAACGCGAACCGCGACAGCACGGACTCACGAGCTTCCGGCCGGAGTTCCGTGAACGCGAGATCTTCAAGCTCATCCTTCATGTGGTGCATGCCGATCCGCTCTGCGAGCGGAGCATAAATTTCCATCGTTTCCAGCGCGACGCGTCGGCGTTTCTCGGCGCTCTTCACGAACCCGAGGGTTCGCATGTTGTGGAGCCGGTCGGCGAGTTTCACCAGCAACACGCGGATGTCATTCGACATTGCCAGCACGAGTTTCCGGAAGTTCTCGGCCTGCCGGCTCTCTTCCGTGTGCGGCATCTCGATGAGCGACAACTTGGTCACACCGTCGACGAGGCGGGCGATATTGGCGCCGAACTGCCCTTCGATCTGCTCCAGCGTGGCGAGGGTATCCTCAACGGTGTCGTGCAGGAGCGCCGTTGCAATGGTGTCCGCATCCAGCTTCATGTCGGTGAGGATGCCCGCAACCTCTACCGGATGCATGAAGTAAGGATCGCCTGACTCACGGGTTTGGGAACCGTGCGCTGCAACCGAGAAATCATACGCGCGGCTCAGCAAATCCTCGCTTGCGTGCGGATCATAGGCGCGCACGCGCTCGACGAGTTCGAGTTGCTCCATCATGGCTTGGCCGGCGGAACGTGCCGCCGCCGTTGGAGCGTCAGGCTATCATTGTACGAAGTGCCCGGCCGATCGCGGGTGATCTGGCCGTGCGCCAACTTCAGTCGGTGCGCTTGCTCACGCCTCTGCCGGGTCGCCGGCGGCATCGGGTTCGCCTGCCTCTGCCTCTTTGGTCACTTCCGGTACTTTGGCGCTGACGGGTTCCTTTCTTGGGCTCGAACCCGATGCGGTTGCGGATGACCATTCCTGACCGGCCATGAGCAGCGCCATATCGTCTTCTTCTGGTTCATCCAGTTCGACGTGCCGCTGCATGCTTCGGATGATGGATTCCCGAAGTTCGTCTTTATCGACCGTGGTGTCGGCGATTTCGCGCAACGCGATGACCGGGTTCTTATCGTTGTCGCGGTCGACAGTCAGATCCTCTCCCGCCGAAATTTGGCGAGACCGCTGCCCTGCAGCAAGAACCAGATCAAATCGATTCGGAATCTTCTCGACGCAATCCTCAACAGTAACGCGAGCCATAGCTCAACTCCGATAAACCTAAGAATTCATCCAATACATATTCGCAATGGTTCGCCAAGGCAAGCGTATGGCGGTTGTCATCGCTGTTCGGCGTCAGGAGAATCGGTTTCCATCCGGTTCGATCACCGGTTCGACCACTTGCCCGGGCGGGAGACACGCGATCATTTCATTGAGGCTTTGACGGCTGACCGGGTGATGCCAATCCGCCATGACGTCGGCCATCGGCACCAGGACAAATGCCCGATTCTGGAGTTCAGGATGCGGCAGATCGAGTTCCGACGCTACACTTTCTCCCCTCATTTCCGATACGAGGTCGCCGAAAGCCAGGATATCGAGATCGAGGGTACGTGCTGCATTTCGGGTCCGCCGAATTCGTCCAAACTTCGTCTCCACGCGTTGCAGAATCCTGAGCAGGTTCAGCGGCTGGTCATTGAACGCAACAACCGCCACACCATTGAAAAACCAAGGTTGATCCGACCTAGGTACAGGTGCGCTGCGAAACCAACGCGATCGCCGGATAACGCGGACCCCCAGCCTTTCCAGTTCGATCAACGCAGCATCCAGGGTTTCAATGGGCGTCTCTCCGTCTGGGCCGGGCAGGTTGGCGCCGAGTCCGATAAGGATCAAATTGTCGTGCGTCGGAGCGATATTCACTTGTCCTCGTCCCTTGGAATACTACATCCTATTGCAGCCGATCTGATTCGCCCTCATCGGCGGTGGCGCATCCGGAGTGGAAGTTTTGGCCTTCCGCCAATTGCTGTGACCGATCCAACCCCGGATTCTGATCGATATAGGTCCAGGGCGGCGCATATTTCAAGGTGCTGATTTTTACGGGATATTCTTCAAATGACCTTTTATGCAAACGAACGTACCGCGTTGTTCATTGACGGTGCCAATTTGTACTCAGCCGCAAGATCTCTCGGCTTCGATATCGATTACAGACGCCTTCGCGAACACTTTGCGTCTCAGGCACGCGTGATCCGCGCGATATATTACACAGCCCTCATCGAGGATCAGGAGTATTCGCCCATCCGGCCTTTGGTCGATTGGCTCGACTACAACGGCTTCACGATGGTCACGAAGCCTACAAAGGAGTTCACCGACGCTGCCGGGCGCCGAAAGATTAAGGGCAACATGGATATTGAGCTTGCCGTTGACTTGATGGAGATGGCGCCAAACCTCGATCACATCGTTTTGTTTTCGGGCGACGGCGACTTCAGGAGACTGGTTGAAGCCGTGCAGCACAAGGGGACCCGGGTAACCGTTGTCAGCACTGTTGAATCCAGCCCCCCCATGTGCGCTGACGAACTCCGGCGTCAGGCCGACAATTTCATTGACCTTCGTGACCTCCAAGAACTGATAGAACGAGAATCCCGTGCGTCCCAAGCTGAGCCCCAGCTGGATCACTACGAAGAAGACGAAGACCTGCAGCACGA
>Ga0114996_10004693_pt1 | contig 16278 bp, 14 predicted proteins | sample ArcticOcean_MG_C_4_FD_87039 | JGI IMG/M metagenome (GOLD analysis project Ga0114996, IMG submission 87039) | Marine microbial communities from western Arctic Ocean - ArcticOcean_MG_CB4_134 | ecosystem: Environmental > Aquatic > Marine > Oceanic | place: Arctic Ocean: Canada Basin | collected...
TGATCAGCGCCGGGAAGATGTTGCCGTAGCCGTTCAAGTCGGGCCAGAGGCCCACGAACCCGGCTGCCGGCGTGATTGCCACCAGCCCCGCGACCGCTCCGGTCGCGGTTCCCACCACGGATGGCTTCCCCGTCTTCCACCAGGACAAGCCCATCCAGACCAGGGCGCCCATCGCGGCCGCGGTGTTCGTCTGCACGAACGCGTTTGCCGCGCCGCCGTCCGCTGCCAACTGTGAACCGGCGTTGAAGCCGAACCAGCCGAACCAGAGCAGGCCGGTGCCCAAGACCACTTTGGAAATGTCATGCGGCACCGTCGCGCGCTGAATCCCGCGCCGTTTGCCAATCACGAATGCCGCCGCCAACGCGGCGAACGCCGCGTTGATGTGCACCACCGTGCCCCCGGCGAAGTCGAGGGCCCCCAATTCGGAGCCAATCCAGCCACCGCCCCAGACCCAGTGGGCCATGGGCGCATAGACCAGCGTCACCCATGCCACCGTGAAGATCAGGAGCGAACTGAACTTCACCCGCTCTACGAAGGCGCCGGTGATCAAGGCGGGCGTGATGATGGCGAACATCATCTGGAACGCCATGAACACCAAACCGGGGATCGTGTCCGAGTACGGACCCGCGTCACCCGTGACATTTCGCAAGCCAAAGAATTCGCCATCGCCAATGAAACCGCCCAGATCGCCGCTGAAGGCGAAGCTGAAGCCCCAGAGGACCCAGACCACGCCCACCACGGCGATCATGACGAACGACTGCATGATGGTGGCGGCCGCGTTCTTGCTGCGGACGAGGCCGCCATAGAAGAAAGCGAGCCCTGGCGTCATCAACAGCACTAAGGCTGACGACGTCAGGATCCATGCCGTATCTCCGGAATCGATCATGAAACTTCCCCATCGAACTGTGTGCGCGCAACCGCTGAGCTGCACGACGCTACGGACCGGTTGATGGCGCCAGTTTCACCGCTGTCCGCCAACATCGGAAGAGAGGGACGGTTACATTCAGATGAACAGTCTGTCCGTCACCTTCCGGGCGATGCGTCCACGCGGCTCGACTTTGCAGCGCTGACGCAACAGGCGCGGTTGTCATCGACGACTCGCTCAGCTCCTGATCCCGCCGAGACCGGTGATAGAATTGCCCGATGGCGCCACTGACTTCCACCACCGAGGACTATCTCCAGGCGATCGACGCCTTGCGCTCCGAGGTCGGCGACGTGCGCGCCGCACGGATGGCCGAGCGGCTGGGTATCTCGCCCGCGTCGGTGTCGCAGACTCTGGAACGCATGATCAAACAGGATCTGGTCGACGTGGCTGACGACCACCAGATCCGACTCACGGAGTCGGGGCGGCAAGCGGCGGACAGTATCAATCGGCGGCACCGCCTCACCGAGCGTTTCCTCGTCGATACGTTGGGGATGGATTGGGTCTCGGCCCATATAGAAGCGCACAGACTCGAGCACGCGATCAGCGAACAGGTGGAAGCTCGCCTCTCCATCTTGCTCGGCCACCCGGAGACCTGCCCCCATGGCGCGCCCATCCCGGGCAATTTCCCAGATGGGGCCGATCGTGATTGGCGCCCCCTTAACTCTTTCCAGGTTGGGGATGAAGGACGTGTCGCCCGAGTCTCCGAGGCCATCGAGGAGGACACTGAACTCCTTCGCTATTGCGACGAAAAGAACCTTCATCCCGGCGTTCGTTTCCAGGTGACCGAGCAGGGGCCGGATGGAGTGTTTGTGCTCGCGCTGGGCGAGGCCGCGGTCGTTGTCAGCCCCCGACTGGCGAGCCACATCTCCTGTACTGCGGGCGTCGGTGCCTAACGTTCGCGGCCACGCCCCGGCGCCGGTTGACTCCGCTCCAGACCCCGACATCCTGACGAGCAATGCGCTCAGATTCGGAACGTTGCGAATTGTGCGCGAGCGCGCCTGCTCGCGGATGAAGACCAGGAGAGCATGATGAGTGAAGCTGGTGAACCAGACCTGCAGGGGCGAGTCGCCCTCGTCACCGGTGCGTCGCGAGGCATCGGCCGCGCCATCGCCTTGGAGCTCGCCGGGCACGGCGCCGATATTGCCTTCAACTATGTCTCGAACCGCGACGCGGCAGAGGCCGCTGCCGCCAAAGCGGCCGCACTCGGGGTCCGGACACACCTCGTGCAATGCGACGTCGCGGATGCCGACGCGGTCGTGGCGATGGTGAAGGATGTGTCGGGCGCTCTCGGCGATCCCGACATTCTGGTCAACAACGCCGGAATCACCCGGGACGGCCTGGTCATGCGCATGAAGGATGATGACTGGGACGCCGTCCTCGACACGGACCTCAAAGGCGCGTTCGTCGCCAGTAGGGCGTGCATGCGCGGCATGATGAAGAAACGCTGGGGCCGCATTCTGAACATCGGTTCGGTGATCGGGTCCATGGGAAATCCGGGGCAGGCAAACTACGCCGCGGCCAAGGCTGGACTGGCCGGCTTGACCAAGGCCATCGCCAAGGAGGTCGGGAGCCGCAACATAACGGCGAACGTGATCGCCCCAGGCTTCATCAAAACGGATATCACCGCCGATCTCCCAGAGGAGGCGATCAGCGCCATCATGCAGCAGATCGCACTACAACGCCTCGGCGACCCCGAAGACGTCGCACCGCTCGTCGCGTTCCTGGCGGGGGAGGGAGGGCGCTACATCACGGGCCAAGTCTTCCACGTCGATGGTGGCTTGGTCATGGCATAGAGACTGCTGCGCCGGCAGACGTCAGCGCACTCTCGATAGAAGTCAACACCGGGGGGGTCGTGTACGACGTATTTACCCGGTCGATAACAGCGATAGAATTTTCGTGTACCTGCGTTGTGAGCCTGGATCACGGCGTGATACCGTCGTTCCAGACAGCGAGACGTATGGCCCTTGTGAGACGCCCGTCTTCGAGGAGCCCGTATTGAACGTCCTGAGAGGCACGAGGTAGGCGATCATATGACCGCTCTTACCCCGACCGATTCGTCGGCCCACGAACAAGACCTCGGTGTGGCGGTCGTCTTTCCCGGACAGGGATCGCAGTCCCTTGGGATGGCCGGGAAGGTTCTTGACGTCTGTCCCAAAAGCGCCGAGCGCTTTTCCGCGGCATCGGAGATCCTGGGTTACGACCTGCTCAAGCTGATTGAAGAAGGTCCGCTCGACGAACTCGATAACACGTCGTTTTCTCAACCGGCGATTTACACGGCCAGCATCGCCTGGTGGGATGCGCTCAACGAGCAGTGGGGCCAGCGTGGCCGCGTCTTGAACCCCGTCGCCATGGCGGGCCACAGCTTGGGTCAGATCACGGCACTCGTCGCCGCTGACGCGCTGGACTTCGATCATGGCCTGCGGCTCGTGCAGCAGCGTGGTCTCGTCATGGACCGCGCCGACCAAGAGCGTCCAGGCGGCATGGCGTCCATCATTGGCCTCCGCGACCGCGTCCTTGCCAAGCTCGTGGGAGAAGCCTCGGTCGAAGGGACCATCGTCGTCGCCAATGCCAATGGCCCGGGCCACACGGTCGTCAGTGGGGAGGAATCGGCGCTGCGTCGTGTCATGCACCTCGCTGAGAGCAAGGGCGCGCGTCGGGTCATACGGCTCCCGATCTCGATCGCCTCTCATTCGCCGCTCATGGACGATGCGCAAGCCCAGTTCGCCGATATTGTCAGTACGATGCCCTGGCGTGATCCGAAGATTCCGATCATCGGCAATACCAGCGCCGGCATGCTTGAGAACCGAGGCGCCATCGTCGATGAACTCAACTACGCGTTGCTCCGTCCGGTCAATTGGACAGAAAGCGTCAAATGCATGGTCCAAAGCGGCGCGGGCCTCTTCGTCGAAGCCGGGCCCGGCGATGTCCTCACCAAGTTGGTGCGCCGCATCGCCAAGACTGCCTGGACGTTTCCCGTCTCCGACGACGAAACGGGATTGGCCGTGCGCGACTATCCCGACATGAGCGATGGCATCCCCAAGTGAACATATCCCGGCCCGTGAGGCTGACATGACCGTACGCGTTGTAGTGACAGGCCTCGGGACTGTCTGTCCCGTCGGCAATGACATGCCCACTGCCTGGCGCAATCTGATCGCCGGTAGTTCGGGAGTTGATTACATCACCCGCTTCGACGCCTCCGGCTTTAAGGTGCCGATCGCTGCCGAGGTGCGAGACTTCGACCCCTCACAGTACGTCGACGCCAAACGGCTCAAGCACATGGACCGCAACGTGCAATACGCCGTCGTCTCTGCGCTTGAAGCGCTGGACGATGCCGGTCTCACCGTCACAGACGACAACCGACACCGCATTGGCGTCATCTACGGCTCTGGGGGCGGAGGGCTGGAGACCGTGCTCAAGTGGCACGACGTTCTCGCGGAGAAGGGGCCGCGCAGGCTCTCGCCCTTCTTCATGTCCAACATGATCGTTGATGCCGCCAGTGGCCACATCGCCATCGCCACGGGCGCCACGGGGCCCAACTATTCGCCCAGTAGCGCTTGTGCCAGCGGTGCCAACGCCGTTGCCGATGCCGCCATGCACATCCGTCTGGGCAAGGCGGACGCCGTCATCGCCGGCGGATCCGAAGCCGTCATTCTTCCCCTCTTTCACGGCTGTTTCGAGGCGATGCGCGTCCTCGCCCAGCCCGCGGAGCCGGTCAGCGCCTCTTGCCGGCCGTTCGACCTTCATCGCACCGGCTTCATCCCCGGTGAGGGCGGCGCCACGCTGGTGCTGGAGGAGCTCGAACACGCCCGCGCCCGTGGCGCCCGCATCTACGCCGAAGTCATCGGCTCCGGGAGCAGCAACGATGCCTTCGACATGGCCCAGCCTGAGGGATCTGCGCGAGGCATCATCAATGCCATGCAGCAGGCCGTTTGTGAGACGGACATGCCCCGCGACGCGGTTGGCTACGTCAATACCCATGGCACGGGCACCCAGCTTGGCGACAAGATTGAGGTGCTCGCCGTGAAGACCGTTTTCGGGGATCATGCGCCGGAGATGCTGCTCTCGTCGATCAAGGCCGCGACTGGCCACATGATGGGCGCCAGCGGTGCGCTGGAAGTCAGCGTGGCGGTCATGGCGCTGCACGAAGGCATAATCCCGCCCACCCTCAACTACGAGACGCCGGACCCGGAATGCGATCTAGACTGCGTGCCGAACGAAGCACGGAAGGTCGACTTAGAAGCCGCGATGTCGATCTCTGTGGGATTGGGCGGCCACAACGCGGCGGTTCTCTTGAAGCGCTGGTCCGAGTGATCGATTCCGACCGTCTCAATCAACGTATCGTGATTACGGGCATCGGCCCCGTCACGCCCATCGGCATCGGGGTCGATGCTTTCTGGGACAGCCTGCGCAATGGCCGCTCCGGTGTGGAGCGAATCCAGGCCTACGACGCCACCGATCACAAAGTCCAAATCGCCGCCGAAGTCAACGACTTCGATACCAGCGACTACATCGATCCGAAAGCTGCCAAGCGGATGGCTCGGTTCGCCGAGATGGGCGTCGTCGCGGCACACCTGGCCGTGCAAGACGCGGGTCTCGATCTGGACAACGTTGACCTGGAGCGCGTCGCGTCCGTCGTCAACACCGGCGGTGGCGGAGTCACGACCATCTCGTCCGAGACCCAAGCCATGGCGCGCCGCGGCGCCGATCGGGTGAGCCCCTTCTTCGTCCCGATCATGGCCTCCAATATGGCCTCCTGCCAGGTCTCGATCGAACTCGGACTCCAGGGACCCGCGATCACCAGCGCCGCAGCCTGCGCCAGTTCCATCTATGCCTTCCAGGACTCCGCCATGCTGATGCGTCTGGACGAAGCTGACGTGGTGATCAGCGGCGGCACGGAATCCAACATTTCTGCTCTCGGCATTGCCGGGCTCGCGAACATGCACGCGCTCTCGCGCAACAACGACGATCCCACTGGTGCATCGCGTCCCTTCGACAAGGAACGCGATGGGTTTGTCTTTGGCGAAGGCGCCGTCGTCTGCGTCCTCGAGTCATTGGAGGCGGCGCAGCATCGCGGCGCCCGGATCTACGCCGAAGTTCTCGGCGCCGGGCGTACGGCGGACGCGTTCCACATCACCCAGCCCCGTCCCGACGGTGCGGGAGCCGCCCGCGCCATGAACCTTGCGCTCCGCAATGCGGGGCTCGACGCGACGGACGTGGACTACATCTGCGCCCATGGCACCAGCACCTCCCTCAACGACCTCGCCGAGACCATTGCCATCAAGACGGTCTTTGGCGAGCACGCGAATCAGCTTGCGATTAGCTCTCCCAAGAGCATGACCGGGCACTTGATGGGGGCCGCCGGTTCGCTTTCCGTCGCCGCCACAGCCCTTGCGATCCATCACGGAGAACTCCCCCCGACGATCAACCTCAACACCCCGGATCCCGATTGCGACTTGGACTACGTCCCCAACCAGTCCCGGCGTTCCGAAACGAAGGTTGCCCTGGCCAACGGCTTCGGGTTTGGTGGACAGAATGCGGTGGTCGCGCTGGGCGCTATCGATCGATAGGCTTACGCTCTCCAAACGACGGGGGCTCGAAGTGGGTCCTTTGTCCAGATGGGGGAGTGGACCCGGTGAGCAGCCTTCCTGAGCGGACCTTCGCCATGATTGCCGAGCAACTGCGTGTGCCGGTGGAGCAAGTCACTGCCGAATCGCACCTCACCGACGATCTCAACGCTGATTCCCTCGATCTGGTCGACCTCACGATTGCCGTCGAAGAGGAATTCTCCACGGACGACAACGAGGTGGAGATCAGCGAAGACGATGCGGCGGCGTTGCACACCGTCCAGGACGTGATCAACTTTCTCAGATCCCATGGCGTGGAATAGCCAGACTTCCGAGGCGATTTCCCGCCCTGGCCGCCTCAGTATTGGTGGTTCTCATGCCTCTCCAACGGATTCGAGCCGCTTCGCTCGGGATTGATCCGGCCGCCGTCGAAAACTCTCCCGAGGGCAATACGTCCGCCGTGGACGCTGAGGGGCTCAACCTGTCCGAAGGCCGTACCATGCTGAACCGGCGTGTGGACTCCCCGACCGCGCTGATCGTCGCGCGCGGGAAAGTCGGGGTCGGCGTCTCAGACGATAGCGAGGAGCTTAGTCAGGGCGATGGGGTCCTATTGCCCGGGGATACGGTGTACTCGCTGCAAGCGAGTGAAGAATCGCTTGTCTTGCTGTTCAAGCTCTCCGAACCCACGGCGACTTCGCCGCCGCCTTGAGGACGAAGCCTCCCGGATGCTTCGCGCGGAATCGCGCTACGTCCGTTGCCGTGCAAGAACCTTAATCGGCTGCCAGCGCCCCGCTGCTTCCGGGTCCGGGCCGAGAACCGCAATCAATTCGCCGTCCTTCCCCAACGCCAGCATGAACTTTTCCTTGGGATGGGAAGCAGCCCAGATCGCCTGACCGTGCAGCAGCGTCCGTCGTTGTTCCTCGCTGGCCACGACACGCGGCCAATGCTCGAAGAAGGCGCGGGGCGAGATCGATAGGTCCAAGATCTTGCCATCGTCCGCCGCCGCTTGCAGTTGATCCGGCGTATGCGCATCGTCGGTGCTGGTGGGCCCAATCGCCGTGCGTCGCATCTCCACCACGTGGGCCCCGCAACCCAACGCCTCGCCCAAGTCGCGCGCGATGGCGCGGACATAGGTGCCGGAGCCCACGGTCATGCGAATCTGAAGCAGCGGTGGCTCCCACGCCCCCGCCTCCAGCTCGTAGACGTTGACGATGCGCGAGGGACGATCCAGCGGCTCCCCCCGCCGCGCGGCCCGATGCGCGACGACCCCGCCCACTTTGACCGCGCTATACACCGGCGGGATCTGTTCCACCTCGCCCCGAAACGGCGCCAGCGCCTCATTCAGATCGGCCAGCGAGAGCTCCGGAATGGGCCCCTCCATGATCACCTGACCCTCGGAGTCATCGGTGTCCGTCGCTTGCCCCAGGCGCAGCGTCGCGGTGTAGCTCTTGCGATGCTCCACCAGGTACTCGATGAGCCGTGTGGCGCCGCCCATGAAGATCGGCAACAGCCCCGTCGCCAGCGGATCCAGGGTGCCGCCATGTCCCACCCGGCGCACGCCCGTCCAACGACGGATCATCTGAACGACATCGTGTGAGGTGGGGCCTTCGGGCTTGTCCACCAGGAACAAGACGGGAGGGGCATTCTCATCGCGGCGTCGGCTCATCCCCGGTCGTCTCCCCCGTCGCCCTCAGACTCCTCTTCGCTGGCGGGCTGCGGCAGCGCATCGATCAAGTCTTGGATCTCACGCTCCTCAGCGATCCGACTGTCCAACTGGAACTCCAACTGCGGAATCGACCGCAGCTTCAGATGGGGTCGGATCTGTCGCCAGATGTAGCCGCTGGAGCGGTCGAGCGCTGCTAGCGCGTCGCGTTGTTGCTCTTCATCTCCCAAGACGGACACGAGCACCCGGGCCTGGCGCAGGTCCGGTGACGATTGCACCTCGGTGATGGAGATCAGCAGGTCCGTGAGGCGCGGATCCTTCAACTCGCGCGCAACGACCTCCGCGATCACTTCGCGCAACAGATCATTGACCCGCTGGGTCCGGCGTGACGACATTGGCCACCGTCAGTTTCTCGACTTGCGCCCTCTTGTGGAGAGGCTTGGGGTTTCGCCCTGGCCGCGGTTAGCCCGCAACCGTCTGGACCACACCGTCGGTCACGATGCGGCTTTGCACCTCAATGTGGAAGAACTCCAGCGTGTCGCCGGGCTCGAAGTCCTGGAAGCCCTCGACCCCCACCCCACACTCTTGACCGGCTTGGACCTCCTGCGCATCGTCTTGGAATCGCCGCAGCGAGGTGATGGCTCCGCGGGCGATTTCCTCGCGATTGCGGAAGACCTTCACCGAAGCGGATCGGCGGATGGTGCCATCGTCGCAGCGGGACCCGGCGATGTTGCCAATGCGCCGGATCGGGAATACCTGCAGAACCTCTGCGTGCGCATCGACGAACTCCACCTCGACCGGTGCCAAGAGACCGCTGATGGCGGCCTCCACTGTCTCGATCAGGCCGTAGATGATGTCGAAGTGCCGCACCTCGATCCCCTCGCTGTCGGCCAATTTGCGGGCGCCGGGAGCTTCGCTGGTGTTGAAGGCCAGCACCAGCCCGCCCGCGGCCAGCGCCAAGTTCACGTCCGACTCCGAGACGCCGCCTGGCGCGGCGTGAATCACCTTGACGTGGACTTCATCGTTCGTCAGGCGTTCTAGACTGTGGCGTAGTGGCTCCACGCTGCCATCCACGTCCGTCTTCAAGACCAGATTGAGTTCGCTGACATCGCCGCTGCTGATTTCGCCGAAGAGCGCGTCGAGGCTAGCCGCATGTTGGATCTTCGCTTCGGCGGCTTCGCGCTCGCGCTTGGCGCCCTCGTAGAGGCGTTTGGCCATCTTTTCGTTCTTCTCAACCCGGAAGCGGTCCGCCGCCTTCGCGACATCGTGCAGTCCCAGGATTGAGACGGGCGTTGAGGGCCCGGCTTCCTTGATCCGCTCGCCGCGGAAATCGAACATCGCCTTAATGCGGCCCCAGGTTTCGCCGACTAGCGCCGCATCGCCAACGCGCAGGGTGCCCCGTTGCACGAGCAGCGTGGTGCGGGGCCCCTGTTGGCGATCGAGCTGCGCTTCCAGCACGACACCTGAGGCCACGCGGTTCGGGTTCGCCTTGTTGTCCTGGACTTCTGCCACTAGCAGGATCGTCTCCAGGAGATCGGGGATCCCCTCTTTCGTTACGGCCGAGACCGCGACCAAGGGAACGTCCCCGCCAAACTCCTCGATGACGACTTCCATCTCGGTCAGTTGCGTCTTGACGCGATCCGGATTGGAGTTGTCCACATCGATTTTGTTGAGAGCGATGACGAAGGGCACGCCGGCGGCGCGGATATGGTCGATCGCCTCCCGGGTCTGGGGCATGACGCCATCGTTGGCGGCGACGACGAGGACCGCAACGTCCGTCGCTTGGGCGCCATGCGCCCGCATCTCGGTGAACGCAGCATGGCCCGGCGTGTCGATGAAGGTGATCAGCTTGTCGTTGACTTCGGCCTGATAGGCCCCGATTGCTTGTGTGATGCCGCCGGCTTCGTCGTCCGCCACGTTCTCGTTGCGGATGGCGTCCAGCAGACTGGTCTTGCCGTGGTCGACGTGCCCGAGCACCGCCACCACTGCGGGCCGGGCGACGAGCGTTGCGGGATCTTCCTCTTCTCCGTCATCGTCGAAGATGCTGTGCGCTGTGCGCGCGGTGGCTTCTTCCACCACATCCGCCGCCGCTTCTGACGGGTCAAACCCGAGGTCAACGGCCACGACCGCAGCGGTGTCGAAATCGATCGTCTTGTTGACGTCGGCCATGATCCCATTGGTCATCAAGGCCTTGATCACGTTGACTGGCGTCTGTGCCAACAGATCGGCCAGTTCGCGCACAGTCAGCGTGCGCGGAATGGCCACCGGACTTACTTCGATCGGAGCCGCCTCGTCCGTGGTCGTCTCAGTGGTCATCGGGCAACTCTTTCCTGGTTCGGGCGGGGCCTGCTTGGTTCGGGCAAGGGCGGTCTGGAAGTGTCTTGGCAAAGGCGGAGAGCTGATCCCTGTCGTCTTCGCTGATCGTTGTGCGCAGAGCTTGTCCCAACCGCTTGCCTTGCAAGACAAGGCGCCAGCAATCGCGGAGTTCACCAACATAGGCCCCTCGGCCGTCGGCCTTTCCCGAAGCATCCACCCGCACTGCGCTGCTGGAGTCCCGGACCACCCGCAGGAAGGTCCGTTTCTCGCCTCTGGCCCGGCAGGCCACACACGTCCGCGTCGGTTGCCGACGTGGGGGCGTTCCGGAGTCAGGGGTGGTGGTCGGGGCGGTCATTCGCTCTGGGTCCTCGCGCGGCGGACCCTAAAGGTCTTCCGCGTACTCCTCTTCGTATTCGGCGTACGGGTCCTCGTCCAGTCCTTCATTCGTCTCGACGTAGCGATCACGACGTCGCTTCTTCTTTTTGCTCCCGTCCTCCACGGAGTCCGCGCGGCGCAGCACATCCTCCGCGAAGCGGATCTTTCCGCTGTCGTCGCGTCGGGGCGCAACCTCCACGGCGGCCAGAACCGGCTCCGCCGCTTCCTCCGCGTCTTCGCCTTCTTGGTAGGCGTCGTCACGCTCGTCGTGCTGGCTCGGATCGCCCGCGACCGCCTCTACGGTCTCCGGCTCGGCTTCTGCCGCAGCAGCGTCATCGACTGCCACCTCGGCCTCGGCCACTGTCTCGTCCGCCATCTCCGGCTCGGGAGCCGGCGCGAACGGCCCAATGCCCTCTTCCTCCATCAACTTCTCGGCGAGCGACTGCGGCTTGATGTCGATGCGCATTCCAGTCAGCCGCGCCGCCAGGCGGGCGTTTTGCCCTTGCTTGCCGATGGCCAGCGTCAGCTGCGCGTCTGGGACGGCGATCTCTGCCGTGTTTGTCTCCGCTTCGATCCGCACGGCAGACACTTGCGCCGGACTCAGTGCGTGTGCCACGAACTTGCGCGGGTCCGCGTCCCATTGCACGACATCGATGCGCTCGCCCTGCAGCTCGTTGACGACGTTTTGGATCCGCGACCCGCGCATCCCCACGCAAGCGCCGATGGGATCCACGCCCTCTTGGCGGGACTGCACGGCGATCTTGGTGCGATGTCCTGGCTCACGTGCGATCGCTCGGATATCCACGATGCCTTTGAAGATCTCCGGGACTTCCAGTTCAAACAGCCGGCGGATCAGATTCTTGTGCGTCCGCGAGACAATGATCTGCGGGCCCTTATTGCTCTTCTGCACTTCGACCACGTACACGCGCAATCGTCCCGGCGCCCGGTAGTGCTCCATCCGCACCTGTTCGGAGACCGGGAGCAGCGCTTCCGTCTTGCCCAGATCCAAGATTACTTGGCGCGACTCCACGCGCTGGATGAGGCCGGAGACCAGCTCGCCCTCTTGCCCGGAGTACTCGTCGAAGACGGACTCTCGCTCGGCCTCCCGCAGGCGCTGAAGGACGACCTGCTTCGCGGTTTGCGCCGCGATCCGCCCCGCTGTCTCGGGGATCACGTGATCCTCGTGCAGGGTGTCGCCGATCTTCGCCGCGGCCTGGATCTTCTGGGCCGCCTCAAGATCGATTTGCAGATCCTCGTCGGCGATGTCCTCTTCGACCTCCACGACCTCGCGTTCTGACCACACCTTCGCGGCGCCATCGATCCGGTCGATCTCCACGAAGACCGTTCCCAAGAGATCGTTGTCGCGTTTATAGGCGGCGGCCAGTGCCGCTTCCACGGCTTCGAACACCGTGTCTTCGGGCAAGCCCTTTTCGGAGGTCAGCGCCTTGATGGCGACCAGAAAGTCAGGGGGCATCGTGTCGGTCTCCAGCGGCGGATTCGGCCGCGCTTCTTGCGAGCGGGGTGCAGACCTCGCACATCCCCGGAAAACAGAGAAGGTGGGCGCAAGCCCACCTTCATAGCGAAACCATGAGGTCGGCCCTGAGTATATCAAACCCAATGGCCTCCGGCACGACGGTGTCTGCGCTCTGTTCAGTCCGCGACGCCGAGCCTGTTGGCTCGACCGCCCGTCTAGCCGCCCGCCCGCGCCGCGGTGACTGCTTCGACGATCGAGTCCAGGGGCACGGTCGTCGCCTCATCCGCGTCGCGGAGTTTGAGCTCCACCACGTTCTCCTTGAGGTTTCGCGTGCTCACCGTGAGCCGGACGGGCATGCCCAACAGATCCGCGTCGTTGAACTTCACTCCCGGACGCTCTTCCCGATCGTCCGAAAGTACCGTGAGTCCGCTCGACTCCAGTGCTGTCTCGACCTGCTCGAGAGCCGCCCCAACGGCCTCATCCTTCTCCATCCCGATCGCGACGATGTGAACGTCGAAGGGCGCGATCGCCAGTGGCCAGACAATGCCGCCATCGTCATGGTTGGCTTCAATGGATGCGGCCAGAATCCGGTCCAAGCCAATGCCGTAGCAACCCATGATCGGGAGCTGGCGCTCGCCTGCGTCGTCCGTGTAGCGGGCGTCCATCGCTTCGCTGTAGACGGTGCCCAAGCGGAAGATGTGTCCCAGTTCGATCCCGCGATGCATGGCGATCGTGCCACCACAGTCTCCGGGACAGGGTGCGCCTTCCCGCGCCAGACCGATGTCGGCGACGATGTCCGCGTTCCAATCCCGTCCGTGGTTGACCCCGCGCAAGTGGAATCCGTTCCGGTTCGCGCCTGCGATCATATTGGCCGCATCTGGAATCGAAATGTCCGCCACGATCCGGGGAGTCTCTGTTCCGCGCGTCTCCAGCCCGACGGGCGATGCCGAGCCACCCACCCACCCGAGATCGGCGACCTCCGCCTCCGTCATCGGTCGGATCTCCTTCGCGTCGAGCGTGTTCTGCAGCTTGAGTTCGTTGACCTCCAGGTCTCCCCGGATCACGGCGAAGACCGGCCGATTGTCGGCGATGAAGAACGCGGCCTTCGCCGTCTGGGTCTCCGCGATCTGCAAGAACGCCGCCAAGTCCGCGATGGTCTTGATCCCGGGCGTCGCCACCTCTTCTACTGGTTCGCTCGCGCCGCGGGCGGGCTCGCCGCGGTCGAACTCCGCCCGCTCCTGATTGGCCGCGTAGCCGCACTCGGCGCAGACGCAAATCGTGTCTTCGCCGATCTCCGAAAGGAAAATGAACTCCTGCGACAGCTTGCCGCCCACCGCTCCCGAGTCCGCCTCGACCGGAATCACGGGGACCCCGCAGCGCTCATAGATCCGTGCGTAGGCTTCCGCCATCGCGTCGTAGGAAGCTTGGAACGTCTCGTCGTCTACATCGAAGCTGTAGGCGTCCTTCATCGTGAATTCGCGCACCCGGATCAGGCCGCCCCGTGCCCGGGGCTCGTCGCGGAACTTCGTCTGGATCTGATAGACCCGTTGCGGCAACTCTCGGTAGGACTGAATCGTCTTGCGGAACAGGTCTGTCACGGCCTCTTCATGAGTGGGCGCCAGTACGTGCTCCCGCTCGCGACGGTCGAGCAAGCGGAACAGTACGGGCCCATACGCGGTGTCCCGGCCCGTCTCCTGCCACAGCTCTAGCGGTTGGATCGCGGGCATGTGTAGTTCTTGTGCTCCCGCCCGCTCCATCTCCTCGCGGATGATCGACTCGATCTTGCGAAAGCTCCGCCACGCCACCGGCATGTACGAATACACCCCCGCCGACAACTGCGTCACCAGCCCCGACCGTAGGAGCAACTGATGGTTCGCCGTCTCCGCCTCCGCGGGCGCCTCCCGCAGCGTCCGGCCGAATAGCGTGCTCATGCGTTGCGCCAAAGCGGTGCCCCCTCAGGTCCCGGACTGATCGTCCGGCTCGTCCATGTCTGCTGAACCTATCGCTGCTGAATCTATCGAAGGCTCGCGGTCGTCGCTAGCCTGCTGCATGTCAGCCGTCTCAGTCGACGCCGCGTCGTCCGACGCATCGATCGCATCGTCCAACGGACGGACCATCAAGAACGCGAAGCGCTCTCCCAGGGCAAAGTCGTCCCAGACCCGGTAGGCGGCGCCCATCAAGAGCGCGCCGCCCAACGGCGCTGTGAGCGTGCTGACCCCCACCCCCACCCCATTGTCCAGTCCCAGCACCGGGACCAGGACCCCTCCCGCCGCGCCGCCAAGCAGCGCGAACGGCAGCGCCCAGATCGCGCCGTAGGCCCGACGCCGGATCGACCAGCCTAGCCAAACTAACCCGCCTTCGATGGTCCAGGTCAAGAAGAACAGGGTGAGGAATATGGCGTCGAACAACACCCGTCAGCCCTGCGCGTCCGGCTGTGCCTCGATAGCCCGAGCGCGCGCCACCACGGACGTGATGAACTCCGTCTTCGCGTCCGTGGTGGCCGCGCGGTCGTCGCGGAACCGCGTCGCGAGCTGGATCTTGAGTGCCCCATACTCCGCCGCGACATCCCGGTGCGCCCGCAAGAAATCGCGGAATACCAGTTCATGACGAAGCCGGTCCCCGCCCGGCCCTTCCCGCGCCGCGAAAATGTGCAGATTGAGAGCCCGGAGACCGTTCCGTGTCCGCGTGAAAAAGTGACGACCGGGAATCCCGAACTCGCCCATCGACTCGAGTCCCCGCGCCACTAACGGCTCCACCGCTCCAAATCCTGCTTCAAAGTCCGGCACGAACCCCATCACGTCGATGGTCGGCTTCGCGGCGAGGCCGGGGATCGACGTGCTGCCCATGTGCTCCACGCCGACCAACAGCCCGCTCAGCGCCTCGCGTAGCTCCGCCGCAACTTCCTCGAATTGGCGTGGCCAGTCGGGGTCGTACGGCACCACGACAATGGGCGCGGGCTGCTGGGGTTCGTGATCGGTCGCAGCGCGATCTTGGCCTGAGGGGGGATTGGAACCGGCCACGTCGATCTCCGCTCTGACAGCGACTTTAACAGGCGCGGATGGCCGCCCCGTACCCGTCCGTGCGAAACTGAAGGCGCGAGAGGGATTGGGGACTATGGCTATCAAACGCAAACCCACGCGTGCCGTGCAAGTCGGCAAGGTGCAGATAGGCGGCGGTGCCGCGATCGCCGTGCAGTCCATGGCCGCCACCAAGACGCAGGACATCGCCGCCACCACGCGGCAAGTCCAACTCCTCGAGGCCGCCGGCGCCGACCTTGTCCGCATCGCGATCGACTCCCACAAGGATGTCGAAGCCTTGGCCCAGATCCGCGCCGCGACCAGCGTCACCCTCTCCGTCGACCTCCAAGAGAACTACCGCCTCGCGACCGAAGTCGCGCCCCTTGTCGACAAAATGCGCTACAACCCCGGCCATCTGCATCACCACGAGAAAGACAAGTCGATTCGCGAGAAGGTGGAGTTCATCGCCCAGACCGCCGTCGATCACGACTGCGCCCTCCGCATTGGTGTCAATTGCGGCTCCGTGGACCCGCGCATGATCGAGAAGCATCAGGGCGACCAGGAAGCCGCCATCGTTGCCAGCGCCATTGAGCACTGCGAAATCCTGGATGCCTTCGGCTTCGAACGCTACGTCGTCTCGCTCAAGGACTCCGATTGGCAGAAGGTCGTCGCCGTCAATCGCCTCTTCGCCGACCAGCGGCCTGATGTCCCGCTCCACCTCGGTGTTACCGAGGCTGGCATGCCGCCCGACGGCATCATCAAGACGCGCATCGCCTTCGAACAACTGGTCTCGCAGGGCGTCGGCGACACCGTCCGCGTCTCCCTCACCGTCCCTTTCGACGACAAGGGCCAAGAGATCGCCGCCGCCCGCGAAATCCTTGGCGACATCGAAGCGGGCCGCTTCCGGTCCGTGCCCGACTCTTTCGGCGAGGGCCTCAACATCA
>Ga0114996_10004698_pt1 | contig 16273 bp, 14 predicted proteins | sample ArcticOcean_MG_C_4_FD_87039 | JGI IMG/M metagenome (GOLD analysis project Ga0114996, IMG submission 87039) | Marine microbial communities from western Arctic Ocean - ArcticOcean_MG_CB4_134 | ecosystem: Environmental > Aquatic > Marine > Oceanic | place: Arctic Ocean: Canada Basin | collected...
CGTGTAAATGTCATTGCGGTACATCTCGTAGGGATCGCTGACCGCGCCTTTCGCGAAGGCGACCGTCGGCGTCGTCGGCGTCGCAATCAGCTGTGCGCCGCTGAACACTTGGTCGAACTCTTGCCGGATCAGCGTCCGTACCTTCTGGGCCTTGAGGTAGTAGGCATCGTAGTAGCCGGCAGACAAGGCATAGGCACCCAGCATGATCCGGCGTTTCACCTCATCGCCGAAGCCACGCTGTCGGGTCCCCTCGTAGTTCTCCCACATCGACTCGCCATCTTGATAGGAGTAGCCGTATTTCACGCCGTCATAGCGCGCCAAGTTCGCCGACGCTTCCGACGGCGCCAAGATGTAATAGACCGGCAAGGCGTGTTCCGCCGTTGGCAGCGTCGCGTCACGATCAATGACGGCTCCCTGACTCGCCAGAACTTCCAGCGCCGCTTCAGCGGCGGCCAAGACCTCAGGCTGAATCCCCGGGCCTTCCTGGAAGAACTCCTTCGGCGCCGCGATCGTCAGGCCGTCCAGCCCTTTCTCAAGATCCGCGGAGAAGTCCGGCACGGGACGATCCGAGCACGTCGAATCGTTCGAGTCCGGCCCCGCCACGACCTGCAAGAGCGACGCCGCGTCCTCCACATTTCGCGAAAACGGTCCGACCTGGTCCAACGACGACGCAAAAGCCACCAACCCGTAGCGGCTCACCCGGCCATAGGTCGGCTTCATTCCCACGATGCCGCAGAAAGACGCGGGCTGGCGGATGCTGCCGCCGGTGTCCGATCCCAGCGACACGATCGCCTGCCCGGCCGCCACCGCCGCGGCTGAGCCCCCCGAGGATCCCCCCGGCACTCGATCGGTGTCCCAGGGATTTCCGGTCGCGAAGAAGGCCGAATGCTCCGTCGACGATCCCATCGCAAACTCATCCATGTTCGTCTTGCCCACCATCACCGCCCCCGCCGCCCGCAGCCGCTCCACGACCGTCGCGTCGTAGACCGGCACATAGTTCTCCAACATCCGCGACCCGCACGTCGTACGCACGCCGGTGGTGCTCAGGACATCCTTCACCGCCACCGGAATGCCCGTGAGCGACTCCGCATCCCCAGCCTTGAGACGCGCATCCGCGGCCTCCGCCGCGACCAACGCCTCTTCCTCCGTCCGCGTCACGAACGCCTGCACCCGGTCCTCGGTCGCCTCGATCCGCTTCATCGTCTGTTGTGTCAGCTCGACCGCCGTGAAGGTGCCATCACGTAAGCCCGCCGCGGCGTCGCGCAAATCGAGATACGGATCGCTCGCCTCTGCCGCGCTCACTCCAACACCGCCCGGACACGGAGGTAGTCATCGTGGCGGTGCGGCGCATTCGCCAGCGCCTCCTCCACCGTCAGCGATGGCCGCGACACATCGTCCGCCATCACGTTCGTGACATCGGCCCCGTTCATGGTCGGTTCGACCCCATCGGTATCGATCAGCGCCAAGGCATTGCAGTGACCAATGATGCTGGAGAGTTCCGCGCGGAACTTCTCCACCTCCTCGTCCGTCATGCCAATACGCGCGAGCGTGGCGATGTGCCGAACATCGTCCGCCGTCAGCGCGGGATCTAGGGAATCGGACGCGGTGTCGGACAGTGGACCGGGCGATGTGTCGCTCACGAATGGGCCTCGAATGCACGCTATAACGCTTGGCGGGGGTAATGATCCCAGTATATGCGCGGCGCCAGATCCGCTCCAGCATGCACCCATCACTCCTGACCCGCTCCGTCCAAGCAGCGACGACCGACTCTCCCGACCGGAGTCCTCCACGGCGACGCCGTTATCCCCAGGTAAGCATGGTCAATCTTCCCGACAGATCGACATCCCTCGCAGTGATAGGCTGGATCTCAGGTGGGGCGGAACTTCTTGGCGACGAATGACCCTCTCAGACGGCGACCCACAGGGCACCGCCCCCCTTTCTGACGCCAGCGCTGGCGTCAATGGCACTCCTGACGGCACGGGCGACGCCGATCTCACCGCGCATCGTGACGCGGCGCGGTTCGCCGCCGCGCACGGTGAACGCGTCGATCTGGGCGTTCCCAGCCTGATCTGGGGCCCCGGCCAGCAGCGCCGTGTCGACCTCATCCTCGAACACATCCCCCTCGCCCACCGCCGCATCCTCGATGTCGGCTGTGGCGTGGGCCAGTACGTCCGCCAGCTCCGCGACCTTCCCGCCACCGTCGTCGGAGTTGATGTCGACGTCGCACGGGTCACCGAGGGGGGCCGTCACGTGCCGGACCTCCTCGTCTCGGACGCAGAGACACTGCCGTTCCCTGATTCCTCGTTCGACGTTGTCATCCTCAACGAAGTCATCGAGCACATGGGCCAGCCACGGGCATCGCTCCGCGAGATCGGCCGGATCCTCCCGGCGGGAGGCCATGTGGTGATCTACGCCCCCAATCGCGGCTTCCCGTTCGAGACTCACGGCGTGTATTGGCGCGGCGCCTACCATTTCGGCAACTACCCCTTTGTCAACTGGCTGCCCCGCCGCCTCCGCGACCGCCTCGTCCCCCACGCGGATGTCTACACCCGCGGCGACCTCCGGCGCCTGATGCGCCGCCTCCCCTATCGCACTGTGTTCCAGGGGGCCGTCTATCCCGCCTTTGACGGCATCCGCAATCGCAATGCCCGCCTCGGCCGGCTCCTCCAGGCCACCCTGCATCGCGCCGAGCGCACACCGCTGCGCCGCTTCGGCCTCAGCCACTTCATCATCCTGGAGCGTCTCGATGGGGACGGGCGATGAGCGAAAAACGGCGCGCCCGAGCCGCCAACAAGGGCGACAAGACACGGTCCAACGCGACGCAGCTCGCCCTGCGCCAGCGCCGCCGGCGCCGCACCCGTTCGGGCCGGCGCGGGTTTCCCAAACTCTGGATCTTTGGGCCCCTGACTCTCTTCTTCCTCGGTCTCATCGCCGTGAGTGCGGGCGCGGGCGCGGTGTACGGCGTCTATCAATCGTTCGCCAACGATCTCGTCGAGCCCACCGATATCGAACTCACGCAGCGTTCCCTCGGGACCAGCAAGGTCTTCGACAGTGGCGGCGAAGACGGCGAGCTGCTCTTCGAATTCTCCGATCCCCTCTCGGGACTGCGGAACCCGATCAAACTCGAAACGGTCTCCGCCCACCTCATCAACGCCACCGTCTCCACCGAAGACGCCACCTTCTTCGACAACAGCGGCATCAACACTCGCGGTCTGCTCCGCGCCGCCTGGGAAAACATCGGCTTGGGCTTGGGCGGCGGGGACTTCCTGGGCGGATCCGGGGGCTCCTCCATCACGCAACAGCTCGTCAAGAACGTGTTGCTGCCGCTGGAAGAGCGCACCGAACGCACCATCAGCCGCAAGCTCAAAGAGACGATCCTGGCACTGGAGTTGACGAGCCAATACCCCAAGACGCAGATCCTGGAGTGGTACCTCAACTCCATCTTCTACGGCAGTCACTCCTATGGAATCGGCGCCGCCAGCCAACGCTTCTTCGACAAGCCCGCTTCCGACCTGTTGCTCGCGGAAGCCGCCCTCCTGGCCGGGCTCCCTCAAGCCCCCGCCGACCACGATCCCTTCACCAACCCCATTGGCGCCAAGGCCCGCCAAGCGGATGTCTTAGATCTCATGGCCATCAACGGCTACATCAGCCAGGCCGAAGCCGAACAAGCCAAGCGCGAACCCCTCAACTTCGGCAGTCAGCAGTTCGAAATCCGAGCGCCCCACTTCGTCTTCTACGTCCAAGACGAGATCGCGCTGCTCTGCGATCGCGGACAGATCCACCTGCCCGACAACGTCGAGAACTGCGACGACATCTTCACCCAAGGCGGCCTGCGCATTACGACCACACTCGATCTCGACCTGCAGCGTCAGGCTGAGCAGATCCTGGCCGGCGACCTCGCCACCTTCGAAGAGCAGACCGGCGCCGGTAACGCCGCTCTCGTCGCCATCGACCCTACGACCGGAGAGATCCGCGCCATGGTCGGCAGCCGTGACTTCTTCCGCGAAGATGTCGATGGGCAGGTCAACAACGCCATCGCTCTCAACTCGCCCGGCTCCTCCATCAAACCGCTCACCTATGTCACCGGCTTCCTGCGTGACCCTGCCCGCTGGAATCCCGCCACCATCGTCTGGGACGTGCCCTTGGACTTCGTGGAAGCGGATGGAAGCATCTTCACCCCCGAGAACTTTGACAGCGTCTTCCGCGGCCCCGTCTCCATCCGCTCCGCCCTCGCCAATTCCATGAACGTCCCCGCCTTCCGCACCGCGGATGAACTCGGCGTCGGCACCGTCCTCGATGTCGCCCACCGTCTCGGCATCACCACGATGCAGGACCTCAGCCAGTACGGCCCCTCCATCACCCTGGGCGGCGGCGACGTCAAACTGATCGATATGGTCCTCGCCTACTCAGTCTTCGCCAACGAAGGCATCATGCGCGGCCAACGCACCCTCACCGACCTCCCCTTCGGCAACCGCGCCCTCGACCCGATCGCCATCCGCGAGATCCGCGACCTCAACGGCACCCTCCTCTATGAACTCGGCGAAGCGATCGAGCGACGCGTACTCCCCGCCCCGCAGGCCTACCAGATCACCAGCATCCTTTCGGACAACACGGCCCGATCAACCCTCTACGGATTCAACAGCACCCTCGTCCTCGATCGCCCCGCTGCGGCCAAGACCGGCACCGCCGGTGAACCGGGCCGCAACGACGAGCGTCGAGATTTCTGGACCGTTGGCTACACCCCTCAGCTGGTCACCGGCGTCTGGGTCGGCAACGCCGACAATAGCCCCATGACGGCGGGCAGCTCTTCACGCACCGCGGGCCTGATCTGGCACGATTTCATGTTGGCGGCCCATCAGGGCATCGAACCCACAGACTTCAACGTCCCGGAAGGCCTCACGTCTTCCGAGGTCTTCGTCCCCCAACTCCGCCTCATCCGGCCCGGCGAAGATCGCGATGCCTTCCCCGCCCAGAACCCCTGCGGTACGACTATCACCGAGATCTTCGTGTCTGACGCCCGGCTCCCCGAAGAAGGAAACTACTTCTGCAGCGAGGTCGAAGTCGACTCGCGCACCTTCCTTCTGGCCAGCGAGGACACCCCCGCCACGGCCGTGCGCGAGGGCTACTTCCTCCTCCCTCCCATCGATCCTGCCACCGGCGAACCCGTCGACGAAATGGTCGACTGGCTCCGCCTTCACAAGGTCCGCTTCGTCGGCGACGACGAGAGCAGCGAGGATGCCGTTTTCGCCCGCATCGACACGCCGCCCAGCGGCGCCGAGCTTGGTGCAGGCTCCGTCCTGATCCGCGGTCGCGCCGCGGGAGACGGCGTCACCGGCTGGACGCTCGAATATGCGCCACTCGCCCAAGAGGGAGCGACCGCCCCGGACTCCGCCTTCGTGACATTGATCTCCCTCGACGCGCCGATCCGCAACGGCCAGCTCACCCGCTGGGACACGGCGGCCCTCGAACCCGGCTTCTACATCCTTCGCCTCACGGTGGAGCACGACTTCCTCGGCGCCTTCATCGCCGAGAGCTGGATCAGCATCGAAGAGCCCGAGGAGGAGACGGCAACTCCCGATCGAGACACGGGAGACGGCGAACTCGATGGGCGCGCGCCTCCCGGTCCCGACACTGAATCGACCGACGATGCCGCTCCCTAGCTCAACGCCGAGCCCCGCCGCCTTCCTCAGCCTCGCCGTCTCAGCGCGACTCCGCGAGCGCCTCAAGCTGCGCCAAGCTCGTCACCTCTCGCACCTCGTTCAAAAAGTGCACCAGCGACGACGACTCGGCCCGCAGCGCCTGCAACAGCGGGCCAATCGGACTGGAGCTCGCGGCGCTCGTCGCATAGACGCCGTTGAACGCAAAGAACGCCTGGTTGATCCGGCGAAATCCGCGTCCCAATCGATTCAGCTCCAAGCGCACCTCCTCCATCAGGCGCTCCGACTCATCCACCCGCCCCGCTACCAAGAGCGCGTCCACGTCCAACCGCAGTTGGAAGAGCAATCCGTCCGACTCAAGGCGCTCAGGCGGCGCCGGCTCCTGCGGCTGCACCTCAGGCCACGCCGCAAACACCAAATCATCCACCTCCTCGGCCACGATGTCGGCCACCGTCTCGTTGATCGTCCGCAACGTCGCCGACTCGAAGAACGCGCGCCCCAAGGGATAGAAAAACAGGTAGTGGTGCACCCACTCGTGCGCGATCGTGTTCACCGACGACGCATACGACCTGCTATCGCGCACGATCGCCGGATAGACCGCCACACCGCCAATCGCATCCACCAAGGCCGAAAACTGTCCGGACGCCTCCACTGCGGCCTCGATCGCCTCGATCTCTGCCAGCGTCAAATCGGGCGCCAGCAGCACATCACGGATCAACCGGATCTCATCGCGCGGCGACACCGTCAAGACGCGCGGCGGCGACCGCAGCTCCACATCGACAGGCGGCCACAAGATCGCTTGCCCGCCGAACAGCGGCAACGGGCGCGACAGCCCCACGGCGCGCATGGTCTCCCCTATCCGCGACTCCAGGATGCGCTCAGCGCGGTTCCCCAGGGCATCCCGCTCCTCCCGCAGCACGGCCACCCGTTCCGCACCATCCTCCCGCGCCTCGGCGACGGCGATCTCCGCCCGCAGTTCGAAGTATCGTTCCAAGATCCGGTCGGCGCCCGCATCGCGACGCCCCGCCACGAACGCCCCCACCTCTCCCAACCACTTGTTCAACACCGTCTCGATCTCGAACGAGGTCAGGCTGAACCGCCCACCCGCTGTCGCCTCATCGATCGTCTCGGACAGGCTGCGCCCCTCCTGGTTGCCCAAAGTCTGGTTCGCCTGCAACGTGACGCCGTGGTTGGCCGCCAGGATGACCACCGCGACCGCGGCCGTCACCAGACCAACCAGCACCGCCAAGGACGAATGGCGATTCATCATCCTCTGATGGTAGGGCTACGATGACTCGTATGACGCTTCAAGACCGCAGGCGGCTACGCCCGGCGCGACGTGAGGCACGTCTCGTCGCCTTCGCGATCGACGCCCTCCTCCTGCTCGCCCTCGGCCCGCTCTTTCTGGCCGTCGGCGGCCTCACCGTCCTCGTGCAGACCAACTGGCTCGAAGTTGACCCCACGCGTGGCGAGTGGATCGCGGCCTACGCCGTCGTCCTGCTCTGGCTTGTCGTCCCTTTGCTTTACTTCGCGCTGGCGCCGCTTCGCGGGGGTACCGTGGGCGCGCGGCGGTTGTCGCTCACCCTCTCGCGCACCACCGGTGAGCCGCTCACGCTGGCCGCCACGTTCCAACGCGCCGCCCTCATGTACCCGTCCCTGGGGCTCCTCGCGCTCGGCGCCCTTCCCTCCCTGCGCGACCGATCCGGCCGCACGCTCCACGATCGCTTCAGCCACACGCTCCTGCTCGAACCCGCAGCGCCTTTCCAACCACCAGGGGTGCTGTCGTGAGAGACTGGCGGAAGCTGTTCGCAGGAAGCCCTCCCGAGCGCCGGCCCAAAGATCAGGACGCACGAGCGGACAACGACATCCATGCCCCTCACCTCGACGTCGGCGATGACGAAGTGGAGTTCTCATCCGTCGCCGCGGAAGAAGTCGGAGCCGTGGAACCCGCGGCGCCCAAAGTGATCGAACGGGTTTCGCGTCCCCGTGTCATCGCCGCGCGGGACCGGGGGGAACGCATCTCCAGCGCCCCCACCCGCTGGAGCGCGCTCCTCGCCGCCGCCCTCATGGTCGGCGGCGTCATCTTCGTCTGGTCGGCGCTCCACGCGACAGAACGCGCCCAAGCCGAGCCGATCCTGGCACGATCGCTCGTGCCTATCACCGAGATCGACGCGCTCCTCTCCGCCGAGTCCGACACTCTCATTGCCGAAGCCCAGCGTCGGCCCGGAGAGCTCCTCACCACACCGCACTACCCCCTCCCCGTCACCCTCCCCGCGGATGAGCTGGCGCTCCTCAGCCCCACTGCCCTGCGCGCCCGCCTGCTCAGCGACTCGGCCCGCCTCGTCTACGACGACGGCGTGGGCGTGTTCCGTCGCGAAGCCGGGAGCGCCGACGGCGGCTTCTTCTCCGCCCGCGGCGTCATCCGCTGGACCCTGGGACGGCTGACCGCGGACACCCACGACATCCTCTGGCTCCTCTTCGCCGCCACGCTGATCTTCGCGATCCCCGCCCTGATCATCGTCATCGCGCTCAGCCACTCCAGGGACCGCCTCCGCAACCTCGGTCTCGCCGTCCTACTCGGCGGCCTCCTCACGACCATTGCGACGATCAGCGCGCGCTTCGCGCTTCGCACCACCGCCGAGGGCGCCGCCGACCCCCTCAACATGGTCCTCCTCCATATCGGCGCCGACGTCCTCTCGATCCCCCTCCGCAACGCCGTCATCGTCTCCGTTCTCGGCGCCGCCATCCTCGCCCTCGGCCTGGCCGCCCAGAGCTTGGAACGACGCTCCGGTCCAAACCCGCGCGTCGGCCGCTAACCGCACCGCGGAGATCGTCCTCGATCGGGCGGGAGCGGGAGCGCCTAGGCCGGGAAGCCCGCCGTCCCCTCTTCCCGCTGCACACCCAAGGTGTTCAACGCCATCGAGACCAGGGTGTACTGCCCCACGGTGAAGACCGCATCCATCAGCTGTTCGGTGCTGTAGCGCGCCCCGAGCGCCGCCCACGTCGCATCCGAGAGAAACGCGTCCGCATGCAACTCGTTGGCCGCACGGAGGAGCGTCGCCTCGAACGGATCCCAGCCCTCCGCGTCGGGCCCCTCCGTGATCCGTCGGATCTCTGCCTCGCTCAAGCCCACGTCCAAGCCCATACGCGTGTGCTGGCCAAACTCATACTCCGACTGGCACAGCCAGCCAATCCGCAGGATCAGAATCTCCCGCTCGCGGGGCGGCAATGTCGAATCGTTGAGGACATGCCCCCCAAAACGCCCCCACGCCCGCCAGAGCTTGGGATGGTGGATCAGGGTCCGGAAGATATTGAGTGGCGGCCGGTCGCGGCCGGCTCGCTCCAGCAGCTCCTGCTGCTCCGGCGTCCCCTCGCCGTCCTGGAGGGGCTGCACGCGGGGTTGTCGTAGACGCATGGGGGATTCCCTTCTCGGGCGCACCGCTCGGGCGACACACGGCGGCGCCGCGGGCGCGCACGAAGCGCAGCCGCAGGATACAATGATTCTCCGCGAGCGGGAGTAGCTCAGTGGTAGAGCATCTGCTTCCCAAGCAGAGGGCCGAGAGTTCGAACCTCTTCTCCCGCTCCACTCCTTCTAGGCCCGGATAGAGTTTTGCCCCCCGACGGCGTCAACCGGTGGCGGCTCGCCCGCCCCGTCCATGCCGAACGGGGCCAGCTCCGCCAGCATGCGCGGGTCGGCACGGGGGTCGTGCTTGAGCTGCAGGTCAGGAGATCCAAGCCGGCCGGGAGGCGTTGAAAGGAGTTCAAACGACGCCATCGGTGACCTCTCGTGTAGACGCCCCTGCGCCGCTTGCCGAGCCAGGAGTCTCTTCCGTCCTGTGGTGGTCTCAAAATGCCATCTGCGGCGCGGCTACCAGATGGGAACGGGCGAATTCGCTGCGTAGCGTCGACCTGCTGCTTTCCAGTCCGTCGGTCTTGAGGCGGGTTTTGGCAACAAACGCCGGTCCATGCGGCCCGTGCATTGGACCGACGGACTTCCATGAGAAGGCCGGTCCGTGTCAAGTGTCGTGATGCTCGCTCCTTCGCTCATCGCTGACTGGCTTCGCCGCCCGACCGGCCTGACTTCCATCCGCACTCGTCGTGGGACCCGCGGGGGTCCGGTGCATGCTGAGGTTCGGGGTGGGCGCTGCACACTTTTAAGCGGGCTCCACCGAGGCGGGCCCGGTCCGATACCGCAGTCGCCCCCAAACGGCATTGCTGGTCAGCGACTCCTTCCAAAGAGACCGAATCTGGGGCCGACTAGGCGGCTTGGCGCAGGGGTTCGTAGACTTCCCCCGTCACCCACAGGCGGTGCAGCAACACGGCCAAGCGGCGCGCCACCGCCGTGATGGCGCGCTTCTTCGCGTTGCGGGATCCGGGCGGGGCGTAGCGCAGACCCCAGCGCCGCAGATCGGTGTCGGGGCCGAAGGGGCCGAGGACGTAGTGGGCGGCGCCGATGAGCAACCGCCGGAGCAGGTGATCGCCGGCCTTGGTGATCCGGAGTTGGGGCTGGCGTTGGCCCGAGGCCCGTTGGCGCGGGACGAGCCCGAGATAGGCCCCGACGGCACGGCTCGTCGGGAAGCGATCGGGGTCGTCGATCGTGAGGATGAAGGTCAAGGCGATCAGCGGTCCCACCCCGGCGACCTGCTGCAAGAGCTGGGTCTCCGGGTAGGACTTGCGCCCGAGCCGAACGATGTCCCGATCCGCCTGGGCGATCTGCGCCGTGAGATCGGCGATGACCGTCAGGTGCGGAGTCAACACAGGGACCAGGGCGTCGGGAATCGCGGGCAACGCCTTGCGCGCAAAGGCGGTCGCCGCGCACGGAGGGAGCCGGCCGCCCTGGGATTTCACGGCCTGCCGGGCGTGGTTGATCAGCCCTGTTCGCGCGCGGACCAGACTGTCGCGGGCCCGAATCACCGCCAGGTCCCGTTGGGCTGGCGCGCCGCGATGGCGCACCGGCGCCAAGAGCGCGGGATCGATGCGTCCCAGCCGTGCCAGGTGCTCCGCGTCTCCCCGGTCGTGCTTCGTCATGCTCGCCGCGATCAGGCGGACCCGCCCCGGGTTCGCCACGATGACCTCATGGCCTAACGCCACGAGGAGTCGACTGAGCCAGGGTGAGTGCGTCCCCACCTCCAACACGACGCGCCGGGCCGGCGGCGCCGCGAAGCGGCGTTGCATCGCCCGCGTGGTCGTCCGCACTCGCGCTTCCTCGATCACCGTCCCGTTGGCATCGACCACGCAGATCTGACTCCACGTATCCCCGACGTCGATCCCGATCGTCCGCTCCGAGGGCGTTCCCGCTGGTGCACTCTCTGGCATGCCGGTCTCCTTCCTGCCTGGGCCGACCCTGGTCGAGCCCGTTTGGCGACACGCTATGTGTCTGCCCGGCGCGAAGAGACCGGCCTTCTCATCCCAGCTTTTAATACGTCGGTCATGATTCGAAGCCCTGCGGGCCCACCATTCTGACCGTTCCAGCCACCTGAGCCGCAATCAGATCACCTTCTCCCCCATCTGGTAGCGGACCCGGATGGAGTTTTGCACCCCAACGGCCGAGGTACTGCAGAACCGACTGGCCGACGGACTGGAGCAAGAAGGCTGGGTCCCGGACGGGGAGGTGTTCGTTCATTCCAGTGGTGTCGTGGTCCTTCTTTCCCTGGATGAGCCCAAGGTCGATCGCGTCGTCGCGGTGCTGACTAGGGTGCGGTACCCCCCGGTGGGCGCCGCCTCGTTCCATCTTTGTGGCCGACTTGCCGCGACACGTCGAGGTTTTGAGACACCACAGTCGTCCACGCCGCCAGATTCATCAGCGAATGCTCTAGCATGCTCTGGACTCGAGGGACCTCCTGATGAGCGACTCCGCATTGACCGAGACTCCGATCTCCCCGGCCACCGTCGGTGGCTTGAGCCGCCTGGCCTGCGCCAACGTCATACTCGCATCGCTGTCCGAAACGGAGCGACGGGCGCTGTTGGCCAATGCCACGCTCGACCACTTCCAACAGGGCGAGCGCATCTACCGGCAAGGGGACCCGGATCTCGATGTAGATGTGCTCTTCCCGGTGCGCGGCCTGCTCTGCGGCACCGACGCCGGGGCCGACGGCGTGCCGCTCGTCACCGCCTTCCGCGGCCGCGAGGGCGCCTACGGCGTGCTCAATGCGGCCTCTCACTCCCAGCCCGGCGGCTGCATGCAGGAGGTGGTCGCCGAGCTGGACTGCGATGCGGTGCGGGTGCCCCTGGCCGACTTCGCCGAGCGTCTGGCCCGCTCCGGCGCGCTGGCCCGCATCGCCCTCGAGTATGCCGCGCTACTGCTCGGGCTCTCCGAGCATCATGCGGCCTGCGCCCGCCATCACCGCCTCGAAGGGCGCACCGCCTACTGGCTCCTGCTCTTGCGCGCGCACGCCGGCTCGGACCAGATCCGCGTCACTCACGAGCGGGTGGCTGAGGTCTTGGGCGTTCACCGCCCGTCAGTCAGCAGCATCCTCTCCGACTTCGAGGCGCACGGCCTGCTCCAACGCGGTCGAGGGTGTGTCACCATCGCCGATGTGGCGGGGCTGTACGCCAACGCTTGCGAGTGCCGGAGCGATGTGATCAGCGTCGAGGAGATACATCGCGGCGGACGCTTCATCCTCGGCGGCTGAGAACGCCGCCTGGGATGCGGTCGCCATCGACCTCGTTCCCGCGCGATCCAGGATTCTCGACGTCGGCTGCGGCGGTCTCTTTGCCTTGTCAGTCCACGCGCCAGCGGGCAACCGCCTCCTCGTCGAGGACAATCCCGAGCCCGGGGCGGTCCGGTAGCGGGATACGACCGTCCTTGCATTGCAACCGGGTCTCCGGGGTGACCAGTCGCTCGAAGTTGTAGATGTCCTGGTCGAGCACGAAGTACTCCACCGTGATCGCGTTGTGGGCCGCCGCCACCAAATGGGCGTGCACGTTGGCATGCCAATGCGGTGCGACGGGGACGTTGAACGAGGCGGCCGTGTGCGCCACCTTCATCCACTCCGTAATCCCGCCCAACACTCCGGCGTCGGGCTGCAGAATGTCCGCCGCCCTCTGCTCGATGAGGTCCCGGAAGTCCCACCGCGTGGCGTGAATCTCTCCGGTTGCGACGGGCATTTCGAGCGTGCGGGCGATCTCCGCATGACCGGCGATGTCATCCGGCGTCAGCGGTTCCTCCAGCCACCAGATGTCTGAGTCCTCAACCGCGCGAGCAAACCGGATCGCCTCATAGGGCCAGCGCCAGGCATTGTTCGCGTCCAGCGCGAGGCGTCCGGCGGGGCCGATGGCCTCGCGCGCCGTCCGCACCCGGGCCACGTCGACCTCGAACGCGGCGCCCCCGACCTTGATCTTGAAGTCGGTGAATCCGAGCGCTTTGTACGCCTGCATTTCCTCGCGCACGTTGTCGAGCGGGTCGCCGGGACGGTAGTAGCCGCCGGAGGCATAGGCGGGCACTTCATCGGCCCAGCCGCCGAGAAGTCGATAGAGCGGCAGCCCGGCAACCTTGCCGAGCAGATCCCAGAGCGCAATGTCGACCGCCGAAATCGCCCGCAGCGCTGCCCCACGCCGCCCGCCGAGCAGCACCTCTTGGTACATCGCGGCCCAGTGCCCCTCGATGAGCCGCGGATCCTGGCCCAGAAGCAGCGGCCGGAGCGCGTTCTGCACGAGCTCGTACACTGCCCCGCCGCCGACGGTCCCCGCGTAGACGTAGCCCACGCCGGTGTGACCGCTATCCGTGTCGATCCAGACCAGAATGTACTCCCGGGTCGTGAGCTGGCGCGTGGCGATCGCTGTCGGCTTCTCGACCGGCACGCGGACGGCGACACATCGGATCTCGGTGATGTTCATGCGGACTCCTCGAACAGGCGAACGGTCGGGCTGAGGTGGGCCGCTCATTCTACGCTGCGCGCGGGTGACGCCTCAGTCGCCTCCATACCGCGCGAGAAGTGGGGCTCGGCTAGCATCCGATCGGCATCATTCACAGCTGAACCGAGGAGCCAGCCATGGCCGACTACGAAAATATCCTGCTCGACGTTGATGGCCCGGTCGCGACGATCACGCTGAACCGGCCCGAGAAGCTCAATGCGATCAGCATGGGCCTGCTCGACGACCTCTCCGACTGCCTCCGTGAGCTGCGCCCCGGCGACGCGGTGCGCGTGATCCGGCTCAAGGCGGCCGGGCGTGCGTTCTGCGCCGGCTACGACATCACACCCGCAGCGCCGAACTGGCGTCCCAACGAACGCACAGGGGACGCCGCGGCGGAGCTCGGCGAGTCGCGCATCGCGCTCGACCGCGAGAACTTGCGCGAGTACGTCGACCGCTGGCTCTGGATGTGGAGCTACCGCAAGCCGATCATCGCCCAGGTCCACGGCTACTGCCTCGCCGGCGCCGGCGACATGATCGGCGCCTGCGACATCGTCTTCGCCGCCACGGATGCGCGTTTCGGGCATCCCGCCAGCCGCGCGAATGGCATCCCGACCGTCGCCGGCGTCTGGCCGTTCAAGATCGGCATGCTCAAGAGCAAGGAGCTGCTCTTCACCGGCGACATGATCGACGGTGTCGAGGCCGAAAAGATCGGGATGATCAATCACGCGGTCGACGAGCAAGAGCTCGACCAGACCGTCGCCGACTTCTGCAAGCGCGTCGCGCAGGTCCCGCTCGACCTGCTGACGGTCCACAAGCACACGACGAACCGCTGGTTCGAGCTGGCGGGCTTGCGCACCGCGTTCTACGAGTCGAGCGACTTCGACGCGATCGCGCATGAAGCCCCGGCGAGGACGGAGTTCCACAAGATCGCGCAGGAGCACGGGCTGAAGCACGCCCTCGCCTGGCGCGACGGGCCCTTCGACGACGGCTGGGGCGCTAAAGGCCCCCCAGCGGACTAACTGACGGGCCGCGGCGATACGTCGCGGTGCTTGGGTCGGGCATCGATCGCCCGGTGCGTCACTTCAGCGGCGAGAAGTCGAGCGGGTTCATGATCCGGTTCTCGTTGTGGTGGGTGAGCCGCCCGTCCTTCTCGGACTCGGCGACGATCTCCTGCCAATCCGGGTCGGCCGCCATCGAGGCCCAGGCCTGCTCGCGCTGGCCGTGATCCTCGAAGGCGATGATGTACCAGAGTTCGTCGCTGCGGCCGCCCACGGAGTTCTGCCAGTAGCCGACGTTCGTGATCCCGTGCTTCTCGAACATCTCGCAGGTGTGGTCGCGGAAGCGCGAGACGAGCGCGGCCATCTTGCCGGGATTCGCTGTGTAGATGCGGAGTTCGTAGATCATGATTCCCTCATTTCGACTGGCGGCCGTGTGGCCATCGATTCATCGTGTCCGCCCGTGCCATCACGGGCGATTGAGCCAGTGTGCCTCGGCGGCACCGCGTCTAGAAGGATGGCAGTTGCGGATCGAGTCCCAGCCGCACGCGGCCTGCGCCCTCTTGCAACCCCCGCCATTTCTCGAGCGAAGCGCAGATCGCGTGGGCATCCCGTAGACCGGACTCGACGGGGTTCGCGCTCGCGTAGAAGGCGCTCCCCATGAGCAGCAGCAGGTCACTGATCAGCGCTCGCGTCTGATCCATGACCCAGAGCGACGTGGCATACATCCGCGCCTGCGCCGCTTGGCTCAGCTCGCCCGCCTCGGCGTCGATCCAGACCGCCTCAGCCATCGCCTGGAGGCCCGCGCTGTAGACGTCGACGGCCGCGGTCGCCTCGCCCAAGCGCTGGTGAAAGCTGATCCGATCGCGCGCGACGATCGAACCGGACGTTCGCCCGGCGAGGCGCGTGGCGGTCTCGTCGAGAGCCCGACGTGCGATCCCCACGATCATGGCAGCGGACGCCGGCGGGCCCATGTGCGCGAGCACTGGGATCCGGAAGACCGGGCGATCGATGACTCGGGGCGGCTTGATCAGCGACCGGGTGCGGCCTTCCGGTACGAAGGCATCCGTCACCGTTGCGGCGTCGCTGCCCGTCCCGCGCATGGCGCGGGCGGCTCCCCACGTGGATTCGATGGTGAAGTCCGAGGCGGGCAGGATGAACTGGCGGGTGTCGGGCCTGCCATCCAACTCACGGACCTCGCCGTTCGCTTGGACGTCGCCCTGGAAGAGCGCCCAGGGGGCGTCATTCACGCCGGTCATGAACGGGGCGCGTCCGCTTGCGCGATAGCCGCCCTCGACCGGCTCCCCGTGGACCGTCGTGTCGCCGCCAAAGCCAAACGGGCCGGGCTCTGCCGCGAAGATCGGGTCGCGGGCGTCGGCCTCGAGCCCCGCGGCCGCGCTGCACATCGCGGCCGAGTTCGCGACGTGCCAAGCCGACGTGGGGTCCGAATAGCCCAGCTCTTCGAAGACGGCGATCCCCTCCGGGAACGACACTTCGGCTCCGCCGACTTCGCGCGGTGCGGTCATGGTGAAAAGACCCGCGTCGCGGAGTGCCTGCACCACCTCAGGCGCCATGCGGGAATGTTCGTCGGCCCACGCGCGGCTGGCATCGATCGTGCCTCGCAGATCGCGGGCCGCCGCGACAAGCTCGGTGGCCTTCGCCACGATGGTCTCCAATCATTGCGGTGCCGGAGCGCCGCGAACTCCTGACACTCGCCGGGGCGGAGTCTACGTGACCCCCGCTCCGACTACCGTCGCGCTCCGACAG
>Ga0114996_10004699_pt1 | contig 16267 bp, 16 predicted proteins | sample ArcticOcean_MG_C_4_FD_87039 | JGI IMG/M metagenome (GOLD analysis project Ga0114996, IMG submission 87039) | Marine microbial communities from western Arctic Ocean - ArcticOcean_MG_CB4_134 | ecosystem: Environmental > Aquatic > Marine > Oceanic | place: Arctic Ocean: Canada Basin | collected...
AATTGGAACTATATCTGGTGATAAAATAGAATTTCTTAAAAATTCTATTTTAAAATATTCAATGTATTCTGGTTGGATTTTATTACCTAATTTAGTTTTTTTTGTAATATTATCCATAATTGTTATAAAGAAAAAAATCTCTGTGAATAGAATTATTATTTTTATATTTTTAGCTGTGTTATCGTTAACTAGTTTATTTGCATTTGGAAAAGGAATTGGAGACTTGAGGTATCTGTTTGTTTTAATTCCAATATACGTATTTTTTTCCGCATATGGTATAGATTATCTATACTGTAGGTTTAGAAAAAAAGTTTTTTTATTAATTATTTTCATAATTATCTCATCATGTTTTTTTGTAGATTCTACAATTAAGGATATTACTGATGAAAAAAAATTTTATGAAGATGCAAAAATTTTAATTCAATTTGCGGATGGTGTTAATGCTTATGAAGATGGTGGAAAATATATCAAATCTGCAGAATTGTATAATAAATGGCCTAATTTATTACCATATGGGGAGAATAGAAAAATATCAAGTTCATGCTGTCTAGGCGTATTTTCAACTGTTGGGTATACAGATGTTAAACAATTTATTTTTGAGAATCATGATAATGGTCTAACACACATAATCGTGTATCAAAGAAATACCGGTGATTTAGTCGATGAAATTTTTAATAATGAAAGTAAATTCCCGTATTTAGAAAAAATCTATGATTCAGAAAGTTCACCGGATTCGATTAGAGTTAAAATTTTTCATATTAATTACGATGAATTCAAAAAATTTACAATTATGAATTAAAAATAAGAGATAGAATCTAACAAAAAAATATTATAATTATTTAATTTTCTTTTTAATTTCATCTATAACTAAATTTTGTTGTTTTCGTGTAATATCAGGGAAAATAGGTAAAGATAATATTTCTTGATACAGTCTTTTTGAATTTGTTAATGATGATGTAATTTTACAGGTTTTTTTATAGAGATTGAATAAATGTAGAGGTTTGTAATGAACAGATGTTCTAATTCCATTTGATAGAAGACTACGAAAAAGTGAATTTCTTGAGATTGCAAAATTATCAAGAATTTTAATTACATAAAGATGCCAGCTATTATTAGAGGATAATTCTTGAGATGGTAATGATATTCCTTTGACGTCCTTAAGTTTTGAATGATAGTATTTTGCCGCCAATCTACGCTGCTTATTCATATTTTCTAGTCTCTTTAGTTGATTATTTCCTAGTGCGGATCTAATTTCATCTAATCTAAAATTAAAGCCCAATTCTTCAATATCAAATTCCCATGGTAGGCCTTTTGTGAATCTGTCTTTGAGAGATTTGTCAATTCCATGATTTCTGCTTTTACGAAGAAATTCAGAAATTCTTTTTGTTTTAGATGTAATCATTCCCCCTTCAAATGTGGTGAGATTTTTAGTAGGATAGAAACTAAAACATCCTGTTTCACCAAATGTTCCAACATGTTTTTTCTCATATAATGTACCTAACGCATGAGCACAATCTTCAACAATTTTCAAATCATATTTTTTTGCAATTTTCATGATTTGTTTCATGTCACAAGATTTACCAGCAAAATGCACTGGAATTATTGCTCTAGTTTTACTTGTAATATTTTTTTCAATTGAATCAATTGAGATGTTAAGATCCTCATAATTTACATCAGAGAGAACTGGTGTTGCATTGCAAGAAAGAACAGCATTGGCGGTGGCAACAAATGTTATATCCGGAATTATAACTTCATCATTTTTTGAAATACCTAATGCTTTCATGGATAGCATTAATCCAGCAGTAGCATTTGAAACACCAGTTGAAAATTTAGATTTTGTATAATTTTGAAAGTTTTTTTCAAATTCACGTAGATTTGGCCCATCTGTTAGAAGATTTGAAGATAATGCCTTTAGAATTTGATTTTTATCGTTAGAATTTATAGTCGGAACCACAAATGGAACCTTGATTTTTTTATCATTGAATGCATCAATTTTTTTATTCATGTTTTTTTTTATCAATTTAAGTTTTAATCGTTTCTAATGTTTAGATAGTATTTTTTCATAAATTTTTAATGTATTGCCTGCCATTTTAACTGAATTACATTCATCAACAATCATTTTATGTCCAGCTAAACCAAAAGAAGTTAATTTTTCTTTATCGCTTAATAATTCTAATATACATTTCGCTAATTGTTCAAAGTTTTCAGATTCTACAAGAATACCATGGTAATCGTTTTTTATTGTAGATGGTATGCCATGAATATTAGTACTGATAACAGATTTTTTGAATGCAAATCCCTCTAGGGGAGTTAATGGTGATAACTCCCATCTAGAAGGTAAAACTAAGAATTCACTTTCAGCATACCCACCAAGCACGTCTTCCCTACTTGGATTTTTAATAATTAATATGTGATTTTCAAGATCAAATTTGTTGATCATTTTATACATTTGTCTTTGGTATCCGAAATCAACTCCCATAATTACAAATTTGATATTTTGTAATTTATTATCATCTTTAAGAATTTTAATTGCCTTCAGTAGAATATCTATTCCTTTAATGTAACTGAATCTTCCAATGAATAAAATATAAGGTGTGTTGAGATCATATTTTTTCTTGAAATTCTTAGTTTTGTTTTTCAGAATATCTAAATTAATTCCATTCTTAATAATTTCAATTTTTGATGCAGAAGTAAACTCTGTAAAAATTTTTTTTTCATATTCATTAGCTGCAATAATTTTTGTTGATTGATTAATTATGAATTTGATAAAAGGAGATTGTAATTTTATAAAAAATTTTTTTAACAAACTACCAGATTTTAATTCTGGGTGAGTTGTTAAACCTCCCTGATCTGCTATTACAAGTGGAATTTTCTTTTGTTTAGAAACTAATGCTGCGATAAATGATTGAAAACTTCTAATTCCTATTGTATGTATGATATCAGGTGAATCCTTAAGAAGCTGAAAATATATTCCAGGATTTATGAAAAATAAACTGTATCTTAACCAAGTATGTGAACGTTTGATTGTAAAATCTTCTATTGATTCTTCCCTAGGCAATTTTTTGTTAAAAGTGGTGGCATTGTTAGCGAAATCTAAATCAGTGGTGTATATAACAACATCATGTGATAATTTCGCAGTTTCTCTAGCAAGATCAAGAGCTAAAAATAATATTCCGCCAAATTGTGTAGCGGGTAGTGATGCGGGACAAACCAAACCAATCCTCATAATAATTGAATTTTTCATAAAACTATTTAGTATTCACTCAGTTTTTATCAGATATTAGATCAATAATTTTTGTAATTAATTCAGAAACCCATAATGCAGGGTGCTAATCTAATGATTATGATTTAAAATTAAAATTTTCAAGACTCAGTTTAATTGTGTAAATGAACTTTTAACCTACTGATTTTGAGTGTTTTTATTGAGGTTTTTAATTACGGGTGGATTAGGGTTCGTCGGCAGTCATCTGATTGATTCGTTAGTAAAAAAGCATCACAAAGTTAGAATTATAACAAAAAGTTTATCAAAAATTAATAACATAAAAAAATCTAAAAAACAAGTTCAAATAGAAAAAATAAACATTGTAAATTTCAATAAACTAGGTAAATGTATAGAACAATTTCGGCCAGATGTAATTATTCATTTGGCAGGTAACACCTCACATTCAAAATCATTCGAAAATCCAATTATGGATGTTGAATCAAATTGTAAATCCACTTTGTTTATACTAGAAAAAATTAGAGAGTTATCATATCCTTGTAAATTCATTTTAGGAAGTACATTCATCGTAGTTGGCAAACCAAAAAAACTTCCTGTAAATGAAAAAACCCCATGCAATCCAACAACAATTTATGGTACGAATCGTTTAGCAAGTGAATATTTTTGTAAAATATACAATAAAGTTTATGGGCTAGACACAAGAATATTTAGAATAACTAATTCGTACGGTCCTCGTGAACAAATTGTTTCAAATAAGAATGCAATAAATTTTTTAATTTATAATGCGTATAAGAACAAAAAAATTACAATCTATAATAATGGAAAATTTTTCAGAGATTTTATTTTTATTGATGATGTAATTTCTGGTATTAATAAGATTTTAACTGAAGGAAAGGCAGGTGAATTATATTGGATTTCTTCTGGGAAAAAAATGTGGTTCAATAAATTTGCAAAAATTTTGTATAACTATACAGGCTGTGAAATAACATATCCCAAGACCCCAAATTATACAAAAAAAGTAGACGTTGGAAATTTTGTTGTTAATAATTCAAAATTGAGAAAGTTAGGGTGGTCACCAAAAACTTCTACTGATATTGGAGTTAAAAAAACATTAAAGTTTTTCCAATCTAAGTAAAAAAATTTAGCCAATGAAAAATATATGAAATACAATAATCAAACAGACAAAATTAAATTAACTAAGAAAATATATCAGAAAATTTTGTATGGGTTGATACACCGTCATTACTATTACTTATCATCGCCATTTAGAGTATTACCACAATGCTTTGTCATAGGTGTAGTAAGAAGTGGAACTACGTCACTGTATCATTATCTTAGTCAGCATCCATCCATTGCTCCAGCTGCATATGATGAATTAGGATATTTTGATGATAATTATCATCTAGGAGTTAATTGGTATAAATCGTTATTTCCTACAAAATTTACTAAGAATAGAATTATTAAAAAACACGGTAAATTTTTGACGTATGATGTAACACCATTTTATATTTATAATCCATTGGTGGCGAAACGAATTTTTGAATCATTTCCTAAAGCTAAAATCATTTCGAATCTACGTAATCCGATTGATCGTGCATATTCCAACTATAATGATGCAGTGGAAATGGGTGACATTAAGATCCCATTTGAGGAAGTAGTACAGATAGCAATGGATGAAATTGATAAAAATAAATCAAAACTAAATAATGAAGCATATATCGTGGATACATATTATGAGAATATTTTAGCTAGAGGATTTTATGCAGATCAATTAAAAATTTGGTTTAAAAAATTTCAAAAAAATCAATTGTTAATGGTTCAGTCAGAAGATTTGGCTCAAAAAACTGATCAGATACTTACAAAGATTTTTGAATTTTTAGATCTTCCATATTTTAAAATTAAAGATTTAACAAAACAGAATAAACGTGAATATCCTCCAATGAAAGCTGAAACAAGAAAATTGCTGATCGAATTCTATAGACCGTATAATGAAAAATTATACAATTTAATCAACCAACACTTCGATTGGGAAAAATAATCCTCAACTATGTTCTGAAAGTGATTCTTGGTTTACTTTTCCTTCTATTCTATGATTTTTAACGAACCACTGAATCGTTTTGACAAGCCCATCTTTTAAGGAAAATTTTGGTTCCCATCCTAACAATGTTTTTGCTAATGAATTATCTAATGATCTTGATAGTGCGCCTGTTGGTTTTGAAGTATCAAATTTGAATTCTTTTGGCGTCCACTGTAATATTTCACAAATCATATTTACAACATCAATCATCTTGTATCTAACTCCAGTACCTAAATTAATTGGCGTCATATCTGAAATCTTCTCTGCAGCTAGAATTGAACCAGAAACAATATCCTCTACATATGTAAAATCTCTCTCCTGGTTTCCATCTCCCCAAATTTCGAATGGATCCATTTTTTCAACAGCTTTGTAAATTAACGCAATAATTGCATGAGTTGTATCTTCCCTTGGTCCATATGCTGTAACAAATCTCACAGGACATCCTTTCAGTCCATATTGCTTATTGAATGATTTCATCTGAACCTCACTCATTAATTTAGCCCAACCGTATTCTACATCTGCACTCAAGTACCCATCTAGATTCTCCGGATCAGAATCACTTTCTTTTAATTTGTAACTAGAACCAATTTCATTTTGGAGTTTTGTAGGATAAACACATGCTGAACTAGAAAAAATTACTTTTTCAACGTCCGTGTTATTACACGCATCAAAAACATGGTGATCTATTGCAAAATTTGAGCACACATCTGCTGGATGTGTATCAATATATCCCCTACCTCCATGATCTGCAGCAAAGTGAAAAACTATCTCATTTCCCTTAAAAATGTCATTTATCTCATTATTTTTTATGTGTTCCAAATCTTGTTGGATAAATTTTATTTTATCCCACGATTTTTCTAAATTCTCTTTTCTACCATTACTAAGATCATCAATAACTGTTATTTTTGCTCCACGTAAAACTAATTCATCCACCAAATGACTGCTGATAAAACTAGCACCGCCTGTAACTAATACAGGACAATCTTTCCAATTCATGAGAAGACATACATCAAACCTCTTATAAGTTGCACAGCAGAATAATCTTTAAAAAAAGAGTTGAGAGAATGTCCCGTTTGAATAATATTAGAAATCATAGCAACCCATTGAAATTTATCATATCAAAAATTTTGATTAGAACAAAATTATGTAAACTATTTACAATCACCCAGGATCATTATGTTTTAAAGTTTCATCCTACAGCTTTGGCTAGAGATAAATGGATTGATCCAAATTATAGACATGCAGCTGAAGATAATTTTTTTCTCGATTATGTAAAAAAAAATGATACTGTGATTGATGTTGGTGCAAACATTGGAACTGTTACACTTTTACTAGCAAATATTGTTGGAAAAAATGGAAGGGTGTATTCTGTTGAACCACATCCAACAATATACAAATATTTGCTAGAAAATATTAATTTGAATAATTTTCAGAATATTACCACTTTTAATTATGCATTGGGTGAAAATATTGCACAAGTAAATTTTTCAGATTTTCAATCAGATGGACAGAATAGGATTGTTAATCTAAATTCTAAATTAAATATTAAAATGGAAAAGATAGATAACTTATCGATTAAAGAGAATTCCATTGATTTACTAAAGATAGATACGATGGGATATGAAAAATTTGTTTTGTTTGGTGCAAATTCATTATTAAAAAAATGTAAAGTAGTTCAATTTCCAATTGGGGGATCGTACCACAAGCTTTCCAATTATTATGGTTATGATTTTAAGGAAATTCTTGATTTTCTACGAAAAAATAATTTCAAACTATATTCATATGATCAAGAAAAGAGACTATCAGAAATAATGAATTACGAGATTCCTACAAAAGGTGATTTATTGGCAATTGCGGATATCAATGATTTCATAAAAAGAACTGGTTATCATCAATAAGCATAAATTTACTATGAATTTGTTAATTCTATGTTAAAAAAATATTCTCTAGACGAATATGTACAGATGCTGAATATTAGTAACCCAAATGAAAACGAATTTAATAATATTGTTAACGAATTCTCATATTTTAAAACCAATACTGGCACTGGAAAATTATCTAATTATAATTTTGAGCGCGGTTTACTAGTCTATTTACTTGTTGGAAAGTTAAAACCAAAAAATATTTTAGAGATTGGAACCGGTTCTGGATTTTCTACGTTATGTATGGCTATGGCAATGACTGATTTTGAGCTAGATGGTAAAATATACACTATTGATTATCTGCCACATGGTGAAAAAACTACACAACATTATAAAAAATCTGAAAAATCTTTGGAAAGGTTTGCATCACGAGAAGAAATTTGGAATCTACAGAATAAACCAAAGTGGATTGAGAAGATCGAAATTTTAACGGGTTATACATCAGAATCTTTCCATAAACATGAATTACCGTTGTTTGATTTTTGTTATATTGATGGAGGACATTATTATTCTGCGGTAAAAAATGACTTTTTTACAACATTATTAGGATCAAACGATAATTGTGTTTTTTTACTAGATGATTATATTGACAAACCTGAATTTGATGTAAAGAATTTTGTTGATAATGAAATTGCTACTAAATTCAATGTAGATTTAATTGATACTGATAAATCGCGAAACATAGATGAACAGGTATGGGTGACAAAAAATGATTATGGAATGTGTTTTATACGTGGAAAGAAGGATGAGTTGATCGAACATTTTGGTAGAAAAGAAATTGAACGATATGTTGACAATCACAGAAAATTTGAAAAAAGGCTTAAGCTTAGAAATGATTTAAACAAAAAGATTCCATTTATGAAGAATATAAGATTCAGTAAGTTCCTAAGGTAGAAATACATTTAACCATTTTAAAAATTAGTATAAAATGAAAAAAATTATTTTGTGTGGTGGTTCTGGCTACATAGGTACTAAACTAACCGAACATCTCTTAGATAGCACAAATCATGAAATAGTAATTGTTGATAGATTAGATTTTAAATTGAACCACGAGTTTAAATCAACTATCTATTCGAATAGCAGAGTAACCTTTCATCAAGAAGATATTAGAAATTTAGATTTTATGGATACAGTGATTGAGGATGGTAGTTATGTTGTTAATTTAGCTGCATTAGTTGGAGAACCACTATGTAAAATTAAACCTGATGAGGCAGTAGATGTGAATTTTGAAGCCGCTAAAAATTTAGCTGAACTATGTAAGAAAAAAAATATTAAAAAATTCATTCAATTATCTACATGTTCTAACTATGGTCAAGCTAAAGAAATGGTAGATGAGGATGGTGAATTATTTCCTACATCTCTTTATGCAGAAACAAAAGTAAACCTAGAGAAATATCTCCTTCAAAATATTCCAAATTCTGTGATTTTACGATGTGCTACTGCTTATGGTCTTTCAATAGGAAGAATGCGGTTTGATCTTTTGGTAAGTGATTTTATTAAAGAAGCATGGTTGCAGAAAGAAATTAATGTTTTCATGCCTGAAGTACATAGACCAATTGTGCATGTAAGCGATATCTCAAATGCTATCTCTTTATGTATTGAATACGAGGGCCAAATTTCGCGTGTATACAATGTTGGTTCATCAGATCAAAATTACACTAAACGAGAAATTGCGGAAAAAGTAAGTAAACGATTAGATGCCCCATTAAAAATTGTAGATAAAGTGGATAAGAGAGATTACATAGTCAATTTTGATAGGATAAAAAATGAATTGGGATTTACAACAAAATTTCTGGCGGAAGATGGTATTGAAGAGATGGTAAAAATTCTAGAAGATGGTACTTTTGATCTAAACCAATCAAATATTTAAAATGAAACAAAAATTTATTCCTCAATTTATTCCATATTGGGATCAAGCAGAGAATAAAGCTGTAGAAAAAATTCTTAAAGGTGATTATCTAAATGAACATAAAACTGTTAGAGAATTTGAAAGAAAATTTTCTGAGTTTGTAGGAGCAAAATACTGCGTTACATGTACCAGTGGAACTACTGCGTTGTATATTGGATTGATGTCACTCTTAGAAAAAAAATCCTTTAAAACAATACACGTACCTGACTACGCAGGAATTTTTGTGGCATATGCGTCTATTCAAGCTGGCTTAAAACCAATTTTAACTGATGTTGAAAAAAATGGAAGTCTAAAATTAGGTAATCAACCCAAATTTATTGTTCATTCAAATGGACGATTGGGAAAAGCATTAGATATTGAAGATTGCGCTCAAGCGATATCACATCATACAAAAAATTGTACTAGTTGCTATTCATTTGCTAGCACTAAGCATATTACCACGGCAGGACAGGGTGGAGCTATATGTTGTGATGATAAAGAAACATATGATATACTAAGTAGGTTAAAAGATCTAGGAAGAAACGATAGACAAAAACTTAAGCCGATGAGTGATAATTTTGAATTTTGGGGATTTAATTCTAAATTTACTGAAGTTCAGGCAGCATTTGGATTGATACAATTAAAGAAACTTCCATTAAGACTAAAACGTTTAAAAAAAATATATAAAATAATTGTTGATGAATTAAAAAATGAGAAAATAGAATTTTTTAGCGACGAACCAAAATGGTACGTTGATATGCTTGTAGATAATCCTTCTAAAGTTTTAGAAAATCTCAAAAAACTTGGTATACAAGGTAGAAGATTTTACAGACCTCTTCATCAACAATCTTTTTTTATGCAAAAACATCATTCTGAAAAGAGCTTTAAAAATTCTAATTATTTGTATGAACATGGAATATGGCTCCCATCTACGACCAATCTTACTGATAAAGAAATAAACAGAATTGTTAATTCAGTTAAAATTGCATTACAGTCATGAAATCACTTAATTAATTCACGCATTATTTTAACTAATTCGCTAACAGCTTGATCATTTGTTAGATTCTTCAGAGTATATTCTCGTCCTGCATTTGCAATTTGTTCCCATTTTGAATTATCTGGATCTGAAATAAATTCCTCAAGTTTGCCTTGATAATTTTTTTCGTTGATAAAAATAGATGTTTCATTATCTTTATACCCTAAAAAGTAACCATTGTTTTTTTCAGTTATTTCCATAAAAGTTAAACAACCAGCCGCGGCATTTTCCCAATATTTTAATGTTGGATAAAATGTTGTTGCGGCAATAATTGCACGATATTTACTAGTATATGTTGGGTAATCTTCAGTGAGATATTTTTTTCCCTCAATTCCAGTATATTCTACATAATCAAGTTTCTTACAGAGAGTTCTTAGCTTATAATGATACCAGCCTGATCTTCCTGGATTTAAAATATAATTTGCAGCCCTATTTTTCAGATCAGTTCTACCCATTGCACCCGTGATAAGAATTCTATCTTTAATTCTAGTCTTGAATAGCGGAACATTTTGATATAATTCTGGTTCCAACCCATAAATTATTGTTTTATGTTTGATATTTTTTGGATAATATTTGTAAATAAAACTATCTGAATGACTGCTGAATAAATAATCAATTTTATTTTCTTCACAAAACTCAATTTGTTTATATTTTTCAGCGTCATATGGATCTCCAGTTCTAGAAATTACAGGAATGTTTGAATTTTTAATGTCAGCTATAATGTCTGGACTTCCATCTGCACGATTATTTGGTAATAAAACAATATCACATTTTCCTTTTATTTTGGAAACATCAAATTTTTTTTCACATGGATAATAAGAAATATCTAATTCTTTGTTTCTCTTTAAAGCTTTAAAGAAAAAATCGTAACTAGTTTGATCAAAATGATCTGGTTGAAAATAATTATATGATTTTTTATAAATTAATGCAACTTTTAGTGGAGTCGTATTACGATTTTTTTTTTTACATCTATAAGGGTTTGTACTCTTTCTTAATTTTTAAAAAATATTTGAATAATCGCCACAGATTTAAGAAACCCTAAAGTTTTTAAATATATGTCATTAAGGGATTTTTTTCTAAATTTATATCTTAAAATAATAAAAAATTTTAGTCATGGAAAAGGTTATGGAAAGAAAAACAAACTAATTAATTTAACTGTACGTGGAATTGAATCATCACTAAAAACTAATTATGCTGAAGTTTGGGCCGGAAAAATGTTCCTTCACCCAAATGATGCGTTTAGATTATCTATCCATGGAATTCATGGAGCTCATGATTTGAAGATCTTTAAAGATAATGTAAAAAATGGAGACAACGTGGTTGATCTAGGTGCCAATATTGGATATTTTACATTGATTTTGGCTAAACTGGTTGGACCTACTGGTAAAGTTTTTGCGTTTGAACCTGATCCTAGAAATTTAACGCTATTAAAAAAAAATATTGAATATAATAATTATAAAAATGTAATAGTTGTTCCAAAGGCAGTTTCTAATGTAAATGACAAATGTACACTTTATGTTGGTCAAAAAACATTTGGTCAAAATAGAATTTACAAACCTGAAAAAACCGATACCCAAAAATTCATTCCAACGGATTCTGAAACAATTCGTTTAGATGATTTTTTTAAAGCAAATAATCTTTTAGATAAAATTTCTTTTATTAAAATGGATATTGAAGGTTCTGAATTTTTAGCATTAAGTGGTATGAAAGAAATTTTAAAATTAAATAAAAACATAAAAATTTTCACTGAAGTAGAAACATCTTATTTAGAAGATGCAGGCTCAAGTTATGATCAATTTATGGATGTATTAACTGAGAATAACTTCACACTTTCCCTAGCGGATAATAGAAATGAGGCACTCATCAAGGTTGATAGATCTCAACTAAAAAAAATATTAAGCAGTGGAGATTCTGTGAATATTTTATGTGTGAGATAATTAAATTATTGATGCCATAAAACTATCCGTGATAGGAATCAATATCAGTGAAGAAGTTCCAATCATCTTTACTTCTGAATTTTCGTGTTGTAGTAAATTCAGATATTTTTTCTAGTAATTTAGACAACTCTTTACTTTCTTCTTCTGAGAGTTTTTTACCAGCCTGTAGTTTCAGAAGACGTTCATTTAATTTTAAATTCATTTCTAGCATCATTTCCGTATTGACTAATACTCTAACAAAATATGGATTAACCTCATAAAAAATATCCACTTCTGCTTTTCTGGCTGCGGTTTTTTTCCAATGAGCATATCCAACTAATACAATTATTGGTACTCCTATAGAACAAGCAATCAGAACGTATTGAAGATAATTTGGAAATATTGCTATTAATACTGGATAACGCTCTATTGCTAAAAAATAAGTGATGGTCAAAGTATTGATTGCGCCCATAAAGAATGTAAGATAATTTGACCAACCCTGTCTAAAATAAAACCAGCCCCTAAAACCTACATTTTGCCTCATTTACAGAGAATTTCTTCATTATGATTTAATATTAATTACTATCAGTTTGAGTGGATTAATTACATGAAAATTGGGATAATATCAGATACACATGATGATATAGATAACACAAACAAGGCAATAGATATTTTTCAAAAGAATGATGTAAAAGCTGTGATCCATGCCGGTGATATAATATCACCGCCTGTAATAACAGAATTTTATAGATTAACAGAAAAAGGGGTTAAACTTTTTGGTATTTTTGGAAATAATGATGGGGAAAAAAGAGGATTAAAAAATGCATTTAAAACAATTGGTGGAGAATTACTATGTGATATTGGAAAAATTGAGCTAGATGGATTGAAATTTTGTATTTATCATGGACAAGATCTTAAGAAGAAAGAAAAAATTATAAAATCTGGAAAATTTGATGTTTTTGTTTTTGGTCATACACATACAAGGTATCCAAAAGATGCTGATGCTAAAATTATTAATGGCACTATAGTTTTGAATCCAGGAACTGCTCATAGTGTTGCAAAAACATTCGGAGGTGGACAATACTTTGGTGAATCATCAATAATGATTTTTGATACAACCACAAAACAATTCAAATTTTTTGATTTAGAACGATAAGATGATAAAACTTATAATTTGAATGATAAATTACATTGTAAATCTAGGCTATAAAAATTGATTATCATCTCACAAAATGCAGCAAATTATAACGTCAAATTTCCGAAAGATTGTGTTTTTAGAATAAATTTAGCGTGGTGTAATAGTCTAACTGAATTAAAAGAGATCTTAAAAAGACATAAGAAACATGATGTTTTTGTTGATTTGCCTATTAACAGGATTAAACCTCCAAACAACAGTTATAGTTTAAATGAATTGTTTCCAATAATCGAACGTAATAAACAAATAAAATATTTTGCAGTCTCAAATGTTGAAACAGCAAATGATTTAACTAAATTTCAGAAATCTATTCCAGAATGGGTAACTATTATTCCAAAAATTGAAAGTCCAAAGGGTATTGAAAACATACAAGAAATTACCAAGTCTTTGAATTATGCTAAGAAGTATGTCATGTTAGATCACGATGATCTTTTTTCAGCAATTATCAAGAGACGAGAAAGTTATCATATATTTCAAAACTATATCAAGAAATTAGTTGATTTCTGTCAAGAGAATAATATTTCACTTCTTCGTACTGTGGGTGTAATATTCAGTGACGATGAAAAACGTACCACACAGTATGTTAAATAACCATAAAGTAATTTATTATTAGAAAAATTGAGCAACAATTCATCAAAAACAAGAAATTTTTACCGGATAGTTTATCATCAATTACTCAAACGAAATATTTTTGCATTAACTGGATCAATTAGAGTTTTACCGGATTTCTTAGTAATAGGCGCAAAAAGATGTGGGACTACATCATTATTTTATCATCTTCCAGAACATCCATGCATATCTAAATCACCATATGATAATATGGGATTTTTCAACGATAATTTCCATTTAGGAATAAATTGGTACAAGTCATTTTTTCCAACTATTTTTACAAGAAATAAAATAAAATCAAAATTTGGAGATTGCATTACATTTGATGTCACAACTACGTATATGGAAGAAGAATCAACTGCAAACAATGTTTGCCAAACAAAACCAAGTATGAAGATAATTGTAATTTTAAGAAATCCTGTAGATAGAGCATATTCACAATACCATCTCAATGTAAGAGAAAAAGTAGAAAAGAGAAGTTTTGAAGATGTAATAGAAGAAAATATGAATAAATTAGATAAAGAAAGTCGTGAACGACATGAAATAAAACCACAATTCTTAGCAGAAAAAAATAATTATTTAAAAAAGGGTCTTTATGCTCAGCAATTAAGACATTGGTTAAAGATTTTTCCTAGAAAAAATATACTAATAATGTCTACAGAAGAATTTGAAAGTAATCAACAGACAATTTATAATAAGATATTTGAATTTTTGAATATTTCCCAATTTGAGATAAAAAACACTGAAAAAATGGAAAAAGGAAATTATACGTCTATGGAATCTAAAACACGAAATTTACTTTTGGATTATTTTAGATCATACAACAATGAACTGTTCAAATTGATTGATAAAAAATTTGATTGGGAAAAGTAATTAATATCAAGAAATTTGTTCGTGAATTAGTGACATTACATACTCGGATATTTTATGCTCATTATGTGTGTCATCAATAAAAACTTGGAAATCACCTTTTCCTAATTGTGATATCTTATCTTTTATAACAAATTCATAAGTTTCATGTCCATTTCCTGAGAAGCAGCATGAATCATTTTTATTAAAAATTTGAACATGTTGTCTCCCATCACCATATGCACCCAAAACATATAGTTCCAAATAATTTACGTGTTTATACAACTCGATGTTTGTTTGTTCATAATCACCCATATCTCTGCTATCTACTCTTAAGTAAAATGGTATTGAGCCACCAACAGAAAAGCTATCTGAAATTCTCTCATCAATTGCAGAATATACTACAGTGGTCCAACCACCACCTGATAACCCAATCATTGAATATCGTTTAAAATTATATTCCTTATCTAAAAAATTTAAATTAATTTGAATTGGATCTAGAAATAATTTCATTGGGTTGAAATTATTTGCTTCCAATAATCTAAGTTTCTTATGAGAAATTAACTTCATTTCACCTAATCCGCCTATTTCTGTAACTGGTTGATTATTCATACCTAGTAATGGCATAGCCATAGCAATTACTGTAAAATTTCTATCAAGGAAGAATTGAATGGTATTCTTACCCAAAAGAAAGTCTCCACCATGCCCTTGGTGATATAAAATCAATTTTTCATTAGATTGTTCTGGTATGAAAAGATAAGAGATTGAATTTATCCCATATTCCATTTCAACAGTTAATCTATCAATGCGCTTTAAGTTCTGAAAATCCTTATAGTTAGAATCAGATATGTTAGTTTCAACTTTAGGTGGTGGTGCTTTATCTTTTATACGCTGGAAAGTTGTGGTATCCCAGAAAAATTCTGTTAAGAATTCTCTTTTTTGGTCGATATCTGATTTGCTATAAATTTTAATCAAAGAGTCCACATTAATCTGATTGACAAATTGATTATTTTGGGTAGTTTTTTGTTCAAATAAAACATCCTTTGATGAATCTAAAACTTCATAGGGAAAGATTTTGTATAGCCCCACATACATACCAAAAAAGAAAATTATAGCAAAAGAAATTATTATTAAAGACAGAAGAGGCTTTTTCACATTATTCGTTTTTCTAATCAACATTTAAGATATACTAGAAAATCATAATTATGGTTTTTATTAGTATAAAATCCATCATTGTTACGAATTGCGAATATTGATTGCGTCTGGTGCAACTGGAGGAACATCCAAAGGTAGTATAGGCAAGTATTTTCATTTAAAAGATTTTGGAGAAGCTCTCGCTAAATTTAATATAGATTATAAATTAATTAGAGAAACTGATTATGTTGTTGGATTTCCAACAAAGCAAATTAGTAAATTAATTTCAAGTAAAAAGAAATTTAAAAAATTAATAGAGAATTTTAAACCAGATGCGGTACTAGTTGATAGACAAAGTAATTTTGGCTTAGAAGTTATAAAAGCTGGAATACCATTATTTGTGATTTTAAGAGGCCATCAT
>Ga0114996_10004701_pt1 | contig 16264 bp, 12 predicted proteins | sample ArcticOcean_MG_C_4_FD_87039 | JGI IMG/M metagenome (GOLD analysis project Ga0114996, IMG submission 87039) | Marine microbial communities from western Arctic Ocean - ArcticOcean_MG_CB4_134 | ecosystem: Environmental > Aquatic > Marine > Oceanic | place: Arctic Ocean: Canada Basin | collected...
CTCTTTATTCAAGTGCTGCACGGCATGAACACCGACGATCCTTCCTACGTCCTGGCCGCCGAGGGTTCGACGGGCAAGACGCTGTGGAAAGTCGAGCGGCCGACCGACGCGCCCCGAGAGTCGCCGGACGCCTACTCGACGCCGATACTGTCGGAAGTTAACGGAAGCCAGCAACTGATCATCACGGGAGGAGACTATTTGACGGGCCATGACCTGGCGACGGGAAAGGAGCTTTGGAGGGGCGGCGGACTGAATCCGAGCCATTCCGGGAGCAACCGCACGATCGCTTCGGCGCTGGTCGCAGGAGACATCGTCTTCGCACCGAGCCGCCGCAAGCCTTTTATCGCGTTTCGGGCGGGCGGCGAAGGAGACGTGACTCAATCCCGCCGGCTCTGGTCGACTGACTACGGACCCGACGTTCCCACGCCCACGACTGATGGTGAGAGGCTCTACATTGTCGATGACCGGGGGATTGCTTTGTGCCTGCGGGTCAAAGACGGAGAAACGATCTGGGACCGCAGCCGACTCGAGCCGGGAACCTACAGCGCTTCGCCGGTCCTGGCCGACGGCAAGATCTACGCTACGAGCGAGGACGGCACCACGACGGTGTTTCGGGCGGGAGACAAGTTCGAGATTCTTGGCGTGAATAAGTTGAATAGTTATACGCTGGCCTCTCCGGCGGTTGCGGGGAATCAGATTTTCATTCGCACCGAAGAGTATTTGTATTGCATTGCGGATAAGGGCGGGAAGGCGGAATGAGGTGACCGGCGCTATGTTTCCTCCTCTGTCTTCGCGCCAGTTAGCTTTCTGAGTTGGTTTGCCTTCGATCGAATCTGCTTGATCGGAGCTTCCGCTGGAAGGTCTTCAGGAACGGTTCCGCCGATTCTCTCGATTGTGTCACGTACTTCTTTGCCGACATCGTGGTGAGTCTGTTGTGCGAGACGATCACCGCGGGCTTCTTCCCTGCGGAGCTTGTCCTCGGTTTGGGTCGCCCTGAAGTAGTTTGCCGCAAGCTCGGTGCTGCCCATCCTGTCTCGCCCGCATTTCTCACCGGCTGACGGGCCAAGCACATGAGAGGCCCGCCATTACTTCGTTGCGCTTGCTCGCCGTGCTCAACGGACTGTCTGAGTACGCCTGCGCTCGTCAAGCGGCGCGCGCCTCGTACTGACAGACCTCTCATGCACTTTGCCTCGCCACCCGATGAGAAATGCGGGCTAGCAGGTTCTCCTTCTGATCAATGTCCTTCGCCTCCCGAATCTCCTTCATGCTCAGCTCACCGTAGAGCCCCCGGTAGCCCGCGGCCTGAAATGCCGGATACTTGGTCACCCCGGAGGCTTTGGCGGCTTCGCCGAGGTTCTTGTTGGCCTCTTTCATCTGCTCCCGCAATTCGAGCCGCTGCTCGGCGCCCTCCAGCTCTTGGCTGAGTTCCCGCAATCGAGTCTGGATGGCAAAGTAGGTCTGAGCGTGGCCGATCTCCGGCTTCGACGGGTCACCGTTCATGGCGATCAGATAGCATGCGTAACGAGTCAAGGCCCAGTCGGCCCGCTCGCGTTGCGCACCCTTGCCGATCTCGATCATTTTAACTTGTTTGTGAAAATGATGAAGCGGTGGTTGTCCCGCACTCTCACATGCACTTACGGCGCGCTGTACAACGTCGTCAAAGCGCTGCCAGCTTGAGTATTTCAGGAACTGCATCAGATCGCGTCCCCACCAGAACTCAGTGCCCTTCGGGGAGATCTTCTTCGATTCCTCTAAATCATTGATAAAGATGGAGTAGTCTTCCATGAGCCGCACTCTCCGGAGATTTCCGCCGACCCCTGAATCTTAGCACGCAGCGGGGTTTATTGTCACCTCGTATAACATCAAATTTGCCATTGTCACATCAGGGCTGTTATTGTTTGATGGAGGTTGATGTGACTCCACGGGCAGAGCTAGAGAAACGCATAGAAAAAAGACTTAAAGAGATTGCCGTGTTCAAAATCAAGGTCCGTGAGTCGGAGATATACATCTCAGCTTTGAAAGAAGCCCTTCGAGTGCTTCCGAGAGAGGGCGCTAACGACGGCAACGCGGGTAACGTGCTTCGCCCAGGCAGTAATGCAGCGCTAGCGCGGGAGGCCATTCTAGTTGCCGATCGGCCGATGCACGTTGAGGAACTCTTGAAGGCAATAAAGAAAGAGTCGACCAGAGCCAACCGTACTGGACTCACCGGATCGCTAGCAGCCTATGTCAGGAAGGGCGAGATTTTCACCAGACCGGCACCCAATACGTTCGGCCTAATGGAACTGGCAGGAGGGGTATTGGTCGTCCCCGGGTCGGCTGAGGAACCCAAAGCTGATTTCAGCGAAGACGATTCGGAAGATGTGTTTGGATTCTCCCAGGACATGTCGCAGGAAAACAAAGACGTCCCGTTTTGAAGGGTGGTCGTGGCCGACGGCAAGATCTACGCGACGAGCGAGGACGGGACTACGACGGTATTCCGGGCCGGAGACAAGTTCGAGATTCTTGGTGTGAATAAGTTGAATAGTTATACGCTGGCCTCTCCGGCGGTTTCGGGGAATCAGATTTTCATTCGCACCGAAGAGCATTTGTATTGCATTGCTGATACGGGCGGGAAGGCGGAATGAGGTGACCGGCGCAAGGCTCCCCAAGCACGGGTTGTCTTACGAATGACAGCTGTTCAGGACTCGACTGAATCAACTCCCCACTTGAGCGTTAAGGTGTGACTACAAAACATTCGCCGGTACAAAAAGCCCGATCGGCCGCGATATAATACCGAAAACTCCCTGGGTTTCTCAACAGTCCGGTATTGCGGAAAGTTAATTGGCATACCAGGCTGAGTCCCCGCGGAAATGACTCTCGTGCCCACCACAATTACAGCTTTGTTGATCCTGTTGCTCGTTGGCCTCCCTGGTTTTCTGGGAGATCTGGTATTTCGTTCGTTCGTGGGTCTCGACCTGCGCGCGAAGCAATGGGAAGTTCCACTCAGGTGGCTGTCGTTCAGTGTAGTTGGCCTGGTTCTCTACGCTCTGCTGTCTGAACTGTTTCACTGGCCGCTTCCGATCCATGTAATTCCGGGAAGTGTAAGGGCCGTCGCAAAGAGTCCTGATCAACTGTTGCCATTAGTCCACTCGTTCACGGGACACTTGTTGGCCTCGATCTGCGCCGGCGGCCTGGCGGTTCTCGGCAAGAAGGGGTTGACCCGCATGTCCCCGGTATCGTTTTATCAGAACGTGTGGGATGAGTTTGCTCGGTCTCACGTCCGAGGCCGCTGGATTGTCGTTTCCCTCAAAAGTGGGGACGCCTATGCCGGAATCTTGGCTCGGGGGCAGCTTTCCGTTAGTCGCGACGAGAGAGATATCGTTATCGAAGAGCCAGCGCAGTATAATGAGGACACGAACGCATACACGGCCTTGCCTTACCAGTATCTCTATCTGTCGGGAGATTCTGTCTACTCCATAGCGGCATGCTCAGTGCCCGGAGACAGCCGAACGACCGAGATTTGGAGACCGACTTTCCTGGACGAGGCAATTGATGGCAAACAGTAAACCGATCGTACGAGAAGAGTGGAGCAAGAGCATAGCCAGGCCTGAGAAACCCACTGGTCCGCCCCCTACGTTTGAGAAAGTACCCCCGCCGCCGCCCCGACCGCACCATTCTGCCACTCGTCCGCCACAAGACTAACGCTTCCTATCCAGGTTGAACGTGTCCTGGCGGGCCGATTCCCATGGATGGGGTTCGCCTGACGCTTGATTCCCGCGAGTCAAGCTAGGACAATCACTTCATGAGGATGAAAGCGGCGCTTGCGCGCGAAATCGGCAAACTCACTATCGAAGAAGTCGAGCTGGACGATCCCAAAGATACCGAAGTTCTTGTGCGTCTGCATGCCGCCGGGGTTTGTCACTCCGACTTGCACACCTACCGGGGCGAGTTGCGGGCTACGCCTCCGCTGGTCCTCGGTCATGAAGGCGCAGGTGTGGTCGAGTCCGTCGGCAGCCGTGTCACGCGCGTCAAGCCGGGCGACCGCATCATCGTGAATTGGCTTCCGGCCTGTGAATCGTGCTCGCGATGTTTGAACGGGCGGCACAATGTCTGCGAGCGTCTGGCCTCGACCACATTCAAAGCCGTGCTTCTCGACGGCACCACCCGCCTGAAGACTCTCGACGGCATTCGGCTCAAGCACCTGCTCAGCGCCGCCACGATGGCGGAATACTGCGTGATCGACGAAGCGAGCGCGATTCCGTTTCCCGAGGATGTTCCTTTCGAGATTGCCGCCGTGATCGGCTGTGCCGTGGCAACCGGCGTTGGCGCGGTGATCAACACGGCCCAGGCACGAGCGGGCTTGCCAGCGGCTGTGATTGGCTGCGGCGGCATCGGCTTGAGCGCCATACAGGGCTGCAAGCTGGCCGGTTGCAACCCCATCATCGCGGTTGATGTGATGGACTCGAAGCTCGACTTCGCCCGCCGCATGGGCGCTACCCACACGGTGAACTCCACCGAAACCGATTCTCTCGAGGCCCTGCGTGAGTTAACCGGCGGGGGGCCTGAATACGTTTTCGACAGTGTGGGCGCGGCCGCGACGATCTCTCAAGCGCTGATGGCGGCCCGGCCCGGCGGCACGGCCACGATTATTGGGTTGCACTCGGCCAAGACCGACGTTCCGATTTCGGCTGGAGTCCTTGTGCTGCAGAACAAGCGGCTGCTTGGCTCGTTTGTCGGCTCGATTCGCCCTCGGATTGATCTGCCGATGCTGGTGGAACTCTATCGGTCAGGGAAGCTTCAGTTGGACGATCTGATCACCAAGCGTTATCCGCTGGAGGAGCTGCCTCAGGCTTTCGATGATATGGAGTCGGGTAAGGTGGCTCGGGGCGTACTGACGTTCCAATGATTCGATATGCGGGAACGCCGGCCCGGAGGCCGACGCGACCGCGGGTTCACACCCGCGGCTCTGAGTTGCATGAGGTCAGACCTATGGTTTGGGGGAAGCGCTGCCTCAGAAAGGCCAAACTCTAGGCGTCGCCGCTTTGCGGCGAAGGACCGGCAGGAGTGCCGGTCCCTACCGGTTGAGAAGGCCGGGATACGCTCGTTGGCGGGGCGAGGTTTTGCTCGGCTTAGCTTGCGGGTGTAGAATACGGATGGAGTAGTTTTTTAGGATCGGTGCGAATGTATCGCTTATTTTTCCGCCACGTCGTTATGGTGGGCTTGTTGTCCGTCGCTGCATTCGCCGCGCCTCCCAGGAGCGCTTCCGGTCAGGTCGACTTCCAGCGGCAAGTGCGGCCGATTCTCTCCGACAATTGTTTCCTTTGTCATGGCCCCGATGGGGGCGCCCGTATGGCGGGCCTGCGTTTCGACACGCGCGAGGGTGCGTTCTCCAAACGGGCCAGCGGCATGACGATCGTTCCGGGCGATCCGGAAGCCAGCCTGTTCTATCAGCGCATCACCCACAAGAACGACGTTCTGCGGATGCCGCCGGTCCATTCCAAGAAGGAATTGACGGTCGAGCAGATCGACATCCTGCGGCGCTGGATCGAAGAAGGCGCTTCGTGGGACCAGCACTGGTCGTTCGAGACACTGCAGAGGCCGGAGCCACCGCGGGTCGATAAGGCTAGCTGGGTAGGCAACCCACTGGACCGCTTTATCCTCTCCCGGCTTGAGCAAGAGGGGTTGGCGCCCGCTCCAGAAGCTGACAAGCGCACACTGGCTCGCCGCGTGGCGCTCGACTTGACCGGACTGCCGCCGGATCCGGGAGTGCTTGAGAGCTTTCTCAGCGATGCGTCGGCGAACGCTTACGAGAAGTTAGTCGATCAATTGCTCAACTCCAAACACTGGGGAGAGCATCGGGGCCGTTACTGGCTTGACGCCGCCCGCTACGGCGATACCCACGGATTGCATGTCGACAACTATCGCGAGATGTGGCCCTACCGGGACTGGGTGATTCAGGCATTCAATCGAAACCAGCCCTTCGACCAGTTCACCGTTGAGCAACTGGCTGGCGACCTTTTGCCCGATCCAACTCTCGACCAGCGCATCGCCACGGGTTTCCATCGCTCTAACGTCACCACGAATGAGGCGGGCCTGATTCCGGCGGAATACGAGGCGATTTATGCCAAAGATCGTGCCGACACGACGGGCGCGGTATGGCTCGGCCTGACGGTGGGTTGCGCCACTTGTCACGATCACAAGTTTGATCCAATCTCGCAGAAAGATTTTTACTCGATGACGGCCTTCTTCCGGAATACCACGCAGTATGTGATGGACGGGAATGTGGCGGATTCCGCACCGATCGTGGTTGTGCCTCGCGCTGGTGACCGAGACCACTGGCGGCGGCTTGAGCAAAAAGCCAGCGACATCAAGCGGCGCGGCGAAAGAGTTTCCGCCGCCGCCGAGGACAAGTTCGAGACCTGGCTAAAAAGCGAAGCCTACCGGTCCTTGAAGACACCCCTGGAGGAGTCTTCCGAAATCTTGACGCTCTCACTGGCCAGTGAGGCGCGCGCGGCCCGGCGCGATGGACTCAACACGATCAAGTTTTCTGGAGAAGTGAAGCTTGGTGAGGGTCCGGAGGAAGGCCAGGCGGCGCTGCATTTCGACCACGAATCTTGGGCGGAGCTGCCCAACCTTGCACTCGACGCACGGAAGCCATTCTCTATCGCACTCTGGTTCTTGCAGCCCTTGAGCACGGGCAACGTCGTCGTGATGAGTCAGACCGATCCGGACGATCACAAGCGCGGCTGGTCGATTGATATCGGCGCCCGGAGACCGAAATTCAAGATGTTCGGGGACAACGTGGAGGCCACCGCGGCTCAAAGCAAACTGGAGGTCGGGGCCGGACCACTGGAGGAGCTACAAGCCGGGACATGGAATCGCCTGGCCGTCAGCTACGACGGCAGCGGGGAGCGAGCCGGGCTCAACTACTATCTCAATGGCGAGATGGTTCCGACTCTTGGAAGCGAGTACTTTACCCGGCTCGGGGGCAATATTCTGACCGGCCAGCCATTGCTCCTCGGCAAGCAAACCTCCAAATCCGGAGACGGCTACGAGGAAAGTTACTTCACCGGTGGAGCCATAGCGGACTTGCGGGTTTTTGATCGAGCCATCAGCCTCGATGAGGCACGGCTGGTTTCGCTCTGGCCGGTTTTGTCGCGTGCGCGCGGGCGCACTTCGCTCGAACTCACCCAAGAGCAACGAGAGGCTTTGCGGCTCTATTTCTTGAACCTCAAAGACAGTGAGTACCGCCAACTGCTGCTGGAGCGCCGAGAGGTAGAGCTTGAGCAGCGGGAGGTTCGGCGCCGCGGAGCGGTGACCCACGTCATGCAAGAGCGGGCCGAACTGATGCCATCGGCCCACATTCTCAACCGAGGTCTCTACGATCAGCCTGGTGAGCGGGTGCGGGCCAGCACTCCTGGGACGCTGCCGCGGATGCCGGCCTCGTTTCCCCGCAACCGGTTGGGCCTTGCTCAATGGCTGGTCGGCGACTCGAATCCGCTGACCGCGCGCGTTACCGTGAATCGTTTCTGGCAGCAGGTCTTCGGCAACGGTATCGTCAGGACCAGCGACGATTTCGGCGCCCAGGGCGAATCGCCCTCCCATCCCGAGCTGCTTGACTGGCTCGCGGCCGAGTTTCGCGAGTCGGGCTGGGATGTGAAGGACTTCTTCCGTATGATGGTCACCTCGTCGACTTATCGCCAGTCGCCGGAGACCAGCGAGGCCAAGACCGAAACGGATGCGGCTAACCGGCTGCTCTCTCGCGGACCGCGCTTCCGAATGGACGGCGAAATGGTTCGCGACTACGCCTTGGCCGCCAGCGGTTTGCTGGTGCGCAAGATCGGCGGACCGAGCGTGAAGCCCTACCAGCCCGAGGGAGTTTGGGAAAGCGTGGCGATGACGATTAGCAACACACGGCACTACACGCAAGACAGTGGCGACAAGCTCTACCGGCGCAGCATGTATACGTTTTGGAAACGCGCCGCGCCGCCGGCATCCATGGACATCTTCAACGCCCCCACGCGCGAGCATTCGACCGTGCGCCGTGAGCGGACCAACACGCCGCTGCAGGCGCTGGTGACCATGAACGATCCGCAGTTCGTCGAGGCGGCGCGCCACCTGGCTCAGAAGGCCATGCGCGAAGCAGGGGACGATTTCGACCGCCAGCTTGATTACCTGAGTACGCGATTGCTGGCACGCGATTTCCGAGAAAAGGAACGCGAGGTTGCCCGGCGCGCTTATGATGGTTTCGTCGGCTACTATGGCGAGCACGGTCAAGCTGCACGGAAGCTGCTTGCAACCGGCGAGTCCGCGCCGGACGAGGCCTTGCCGCCCGCCGAGTCAGCCGCGTTGACGATGGTTGCTAACCAGATCATCAATTTGGACGAAGTATTGAATAAGTAGATCAGAGCCAGTTATAGAATTATGGTGCAGGTCCAGTAGGAATGGTGTAGTTTCACCAGTAGGAATGGTGTAGTTTCAATAGGATAGGTGCATACATGTATCGCTTACTTTTCCGCCAAGTCGTCACGTTGAGCTTGTTGTCCGCCGCTGCCTTCGCCGCGCCGCCCAGGAGTGCTTCCGATAAGGTCGACTTCCAGCGCCAAGTGCGGCCGATTCTCTCCGACAAGTGTTTCCAGTGTCACGGTCCCGACAAGGGTACCCGCATGGCGGATTTGCGTCTCGACACGCACGACGGAGCTCTCTCCAAGCGGGCCAGCGGCATGACGATCGTACCGGGCGATCTGGAAGCCAGCCTGTTCTATCAGCGAATCACCCATAAGAACGAAGTCCTGCGGATGCCGCCCGTCTATTCCAAGAAGGAATTGACGGTGGAGCAGATTGACGTTTTGCGGCGCTGGATTGAGGAAGGTGCGTCGTGGGATCAGCACTGGTCCTTCAAGGCGGTGAAGAGGACCGAGCCACCCGAGGTTGACAACGCTAGCTGGGCGCGCGGCCCGGTGGACCGCTTCATCCTGGCGCGGCTCGATCAAGAGGGGCTGGCGCCTGCTCCGGAAGCAGACAAGCGAACGCTGGCCCGCCGGGTGGCGCTCGACTTGACCGGACTGCCGCCTGATATGGGTGTGCTCGAGAGTTTTTTCAGCGATACATCGGCGAACGCTTACGAGAAGCTAGTCGACAAATTGCTTGAGTCCAAGCATTGGGGAGAGCACCGGGGCCGTTACTGGCTTGACGCAGCGCGCTACGCCGATACTCACGGCATCCACATCGACAATTACCGCGAGATGTGGGCCTACCGGGACTGGGTGATTCAGGCCTTCAACGACAATAAGCCTTTCGACGAGTTTACTGTCGAGCAACTGGCCGGCGACCTTTTGCCCAACCCGACTCTCGATCAATTGGTCGCCACGGGCTTCCAGCGATGCAACATGACAACCAATGAAGGCGGAGTGATCCCGGAGGAGTATGAGGTCATCTACGCCAAAGACCGCGCCGATACCACGGGCACGGTGTTTCTCGGATTGACCGTTGGGTGCGCCACTTGCCACGACCACAAGTTCGACGCCATCGCGCAGCGAGACTTCTATTCGCTGACGGCTTTCTTCCGAAACACCACTCAGTTCGTGATGGACGGCAATGTGTCGGATCCGCCACCGGTTCTTGTCGTACCGCTGGAGGAGGACCGCGACGAGTGGAACAAACTGCGCGCGGAGGCAACCGAAACCGATGCCGCATTGAAACGCCTGACGTCGTCGGGCGACGCGGTTGACGCCGAGTTTACGGCTTGGCTCAAAAGTGGCGAGTATCGGTCGATCAATGCGCCGCTGGAAGAATCCGCCCAGCAATTAACGCTTTCGCTCAACGGCAAGCCAGAGATCGAGATGGGAGGCCAACGCCAGGACGTCAGCTTGCACGGTGGCGCGGCCCGCGGAGAGGGCCCCGACAAGGATGTCCCGGCGCTGCTCTTTGGAGAAGAGTCGTGGGCCGAGCTGCCCGCTCAGGCACTGGACAGCGATTCAGCGTTTTCCATCGCTTTGTGGCTCTTTCACCCCAACGAGGCGGGAAGCTTTATTGTCGCGGGCCAGAACGATCCCGACGACGGTTCCCGTGGCTGGACATTTGAAATCGCCGAAAGACAGCTCATTTTCAAGATGACCGGCGACAAGTCGGAGGGCGGCGAAGAGGGTGACGAGGGGCGTTCGAGCGTAACTATCGTTCCTAACAACATCAAGCGGTTACCTGCCGGCGAGTGGACACACATCACCGTCACTCACGATGGCTCCGGCGAGTGGGCCGGCCTGCGGTTCTACATGAACGGTGAAATCATACCCGTGCAGGGCAGCGAGTATTTCACGAAGGTGCAGGGAAGCATCCGCGTCGACCGCCCTCTGATGCTTGCAAAAGGCGACAACAGGGGAAGAGGCGGCCGCGACGAGATTAAGACCCGTTATATGAATGGAGGCGGAATAGCGGACCTGCGGATTTTCAATCGAGCGATCTCGGTCGACGAGGCGAAGGTGGTCTCGCAGTGGGCTGTCGTGAAGCGGACGAGCGAAAAGCAACCCGGCCAGTTGACGAGCGAAGAGCGCGATGCCTTGCGTCTTTACTATCTTGCCCGGGAGCACAAGGGCTACCGCGATCTGATGTCCCGCAAGAGCGAAATTGAGTTGAGCTGGCGAGAGCTGCGCCGCCGCGGCGGGGTCACGCACGTGATGCAGGAGGTGGCGGGCCATGAGCCCGAAGCCCACATCCTGAACCGAGGAATGTATGACCAGCGCCAGGAGCTGGTGAAGGCGGGCACACCGCCGGCCTTGCCCCCCATGGCTGCTTCGCTGCCTCGCAACCGGCTGGGGTTAGCCAAGTGGATTGTCGATGATGCGAACCCGCTCACGGCGCGCGTGATCGTGAACCGCTACTGGCAGCAAGTTTTCGGAAATGGAATCGTCAGGACCAGCGACGATTTCGGCTCCCAGGGTGAAACCCCGTCCCATCCCGAGCTGCTGGACTGGCTCGCGGTCGAGTTCCGCGAGTCGGGCTGGGATGTGAAGGACTTCTTCCGTATGATGGTCACCTCCTCGACTTACCGCCAGTCGTCGGAGACCACCGCGGCCAAGACCAAAAAGGATGCCGGCAACCGCTTGCTCTCTCACGGGCCGCGTTTTCGGATGGACGGCGAGATGGTTCGCGACTACGCTTTGGCGGCCAGCGGTTTGCTGGTGCGCAAAATTGGCGGCCCGAGCGTGAAGCCCTATCAACCCGAGGGTGTTTGGGAAAGCGTGGCGATGCTCGCCAGCAATACGCGGCACTATCAGCAAGACAGTGGTGACAAACTATACCGCCGCAGCATGTATACGTTCTGGAAGCGCTCGGCGCCACCGGCTTCGATGAACATTTTCAATGCGCCCACGCGGGAGCAATCGACCGTGCATCGTGACAGGACCAACACGCCGCTGCAGGCGCTGGTGACCATGAACGATCCTCAGTTCGTCGAGGCCGCGCGCTACCTGGCGCAGAAGGCCATGCGCGAAGCCGGGGACGATTTCGACCGTCAGCTCGACTACATGAGCACACGGTTGCTGGCACGCGATTTCGGAGATAAGGAACGCGCCGTTGCCAGACGCACCTATGAAGGTTTCGTCGGCTACTATGGCGAGCACGGTCAAGATGCACAGAAGCTGCTTTCGACCGGTGAGTCCGCGCCGGATGAGGCCTTGCCGGCCGCCGAGTCAGCGGCGTTGACGATGGTCGCCAACCAGATCATCAATTTGGACGAGATATTGAATAAGTAATTCAGACCCGCGGGAATCATCCCGCGGCGGCACTGACTGCATCCCAAGGGGGGCGCGGCCCAACTGCGGAGGAATTTGAGAAATGCATCCACACAAAGAAGCAATCCTTGCGGAAACCAGACGACAGTTTTTCTCACGCGGAGCCAAGGGCATCGGAGGCATCGCGCTGGCGAACCTGATGGCCGGAAGCGGCCTCGGTGGTCCCATAGGCGGCGGGGAATCGATCGGCGGCCTGCCGGGCCTGCCGCATTTTGCGCCCAAGGCGAAGCGCTGCATCTACCTCCACATGATGGGTGCGCCGCCCCAGATGGACTTGCTCGACTACAAGCCCAAGATGAAGGAGTGGTATGACAAGGACCTGCCCGAGTCGATCCGCAAGGGCCAGCGGCTGACAACGATGACCTCGGGACAGTCGCGCTTCCCGATCGCTCCCTCGGTCTTCAAGTTCAACCAGCACGGCCAGAGCGGCGCTTGGATCTCGGAGCTGCTGCCACACACGGCCAGCATGGTGGATGACATAGCCATCGTCCGGTCGATGAACACGGACGCCATCAACCACGAGCCGGCGATCACGTTTATTCAAACAGGCCGCCAAGTTGCCGGCAGGCCCTGCATCGGCTCATGGCTGGCTTACGGGCTGGGCAGCATGAACGAGGATCTTCCTACGTTTGTTGTGATGAACGCGGAGAAGAGCCATCCCAAATCGGGGCAGCAGGCGATTTCGGCCAAGCTGTGGAGTTCAGGATTTCTTTCGTCGAAGTACGCCGGCGTTGGGTTGCGCGGCGGCGCCGAGCCGGTGCTCTACGTCAAGAATCCCGACGGGGTCTCGGCGAGCGTACGCAGGAACATGCTCGACGGGTTGAGTGAACTCAACCAGATCCAGCATGAAAAGATCGGCGACCCGGAGACGCTGGCCCGTATCGCGCAGTATGAGATGGCGTTTCGAATGCAGTCGTCGGTGCCCGAGATGGGCGACATCGCGAGCGAGCCGGAAAGCACCTTCAAGCGCTGGGGTGAGGACGCGAAGGAGCCCGGCAAATTCCAAAATGCTGCTCTGATGGCGCGACGCCTTGTTGAGCGCGGGGTGCGCTTCGTGCAGATCTATCACCGCGGCTGGGATGTCCACTCGTTTGCGCCCGAAGTTTTGCCGGCACAAGCCAGGGATGTCGATCGCGCCGCATGGGCCTTGATTCAGGACCTTAAGGAGCGGGGACTCTTCGATGAAACCCTCGTGATCTGGGGCGGCGAGTTTGGCCGCACGATCTACTCCCAAGGCAAACTGACACCCACCGACTATGGCCGCGATCATCATCCGCGTTGCTACAGCTTGTGGATGGCGGGCGGCGGTATCAAGGGAGGAGTTGTTCACGGCGAGACGGACGATTTCTCCTACAACATCGTGAAGGATCCAGTGCACATCCGCGACTACCAGGCGACGATTATGCAGTTGTTCGGGATCGACCACGAACGCTTCACCCACAGGCACTTAGGGCTCGACGCCAAGCTCACCGGCGTGATACCGGCCAAGGTGGTCAAGGAGCTGCTGGCGTAGGCGAAAATCCCAAACGGCCCGACAGAGCCGCGGACGGAAGTCCGCGGATAGCGCAGACGGGCCCCCTCGGCGGGCTCTCGTTTGGCAAGCCAAGGCGGTGAAGTAACCTTAGGTTCATTGGAAGGTCGCGTCGGAAGGTCGCGTCGGAAGGTCACGTCGGCGGCCTGTCAGAGCATATTCGGTCAGGGTTGATCAGCGCTGGGCTACTCCCGAAATCGAGTCGGCTCGCGCCGACGCCTCAACGCCTCTTCCCCAGCACCCCGATCACGTCCGTGTGACCCTTATCGGAAGCGAACTTGAGGGCGGTTTCACCATCAACATCCTGAATCGACGTGTCCGCGCCGTTTTCGAGAAGAACTTGCACCACCGCGGCGTGCCCCTCGGCTGCCGCGAACATCAACGCCGTCCAGCCTTCCCCGTTGTCGGTCGCGTTCACCGCGGCCCCTCGGTCGAGCAGCAACCGCACCGTTTTCACGTTCGGACCACTGGCGGCATACAGCAGAGCCGTCCGTCCGGCTTTGTCGCGCTCGTCCACACGTGCGCCCCGGTCGAGCAGTAATTTGGCGACGCCCTCGAAATCATTGAAGGCCGCCAGCATGAGCGGCGTGCGATTCTCCTCATCGGCTGCATTCACGTCCGCCCCTTGGTCGAGGGCCCGCTGTGCCTGAGCGACCTCACCCGCGAACGCTGCGTCATGAAGACTCTGATCCGCTGTGCCGCTGTTCGCCGTTGGCGCCAGCGACGCAGAATCCCCGCTCTCGCTCGGGCCGCAACCGAAGACGATCATCAGCACGATCGCGACGGCGAAGGCTGGCGCATTCCTAGCGGCCCTATCGCGCCGCTCCATTGCTGGCCGGTTCATAATCATCTTCCGCCAATAGATCATAGCCTTCAGTAAGACCTCGGCAGTCCCAGCACATGCTCGGCGATGTAGGCCAGAATCAAGTTCGTCGAAACCGGCGCAACTTGGTAGAGACGGGTCTCGCGGAACTTGCGTTCGATGTCGTAGTCGGCGGCAAATCCGAAGCCGCCGTGCGTATCCATGGCAACGTTGGCCGCTTCCCAGGAGGCATCCGCTGCTAGCAGCTTAGCCATATTCGCCTGCGCCCCGCATGATTCTCCCCCATCGAACAACCGGGCGGCTTCGAATCGCATCAAGTCGGCGGCTTCGACGCGTGCATGTGCTTTCGCGATGGGGAACTGCACGCCCTGGTTTTTCCCGATCGGGCGATGAAAGACGACCCGGTCGTTGGCGTAGCGGCAGGCGCGGTCCACGAACCAGCGGCCGTCCCCGATGCACTCAGCCGCGATCAGGATGCGTTCGGCGTTCCAGCCGTCCAGGATACACCGGAAGCCCTGGCCCTCCTCCCCGACGAGGTTTTCAGCCGGCACTTCGAGGTCGTCGAGGAAAAGCTCGGTGGTGTGGTGGTTAATCATCATGCGCAACGGACGCACGGTCAGCCCGTGCCCCACCGCCTGTCGAAGATCCACCAGAAAAACGGAAAGCCCGTCAGTTCGCTTCGTCACCTGCTCAAGAGGTGTTGTCCGCGCCAGAAGCAGCATCAAGTCCGAATGCTCGACGCGCGAGATAAAGACTTTTTGCCCGTTGATGACGTATTTATCGCCGCGCCGAACAGCCGTGGTCTTGAGACTTGTCGTATCGGAACCGGTGGCAGGCTCGGTAACTCCAAAAGCCTGCAAGCGCAATTCGCCGCTTGCTAGAGCGGGCAGATAACGCTGTTTCTGCTCGGCCGATCCATGCCGAACCAGCGTTCCCATGATGTACATCTGGGCGTGGCAGGCCGCCGAGTTGCCGCCCGAGCGGTTGACCTGCTCGAGAATCAAGCTGGCCTCCAGCAAGGTGAGTCCGCCGCCGCCATATTCCTCGGGAATCAGGGCCGCTAGCCAGCCGCCCGCGGTCAAGGCTGTGACGAACTCTTCGGGATAAGCGTTGCGAGAGTCCAACTCGCGCCAGTATTCACCGGGGAAATCACCGCAAACCTCGGCCACGGCGTGGCGAATCTGTTCTTGTTCGCTGGTCAACTGGAAGGACATGAGCTGTGAATCTGGAATAGTCCAGCGCCCGCGGGACAGCGCCGCCAGAGGTGATCTACCAGAGTAGCGGAAGCCCGACGCTACCAGCGTCTCGGGAGTATGGCGTCCCCAGCGGGATTCGAACCCGCGTTGCCGCCGTGAAAGGGCGGTGTCCTAGGCCAGGCTAGACGATAGGGACGTCGTGGAGGGTAGGTAGGCTGCGTCGAAGACGAACAACCTCCTTCAGTCTATCGAGGAGCTGAGGGGAGCGTCAAATCGCACGCGCCCGGATTTTGCGGACGGGGCTCGGTCGGGCCGGAGCTTGGTCGGGGCCGGGGCGAGCTGCGACAGGACAAAAGAAGCACCCGCCGCGTCCCGTCAGGGACAAAACAGCCATAGCCCACGGCTTCAGCCGTGGGTTACCGGTCCCATTGCGATAAGCCCTGGAAAGGGCGATACAACCATGCCGCACAGCCTCGCTGACCTGCTGATTCATCTCTTCTTTTCGACGAAAGATCAGCGGCCCATTCTCGACGACGACCTAGGCTTGAATGTAGAGAAGCACGAAATCGAGTACGACGAGACCTGTCTCTGGTCGCAGCTTTGTACCGCCCTTTCGAGGGCTCGGCTTTGTCTTGACCATTCCCCACGGCTGAAGCCGTGGGCTATCGTTGTAGCGACCCTGCCGGGTCGCCCGCAAATGTAGAAACTCCAGACGGTGGGCCCGGCCCCAACGCGGCACGGTCGAGCCTTGCGCCACGCCGGTTCTCGCCATCTGATGAGAAATGCGGCCTATGCCCAATACCGTTCACTGAGGGTCTTCGAGCTCAGAGCCCCTCAGCCGCGAAGCGGCGCAGGATCGTAGCCCAGGGTGGAGCGAAGCGCAACCCTGGGTGAAAACCCACAATAGGAAAGCCCTGAAGGGGCGGAGGAAAGCACGCCGCATGAC
>Ga0114996_10004703_pt1 | contig 16260 bp, 14 predicted proteins | sample ArcticOcean_MG_C_4_FD_87039 | JGI IMG/M metagenome (GOLD analysis project Ga0114996, IMG submission 87039) | Marine microbial communities from western Arctic Ocean - ArcticOcean_MG_CB4_134 | ecosystem: Environmental > Aquatic > Marine > Oceanic | place: Arctic Ocean: Canada Basin | collected...
AGCGGTGGTGGTATCGACATCACTCTTTCCAGTGTTGCCGGCATCATCCTTGGCTTCCATATACCACTCGTAATTTCCATCGCCAGCGGCGGTCAGATCTACTTGAACTGACGCGCTTTTACCACCGGTGATCGTTGCCAAGGTGTATTCACCGTTGATGAAGCCCTGAGCGGCATCGTCCGAGGTCAAAGCATCGTTCTTAATTTCCTTCCAGGTCGTTCCCTCATTAAGGGAAATCCAGAACTTAATGGTGGTTGATTTTACTCCTGACTGTGCATCAGTCACGTCACCGGCAAGAACAGTCGTCACAGAGTTGGTCTCTGTTGCCTTGACGGGAGTAAGACCGGTGGCCTCTGGAGAAGTCAACTCAACATTCAGGGTAGCAGTGCGGGATTCTCCGCCCTCGCTAGCGTCCTTGTATACAGCGCTTATGACGTTGCCGTCACCAGCTGCTATCACTTGGGGGTTAGACGAGGCATTAGACGCAGTAGCCAGCGTGAAGGTGTCAGTGAAGACGCCTGTATTCAAGCCGGTCTCTGCAAGAGTGACTGAGAAACCAGTCTGGTCCGACGTGCTCTTGAGAGTCACGGTGGTCGTATTCGCTTCAGAACCGAAGTAAACCAAAGCGAAGTCACCAGTACCAGAAGTCTTGGATATGGTCACAGTGTTCATTCCTATGTCTACAACTGAAAGACCTACCAAGTTGTCAGCCGGGTCTCCAACAACAATCACGTCATTGGTTGACAGGCCGTTAGCTTCTCGGGCTGAGTTGAGTGCGTCAACATCTGCCGCACCAGCCGCAGCCAGGACCAACGCATTAGTCATAGTGCCGGTGTATGTGCCACCTAGAGCATTAATCGCCGCCGTTATAGCTGTAAGATCAGTCACAGGCGTGCTAAGCGTCGCGTCCTCAACAATTCCAGCCCAGTCAGCTATAGGAGCTGTGTTCGGGTAGACCGTTATAGGCGAGATAGCCGCAAATGTATAAGCAGCGGTCCCCCCCCTACCAGCGACCTCGGCCTTCTGGAGGACAGGCACGTTAACATCACTGTCCGTGACCGTTATCTTAACGGTCTTGCTCAAGTCAGACCAGCTGGTATCCATTGCGATGGTACCAACCACTCCTGACGGAGCGGCTAAAGCACTCGCTGCGCCTAAAGCGGCTAACAGCAGCGCCGTAACTCCAATTAAAGAAAGAAAACTGAAACGCTTATTCACTTCCTACCCCCTTATGGATATCCGAAATTGGGATGCGTTGTTTAGACATAACAAACCGGGGCTCCGCCAAGCGGGGCGCCCGGGACGGGTCTATTCCATTTTTCACAAGGAGAACTTCTCGCGAGTTCATTCCACTCCTTGGCAAGGTCAAACCCAAGACATTTTTCACGATTTACTCTCGATTGTCAATAGCAACGCTCCATTTTGACCGTCTTCGACAGCCACCGGAACAAGACAACCCTCTTCACTCACAGAGATTCGGCAGCAACGTCCCTACTCAATAATTAGGACCGTCACTGAGTGTCCAAACCGTGAGGGGAGGATAGCTGAAATAAGGCTACCTTGTCAAGCCTGACAAGGTCATTTTGGAAGTGATATACGATCGAGAATGGGAGAAATCTTAAAGATACATTCTATAAGAAACTATCAAGCTGGGCTATGCTGGAAATACTGCTTAATACAGAATTTTAATCGTCATAACTGCTTTAGAAGGCGATTAAGGGTGATTTTGCCCCTTCTTGTAAACCACAAAAAGGCCACCTAAAGTAAGTCTGCCAACCATTGAGTACGACAGAGAAATTGTGTAGTTAATAGGTAAAATACTTTATTAACGCTTTAAGTTTGTGCGAGTTTGTGTAAGTTAGTTAGGAAATCCGCGTTGCTTGTACTCTTAGATAACATTCCCATAACTCTTTCAGTTACGTCTGAACTGGCTCCACTATCGGAACTACTCATACTAACCATGCGTCTTAACAGCCAGATTTGCTTCAAATCTGCCTCACTCAATAAAAGCTCTTCGCGACGGGTACCACTTCTTTGGATGTCTATCGCCGGGAAAATTCTTTTCTCCGCAAGGCGTCTTTCCAAATGGAGTTCCCAGTTTCCAGTGCCTTTGAACTCCTCATAGATCACATCGTCCATTCGACTCCCAGTTTCCACTAGGCAAGTGGCGATTATTGTTAGGCTGCCACTGCCTTCGGTATTACGTGCGGCACCGAAAAATTTCTTTGGGGGATAAAGCGCGATAGGATCTATGCCACCTGAAAGTGTTCTTCCGCTAGTGGGTACAGCCAGATTATAAGCACGGGTAAGCCTAGTTATACTATCAAGCAATATAGCTACATCCTTCTTTCCTTCTACAAGCCTCTTAGCGCGTTCAAGTGCCAATTCTGCAACGCGGCAATGATCCTCCACGGGCTCATCAAAAGTAGAACTGAAAACTTCACCAGCGACTGATCGCCGAACATCGGTGACCTCTTCAGGTCGCTCCCCAATCAAGGCAACCATCAAGTGTATATCTGGATAATTCGAAGTTATGCCATGCGCTATCTCTTTGAGCAGCATAGTCTTGCCAGCCTTAGGAGGCGACACTATGAGCCCACGTTGCCCCTTACCAATGGGTGCGACCAAATCTATGATTCTTGACGAAAGGTTAGTGGGAGCCGTTTCTAATTTCATATGGGAATCAGGAAAAACGGGCGTGAGTTTTTCGTAGGTAGGCCTACCTCTGGCCTGATCAGGCTCAATTGAGTTAACGGTTTCGACTCTTGTTAGGCCAAAGTACCGCTCAGCTTCTTTGGGAGGCCTAATCTGACCCGAGACCATATCACCAGTACGAAGCCCAAATCGCCTTATCTGGGATTGGGATATATAGACATCGCGTTGCCCTGGCTTGAGTTCACCATTTCGACGCAAGAATCCGTACCCGTCACCCATTGTCTCCAAAACGCCGTCAGCCACTATATTAGGCTCGGATTTATCTCCCTTCTCGTGCCGTTCGGCGAAATAACCAACGATCCTGTGTAGTATCTCGTCTCTGCCAAGAGACCCAATGGCTTCTACGTTGAACCCTGAGATACGATCTGCCAAGTCCGCCAACTCATCCCTTGTCTTGTTTTCCAGTTCAGATAATTGGACAGTAGCATTTGTAGTCAAGAATGATCACCTCAGAGAATGTTTAAGATTTGCTCAAAGTAGAGTTAGTCATTATTAAATAGAATTGTAAGTTTGTCTTTGTACGATTCCAGTAGCCAGGGCAACAGTTCCGGTCGAGAGTATCTGTCCTCATGTTAATTAAGACAGTCATCCTTAGTATTTATTACTGGATCTGCTCCTAGCAACGTCGCCACTTCCTGCACCGACCATCATAGGCTTCGCGGGTGGGGGTTGGCACTAATATGGGTATAGTCACAGGGGAGTCAAGGCGAAGCTGCTGAATTATATCAGACGTCAAGAAAATCGTCCACCGTTGGATTATCTCCGAATCAACGGTAATGGCCGTTGGTCTCCTTTACGAATAGTTTCCTGAGTCGCTTCTAGGAAATCCCTAAACAAAGGGTGGGGACGTTGTGGACGCGACAAGAATTCAGGGTGGAACTGCGTTCCTAGCATAAATGGGTGGTTTTCCACCTCGCTGATTTCTACAAGTCGTCCATCGGGAGACAAGCCACTAGCGATCAAGCCCACTTCCTCTAATAGTGATCGATATGTACTATTAAACTCGTAACGATGCCGATGGCGTTCTTCAATTTCGGATCTACCATAGGCCCTTGCCGCCCGAGTATTTGGAACTAGTTGACACTTGTAGATACCAAGCCTCATTGTGCCGCCCATTTGCTTTACCTGCAGTTGTCCTGGCATCAAATCTATGACTGGGTGTTTAGTATCTGGATCAAACTCCGTAGAATTTGCGTCGGAATAACCTAACAAGCTGCGAGTATATTCCACCACCATCATCTGCATTCCAAGGCATAATCCGAAATATGGCACAAGGTTTTCCCTCGCATATTTAACGGCCTGAATCATTCCATCAATTCCCCTAGGCCCAAAACCACCAGGAACCACTATGCCTTTCGCAAAAGCTAGTAAGTCTTCCGTCCCATACCTCTCAATATCCTCTGATTGTATCCACGAGATTTCTATATCCTTATCGTGAGCAAGGGCTGCATGGGAAAGAGCCTCTTTCACAGAAATGTATGAGTCCGGCAACTCGGCGTATTTACCCACCACCGCAATCGGTATTTTCTCCCTTTCCAAATTAATTCTATCTACAAGTATTCTCCAATTGGACATGTCATTTCGTTTACGATCAAGATTCAGAGACCGTAAGAGAATCGAGCCCAAACCTGCGTCTTCAAGAGCAAGTGGAACCTCATAGACGTTATCCAAGGTTGGCAAAGCAAACACGGCATCGCGAGAAACATCACAAAAGAGAGATATCTTGTCTTTAATAGCATCCGAAACCGGAAAGTCACTTCTCGCGATGATTGCATCAGGCTGGATCCCGATACTTCTTAACTCCTTGACGCTATGTTGTGTGGGTTTTGTTTTAAGTTCTCCAGTGGTCACCATATTTGGCAACAGCGTAACGTGTATATAGTAAACGTTGTCGCGCCCGGCATCCTTTCTGATTTGACGTATGGCTTCTAGGAAAGGAAGACCTTCAATGTCACCTACGGTGCCACCCACTTCAACCACAACTACCTCGGCGCCACTTTCAGAGGCAAGGTTAAAAATATGTTCCTTTATCTCATCTGTAACGTGCGGGACCGTTTGTATAGTACCTCCAAGATAGTCACCTCGACGTTCCTTAGCGATCACTAGACTGTAAATTTGACCGGCAGTTATATTGGACGACCCTGTAAGCTCAATATCTATAAAGCGTTCGTAATGACCCAAGTCTAGATCCGTCTCAGATCCGTCCTTAGTAACAAATACCTCTCCGTGCTGGTATGGCGACATCGTGCCAGGGTCCACATTGAGATAGGGATCCAATTTCATTACAGAAACCGATATGCCGTGACTCTTCAAAATCCGCCCAATAGAAGCTACGCTAATGCCCTTGCCTATGGAGCTCACAACGCCGCCTGTCACAAAAATATATCTTGTACTCATAACCAACTCATTAATCTAAATTCTTAACTTGAAATGAAAAATCGGTACGGAAAGTGCCATCGGCACACTGGGCCAGTAGTTTGCATTTGCGCGCATAAAGCCGCACTCTAAGTAAGCTTCTGTTTCGCCGTAGCTCATTAACTTATTTAGTCTTCACGACTGCGCATTTAATTAATGCCCGTTGAGATTGTAGATGCGGTTTTAAAATAGTGTCAAGCATAATTATTTAAACAACCAACCGCTGGCTTTGCCGAAGTCACGCCATCGAGTACACCACAATTTGCCCAAAATCAGTTAACTCGTTAAGAAAGGTTAGTAAATCCACAACAGCGACTGACAATCTTTGAAAATTTAGAGCAAACCCACAGGCAGGGACGCAGACCCCAAGATTGACCTTTATCGTCAAAAAATGTAAAATCTAGCATGTTAAGAGTCATGCGAAAGCAGCCGACGAGATGCGTATAACGGGTGGCGAGGCACGTGGAATTCAGCTTCTAGTGCCGCGTTTTCCTCGTTTCAGACCGACCTCAGATAGAGTGCGCTCAGCACTCTTTCAGGTGATATCAAATTTGTTGATGAAAGCTCGGGTATTAGATTTATACGCAGGAAGTGGATCTCTCGGAATTGAGGCGCTGAGTCGCGGCGCCGAGCTTGCCGATTTTGTAGAAATGAATCTTGTCCTATGCCGTGCCATCAGAGATAACTTAAGAAAGACAACCTTAGATGGCAAAGGAATGGTGCGAAGATTGAGCGTCGGCAGAGCAATCACTACCTTGAAAGGACCCTACGATATAATACTCCTGGATCCGCCTTACAATCGGCCTGATCTAGACGAAACGATGGAGAAACTGGGAGATTCAACTCTCCTGGCAAACAAAGGTCTGATCGCTTTGGAACACAGTAAACAGCAGGTCCCACAGCAAAGTTATGGAATCTTGGAAAAAGATTCGGAACGACGGTACGGAGATACAATGCTAACGTTTTACAGAGAGGCAATGTCATGACTTTAGGTCTTTATGCAGGTAGTTTTGATCCGATAACTAAGGGGCATCTCGACATCGTGCAACGGGCGGCATCGATTGCAGGGAAACTCGTACTAGCTGTATTTGACACGCCATCCAAAGGCTTACTTTTCTCTACCAACGAACGGCTACAATTGTGTCAAAGCGCCGTGGCAGGAATGAAAAATGTCGAGGTTGCAAAATTTAGTGGTCTCCTAGTTGAATTCGCCAGGTCGATCAACGCAAATTTCATGATCCGTGGGCTCAGGAACATTACCGACCTAGATTATGAAGTGGCAATGCTAATGATGAATCGAAAGCTGAATCCCAGAGTAGACACTATATTCCTTTATACCAGTCAAGAGTATCAATCAATCAGTTCTTCTTTGATAAAGGAGGTAGCCAGTTTTGGAGGCGATATAACTGACCTTGTAACAAAGGATGTTGCCCAAGCTCTGAAAAGTAAACTAAGTGCTCAGGCACAATAAAATAACTCGAAAGGGGAATATCATCGAAATCTTCGGCATTATAGATAAATTAGAATCATTGGCAACTTCAGGCATACGAGTCCCTATGAGTAAGAAACTCTTCGTAGATTCTGAGACACTTCTCGAACTCGTAGATCAATTGCGAGTCTCAATTCCACAGGACATATCTACAGCTAATGAAGTCATAAGGAAACGAGAAGAGTTGCTCAATCAGTCTTTGGGAGAAGCAAAACGCATTAGGGCGTCCGCTGAAACTGAGTTTCGTTCCAAGGTAGGGGAAACAGAGCTCGTTAAAGAAGCCGGAAAAGAGGCGAAAGCGATATCAAAGGAAGCTGAAGAAAGGGCTCAGCAAATATTAGATGTCGCCGAAACTCAAGCTGCAACAAAAAGAACGTCTGCTGATAGGTACGCGCAAGAGCAACTATACAAACTTGAGGAAGAGGTAAACAGACTTCTTAGCACCGTGCGAAACGGCATAGAAGTACTCGAAGCACAACAAAAAGTTTCCGGCCAGTAGGTGCCGTTCTAAAATTACCGGCAACACACTTGAAACTGGGATCTTAAAGCTGTGTTTCGTATGACTAAACTTAGAGTAAGTCTACGAGTCTGAGTGGAAATCGCCGCTCTGGCCGCCTCGCTTGCTAATCAACCGAACGTCTCCGATCTTCATCTCCCTGTCTACAGCTTTGGCCATATCGTAAATCGTCAACGCGGCCAGCGTTACCGCGGTTAACGCTTCCATTTCAACCCCAGTGTTCGCATTTGTACTGGCAAAAGCCGTAACTTCCACCGCTGATCTAGCGTCATCCAAGCTGAACTCGATAGAAACATGACTAAGTGGTATGTTGTGACAAAATGGTATCAAGTTAAATGTCTGCTTGGCCGCCATTATCCCAGCGACTCTAGCAATTGCCAAAACGTCCCCCTTTTCGATTCCTCGCTCTCTAATCAAAAAAAGTGTCTCTGGCTTCATGTACACACTGCCTACCGCGACGGCATCGCGTAAGGTGGTCTTTTTATCAGTTAAGTCCACCATTTGACCTCTACCTTCCTCATCAACATGTGAAAGCCCAATAAATTTATCTACTTTACCTGCCATTAAACTAATCCTACTCCTGCCCGAATTTGGATAGTGGTCCTAAAGTGAAGCTTAGCGACATATCGTAATTTATCAAACCCATACTTCGTAGCTATCTCAATGCCTTTATCTATAACCTTTGAAGAAGCTCCCTTTGGCAAGTCATCAATCCCCATCTCGCGGCTTAAGCTTTCAAGCCCTGTCAGATATGCCTCGCGTGCAATTATTGATGCAGATGCAACCGCAATGTCAGATTCAGCTCGCGGCATCTGAATGAGATTTATTTCCCTTCCCTTAGTCATAAGGCTATCTCTAACGAATTTTTCGTCACCAAATTGATCAGTGATCGCAAGATTACACTCTTTTACATTCAACACGTCTTCCAATGCTCTTGCGTGAGACCACCCAAGGAGTTTATTGAGGTTTTTCATTTTATCGTAAAGTTCATTGTACCTTTCAGGGCCAACCGTAACGGTTTTCCATGTCACCAAACTCTTAATGTCTGCTGCCATCACCTTTATCGCCTTGTCTGACAATTCTTTGCTATCGCGCACACCGATATCTCTCAGCCTAGATTCGCTTTCACTATCAACGAAGGCAGCTACCGTTACCAAAGGACCGAAATAATCGCCTTTCCCACTCTCGTCCGATCCAATCCTGGGACCCGAATACCCTTGAGGTAAACCGGCGCTTTTAAGCAAAGGTGTTTTTTCGATAAAGCCCTGAGCAGCTAATTTGACAACCCACTTATCCGTTTCAGCGCCCTGAAAAAGAACTTTGTTAGTTTTGTAAACAGTAATTCTGATACCTTGGTTTTTGGCAATTAAAACAGAGTTCTTTTCTTCGCAAACGAAATCAAGGTTTTCTAAGCACCGTTTCAGCAGAGGTACTTGATCTGAGCTCAATGTTGTTGAAAACTGGTTCATGTTATTAGCCTCAGTAAACTGAACTAGGCTTTTATAAATCGTATTTATCCACCAATATGGTACATTTCTACTTTTTTCGCAGGCTGCTTCGAATGGGCTCCACGCTCTTCAGAATATCGGTCTTCACGCGCACTCCAAACTCGGGTAATGAACTTCACTATGTCACCATCGGTAGTCTGCGACCTTATTAGTGTCCTCAGATCGTGTCCGAAGCTAGCAAATAGGCACGTGTAGATAATTCCATCAGCTGAAAGTCTCGCACGTGAACAGTCCATGCAAAAAGGATTTGTAACAGAAGAAATAAGCCCTAACTCCCCTTCCCCATCAGCGTATCTGTATCGGGCTGCCACTTCTCCGGGAAAGTTCTTACTTAGCGCGACTAGAGGCATCTCTTCATTTAACTGGTGAAGTATGTCTTTCGACGACACGACCTGCTCCATTCGCCAACCATTTCTGTTCCCCACATCCATATATTCTATAAACCTCACTATGTGCCCTCTAGCCTTAAAATATGAAGCTAATTCAACGACCGTGTGATCATTAACTCCTTTTTGTACAACTGTATTAATCTTAATGGGCATGAAGCCGGCTTCTTCAGCAGCTTGAATACCATCCAAAATCGGTTGTGTCCCATATTGTCGTCCGTTCATCCGTTGAAAAATTTCATCGTCCAAGGTATCCAAACTAACGGTCAAACGCTTGAGTCCAGCCCTCTTCAACTTTCCCGCAATTTTGCCAAGTCTATACCCATTGGTAGTAAGTGAAAGGTCATCAACACCTGATATTGCAGCTAGATCCCTGACCAGTTCTTCAATATTAGGTCTAAGTAACGGCTCCCCACCTGTGAGCCGTAATCGAGTCACTCCGAGCTGAACAAAGATTTTGGCTACTCTTATTATCTCCTCATAACTCAGTACCGCGTCTCTGGATAGGAATTTATATCTCTCTCCATAAATCTCATTCGGCATGCAATAGGTACATCGGAAATTACATCTGTCTGTTACAGAAATTCGGAGATCCGTCAGTGGCCTTCCGAAAGTGTCTCTTAGACCCTGTCGTTTAACGTAATTATCCATAAACTATTTCATTGAATTTCATATTAATAGCCATCTTAATCTTTTAAACAGTTTATTTGTAGCGATCCCTCTATGGCTAACGGCATCTTTGGAATCAGAATCTATCTCGCCGAAAGTCTTGCCAAGGGCTGGAAAATAAAACAACGGATCATAACCAAATCCGTTAGCACCCTTGATTTCCCTTGCTATGTACCCATCGCAAGTTCCTTCAAAAAGTTCTGGCTCATGACCACTGATCGCCAATGCGATTACGCAACTAAACCTAGCCATACGGCTTTTCCAAGGGGTATCACTAAGATTGCTAAGTAGCAAATCATTATTCTCGTTGTCAGGAGCGGCAACACCAGCATAACGAGCGCTATATATGCCTGGCGCACCCTCTAGCGCATCTACTTCAAGTCCTGAATCATCTGCTAAAGTCGGTAGTCCAGTCTTACAAGCATAATATTCCGCTTTAATGAGAGCATTTTCCGAAAAAGTGGCTCCAGTTTCATTGGGTTCACTAATAATTCGTTCCTGTTGTGGGGTTGTAAAAACAATCGGGAGATCGCTAAGGAGCCTACTATACTCCTTAACCTTTCCATCATTATTCGTTCCTATAAGTAGCTTAAATTGCACAGTTACGGGAGTTGTTCCTCAGGACAGACAAGCATTGGTTTACGAAATTATACTTCAGCCTAGCCCTTATCCATTTCCGGTTTATAAACTCCGTCACGGGCTGCACTGGTAACCTTAGCGCGATGCAAATAGGCTTGTTGCGCGTTTGACACTTTGGAACTGTCCCCACTCCATATTTTTAGCGGAGTAGCTTGTAATCCACGACCATATGAAAAGCTGAGTTGCCAGGGAGTGGCCGAATCAACCATTTGATTAATTGCATTAAGATTTACCGTCGCCTCATCATCACTTTGCCCTCCAGAAAGGAACACTATGCCTGGCATTTCAGCTGGGACCGTGCGCTTAAAACAATCAATCGTATGCTCTGCAACATCTTGAGAGCTCGCCCTGCCGGAGGCTTCTGAGCCAGAAAGGACCATATTGGGCTTAAGGAGCATTCCGCCAAGGAAAACAGACTGGCTATGTAGCTCTTCAAACACTCTCTGGAGAGTAGCCTCGGTTATTTCAAAGCAACGTTTTATATCGTGACCCCCATCCATGAGCACTTCAGGTTCAACTATAGGGACAAGCCCTGCCTCTTGTGACAGAGTAGCAAAGCGACCAAGAGCATGAGCATTTACATCTATGCAGTAAGAGGTTGGGATTGAATCACCTATGGTCATAACTGCACGCCATTTCGTAAATCTAGCGCCAAGCTCATAATACTCTTGAAGCCTCTCTCTCAACCCATCCAATCCCTCAGTAACGGTTTCATTTGGCGAGTTTGCTAGCGCCTTCGCACCCTTATCAACCTTTATCCCCGGGATGATGTTTTCACTTTTCAACGCATCTACAAACGTTTGGCCGGCATCCGTGCTCTGTCTGATTGTCTCATCAAATAAGATTATGCCGCTTATATAGTTGCCACTCCCTTTAGCGGTAATAAGCAGCTGGCGCCAAGACCTGCGATTTTCTTCGGTGGGATCGACGTTCACACTTTTCAGTCTGCGGGCTATAGTAGAATCACTTTCGTCAGCCGCAACAATGCCTTTACTTTTAGCTACAAGTGCTTGAGCTGTTGCCTGCAGTTCTTCCCTGTTCATGGGTGCCTCTCTTTTGATGATCTGGAGTTAGAAGCTTTAACTCGAGACAGATGGTCGATTAAACATCGCACTTTTCGATAAGTTTATCACGATATATACGGTTAAAAACAACCTTTAATTCTTGATATACTTAAGGCTACTTACTTTGGCACACCTAAAGGAGAATCTTTAGATTCATAAAGGGGCGATTATGAAGAATATCCACCCAGCTATTGACCGTAATTTCGCAATGGATCTCGTAAGAGTTACCGAAGCGGCCGCTATAGCTTCTGCACAGCACGCGGGAAAAGGCGACAAAGAACTAGTCGACCAAGCTGCTGTCGACGCTATGCGTTTCATTTTGGGATCTCTCTCAATGGACGGAATAGTTGTTATAGGAGAAGGGGAAAAAGATGAAGCGCCAATGCTATTTAACGGCGAATTAATCGGGGACAAATCGGGTCCTCAAATGGATATAGCGGTAGACCCCATTGACGGAACTACCTTGCTATCTAAGGGACTTCCAGGAGCTATAGCCGTAATTGCTCTCTCGGAGCGCGGTGCAATGAACTGCCCAAAGGAAGTTATGTACGTTAATAAAATAGCCGTCGGGAAAGAAGCCAAGGGACATGTGGATGTTAATGCGTCGGCAAACACAAATCTGAAAAACATAGCTAAAGCAAAGAAGAAACGAATCAGCGAACTAACTGTGGTGGTACTTGATCGCCCAAGACACGACGGACTTTTGGAAGATATCAGGACTGCTGGGGCCAGAATTAAACTAATCTCGGATGGCGACGTTGCCGCCGGAATACATGCTGCCATGGCTAACAGTGGAGTTGACGCCCTAATGGGGATAGGTGGCACCCCTGAGGGCGTGATTGTAGCCGCGGCAATCCGTTGTATCGGCGGTGAGATTCAATGTAAGGCGTGGCCAAGAAACGACGACGAAAGAGACCAGGCCATAACTGGTGGTGCTGATTTGAACAAAGTTTATACTACTGAGGACTTGGTTGCTGGAGAAGAAGTATTTTTCGCAGCGACTGGAGCGAGCTCTGGCGACTTGCTAAGAGGAGTTAACTTTTTCGCTAATGGCGCGCAAACTCATTCACTGGCTATGAGATCTAGATCTGCGACTTTACGTTGGATAGATACCATTCACGATTTTACCCGCCTCGACAAAACTTGTTACAGTACCTAAGCAAGCATTATTGACAAGGTTGAGTTCACAATTTGATCATACGTTGACGAGACCATGGATCGGCAACTTCAGACTGTTAAAATATTAAGTACTACTTGACCCGTATGAATATCCAAGCCTAGAATTGTCGTGTTTGGATGCTGAGATCGCTTATGCCTAAACCTTCTTTGTTAGAACAACTCAATTACATTGCCAAAGAAGCTGATTCCCAATTGGAATCAGCGGCTAGTGAAGCCGATATAGAATCGTGGAGAGTCGCCTATTTGGGAAGACAAGGTCGGCTTACCATGCTACTTCGTAATTTATCCTCACTGCCCATCGATGACAGAAGAGTTGTGGGATTGGAAGCCAACCGAGTTAAAAAACTCCTAGAAGAAAAGTTAAATGGGCGGCAACAGGCACTAAAAGAAGCTGGATACTCCAGATCCCTCCTGGAGGGCGGCATAGATGTAACTTTGCCTGGTAGGCCAATGGCGATAGGAAGACTCCATCCGACCACTCGAATTCTCAGGGAAATCTTGGAAGCATTCACTTCTATGGGATTCAGTGTGCTTGAGGGTCCTGAGGTAGAGTGGGAACACTACAACTTTGATGCGCTGAATATTCCCAGCGAGCATCCCGCGAGGGATATGTGGGACACTCTTTGGGTTGATTGGGCAGATCCCTCATCCCAAGAGCGTAACATGCTAATGAGAACTCACACTTCTCCTATGCAAGCCCGTGTTATGGAAAATAATGAACCACCTATTCGAGTGGTAGTCCCAGGTAAGTGTTATCGCTACGAGGCAAGCGATGCCACTCACGAGTGGCATTTCTATCAAGTAGAAGGGTTGGCAGTAGACACAGGCATAACTTTCGCTGACCTAAAAGGGACGCTTTATCAGTTTGCCAAACGCATATTTGGTCAAGATAGACAAATACGATTCCGATGCGACTACTTCCCATTTGTCGAACCTGGAGTTGACATGTCGATAGATTGTTTCTCCTGCAACGGCAAGGGATGCCGCATCTGTAAAGAAAGTGGCTGGATTGAGATACTGGGGGCAGGTATGGTCCATCCGAATGTGCTACAAGGAGTAGGCTACGATCCTAAAAAATATACCGGATTTGCTTTCGGAATGGGGCCCGAACGAATTGCAATGCTAAAGTATGGGATAGACGACATACGACACTTCTATACTAACGACCTTAGGTTCCTAAACCAGGTCTAGCAGCATTTAGCCAATCAAGATTCCGTTGTTCAAACGGGATACTTGCTAGAGCCCCAAAATCCAGGTTGGATTTCTAGTTTGGAATGCAATCCCGTTCTTTTTAGCATTAATTCTGTCACATTTTGAGATCGTTCTAGAACTGCTTGTTCATCAATTACCGTCAGTATTCTGTTGCGCATTAACACTTGTCCATCAACTATTACGGTATCTACATCCTGGCCATTAGCAAAACCAACCACACGATGTACTGGCATATTCAACGGGTAAAGATGCGGTTTATTCATGTCAATCAAAATTAAGTCAGCCTTTTTCCCAACTTCGAGAGATCCGATTTGATCTTCCAATCCCAATGCATGGGCGGCATCAATCGTAGCCATTTCCAACACTTTGCCTGGGGGCATATAGGTGCCATCCCTTTGTTCACCACGATGTTGTCTCATACAAACGTACATGTGTCGGAACATATCGTAATTCATGTCTGGACCAGAGCCATCAGATCCCAATGCAACAGTCACTCCAGAATCAAGCAACTCGGGCACTGGGCATCTAGATGGGTACGAATTGCCAGAACTTGGATTGTGGGCAATCTTAGTGTCGGTTTCACTACAAATATTAATTTCCTCCTCTGTAAGTCCTGTCGAATGAGAAAGTAAACACTTGGGTCCAAGAATTTCCAATTCGCGATGTGCAAACTCTACGGTACCTGTGTCATGCCCATCCTGAGTGAATATTAAGTCGTATTTATATGCGAGGTCCCGGGCTCTTTTCGACTGGTCTTTGATATCTTTAGCACTCATGTCTTTGTAAGGAGCGCGAGAGGGATTTATCACAGGTGACATGATAGATACTTGAATACGACCACTGCCTTTGTCATGCCAAGTATTAATAATTTCTTCGCTGGTTTTAAGATACTGATCAAAGCCAACCATTTCTGATTCGCTTGCGCCACTGCTCCACGAAACGTACTTTCTGGGGTATGGGGGATTGCTTGGGCCCACTGCAATAAACTCTCGAACGCCCACCTGGTTCACAGCATCACAATGATTGTCAGCATAAACAGGCTTGTCCGTGCGCATTATCATGGTGCCTCCCCCAAAGTAGGTCACTCCACAGGTAGTACCATTCTTAAGCCTGTCTACTGAAGACAGAAGGGCATCGGCGTACCAAAATTCTTCATCAGTGCCCTCCGCATATACGTAATCGACAATATCTCCCCACATGCCAGCTGGTCCATGTCCTATGGTCTTCATCAAGGCATGTCCCGCATGACCATGCCCATCTATTAGACCAGGAAGAATTACATTCTTTGCCGCATCTATAACACGGTCTGATTTATGGCTTAATTCCACTTCCTCCCTTGGCCCGACAGCCACTATCCGATCAGCTTCCAAGGCTATCGCTCCGTCATCTATAACCCTGCGATTCGGATCCATGGTGATAATCGTCCCACCAGTAATTAGAATGTCTGCCATTTCTTAACCCTCCAAATTTAATTTCATCAACTAAGCTGAGCTGGAGTGCACCTCACAAAGTTAAAGAAAAGTTACACACTTGTGTCGTTCCAAAATTCGTGAAGTTGGACCATAAGTTCAGTTGAAAATGGATTTGCATCTACTGCAACAGCGGCTTCTTGTATCTGGTCTTCCCCGGAAAAACCCACCAGAGTAGTAGACACACCCGTATGCATTAAAGCAAAACGAACAGCAGCCTTTGGTCTAGTCGATAAATCACCGCCAAGTAGAAAGTCGAGCTTCAAGGCTCTCTCTTCGTCGCTGAAATAGCCAGAATCCGTAACCATCGAGCTGCCTATCGTAGGAGACGCATAGCCTTGACGAGCGATCGGCCCACCTATAGCACCAGCTGCCATTACACGTATGACCACAACCCCCATACCATGACCGGCTGCCCTGTCGATGATTTGCCTAAAGTTGTGTCCTCTAAACCCATCAGGCATTTCCATGCCTGCGCTGGGATTAAGCAGATTGTAGAAAGTCTGTATAACTTCAAATCTTCGACTTTTTACTACTGAGTGAAGCGTTTCTGTATCACCATTCCCCGTAAATCCGGTGAAGCGTACCAATCCTTCAGACCTTAAATCATCGAATACGTCCGCCACTCCACCCTTGCCCAAGACATCATAAATACCAATCGTTTCCCCACTAAGCCCACCACCGCCACGCTCCGTTATACCATCGTGCAGTTGAAAAACGTCTACATAGTCACGATCAAGGCGCTTCAAACTACTCTCCAAAGATCTGCGTACATTGCCACTGATATCGTTTAACGCGCCCCGTAAGTGTATTTTCGTTGCAACAAACACTTTCGGTTTGATCTCAGTAAGAACCTTTCCTAAGTTGGACTCAGATAACCCGTCACCATAGCTCGGGGCGGTATCAAAGTAGTTAATTCCCGAATGAATGGCTTTTTCAACAGCCCGAACTTGCGCTTCGAACGAGCCTCGAACCATCAACCCTCCTACATTGCCACA
>Ga0114996_10004708_pt1 | contig 16245 bp, 15 predicted proteins | sample ArcticOcean_MG_C_4_FD_87039 | JGI IMG/M metagenome (GOLD analysis project Ga0114996, IMG submission 87039) | Marine microbial communities from western Arctic Ocean - ArcticOcean_MG_CB4_134 | ecosystem: Environmental > Aquatic > Marine > Oceanic | place: Arctic Ocean: Canada Basin | collected...
CCTGGGTCGCCGTGACCACCGGGTCATACGACATATTCGCCTGGGCGACGCTCCCATCCGCGGAGGCACTCGGCATATTCCTGCGAGCCAAGGTCGGTACCGTCCCCGGCGTGAGGCGGACCGAGACCTTCGTCAATCTGGACAAGAAACGCAGCAACGTCGTTATATAGCCAATAGGCAAGACGACAGTTTCGCGACGAAATGCCCCCTCCCAACCGAGGGGGCATTTTCATGTCGGGGCCAGGCGCACTGTACCGAGCCAAGCACCCTGCACTATAATCTGCGGGTGCTACGCACGCTGTGTACGTCCGAGTCTACCGGGGGTGTGCAGAGGGGCACCGCCCCTATGCTGGGAGTGTGAGGGTGTCCCTCACATAAACATAATTCCCCCTTTTCTTTCTGAGGTTGGGGGCAGCGACCAGAGCGGAAGAACCTACTATTCGCGACGAATGAGGAGACAGACTTGTTCAGGACAATCAACTGTGGCGATGTGAGGCAGGACAACCTTGGTGAAAAGGTAGTCCTATCGGGCTGGGTGCACCGCTGGCGAGATCACGGCGGTCTCGTATTCATCGACCTGCGCGACCGAGAGGGTGTAGTCCAGGTCGTTTTCAATCCCGCGGAGGCCCCCGATGCCCATGCCATCGCAGAGCGGCTGAGAAGCGAATGGGTCATCCAGGTAACGGGGACCGTAGGGGCTCGCCCTGAGGGTACCGAAAACCCGGATCTGCCCACAGGCCACGTAGAGGTCGCCGTCGAATCGGCACTTGTCCTGAATGAATCGAAGACCCCACCCTTCGAGGTCACGGACGATGTCGACGTCGACGAGTTGGTGCGGTTAAAGTACCGCTACGTGGACCTGCGACGACCCAAAATGCGCGACATTTTGATCCTACGTCACAAGGTCGTCAAGTTCATTCGCAACTTCCTGGATGATCTAGACTTCCTGGAGATCGAGACCCCTATCCTGATCAAGAGCACCCCTGAGGGGGCTCGCGACTACCTGGTGCCCTCCCGGCTGCAGCCCGGCAAATTCTACGCGCTCCCCCAGTCGCCCCAGCAGCTCAAGCAGCTGCTAATGGTGGCCGGGGTGGACAAGTACTATCAGATAGCCCGCTGCTTTCGCGACGAAGACCCGCGAGCGGACCGCGTCCCTGAATTCACGCAGCTCGACCTGGAGATGAGCTTCGTGGAGCAGGATGACGTGCTGGAGCTGACCGAGCAGCTATACACGTCGATGATAGAGACGCTGCTGCCCGACAAACGCCTGATGAAGCCGTTCCCCAGGCTCACCTACCAGGAGGCGATGGACCGCTTCGCCACCGACAAACCGGACCTGAGGTTCGGTCTCGAGATGTCCGATCTGTCGAAGATCGCCGCGACCGCAGAGTTCAAGGTATTCAGCTCGGCGGTCGACGACGGTGGCATAGTAAAGGGGTTCAGCGTGCCCGGCGCGGGCGGCTACCCTCGACGGCAGCTAGACGAGCTGGTCGATTTCACAAAATCTAGAGGCGCGAGAGGTCTCGTGTACATCGCCCTGAGCGAGGACGCCGGATCGATCGACGATCTCGCCGAGGGCCAATATAAATCACCGGCGGCAAAGTTCCTATCACTGGACGAAGTCAAAGCGATCGCACGAGCCACCGGCGCTTCCGCTGGAGACCTGATACTCATCGTGGCCGGTCCGTTCAAGTCGACGAACGTGGCTCTGGGCGCCCTGCGAAACGAGATGGGTCGTCGCCTCGACCTCGCGGACCCCGACATGCTCGCCTTTGCCTTTGTCGTTGACTTCCCGCTGTTCGAGCGGAACGAAGACACGGGCCGATGGGACGCGATGCACCATGCCTTCTCAATGCCTTTCGAGGAGGATATCCAGTACCTGGAGTCCGATCCCGGAAGAGTACACGGGGCACTATACGACGTTGTTTGCAACGGGCTAGAGTGCGCCAGCGGTAGCATCCGAGTCCACCAGCGCGCCCTCCAAGAGAGAATATTCAAGGTCCTCGGTTACACAGACGAGGAAATCGATCAGCGTTTTAAGCAGCTACTCGACGCGCTGGAGTATGGAGCACCGCCCCACGGCGGCATCGCCCCCGGTATTGACCGGCTGCTAATGCTCCTACTTGGCACCGACAACATCCGGGACGTGATCGCATTCCCCAAGACCCAGAATGCCACAGACCCACTATTCGAGGCCCCCGACTACGTGGAAGACGAGCAACTCCGAGACCTCCGACTCCACATAGTAGACCCAGCCAAATCCAAATAAGTGCTGCGCACGCTGAGTGAGGCGGGGTTCTGTACGGCCATCTAGCCGCGGTAGAGGGGCACAGCCCCCATGCCGCGCCTCGACGCGCACACCACAGGTTGAGATCGCGCCACAGACCTGCCAGTCTTAGCGGGGGTGTGCAGAGGGGCACAGCCCCTATGCCGGGAGCCTGAGGGTGTCCCTCAGAAATATAAATTTCTTTTCTCCTCTTTTTTCTTTTTCGGAAGAGGTCTAGCGCAAAGGAAATGGACAGCTACGGCCCAGCCACATACGGCGATCGCATCGCCAGCGTCTACGACGAAAACCATACCTCGCTGTTCGCACCCGACGTGACCGGCCCGATGGTAGACGTGCTGGCCGCCCTAGCCGCTGATGGCCCCGCGCTGGAGCTAGGCATAGGCACAGGCCGTATCGCACTACCACTTGCCGCCACTGGCACACTTGTGCAAGGCATCGACGCCTCAGAGGCCATGGTAGAGCAACTCCGCGAGAAGGACGGCGGGGCAGACATCCCCGTCACCATAGGGGACTTCTCCGAGTTCGAGCTGGACACCGAATTCTCGCTGATATTCGTCATTTTCAACGCAATCTACGCCCTGCTCACCCAGGAGGCCCAGGTCGCCTGTTTCCAGCGCGTAGCCGACCACCTGGCTGAGGACGGCGTGTTCGTAATCGAGTCGTTCGTCCCTGACCAGACGAGATTCGTTCGTGGCAACAACATCGACGTGGGGCCCTTGGACACCGATGAGGTCAGAATCGACGTGACCAACCACGATCCCGTAGCCCAGGTGGCGACCACACAGCACATCCACTTCACCGACGACGGCATCGAGATGTATCCGGTGCAGCTACGCTACGCCTGGCCCTCCGAATTGGACCTGATGGCCAGGCTCGCCGGGCTCACACTGCGCGATCGCTGGGGCGGATGGGATCGCCAGCCCTTCACAGCAGCCAGCACCAACCACGTCTCCGTCTACGAACGCGCCTAGCGACCGCACTACCCGTTGCATACCTGGCCCCTGACCGCCATAATCTAGCTGTTTGCTGCTATCAGATTGTTCACAGGGAGGTCCGTGCATGTTCGACGTGGTGATCACCAGAGGGATCGTAATCGACGGCTCCGGCAAGCCAGGATACCCTGCCGATGTCGGTATCCTAGACGGCAAAATCGAGGCGATAGGGGATCTATCGCAGGCCGAGACGGCGCGGGTAATCGACGCGTCGGGTCTAACCGTTTCTCCAGGCTTTATCGATAGCCACACGCACTCGGACGCATCGCTGCTTACCAACCCGCAGCATGCCCAGGCGATCCGACAGGGCGTCACGACGGAGATACTGGGACAGGACGGGCTGTCATACGCCCCTCTATCGGCAGACAACTACGAGACCTACCGGCGATACCTGGCCGGTATCCTGGGACGTGCGCCGACCGGGCTCGATATGAGCAGCGTCGCCGCCTTCAGGTCCCACTATCACAACAAAACAGCAATCAACACTGCATACCTGGTCGCCCACGGCGCTATCAGGCTCGAGACATGCGGCTTCCAGGACGTGCCGATGACCGGCGACCGCATGAAGCACGCCCTCCGACTTGTGGAGGAGGCCATGGAGCAGGGCGCGGTCGGGCTCGCCACCGGCCTCTCATATCACCCCCACGCATGGAGCACCACCGAGGAAATCGTCGAGCTTTGCGGACCGGTCAAGGATGCCGGTGGGGTGTACGTAACCCACCTGCGCGACGTCCATCCGGAGCGTGGTTTCGGTGGCGGCGGCGTCCCCGAGGCCCTTGAGATCGGCCGCCGCTCTGGCGTCAAGGTCCACTTCTCCCACACCCGCACCGCCGCCGGCAACGCCGGACAGGTGGCCAAGCTGATGGAGCCCATCGACGCCGCAAAGGCCGAGGGCGTGGACATCACCCTAGAGCTTTACCCGTACCCCACAGGCAGCACCTTTGCCGTATCCAATCTGCCGAGCTGGGCCTCGGCAGGCGGACCGGAGGAGATTCTAGATCGCCTGTCAGACCCGGCAGACAGGGCCCGCATCGTCGAGCACCTGGAGTCGATGGGCAAGCGTTCCATCGCCGAATCCGTCCTATCCCACCTGCCACGCCACCCCGAGTACGAGGGAATGTCCGTAGCCGATATCGCCAACGACCTAGGGATGGGGCTTGGCGAGACGATGTGCCACATGCTCGTCGAGGAGGACCTGGAGGTGGGCTTCTGGCTCACCCCGCCCGATAGCGTAAGCACCTGGCGTCAGACGAGCCAGGACGCCATCGAGCTCCTTTCCAGGCCCGACTACATGGTAGGCAGCGACTCGATTCAGGTCGGCGGCTCCCCACATCCACGGGCCTACGGCACCTTCCCCCGCTTCCTCGGACGGCTCCGTCGGAGCTACGGCAAGATCACACTTGAGCAGATGATACAGCGGGTCACCGACAACCCTGCGCAACGATTCGGGCTTACCGGTCGTGGCCGGGTTGAGAAGGGCTACTTCGCGGACCTCGTGGTCTTCGATCCCGACCGCATCATCGACACAGCGACTTATGACGAACCCCGGAACCATCCGGCTGGCATTCCATACGTGCTGGTCAACGGGAAGGTCGCCGTCGACGGCGAACGCTGCACCGGCGTCCTGGCCGGCCAGGCCATTCCATAATGATCTGGGGGTCGCGCTCCTAGCGGGCGCACGGCACCTTTGCCAGACATACTACAGATAGTAGTCGCGACCACGGCGATGTTCGTCGGGTCGATCATTGCCGGCACAGCGGGCTTCGGCATGGGGATGACGGCGTCCCCATTCATGCTCCTCGTACTGGACCCGCGCACAGTCGTCGTCATCTCCAACGCGATGGGTATCGCCGTGTTCACGGTGGTGCTCTACCAGTCGCGGCGCGCTCTGCCCGTCAAGGAGATGTCCGTCATCGCGGCGGCGGGACTAGCTGGCACCCCTGTCGGCGTCTTTGTCCTTAGCACCGTAAGTCCAAACCTGCTCCGGATCGGCATCTCGGTGCTGATCATGCTCACAGCGATCGCGGTGGTCACCAACGTAGGTACGATCTTTGGAAAATCCAAAGCGGTCGGGCCTCTGGTGGGGTTCGTGGTTGGCTCGATAATCGCCGCTTTCGGTATAGGCGGCCCACTTATGGTCCTCTACCTGCTTGCACGCGGCTGGTCCAGTCAGATGTTGCGAGCCTCAATGGCGTTCTTCTTCCTGATAAACATGTCCACCGGCGTCGTGGGCTACACTGTCACCGGCCTTTACACGAAGGAACGGGTCGTCCTAACCTTGATCGTGGCTGTGCCGGTGCTGATCGGCTTTACCCTCAGCGGCCTACTCCTGAAAAGGCTCGACGAGAACACCTTCCGCCGTGGCGTGATAGCCGTCATCCTATTCACCAGCACCATGACGTTGGGCCGTGAGCTGTTACGTCTGGTGTCCTAGAATCACAAAGTCATAGTCGCCGAGTCTCGCTTCACAGGAGGTCGTAATGTCATTCCTACCGACAAACACCGGCTCGCCGGACATTCACACAGACATCTTGATCGTCGGCGCTGGCACCGGAGGCTGCGCGGCGGCCATGTCAGCCACCAGCATGGGCATGCACGTAATCATGACCGAGCCCACGGACTGGATAGGCGGTCAGCTCACCTCCCAGACCGTCCCACCCGACGAACACTCCTGGATCGAACGATTCGGCTGCACGGGCCGGTTCCGCGCATACCGCAAGGGCGTCCGGAAGTACTATCGCGACAACTACCCACTAACGGACGCGGCACGCTCTGACCCCTATCTGAACCCCGGCAACGGCTACGTCTCCCGTCTCTGTCACGAGCCCCGTGTGGCCCTGGCGGTGCTGGAGCAGATGCTGGCCTTTCCCCGCACCTCAGGCCTGCTCGACGTACGCCTGCGACACAAGCCCGTAGCCGCCGACGCCCAGGGAGACCGGGTGCAGGCTGTCACTCTGTTGGACATGGACTCCGGCAAAGAGATCACCATCGGCGCAGACTACATCCTCGATGCCACCGAAACCGGCGACCTGCTGCCCATGGCGGGCGTCGAGTACGTCAGTGGATTTGAGTCGCAGGCCGAGACCGGCGAACCCAACGCTCGAGAGGGCGACGCCGAGCCCGACAACGTGCAGGCGCTGAGCTGGGTCATGGCCATTGGACACGACCCGGATGGCGAACACGTTATCGACAAGCCGTCGCAGTACGAGCGCTGGAGGGACTTCGAGCCAGACCTGACACCGTCGTGGGAGGGCAAGTTGCTGCGATGGTCTCGCGGCCGCGCCGAGGGCGACCGCAAGTGGCAGGACACCTACGTGCTGTTCCCGGAAGAGTCAAAAATGGAGGACAAGCGCGACAGCCTGTGGCACTGGCGACGCATCGCCTACAAGGGCCACTACGCCCCCGGTGTCTTGAAACACGAGAAGACCCTGGTTGTCTGGCCGCAGAACGACTACTTCGTGTCCAATATCATCGACAAGTCCGAAGAGGAGGCAGAGCGTTATCTGGAAGAGTCACGACAACTCTCCCTCAGCTTCCTCTACTGGATGCAGACCGAGGCCGACCGGCCAGACGGCGGCATCGGCTACCCCGGACTCTACCTGTGCCCCGACGTCACAGGGACAGCCGACGGACTGGCAAAGGCCCCCTACATCCGCGAGTCACGCCGAATCAGGGCGGAGTTGACCGTAACCCAGAACCACATCGACGCCGAGCTGCGAGACAGCCCCGAGATATTCCCGGACACAGTGGGCGTCGGCAACTACCACATAGACGTGCACGTAAGTTCCGGCGGCACCAGCATCATCGACCGCCCGGCCCACCCCTTCCAGATTCCATTGGGGGCCCTCATCCCGCAGCGCATGGACAACCTGCTCCCCGCTGGCAAAAACATCGGCACCACCCACATCAGCAACGGCTCCTACCGCCTGCACCCAGTCGAGTGGAACATAGGGGAATCCGTGGGCCTACTGGCCGCCTATTGCGCACAAAACAACAGAACCCCCAGAGAAGTCCGCCATAACCCCAATCTGCTAAGCGAATTCCAGGACCTGTGCATAGCCCAGGGAATAGAACTAGAGTGGCCCAAAGTAACCCCCGAAAACCGCAACGCAGCCTTCGACCAACGCATCCTGGGCACGCTTCCAAGAGGCGCAACGCCGTAGGAGGGGATGTGGACACGTGGGCGGATGTAGGGGCGTACAACTGTACGCCCCTACATCCGCCCACGTTACGCCGTGTTTCGCTGCCCCGCGCCGACGGGAATCTGCACGGCAACCCTCGTGCCCTTCCCCAGGTCCGACTTGAGCTCGAAGGTCCCGCCGATGGACTCTGCCCGTTCCCTCATGGTCTGTAGGCCGAATCTCGGCCAGCCGGCACGAGCGCGCACCGTGGGGTTGAATCCCTGGCCATCGTCCACGATATCGACGTGCAGGGTGCCACTTCGCAAGAGGAATTGGACATTGGCCCGCGTGGCGGAGGCGTGTTTACGCACGTTAGTGAGCGACTCCTGGATGATACGCATTAGCTGGATTTCGGCGGTGGGCTGCAGCAACGATCCCTTTGCCTCGTCGGGGACATCGAGAGTGGCGTCTAACTCTGCGAACTCTGCGAAGAGCGCAACGTACTTGCGCAACGCGGGCACCAGTCCTCCGTCGCTATTCGGCCCCATTTTGAGTCCCAGTATCCCTTCGCGGACATCGGCGTAGAGTTCACGAGTGACCAACTGCATAGTGGCGATTTCGGCACTCGCGTCGTCGAGTTTACGATCGGTGAGCAGCTTCTTGACCGCAAGTGTTTTGGTGTTAATGTAGGCTAGGACCTGGCCCACACCGTCGTGCATTTCCCTCGCTAGCCGCTCCCGCTCCTCGAGAACAGCACTATCCAGTACTTGCTGGTGGAGCAGGGCGTTGTTGATCGCCATAGCCGCCTGCGAACTGAATATCTCCAGCAACTGCTCGTCGTGGTACGTGAACTCTTCACCGTTCTCTTTTTCTGTAAGGTAAAGATTGCCCAACGCCTGATCGTGGTGCCGGATTGGAGTGCCCAGGAACGTACCCATTGGGGGGTGGTTCGGAGGAAAGCCTACCGAGCGGGGGTGGCTCGCAAGTTCAGTCAATCTCAGGGAGGATCGCTCTTGATTGAGCAGGCCAAGCAGGCCTAGGCCCTGTGGGAGGTCGCCGATGCCGTGGCGCACATCCTGGCTCATCCCGGATGTGATGAACTCCTTAACGCGGCCTTCTCGGTCGAACACACCGAGGGCGCCATACCGGGCCCCAGTCAGCTCACGGGCACCGTCCACGACGGCCTGGAGGACGGAAGGAAGGTCGAGGCTGGAAGCAACACGCGCACCGAGTTCCCGCAGGTAGGTGAAACTACTGTTGTGGCGCTCAATCTCCTGCCGAAGGTTCTGAAGTTCCCTATCTTTGGCATCCACGATCATAAGCACCTGTATAGGTTGGAATCAGAAACCGAATCGAACACGACGCTTTGCCAGCCAAAAAGCGTAGCTAGTCTACAAGTCGCCGAGCGAGAGTGTCAACGATTCCACATCGGCGACCGCTGCCGCAATGGCCACCACTTCGGAACCGGTCGTGCGAGGACTTCGCTACCGTTTGGAGGGTCAGGATAGTAGGGACCAACCAGATCCTGGCGAACACTTGCACCTCGCCGCCTCCATCTTCCTCGATACCCGCTCGTCCCAGGCAGCCACGAGACCATCCCAACATCGCGCTGCGACTCACTCCTACCCCTTCTTGTAGGGCAGAACTACCAGTAATGGTGTTATCCAGTCCTCTCGGATCACCCATCATGGATGTCATGTTTCGACGAACAGTCGCGGCCATGAGGAGGAACTCATGGGCCAATCTGCGGAGGGGTACTCTTCAGCACCTGTGGTGCGCCAACAGAGCAGCGATTCGACCCCTAAAACACAAAATGGAGAAGAACATTGATCTGGTTCAAGTCCTGCCCCCGTTGCGTAACAGGCGATCTAACCCTTGGGGACGATATATATGGCCGGCACGTCACATGTCTGGCCTGCGGCTTTGTTAAAGATTTGGTCGAAAAAAGAGATCCGTTCTTCGTCAAGTTGGATCGTTCTCGAGAGGTCGGGGCTGCCTAGATCTGAGAGCCAAATATGGAATAGCCCGAGCGCTGACTGGATTTGGAACCAGTGTCGCCCATCGCCCCCGGGGCTTGATGCTGCCAGTGAGGCTGGTCGTTCGATTGAGCTACTGCGGGAGCAGTCGCCAGGCGCCGGGGAAGAGGAGTGATAAGCACTGCTGACGCTGCCGAGAAGTGAATCGTTGCGATCGAGCCAATGAGGCTTCTCTCATAAAATGAACAACGTCCTCAGAGACAGTTGTATCCCGGCGGAGGGAATAATCGTGTCGAGTATGCCGGTTGTGTTATTGAGCAATCGTTCCCTGTTGGTAGCCGGGATCGAGCAACTTCTCCGACGTATGGACGGTGTTCAACTGTCAGTGGTCGAGGCAACCGGCTCTTGCGCGATCGCGAGGCTACGAACGTTCAAGCCAGAGGTAATCGTATTTGACTCAGGTGATTCGTCACACGGCGATGGCGTAATAACCCGACTACTAGGCCAACACCCTGAAGCCAGTGTGGTCGCCCTTGGCCTCGACCCAGCCGGAATTCAGGTTTACACGGTTCACCGAGTGGCCGAAACAAACCTAAATGGACTCAAAGAGGCAATCTTAGGCGGGCCACCAGCCCTCACCTAGGAAATCGCCGCCGTCCCTATCCCATCACCTCACCAGCAGCGATGCCTAGTCGCCGCCGTCCCGCAACGACCTGCTCCCCGCACCTCAGCCCTTCGACAGGCTCCCCCCTCATTCCAACCTTCTCCCCACGGGGGAGAAGGGACCAGACCTCCTCTCCCTCCCCAGGGAAAGGACTGAGGCGAGGGTCTCTCTTTCGCCGCGATCGCACCCAAGGCTCGAAAAACTCACCACGAACGCAGCTTCACTTACCCACCGCTCACCCTGAGCCTGTCGAAGGGCAATAACCCACGCGACACGGCCTATACAAAGCCCCGTATGAGGCATGTCTAGGCGCAACGACACAGGGATGACACAGGTGCAACGCCATAATTCCACGTTTGGGGCGGCATCAGCTCAGCGTCATGTTCGCGACGTAGGGGCTTCGCGGGCGCAACGCCATACTTCCCCTTACCTGTACGCCTTCTTGGCTATTCGACCGGCTCGCGCTCCAGGTTTAGGGCCAGAAGCCTGGTAACGATCTCACCATCGGAAAGATCGGCAGGCCATTTATAGGCATCAAACAAAGCCTCGTCGAGACGTTTGTGGGCGAGGTCGAGCCAAGTGGGAGGAGCGTTGTAGAGGTTGGTCAGCGTTCGCTTCTTAAGCTCGCTCGGACCAACTGTCGTCTCCGAAGGATTCAGCCATCCCTCGCGTAGTTCGTTCAGGGTTTTCGCTGCCTTGGCGATTGGAACACTATCTTCACCCCTGGACCGCGGGAAAGGGAATGTTTCGAACGTTGAAGTCGGCGTGTATCGTGGCCGATTCTCTAGTTGGGTCCCCTGGCGGAGCGCCCAAACCTCGTGGATGCGCGATTGGAGAAGTCCCATGAAGTAATCATCGTCACGGGCAAAGACGATTAGTTGGTGGTCCGGTAGCGTTCGATTGGATACAAAGGCGAACAGCCGGTGTTTCGCTATTGTCGGCGTGACAATATACCGCTCCAACTCGGCCTAGGCAGCACGCATACCCGGGCGCGGCTCCATGTGTAACCACCAGTTCTCGACATAGGCGGCGCGTTTGTTCCCCGCTCTCGTTGGTTTCACGCTTTTTCGTGCATACTCGAACGGAGCCTCGTATAGCGCCGCCTCGTCCAAAATCGTTCCGGGTGGAAAGTCAATGATCCACATGTCCCGAGGTCGTCGGGTGATATCGAGCCCATTGACCCAGGGGCGGATCACGTCGACGTTGGAACGACCATCTGGATTCGGCTGTGCCAAAAGACGTTTGGCAACTGAGGCGGCAATGTCGAAAGAGCCGCCTTTTGTGTCCCCCATGAAAGCGATGCCCAGGTTCTCTATCAATCTCCGGGCCTTGGTTACGTCTGTTTCGCCAGAGCGGAGGTTTGTGTGGATCTCGCCAACCGCCATGTCATCCAGCTCACGGGTCTTCTCGCTGCCATCGTCAAATCCGACCATCGAGACACGCACCGCCGCCCCTTCAAGCGCCCATGGTCGGTCCGATTGCGCCCAAAATATCGAACCACTCTCTGCAATCCTGTCCAGTACGAGCCTGTTCTTTCCGCCCCTGATACCCTGGGTCGCCAATAGCCCGGCTCGCTTTGCCCGGCCTGATTCGATTTCCGCCCTGGTCTTCTCAAACCAATAGCAGCACAAATCTGCCTCGCGAGGCACTCTATCTCCCCATACTTCGAACACTGCGTCTACGTACGGGTCTTTAAGCTCACTCCGCAGTTTCTTGCTACCCAGGAATGGCGGATTCCCGACTATGATGTCCGCCTCGGGCCATTCGGGTTCGATTGGATTCGCGGCGTCGGAACGGTCGACGATCGCATCTGCCAGCAGAATGTTCTTCAGCGGCTGTAAGATTGGGACTTCGCTTCTCAGGTCCAGGCCGTTTCGATGCTTCCACTGAAGGTATCCAATCCAAACAACCACTCCGGCAAGCTCATGAGCGTACGTGTTCAACTCGATCCCGAACAACTGCTTCGGGTGTACTTTGTGGGAAATTTCATGCAGCCCGTAATTTCTCGCGTAGGCAATGACTTCTTTCTCCAAAGCCTTGAGAAGTGCCAGACTCACATACAGGAAGTTACCAGAGCCGCATGCGGGATCGAGCACGCGGGTGCTCGCAAGACGTTCTTGGAACTCGATGAGAATGGTCTTCAGCCTGCTCCGCGAAAAATCTTGATCGGGTTCATCCAGTTTTTTCCAATCACACCAAGGACTAGCCTTGGTCTTGGTTTCGCCCCATGCGGCTCTGAGGGGTTGCATCAAAACCGGCTCTACAATCAGTTCGATGTCTTCCCTTGAGGTGTAATGCGCTCCCAGTTGCTTTCGCTTGCTTTCGTCGATTATGCGCTCGAACAGTGTTCCGAAAATCGACGGCTCAATGTCTGACCAGTTGCGTTTGTTCAAATTTTCGAAAATCGCGATATGGTCGGCGATCAAATTCGGGACGCTGGCATAATCGAACAGTCCGCCGTCGAAGTATGGGATTTCGCGCAGAGGAACTCGCCACCGTCCTTCATGGCGCTGAATAACTCGCCAAGGTGCTTGCGAAACTCTTTGGGCTTGGTCTTGTTGTGGGTGATCAGGTCGGTGAAAGCTTCCTTCGCCAATAGTCCAACGTCGCTCGCAAAGAAGCAGAAAACCATGCGCATGATGAAACGAGCGATCTCTTGGTCGCTGATGGGTTCCTTGCTGCCTCGGTTCCACTCTTTCAGGTCATCGACAAGTTCTTTTAGCTTGTCGGCGACCTCCTCCGTCAGCTTGGTCTGAGATTTCCCTGGACGCAGGAGCTTTAGTTCTTCAAACAACGCCCGGAGGAGTTCGAATGGCGTAAGCGATGACCCGGCGACAGGGCTGTCCGAAGCAAGGTCGGCGGTCCCGAACTTGTAGACTTGCTTAACGGTGTTGTTGAATTTCGAAGCGGTCGAGGTCACAAACTACGAGCAGCGGAGGATTCCCACGGGCTTCTCGGTACCACTGAAGCTGTTTGTAGGCCGCGTCCAAGTCTGAGTGGAGGCCTTTGTACTCCCAGGCGAAGTGATCTTTTCGCCATACGTCCGCGAAGCCAGCGCCGCCCGTATCTTTGTGGAGACTCTTCTCGAATTTGAAAAATCTCCCTTTGGGTCGGCCTCAACCGGTGTCTCGACACCCACCATGCGACACAGGTCAAGAAAGTGTTCCTGGGACGCAGCTCTCTCACCGAGCTCTACCGGTCCCCATTTGTCAGCGAACTGGGTCGGATTCATACGAAGTCCTCATTTGTGTTCTTAGTGCATTGTGAGGCGAGCTTTTGACGATACCAAACATACGTGCTAATATAGACCACAAGAGGACAGGCCACACAGCCTGCCCTCTCTCATTATCTACCTATCGATTTCCCGAGATATCCATGAAACACCAACCCAACCAAATGTCCCATTCCCGCCCAATTAAGTACCATTCGCTCCCAAAAATGTTCCATTCGGTCCCAAAAACGCACCGCTTGTCCCATATGCCCAGCTACGAACGAAACAGAATGGGACACGACGGGACACATTTCGAGGACCACCGGTCCACGGTCCGACCGTAGTCCTACTCGCCGCCCAGCAGTATCTGAAGCACCTCAGGAGCAGCCTGTATAGCCTTCTCTCGCAAGGCGTCCTGATCGAGGCTCCCAAGCGGGTGCGGCAGCATCACATAGGGGTAGCCCGTTATCCCGCCCAGCACCGCCATAGCTTCGGCGCTGGAGACGAAGGGCTCAGTGCAGATCACTGCTGCGGGGATTCCTCGTTTTTCGAGGGAGATGGCGTCGTGCACACTGCACGACGAGCAGGACCCTCAATCACCGGTAGAGGTGACGACGACGTCGCACCTCTCAGCCAGCTCGTCGAGCAGGTCTTCCGGGCAGGGCCTCGAGGCGTTGCCCTTGTTCTTGGCGATCACGACGCTGAAATCGTAGCGGTCCGCGAGCACCTCGTAGATCATCTCAAGAAGCTCTGCGGAATTCTGCTTGCCGTTGGCCAGCAAACCGATGGACATCCCTTCGAGGGAGGCCGGACGCGGAGCGATAATCGCCTTCTCCGGTATCGGCTGAACCCTGGGGTCCAGCACCTCATATGTCGACGACGTGCTCATACGATGACCTCCATGACCTCTTTCGTCAGCGGCGTCATATCTTGATCTCTTTGGTGACTGGCTTCGAATTCGTACCCGCGCCCCACAGCTGAATCACGGCGCAGCCGCCACCGGCCTCGCCACCCGCGACAATCACGGTGACGCTATCAGGCGAGTTCACCGCACCTATCAGTGTGTCGGGGTCATCCAGAGAGACATCGCCCCCGACCTTCGCCCAAGCGGAGGCCGGACGCCGTCCCGCACGGTACAGGGCATCCTTGACTCGGTCCTTCGACCACCCGGCGGCCTTCAAATGGCCGACGATCTCCAAGCTAAGCACCACTACAAGGGCATCCTGGCCCGGTCCGGTGGTGAACAGGGAGTCGGCAAAGGACGCTAAAATCAGCTCAGGGTCGGTGGTGGGCGGCGGATTGACCTGAATAGGCGACAGGCCCGGATACACCGTCACGGCGCTCTGGAAAGTGGAAAGCCCCTTCTCCTCGTGCAGGGACGACCAGGGACTCGCATCCTCTGCCTCGGCGATGCACCAGGTGTACTTCCCGGGATGGCCCAGGGCCGCCTTGTCCAGCTCGCCAGACACAGCGCCCGAGGCATTTGTGATGACCAGCCTGATCGCCCGGCCTATCGTCGCGTTGCCCCGATTACCGGGTCCGAAAAGATCGACGCCGGACCGGAGTCCAAGCTCACCGACCACCGGTCCATTGACCACGGTGAGCACAGCAGCGCCCATCGTGCTAACAGATACCGCGTGGAGGTTGAACTTCGGCTCGCAAATAGCCTCGACGGCGGCCAAAATCAAGGGAAGGTGTTCGGGGAGACAGCCGGCCATTACAGCGTTGATCGCCACCTTCTCGGTGGTGATGACGCGTCCCTTGGTGGGCTCGGTACCGATGATGGCGGCGGCAGGACGACCGGCCTGGTCGAGGAAGCGAGCGACTCGCGCTGGGGTGGGGGGAACGACCGGCAGGCCGTCCGTCCAGCCCTGCTCGGCGTAGTACTCTATCGCGGCAGCGTCGTCTGCAAATTCCAAGCGCTTGGATGTCAGCGAATGCGGGGTCATACCGGCGACGAGCTCAAATGGGCCCTCCATCAGAATAGGCCGATTATAGGGACGGCCCAACCGCTGGTCAAGAGGTCCTTTGGTCAGTGGCCAACCGAGATACGGATCACAGAGCGGGTCGATGTGTCTCAGTACGAGTGCCTACTCGTCAAGCTCAGGTTCGTCCGGTTCGGGAGGGGATGGGAGTTCGCCATCGAGAGCAGCGGCCACCATGGACCGTACCTGGCTCGAGAAATCCTGGTCAAGGACCCACTTCAGGTAGTCTGGCTCCATCTCCGCCACGTCCTTGAGAGACTCTCCCTTGTGCTGGCCGAAGTTGATCGTAACCTCGCCGTCGGTCAGCGCGAGCCTGCCGTCGGGGTCAACCCAGTTGTCCTGGTCCGGATTGCAGAAGCGGTGAAGCGCCGCTGCCGTCTTCGGCAAGTCCGGGTACAGCGCGAGCTGAGCGTCGAGAATCTCAGCCGCCGCCCGGGCATCGTCCCCAGCGGCGTGGGGCCGCTCGATCTCCTTGCCGGTGTACCTTGCGTAGGCCGCCGACAGATCACGGGGTTCCATGCTGTGGTAGATGACCATCGTGTCGATCACACGGCGGCCTTCGCGAGAGAATTCGACGCGGGCGCGCTTAAACTCCGCTTCGAGTAATGGGAGGTCGAACCTGCTGACGCCAAACCCGGCGATGTCGCAGTCCTCCAGATAGCTACGGAGACCGGCGGCAACCTGTCTGAACTCCGGCTCGTCGGCCACGTCTTGATCGGTGATCCCGTGGACCTCCGTGGCTCCCGAGGCGATTGGCCTGCCCGGGTTGAAGCGCCGAGTCTTTTGCTCCTGTGACCCATCGGGATCGACCTTAAGAATGCTCATCTCAACAATGCGGTCCGCAGAAACGCTGAGACCGGTGGTCTCCACGTCCAGAAAGGCTATCGGTCGGTCGAGTTCAAGGTTTATCAATATGAGCCTCTACTGAGGATTGATCGTAACTTCGTCCGTTCTGTCTTAGCTAAGAAAAAAAAGAATATTGTGAGGGACACACTCACACACCCGGCAA
>Ga0114996_10004713_pt1 | contig 16236 bp, 14 predicted proteins | sample ArcticOcean_MG_C_4_FD_87039 | JGI IMG/M metagenome (GOLD analysis project Ga0114996, IMG submission 87039) | Marine microbial communities from western Arctic Ocean - ArcticOcean_MG_CB4_134 | ecosystem: Environmental > Aquatic > Marine > Oceanic | place: Arctic Ocean: Canada Basin | collected...
CTGCAGGTGTATTGATCGGGCTCAACCCACCACGGCAAGGCGCCTGATGCGCCAGTGGCAGCCGGACTCCAAAGAGTCGGAGTCTAACAAGGACACCGCGAGGAGGAAGCCCCCGGCCGGCGGGCGAGGGTGCCGCCCTAACGGCTCCCCGACGGGCAGGACGGGTGGCTCGCCGTCGATTCGACGCGCAGACCGTACGAGCTCTGGGGGAAATAAAGGACCCACTCGCCGCACATGCGCCCCTGCGAGAAGGCACCACGCTCGGCGAGCTGCCGAATCCAGAATGACTCGTAAAAACCGTCGAGGCGCCCCTCGACGTACGTGCCCTTGTCCGATGGGGTGCCCTTCTTGAAGTACGCCTCGAAGGGGCCGTGCAGAACGCCGTTCGAGTAAGTCTCCCGAGCCTTCAGAGTGCCGAGCATGTAGTAGGCCTCGCGAACGCCATCCCAGCGTCCGTTGGTCAATGTTCCCCTGACACGAACCCTGCCGTCTTCCCACGAGGCGAGCACCGGCCCCGAGTAGGGCTCGAAAGCCGGTCTCTGCAGATAGACGCCGCGCCTCTCCTCGAGCCGGTCCAAATCCATGGGCCCCTGGGCGTGCAAAGTCGAGTGCGTAACGGCGAGCAGTCCGAGGACCGTCAGGGTGGCTCTCTTCATGTCGATCACACCTGCTTGGGTGCCGAGTTTCGATTCAAGAGGCACATAACTGGACAATGAAGTTGAGGCCAGGCACCCAGAGGTGTCCATAGAGAGCTGTGCACTTCCTTCGCGCGGACCTTATCATCCCCGTTCTCACTTGGGTTCGGCTTCGGCCCGCCCGCTAATCACGATCTTGGAGGTTGGATGAAGTACCGCGCATTGGCCGACACGGGTGTCTTCGTCTCCGAGCTTTGTCTCGGAGCCATGACGTTCGGAGGGAAAGGTGGCATTTGGGAAACGATCGGCGGCATGAAGCAGGCGGAGGTCGACACCATGGTCGGTCGAGCCCTCGACGCCGGCATCAATTTCGTCGACACGGCTAATGTGTACGCGACCGGAGAATCGGAGACGATGACCGGGAAGGCACTCAAGGGCCGGAGGCACGAGGTCGTGCTCGCGACCAAGGTGCGGGGGAGGATGGGCCCGGGGCCGAACGACGTGGGACTCTCCCGGCTTCACATCATGGAGTCCGTCGAAGCGAGCCTGAAGCGCCTCAATACGGACTACATCGACCTCTACCAGATCCACAGACCGGACCCCGTCACGAACATCGAGGACACCATTCGGGCGCTCGACGACCTCGTTCGGCAGGGCAAGGTCCGCTATGTCGGCTGCTCGAATCTCTGGGCTTGGCAGGTCATGCAGGCGCTTGGCGTCTCGGACGCACAGGGCCTCGAACGATTCCGTTGCACTCAGTCGTACTATTCACTCGCCGGTCGGGAGATCGAACGCGACTTGATTCCTCTCGTCGAGGATCAGGGGATGGGCTTGTTGGTGTGGAGCCCGCTCGCGGGTGGCTTCTTGAGCGGCAAGTTCACGCGTGACAAGGAGGGAGAGGGTAGGCGAGCCAGCTTCGACTTCCCGCCGATCGACAAGGAGAAGGGCTACGACATCGTCGACGTGATGCGGAAGATCGCCGACGCACGAGGTGCGAGCGTTGCACAGGTGGCGCTCGCTTGGGTGTTAGCCAACGAAGCGGTCACGACCGTGATCATTGGTGCCCGGAACCTCAGGCAGCTCGACGACAACATCGGCGCCGTCGACGTCGAGCTTACTGACGAGGATCTCGCCGCGCTCGACGAAGTAAGCGCGATCCCTCCTGGCTACCCTGGTTGGATGGACGCGCTGGGTTCTGATCGGAATCCGGGCGAGGTAAGGCGCCTCGAGGAGGCCACAGAGGCCATGGAAAGCAAATAACGAGTGCGCGGTTCCGGGGTGCTAAAGCACCCCGGAATCGCGCATCACGGCCTCGCACTTGGTCCGGATCTCGGTTCCTACCGCGTAGGGGTCCCCGTTCACGATCTCGGCCCGGAACAACTCGACCGAGAGCGCCCCGGAGTACCCCTTCTCGGCCAGCTTCTGAATGATGCGTACGAGCGGTGCGATCCCGTCGCCGGGGATGATCCGATAGGTGTTATTCGTGAGCTCCCTCGGCGCATCCAGGAGGTCCTGGAAGTGGGCGTGGGCGAGCTCGCCCCGCTCTAGGAGATCGAGGTCTTCGAATTTTCCCATCCCGGACCAGAAGTGGAAGAAGTCGAGCATGGGGCGCACGTTCGGATGCGCAGCTTCGCGAATCACCTGGAGCGATGAGGAGAGCGTCGACAGGTGCGTGGACCCCCTCGTAAACTCGATCATCGCCGTGAGCCCCTGCGCGCGCGCGATCTCGCCGGCCTCTCGAATGCTGTCGGGGGTCGCGGCGAAGTCCTCGGCGGTGACTCTGCGGCTGGTTAGAGACGGGGAGTAGACCTTCTCCAATCCCAGGGCAGCGAACTGCTCGCACCGCCGCCGCCACGTCTCGAGCGACTCCGCTCTCGCAGGACCGGGCAGCCAGAGGTCGGGCAGAACCGCGGCGGCCGACACGGGCGTCAAGTCCAGGTCGTTCATGAGCCGCCGCGCGCCAGCCAGCGTATCAGTCTCGAGAAAGCCGTCGAGCATGGCGTCGTTCAGCTCGACGTAGCGGATGCCCGCGCGGGCCCATCCCTCGAGCGAGCCACGGAAACCCGCAGCGCGCGATGTGTTCTGATGGATGCTGAGCAGCATGTTCCCGGCTGGTGCGACTTGAGCGTGCACCGCCTTGGCCAGGGGAGCCGCGAGGGACGCCGCCAGGAAAGTTCGTCGTGTAATCATGGCGTACGGTATCGATCATTGCGGGCTCCCGCCACATATCGCGACCTTCGTCTATGAGCGAAGAGAGTCGGGTCGGCCGCTGGATATCGAGGGCAATCCCCGGGATCAAGGTCCTGGGATTGGGCCTCACGCTCGTCGTTACGCTCGCCTCCTGCTCCGATGCCACGGCTCGGTCTGTCAGCACGCCGACGACGGTCGTGCCGGCGACTGACAGCATCACGTTCACGGCTTTCGGCCAGGTACAAGTGCTTGCGGCCACGGTCTTGGACCAAACGGGGACCTTGATGGTGGGAGCCTCGTCGACGTGGGCCTCATCCGCCGATTCGGTGGTGACCATTACTTCCACTGGGGTCGTGACCGCCGTTGGAAATGGTATCGCCACCCTGACCGTCGCCGCCGGTGCAGCTTCGGCGGAGGTCACCGCCAGCGTAGTTCAAATCGCCGGTTCGTTAGCGCTCTCGATGGACTCGGTTGTGCTCAAGGATCCCGGAGACACCACTCGGCTTACGGTGGCCGCGCAAGATTCACGTGGTTCGCTGATCGACGCCCCGACAGTGACGTGGACATCGGCTGACGGCGGCATCGCGGTCGTCGACAGCACGGGCTTGGTGACTGCCGTCGCGACAGGCTCTGTAGCGATCACAGCGGACGTTGACGGTGAGATGGCTGTGGGGAGCGCCCGGGTGGAGCCCGAGGTGACCCTTGTAGCCGCCGGTCCGACGGTCCTTTCGGGCGTGGTTGCCACCCAGCTCTCGCTTTCGGCGCGGGTCGAGGACCTGCTCGGTAGTGGGTACGGTGGCGCGACGATTTCTTGGAGCACTGCGGCGGGCTCTGGAGCGATCCAGTCAGGAGCCGCGATGACCAGCAGCCCGACTGGTCATGGCGGCGCAGTGTGGCTGCTGGGCACAGCGGCCGGCCCCCAGCAGGCGACGGCCAGCATCGAGTCCCGTGGGAACGTGGTTCAGGTGGCGTTCATTGCGACCGCCCTGGCGGGTCCGGCCGTTGATGCGGCGCTCGTCGCCGACCCGATCCTCCTGAGCGGCGTGGGGGAGACAGCCTTCCTCGGCCCCACCTACACCGACCAATACGGCAATGTGACTGTCGGGGCCGGCGTCGTCTGGCAGTCCCGTGACCCGGGCGTGGCCTCGGTCTCCCCGACTGGCCTCGTGACCGCTGTGGGAGGGCCGGATAGTACATACGTAGTGGCTTCTCTCGGGAGCCCGACCGACTCGCTTCTGGTGACGGTCACCTTGCGAGGGGCGATCACGGTCAGGTTCGACGACGGATTCCTCACGGCCTACACGAACGCCTTCCCGGCTCTCCAGGCGCTCGGGCTGAGAGGCAACGTCGGCGTGAACCCAGCGCAGGTGGGGTTTGGCGCCTATATGACCCAGGCCCACTTGGACGAGGTGCACGCGGCGGGCTGGTCGGTGGTGAGTCACACCATGACCCATGACACACTTACGACTCTGACCGATGGCGAGCTCGACTACGAGCTGCGCGCAAGTCGGGAATGGATCGATGCGCAGGGATACAACGGCAGCAACGTGTTTATCGTGCCGTTCCTCATCTGGAGCGCTAGAGAGCGGGACGCGATCGGGACTTACTACGAGGCGACCCGGGGCACTTCTGCCACCGCGATTTCTCCAGACACCACCCTGGTGTCTTGGAGGCCCAACAACCCTTACGACCTCACCGGGATCGAGGCGGACGAACTACCGTACACGACGCCGGCCGGTCGTAACACACTGCGGGAGCTGCTTCAGCGGACCGTGGACGAGGGGGCTTTCCTCGACGTCTTCTTCCACCACGTGCCTGACTTGAACGTCACCGAGTTCCAGCTGACGCTGGCGGTCATCGATGAATTCAGAGACCGCGTCCTCCCCTACCACGAGCTCTATCCGAGGTTCGCCCGCTCGGTCTTCTGACGGCGGGCGAAAGGAGGGGACGGCCACGGCGCCGAATCGGCTCTGCCATGACCGTCCCCGGAGGCGCAGCTAAGAAGCGGTTGTTTCGCCATCACCCAACGATCCAGCCGATGAGCGTCGTAATGCGGGGGCCGCCCGGGGCGAAGGCCACCGCCAAGTTGATAGGGACGTAGAGCTCACCGAAGGGCAGGGTCGTGCCGCCCGCGATGACCATCGATGTCGTTGGATCGCCGCCTTCCTTGCGGACACTCACGTTCGGCCCCACTCCGAACTCGAGCCCGTTGGGCAGTCGGTAGCCGGCCAGCCAGGAGAGCGAGAGGTTCAGCTCGTCCTGTTCGACGCCACCGACCAACACGACCCACTCCATCAGCGCTTGGTTGCCGGACTGCGTCGAGACGACCTGCGTCTCGAACTGCCAGCCGAACTGGCTCATGATGGACTCCTTGCCGATGGATTGCCTTAGCCGCGCCACGTCGCCTGTGAACGTGGTGAAGCCGAATCGGGGCCCCGAGAGGTGCTGCCTAGGCAGCTGCCTGGCACGCATGGCGGTGGGGATGGTATCCACTTGGGCGAACGCCGGGGTCGCATCGACCGAAGTGACTAGCGCCGTCAGGGCCAGCAGGATGATTGCGCGGTACATGGTCGTTCTCCGATTGCACGGGTGATCGCGTTACTGATGGGAGAACGATGCCGAAGTCCCGCGGCGGACTCTGTACGTAGGAAGGCGCAGAGCGCGATCGCCATGACGTAGACGGCCCAATCGGCACCGGGGACGCGGGCTTCGTGTGGAGTCTTTTTCGATCTACGTCACTGAGCCCGAGCCTTACGTCGGACCACGTATGTGGAGTGCGTGGCGCGATCGGTAACCTCGAGGGAGCAACGAACTCAACTCGAGGTGAACCGATGAAGACGCTCGCACGCGGCGCGATGTCGAGTCTGGGAGTGGCCATCCTTCTGTGGTGTCCATCCCCCGCATCGGCCCAGACGGCTTCCACGTTTGTGCCCCCCGAGCCCAGGGTCGGTGAGAGGCTCACCGTGACCTACTTCACCAATCCGTCCGGCCCCCTGGCCTACAATTATCTCAAAACCGTTCACGTGGATTTCCTCATGTTCGACGGCGGACGGCTCGTGGGTCAGCTCAGGAGCCGTCCTTTTGCCATCGGTACCGAGTCGATTCGCACCGTCAGGCGCCGCATCGGGACGAAGCCGACCTCTGCTCCAGCTATGGTCCTGGGATCCGCGGGAGGGTTCGCCGCGGGGTTCCTGATTGGAGCTGTGGCGTACTCGCCGGACCGATCACGTGCCTCGAATCCGAGCGGGGCGAGCAGCGCGGTCAACCGCGGGCTCTCGACCGGGGTCCTGGTGGGCGCACCCCTCGGCGCTCTCATGGCGTGGGTGGCCTCGCGGAGCCGGCCGATCTACGAAGAAATCCAGATCGGGGGCTCCCGACCCGCGGTCGCGGTGAGTCTGTCCGGGCGAACGCGGCTGTCCGTGACCATCCCCACGCGGTGACGGAACGTCGAAGGGGGCGGCCGTCGGCCGCCCTCACGAGCCGACTAGGAGGCCGCTTGCTTGGCGGTCGCCTTCTTCGCTTTGGCGGCCCGTGCCTTGGGGTCTCTCGGGGCCGGAGGCATCGGCTGCCAGCCAGCCGCTTGGATCGCAGCCTGCGCAGCCGCGAAGCGGGCGACGGGAACCCGGAACGGCGAGCAGCTGACGTAGTTCAGCCCGATGTCGTGGCAGAACTCGACGGATTTCGGGTCTCCTCCATGCTCACCGCAGATGCCGATCTCCAGGTCCGGCCGGGTCTCGCGGCCGAGCTGCACCGCGGTGCGCATGAGCCGTCCTATTCCCTTTCTGTCGAGGGTCTGGAACGGATTGTCGTCCAGTACGCCGTGCTCCAAGTAGTGGATCAGGAAGCCCGACTCCGCGTCGTCCCGGGAGATGCCGAACGTGGTCTGCGTGAGGTCGTTCGTTCCGAATGAGAAGAATTCCGCTTCAACGGCGATCACATCGGCCATGAGGGCTGCGCGGGGGATCTCGATCATCGTGCCGAGCTTGTATGGGATCTCGCGCTCCTCCTCGTCCATCACCTGAGCTGCCTCAGCCGCGACGATCTGACGCTGGGTCTTGAGCTCGTTCACCTCCGAGACCAGCGGAATCATGACCTCGACTTTGACGTCGACGCCTTCACGCATGCATTGCGCAGCGGCCTGGAAGAGCGCTCGGGACTGCATGCGTGTGAGTTCGGGGAGGAGCATCGCGAGGCGTACACCCCTCGTGCCGAGCATTGGGTTCGACTCGAGGAGCTCCTCTGTCCGCTCTAGGAAGTCCTGCTTGGCTCGGATCTCCTCCAACGTGCTGTCGATCTCGCGCAACGTGTCGAAGTGCTGGAGCTTGAGCTTCAGCTCAGAGAGCTCACGCTGGAGCTCCATGTGATCGGGCAGGAATTCGTGGAGCGGGGGATCGAGGAGGCGCACCACCACGGGCAATCCGTCCATCGCGCGGAAGAGTTGCTCGAAGTCGCCCCGCTGGAGCGGAAGAAGCCGGTCCAAGGCGCTTTCGCGGTCGACATGGTTGCGGGCCATGATCATCTCCTGCATCACCGGCAGGCGGTCCTCCTCGAAGAACATGTGCTCTGTTCGGCAGAGGCCGATGCCCTGGGCGCCTAGGCGGCGCGCGCGTGTGGCGTCCTCGGCGTAGTCCGCGTTGGCCCAGACCTCCAGCGTCCGGAATTCGTCGGCCCACTCCATGAGCCGTGTGAGCCAAGCATCTTGAATGTCCGGGATGACGGTCGGGAGGGAGCCTAGGTAGACCTCACCCCTCACGCCGTCGATGGAGATGTAGGTTCCCTCTCGGATCGCCATGTCGCCGACCCTCGCTTCACGGTCGTTCAGGTCGATCTCGAGCGCCTCGACCCCAACGACGGCCGGCTTGCCGAACTGACGCGCGACGAGCGCGGCGTGGCTCGTCCGGCCGCCACGGCTCGTCACGATTCCATTCGCGGCCAGCATGCCGTGGACGTCGTCGGGCTTAGTCTCCGGGCGTACCATGATGACGTCCTTGCCCTCGTCGCGGGCCCACCGCTGGGCCGTATCGGCGTCGAACGCCACCATGCCCACCGCGGCGCCGGGTGAGACGTTGAGGCCCTTCGCAATGAGCTTCGCTTCCTTTCTGGCGGTCTCGTCGAACTGGGGGTGGAGATAGAAGTCGACCTGCTCAGGGCTCACTCGCAGGATGGCCTCCTCTCGACCGAGCAGCCCCTCGTCGACCATGTCTACCGCGATGCGGACCTCTGCGGCCGCGGTGCGCTTGCCGTTGCGCGTCTGCAGCAGCCAGAGCACGCCGTTCTCGATCGTAAACTCAATGTCCTGCATGTTCCTGTAATGCCGCTCTAGCTTATCGGCGATGTCACAGAGCTGCTGATACGCCTCAGGGAAGCGCTTCGCCATCGCGTCGATCTCGAAGGTCTGCCGCGTGCCAGCGACGACGTCCTCACCTTGCGCGTTCACCAGGAAGTCACCGGCGAGGCCGGGCTCACCCGTCGATGGGTTCCGGCTCATGACCACGCCCGTCCCGGAGGTCTCGCCCATGTTACCGAAGACCATCGTGACGATGTTGACCGCGGTTCCGAGGTCGTGCGGGATACCGGATGCGTTCCGGTAGTCCATCGCTCGCCTTGTATTCCATGACTCGAAGACGGCCTCGGTCGCGGCCTTGAGCTGCTCGACCGGGTCCTGCGGGAACGGAGCGCGGGTGTGGATCTTCACCAGCTCTTTGAAGCGCTGGGTAAGCGCCTTCCAGTCCTCGGCGCCGAGCTCCGGGTCGGTGGCGACGCCGGCTTCTATCCGGCGCTGCTCGATGACATGCTCGAAGACATCGTCCCCCATCCCGCGGACGACCGTCCCGAACATCTGCACGAGGCGGCGGTACGAGTCGTACACGAAGCGGGGGTCGCCAGTGAACTCGACCAACCCCTCCGCGACCTCATCGTTTATGCCGAGGTTGAGAATCGTGTCCATCATGCCGGGCATGGAGAACTTGGCTCCCGAGCGGCACGATACGAGCAGGGGGTTCTCGGGATTCCCGAACTCTTTGCCCGTCTCCTGCTCGATGCTTCGCAGCGCCACGAGCTGTTGCTCCCAGATATCGGGAGGGAAGCGACCGTCTGCCGCCAGGTAGGCGATACAGGCTGAAGTCGTAACGGTGAAGCCTGGGGGGACCGGGACGCCGATGCGCGTCATCTCCGCCAGGTTGGCTCCCTTGCCCCCGAGCAGCGTGCGGACACCCTCCCAGTCGTCCGCGCGCTCTTCCGCCGCCTCGAGCTCCGAGTACAGGTAAACCCACTTTTCAGACATGTATCTCCAGTCCTCTCCGGCGCCTCTGGTTAGTGCTCACAATTTAATTTACGCGCCTCGCTCCGAATAGTAAGCACGTTCTTGCGCCTACCGTCCTCTGGGGCCGGAGTCGGGGCCTTTCTGGCGCAGTAACTCGCTACTGGCGGGGGTCGCCGAGGGCCCTCCCGTAGGCATCGAGGTCAAGATCGAGCCCGATGAGACCTGGGACGGACGTCGTGGTCCCGAGAGGGCCGACGCGGCGGGCCAGGTTGACCAGGTCCGACATGCCTTGGAAACGCCACCCGCCAGACAGGACGAGCACTGGCTCGCCGTCGCTGGGCATGGGTATGCCGAACTCGATCTCCGCGACTCGAGCGCCCGTGTAGAGGTGGTCGAGCTGCCCTATTTCTTCAGGCCTGGAGGAGAAGTCCAGGCCTGGGAGGACGATGACATCCCGCGCTCCCCAGCGGAACCGCAGCGTCTCCCCGTCATTCGACCGCTCGGCCGACTGACGTTCCACGTTGTAGAGCGGCATCAGCATCTGGTAGGTCTCGGTGCTCATCAGGACCACGCGTGGTCCGGCCTCCGAGTCGAGAATGCGGGCCATCGCGTCCAACGCCTCGGTGCGCAGGACGCGCTCCGTGGTATCGCGGGGTCGGTCCTCCGGATCGAGGACCGGCCCGAGCAATCTCGCTCCCAACAGTCCGAGCAACACGATGGGCCCCAACTTGGCGAGTCGTGCACGCCCGGACGTCAGTAGGTCGCCGAGGGCCCACGCCAAAGTCGGGATCACGAAAACCAATAGCCAGGCGCTATGGCGTGTGGGCCCGAAGGGGTAGGCATGCAGCGTTGCTCCTGCGACTGCGAGCGCGAGGCTGACGGCGCTCATGACAAGTACAGGGGACCGGCTCCTGCTCACCCCCGCGTAGACCATGGCCCCAACTGTGAAGAGCGCGGTAGGTGCGGCCCATGCGTCGCCGGTGAACATCGAATGAAGGGCGACGAAGCCGAGCCAGACATCCCTCGGCTGCGAGATCATATACGGCGCAAGCCAGCCCTCGAGCGCGGAGTCCCCCAGTGGCCCCGCAGCGATGCCACGCAAATGGACGAAGTACAGCGCCACGAGGACGAGGGACGGGATCGCCTGGACCAAGACGAGACGGCGCCACTCGGGTCGGCCTAGCCCCTCGCGCACACCGTCGACTAGGATCAAAGAACCCAGGACCACCAAGCCGAAGGCCGTGCTGTAGTGGAGCAACACGGCGAGGAGTGAGCACACGCCATGAGCCAGCAGCAGTCGGGCGGAGGGAGCGCGCAGGTAGCGGAGCAGGAAGAGCAGTGAGCAGGCGAGCAGGAGCACCAGGAGCATGTAGGGGCGGATGACCTGCGAGAGCACGATCGAGCGGGGTGAGACCGCCAGGAGCAGGCCCGCAACGAGACCCGTCACTTGGCGACGAACACCGGACCCCCCTATCTCGCGGCCCACGAGAATGAAGACGTACACTGCCGCAACAGCGCTCACCAGGGAGACTGACCGGAGGACCGCGAAGTCCGTCGAGATCCAATCGACCGCGCGTAGGACCAGAAAGTAGAGCGGGGGATGCGCGGTGGTCAGCGCCTCCGCCCAGGCGGCGCCGAAGCCGTCCCGCGTCACGACGCTGTAGTAGATTCCCTCATCGGGGTTGAGCCACCATCCGAAGAAGTCCGGGACGCGCAACACGGCGGCGAACGCCACGACCACGGCGGCCAAGAATGGCCCACGCCGGACGAAGGCGTCCTCGATGCTTTCGCTCGGGTCATTCATCGGCACAACATACTACTAAGGTGACCGGGTGCCCTCGGACTTGGCGTTCTTGGGTTGCCGCCCGAGGTTCAGATCAGAGATCCCATAGCGCGAAGGCCCATGAGAACACGCATCACCGAGCTCTTCGATATCGAACATCCCATCGTCCAAGGTGGGATGCATTACGTCGGCTATGCCGAGCTCGCCTCGGCGGTCTCGAACGCGGGCGGGCTGGGCATCATCACCGCTCTGACGCAGCCCACACCGGAGGACTTCGCGAAGGAAATCGCCCGCTGCCGTGATATGACGGACCTGCCCTTCGGCGTGAACATCACCATCCTGCCGACCTTCAAAGATGTGCCGTACGGGGAGTATCTCCGCGCGACCATCGAGGGCGGCGTGAAGATCGTCGAGACGGCCGGCCGCAATCCCGAGCCGCACCTGCCCGCGCTCCAGGCCGCTGGCATCAAGGTGATCCACAAGTGCACCTCTGTGAGGCACGCTCTGAAGGCTGAGCGCATCGGCTGCGATGCCGTGAGCGTGGACGGCTTCGAGTGCGGTGGACACCCCGGGGAGGACGACATCCCCAACATGATCCTGCTGCCTCGGGCGGCAGAGGAGCTCACGATTCCGTTCATCGCCTCCGGGGGCATGGCGGACGGCAGGAGCCTCGTCGCCGCGCTCGCCTTGGGCGCCGATGGGATGAACATGGGCACGCGCTTCATCGCCACTAAGGAGGCGCCCGTGCACGACAACGTGAAGCAGGCGCTAGTCGAGGCCGACGAGCTCCAGACGCGTCTGATCATGCGCCCGCTTCGGAACACGGAGCGCGTGCTCAGCAACGCGGCGACGGAGGCGGTCTTGGAGATTGAGCGGGAGAAGGGGGGTGATGTCGGAATCGAGGACATTCGGCACCTCGTCGCCGGTGAGCAGGGCCGAAAGGTCCTGCAGGATGGCGACATGAACGCGGGTGCGTGGAGCTGCGGCATGGTCGCCGGACTGATCCACGACGTCCCGACGTGCCAGGAGCTTGTCGACCGGATCATGGTCGAGGCGGAGGAGCTGATTCAGGGAAGGTTGGCAGGCCTGCTGGCGAGTTGATCACGGGGGCTCGGTGGCCTAGGGAACCGTTGGCCACCCCCCCGCGTTGAGCATTCGATATGGAGAGCTCATCCAGTGACCCAGTAGGCCCCGGTCGTCTTTGGGGCGTGTACCACGCCAACGGCGGGCTATTGGGCGAGCTCAGCTACGTGTTCGGTAAGCTGCGCGGATCAGCTCACTGTGCCCTGTGCGACGTTACGCACAGGGTCCGCATGAAGGACGAGTGGAAAGAGCTCGCGGGGTCACTCGAGGTCCCTTTCGAGCTGGTCCACCTGAACGAGCAATCGCCGGACCTCGCCGCGGTAACGGAGGGTTCGACTCCGTGCGTGGTGGCCGAGACCCAGGACGGATTCAAGATCCTATTGGGGCCCGCGCAGCTCGACTCTGTGGGTGGGTCCGTGCGGCTGTTCCACGAGCTGTTGCGGGAGGCGCAGGAGACCAGCGCCTAGTTGTTCGGCGCGCCGTTCCGGACCCAGCCGCGCATGATATCCAGAGTGGCGCTCGGGGGGGTAAACGCTCCGCCGGCATGGCTGGTGCAACCCGAGGGGTTCGGTAGCGCCGAGTTCAGATATCGCGTGAGAAGACTGAGGGTCTCCTCTGCCGCGACCCCGCCAGAATGGGCATCGCCCAGATGAAGAGGCGGACCGTGCGGTAGCCGGACGAAAAGGTGTCGCTTTCCAAGTCCGATTGATGCCGGGTGAGTTCGTGCGCGCGCTGCGCATCAACGGTGTCGAGATGTTGCACGAGCCAAAGCACGCTCCTGCCGACGGGGCGGCCCAGAATCGCCCCCCAGCCGCGCAGCCGCTGGAGGACCACGCTTGTCGGCTCCTGTCGCACCAGGTTCTGGACCTGGCCGACCTCCGAGCGCTGTAGGTCCGACTCGTTCACTCGAGCGACGCGGAGCTTCAGGATGAGGTCGGTGATCGTCCAGATGAATACGAACGCGATGAGCCCCGGTACGACGCTCATGACCCATCCCCCCTCCGGCCGGAAGAGGCGGTTGAGGTACGCGTCCGCGGGGACCACCGAGTTCATCAGCTGCTGGAGCGCCAGGCTCAGAACGAGCGCGGCTAGTGAGGGAAGCGCAGCTTCTCCGGCAGACCCTCGGGGGCGTCGGGCCTTGCCGTTGTCCCGACCCCTCGTGCCCGCCCCTGAGGCAGGCCGACTCTCGACCGCGGGCTCACGCGTCTCCGCCGGGGGCTCCGTCGGAGCTCCCGGTGAGCGTTGTCGTGTGCCGGCCGGCAGCTCCGCACCACAGTTGAGGCAGAACGGGTGGTCAGGGGTCGCGGTCGTTCCGCACTTTGGGCATTGCCCCATGAAGCGTCTCTCCGGCTACTCGATGCGGCCGTCTATTCCGGCCCGTGGGTTCATCTCTGAGGTTTCGACAGTGTACCGATGGGGCTTAGCAAGTCGCCGATCCCGCTGCTGGACAGAGGAAGTGTCAGCGGGAAGTCCAAGCTGAGCAAATCGAAGCCCGTGGCGAAACCTCTCTCGATCGCCATCTCTCTCGCCCGACGGAAGATGTCGATGCTCGTGCTGTCGACCGCGAACGCGAGCCAGCTCTCCTGGGGATCGAGTCGAGCCAGGGCTTCCCCGTATCGGGAACCATCGGTCAGCTGGCCCATGCTATCGCCGACCGCGGTGGGCCGCTCCCCGATCACCAGATCCAGCATTCCCAGGAGATCTGTGGTGGCCCTTGCCTCGTACGCCAGGGAGTAACCGAAATGAGGATCCGTCGGGGTGGTCTGGCTTGCCTCGACGAAGAGGCGCACCTCCGGTATCGACTGGACGATCTCGAAGCCGCTGAGCAGTTCCGCGAGCGCCGGACGCACGTCGATGACCCTCACGGTGCCGGCCTCGGCGAGCACGACTACCCGTCGGCTGTTCGGCGCCGCGTTAGGACTCACCACGACTTCGGCCTGGTACGCGGCCGAGCCGAGCTCCAAGACCGTGTAGATCACGAGGAAGAGCATGACCCCCACGAGGCACGAGAGGATATCCATCAATGAATCGAGCTCGAGCACCCCCGATCGATCCTTGTGTTTGGGCTTTCTGTACATGGTCGGCTACCGCACTAGAATCCGCTGCCAATCCTGCTCGATCGGGACCTCGACGAGGTCAGTGCCGAGGAGGTCCAGATAGCCGCGCACTTCAGCGAGTGTCCCGAATCCCGAGGGACGCACGAAAAGGATCACATAGCGCCCTCTCTCCATGGCGACGTCCGCCAGAGCCGCCCCGACCCGGGTACCGGCCAGTTGATCGAACATGTACGAGTAGGTCGAGTCGAACGTCGGAATGCTGCGCAGGTCGATATCGAAGGCGACCCGTTCCCCCAACGGATGCAGGGTCATCTCGCTGCCATCCCACTCGACCCACGTGGGCACGTCGCGCTCGAGGCCCTCCGGAAAGTCCGGGGCGACGAACTCGACAGCCTTGTCGGCTCCGAGTGAGACTGTGGCAACGGTCGCGAGGATGAACACCATCACGCCTAGCGTGCAGGCAAGAATGTTGAACATCGGAAAAAGCGAGATGCCTTCTTCGCTTTGGTCGTTCAGGTTGGCCAATCCGGTATCCTGCGGAAGGCATGGCGGGCGTCGAGGGGCGAGTCTGACAGTGCTCCCGTGTGCGACTTCGGGCAATCCCCGATGGAGCTGCCGCGCCGCCACCGAGTCTCGCGGGGGGGAGCCTGGCCGCCGCCCGTGGTACGGGTCTAGGTTGGGCCGGACGCAGGAGTCGCGGTCGTCCCCAGGGGCACGGAGCACCGCGCACTCGAGGAAAGGACTTGGGCGAGATGCACAGACCACAGTTCGGCGAGATCGACTCATGGGGCCTCACGCACCCTGGGAAGGAGCGTGCGACTAACCAGGACCACTACTTCATGGGCGGCCTGATGAGCGGAGTTAAGGTCATCAGCTCGAGCTTGGGCCATGAGGCGGAGGAGGTCGCCTTTCCCGTTCGATCGGCGACGATCGCCGTAGTGGCGGACGGGGTGGGCAGCTCCTACGGCGGCGAGCACGCCGCGCAAGTCGCCGTGGACGCCCTGGTCCGGGAGGTCGCGAGGAGCTTCCACCACGCGGAGGTTGTCGAGGCCACCGACCCCGACGTCTTCTCACGGTTGCTTCAGGATGCGGCCCTCGCGTGTCACGCAAGCCTGTTGGGGCGTGCCGAGCAGGAACCGGGCAAGGGAAGCTTCTCGACCACGCTCACCCTCTTCTTGGGTCTGTGGCCGCACGCGTATATCCTGCAAGTTGGCGACTCTCGTGCGTACATATATCAGCACGACAAACTCACTCAGGTCACACGTGATCAGACCTGGGCCCAAGAACTCATCGACCAGGGGACTCTGTCGCAAACGAAGGCCGAGGCCAGCAGGTGGGCGAACGTGCTCTCCAGCTCGATCGGCGGCCAGGAGACCACGCCCGTGGTGACGCGGATCGAGCGCGATTGGGGAGCGATCCTCCTGTGCTGCAGCGATGGACTCACCAAGCACGTCTCGAACGAGAGGATCAGTGAGCTCGCCGCCCGAATGACCAGTGCCCGCCAGCTCGCAGAGGATCTGCTGCAGGAAGCGCTCGATGGTGGGGGCAGCGACAACATCACCATCATCGCCGGTCGGACGATTCCGCGGGAGGACGAGTGAAGCGAAGCCGGGCGTGAGGGCCCGACACTTCGCATACGCATGAAGGTCATCGTCACCGGCTCAGCCGGCTTCATCGGCTCCCGCGTAGTAGAGGCGCTTCATGCGCGGGGGGATACGACGATTGGTGTCGACCCGCGCTCCGCCGGGCCGGTCTCGTTCGAGGATGCGGTGGAGACCGGTGACGTCGAACGCGTCGTACACCTCGGCGCCATCTCCTCGACCCTCGAGGGCAACGACGATCTACTCCGACGTGTGAACGTCGAGCTGCCGCAGCGAATATGGCGCTGGTGCGCCGCGGAGGGCGTCCCGCTGGCCTACGCGTCCTCGGCGGCGGTCTACGGCTTGGGCATGAGCGGCTTCGAGGAGGAAGCGCCGTGTGAGCCGCTGAATGGCTACGCGAGGAGCAAGCGCGACTTCGATGAGTGGGCGTTGGCGCAGGACGCCGGTCCTCCCTCATGGGCCGGGTGCCGCTACTTCAACGTCTACGGGGAGGGAGAGGACCATAAGGGAGCCATGGCCTCCGTGGTTACCAAGGCCCGCTGGGACATCGCCGCTGGGCGGGCCACCAAGCTGTTCAGGTGGGGCCACCAGTGCCGCGACTTCGTGTGGGTGGGAGACGTAGTGC
>Ga0114996_10004715_pt1 | contig 16235 bp, 14 predicted proteins | sample ArcticOcean_MG_C_4_FD_87039 | JGI IMG/M metagenome (GOLD analysis project Ga0114996, IMG submission 87039) | Marine microbial communities from western Arctic Ocean - ArcticOcean_MG_CB4_134 | ecosystem: Environmental > Aquatic > Marine > Oceanic | place: Arctic Ocean: Canada Basin | collected...
GGTCAGCGGGCGGTCGCTGCTGCTGGGCGTGTTCTCCGGAATGTTGGGCATCCTGTTGACCATGCCAGGAGTTTCTCCGTCGACCGGTCGGCTGCGGTGGACGTTCGACTTTGCGGAACTCAACGGCGGACTGCAACTGTTGCCGGTGCTCATCGGGCTGTTCGCCGTGAGCAAGATCATCGACGACATGTTGCGGATCGACGAGCGGCTCTCTCCCACACCAATGTCGCGACGCGGCATGTTCATGACGTTCAGCGAGTGGAAACAGAACGGCGCGAATCTGATTCGTTCGTCGCTGATCGGGACCTGGATCGGCATCTTGCCCGGCATCGGTGCCAACATCGGCTCGGTGATGGCCTACTCGGCGGCTCGCAATCTTTCGAAAACGCCCGAACGATTTGGCCAAGGCGCCGAAGAAGGCGTCATCGCGTCCGAGGCGGCCAACAACGCCACGGTTGGCGGGGCGCTCATTCCGCTGGTCTCGATGGGCATCCCGGGCAGCGTGATCGATGCGATTCTGCTGGGGGCGCTGGTGGTTCACGGCCTGCAACCGGGACCTCGATTGATGATCGACCATCCGGACGTTGTTCACACGATCATGGCGACGATGCTCGTGGCCAACCTCTTTATGGCGGTGGCGATGATCGCGGCGGTTGGTTGGCTGGCCAAACTGATGGTCATCCCCCGCGCGTTTCTGGTGCCGGTGATCTTGGTGTTCTGTGTCGTCGGATCGTATGGGCTGTCGAACCGCATGTTCGACGTCTGGGTGATGCTGGCGTTCGGAGCGATCGGCTTTGCGATGGAGCGGATGCGGATCCCACTCGCGCCACTGGTGATCGGCTTTGTCCTCGCGCCGATCGCCGAAGAGAATCTCGCGTCCGGCCTGATGCTCTCCGGCGGAAGTTATCTGCCGATCGTGACACGCCCGGTGTCCGCGTTGTTTTTTGCCGTGTCGATGGCATTACTCATCTGGCCGTTTGCACGGAAAATGAAGCGATCCAAAAAACCGCCCGAGGCGTAAGTGGAGACATGCGCTCGCCAAGTCCTTCGTCTGCGGGGAGCGTTTCGCGGCCGCGTCCACGCGGCATTCTTGCCGGTTCGCGAAACATTTTCTTCGTACTCGCCAGCGTCGCCTATCCTAAGCGGGTGGATCGACGCGCGACCCGTCATTGGTATAATCATCGCATGAGGGGTGGCGGGGGCATCGTTTTGGTCTGTTTCACCTGTGCCATTGTGGCAGCACCATTTCAACCGTGCCGGAGGTCGGCACACAGCCAATCGGGGGTTTTCATGTCGGGCAATCCTTTTCCAGCAAGTGACAATCCGTACCAAGCGCCATCATTCTCGTCGGCTTCGAGCGATGTCGTCGGATCGGACCTTGATTTGGACCGCTCAGCCAGAATGCTGAGCCAGACGAAACCGTGGGTTCGTTTTATCAGCGTCATGATGTTCATTGGTAGCGCGTTCATGGTCCTGGGCGGCATCGCGATGATGATCGGCGGTGCAGCCGGACTGGGAGGGGCCGGTGCGTTCTTGGGCATCGTCTACATTGTGATGGCTCTCCTCTACATTGTTCCCGCCGTGTTTCTGTGGTCGTATGCCGACCGGATTGGCCGTTTTCTGCAACAGAAATCGCCTGGGACACTGGCTTCCGCCCTGGAATCGCAAAAGTCGTTTTGGAAGTTCATGGGCATACTCATGCTAATTGTCCTCTGCATCTATGCAATGATCTTTGTTTTCGCAATCGTGGGCGTGGGGATGATGGGGATGAGGTAAGGTCGCACTGGACGCACGCTTGTGGAGTTCTACCGTGATTGTCCACCGACCTTCGAATTCGATGCGCTCAACTAGAACGGATCGTCAGCCATCGCTGCCGAGTGGTGGCGGTGCGCTTGGTCGAACGATGAGATTGGTGATCAGCTTCCCGGGTTTTTGGCTTTCCGGAGAATCTCAGCCACCTTGGGGCGGGTCGCTTTGATCCGAGCGATATCGACCTTCACTCGGGCGGCACCGCCGACTACTCGATAGAGGACTTCAAGCTGAACGCTCCACGGAGGCGCAACGGTATCAAGTGGCGTCTCTCCGCGGCGGCCCCGCGCGTTGATGTCGGCACCCTTTTTGACAAGCAGTTCGACCGTTTTGGCATGAGCGAAAAAAGACGCAACGTGCAGCGGTGTGAAGCCATCGTTGTTCTTGCTCGATAGCTCAGCCCCCTTTTCGATGAGCAATGCAGCGACCGCCGTGTGCCCGTGGAGTGCTGCCAGAAGCAGCGGGGTGCTTCCGCCCTTGGGCTCTCTGGCGTTGACGTCCGCTCCGGCCGCAAGGTGCTGTCGGACACCGTTCAGATCGCCCCTGATAGCCGCATCCCAGATGTTGGCTGTTTGTGTCTTGGGGGATTTCGCGGGGCGCTTACGCACGAGTTTCGGCGCTGGTTTCGCTGGCGCCTGTGGCTCTTTCGGCTGGAGAGCCCCCGTGATCTTCACCAGCTCAGCCAGTCGTTTCTCAGTACGCACACGCGCCAGTCCTTTTAGATCGGGAAGCGCCTTCTCATACCACGAGCCGGCGTGGGTCATGAGGGCCATCTTTGCACTGCCCTTTTCTTGTTTGGAGAGCTCCCACCAAGCATCAGCCAAACTGAGCGTGTCCTGATCACCCGGCTTCACGGCGAGTTCACGACGGGCCAATTGGCTCAGCTCGGAATCACCACCGGCCGCCAGATACGGGATTCCAGTCTTCCAGTCGTCCTTCACTAGACAATAATATCGCCCGGCGGTGAGATTCGCCGCACGATCAGTCGGGGCGTCGCGTAGTTTTTTGAGCGCCGCTTTGGTTGCGGTAAATGCTTTGGCGGTCGAGGTGATTTCTTTTTGTCGGGCCGCCAATTTTTGTGCCAGCTTGGAATTTCGCGTCTTGCGGGCCATCGCAAGTGCCGTATCAAGTAAGACCGTCGCTGTCTCGTGATCATCGCCGGCTAGCGCCTCGTCGGCCCAATCGGCCGCTACTTTGCCGAGCGTCTTTCGCTGGTCGAGCGTGCGGGCTTTCGTTTGCAGTTTCTGGCCGGCCGCGACTTGAAGCGACACGCGCTGAACCTGGAACGCGGTCGACATTTTTTCGATGGCCGAAGAGGTCGTCCGCGCGTCGCCGACCGAAATCGCCAGATCGCGGGCAACTCGCAGCAGAATATATTGGTCCGCGGATCCCTGGCGGCTTTCGGCAGCCTGTTGCAGAAGCTTGTGGGCAAGTTCCGTTTTCTGCTTAGGCGACTTCGCCGCAGCCCGATCTTCCGCAAAGATCTCTCGTACCAACTTAAGCGACTTGGCCTGATCGGCTTTTGCGGGAACAGGGGCCCGAGATTTCTGTGCCTGGACAATACTCGCTTGGCCCAAGGCCAATAAAAGCACGGCGAAAAGTACGGTCGTTGGACAGTGACGAACGAAGTGTGTCATCGAGAAATTCCCAGAGTTGGTGGCGACGTGTAGAACTGCTACTCTACAGTGTACCTCGACAGATACGCCCAAGGTTTCAACAAACTCGCTGGTTTCCCGAGGCATTCGACGCCGCACAAGCGACTGGTATAATCATCGCGTGTGGGAGACACCATTCTGGTCCGTTTTATCCGTACCGGCATTCGGCAAGCAATCCATCGGAGAACTTCATGTCAGACGAGCCGAACGTGGCAAGCGATAATCCCTATCAGTCGCCCGAAGCTGCGCCCGAATCGACCGATTTCGCCGCTGCCGAAGCCGACCAGCAGCGCATCGCCAGCATGCTGCGACAAACCAAACCTTGGGTCCGTTTTATTAGCATCAGCCTGTACATTTTCAGCGGGCTCACGCTAGTGTACGGGATCATGATTGCGGTGGTCGGAGGAAGACTCTTGGGTCGAATTGGCGCGGCACCGGGGATCGCCAATATCATCGTGGCGCTGTGCTATATCTTTCCCGCTTCCTTTTTGTGGGCCTACGCGGATCGGACTTCCGTTTTTCTGCAACGACGATCCTCCGCCACGTTGGCAGCCGCGCTGGAATCGCAGAAGTCGTTCTGGAAACTAGTGGGAGTGGTCATGCTGTTTGGCCTCTGCATCTGCGTGCTCGTCTTCGCCTATACCGCGTATCGCTCGACTTGACAGCCGTACTAGAACCGCAGAAGCCGTTCTGGAAACTCCTGCCGGGGAGCCGTTTTATTGGGCGTCATTTGCGGCCATGTTCTCGCCGTCGCGTTCACCGCGCACCGTTGGGCGACGGTGTGATGTTGTACGACCGAGGATCTATTTCTGGCTGTCGCCTGACGCCGCTTGCTGATAATCCGGATTCACGCCGCAGAGCATCGAACCTTGAGCGGGACGATCGCCCGGGGAGGTCGATTGCAGGGAGTTGGTCGGCTGAGGAAGCGGACGATCTTCGGCGGCGCGGATCTGAATAATCCACAGGTGGCGGGGCTCGGGGGCCTGGTTGAGGTTCGAGCCGTGAGGCGTGAGATAGTTCATAAAGATCACATCGCCCGCGGCACCGGGTAGTTCGATCGCCTCTTCCAGCGGATACGCTTCAGGGCCAAGGTAATGGTTCGCCTCGCCCTGATGTGCCAGTGGCTCGTGAACGCCCGGCACCGCACGAAAACATCCTCGCTCGCTCGTTACGTCGGTCAGATAGACCAGCACCGTACAGACCGAATGTTCCTCATGGGGAAAGTAGGGATGATCTTGGTGCATCGGAAACGCCACGGTGTCGGCGTTGGTCTTGACGTTGATCTTCGAGTGATGAAGCTGCACGTTGGGGCCAACGAGCTGCGCCATTCGCGTGGTCAATCGCGGATCGGTCAGATATCGCGTAAAGACCGCCGAATGAAGCTGCGGATCGCGAATTGTGCTGATGTGCTTCTCGCCGTCGAGGCGGACATTTTGGGTCTGTTGGCCATTGCCGCTGCGCTGCCAGGCAAGCTCCACTCCGCGGCAGAGAATCGTGACGTCCTCGGTGGCAATCACACCGCGGGCCACCACGTAGCCGTCGCGGTGATAGGCAGCGACTTCGTCTTGGGTAAGTTGATCGGTCATCGTGTCTGCGCCGGTTTGCATAAGCACTCTATCGACTGACGCCAAAATATTTCTGTACCAAATGCCGCGGCGGGGGCGAAGTGACAAGCGATACCACGATCGTCGCCACCAGCGAAACAGCCGTGCCAACCACGAACGGGTGAAAACCGCCAGGATAGAACGGTTCGATCTTGTCGTATAGAAAATAGCCCGCGACGTAGCAGCACGTATGCAGACCAACGCCCGCCAACATTCCGGCGATGCCGCCATAGTGGTTCATGCGTGGCCAATAGAGCAGCAGCGCCACCGGTGCGAGAAACGCCGTCGACAGTCCCGTGCCGGTGAAGATGATAATGTCCTGCAAGAACTGGGGCGGATTGATCGCCGCGATCATCGCCGCGGTGCCTACCGACAGCGTAACCAGATAAGTGAGCCGTTTGATCGACTTCTCAGAAGCATTGGATTGATCTGTCGCTGATAGACGTCCCGCACCACCGCGGACGAGATCATCAGCAGAAAACTGTCCAGTGTCGACATGACGGCCGCAAACGGCGCGGCGACTAACAGCCCGGCAAGCCACGGCATTTCGATCGCAAAACTGATCGCCGAGGCCATCTCGGGCATGATATGGTCAGACTGGCCTTCCCAGCCCGGCAGAACCACCCGCGCACAACAGAAGATAATCACCAGCGGAAAGTAAATGACCGAATAATAGATCGCCACGGTGATCATCGCTCGCGATAACGTCCGGCTGTCGCGAAAGGCCATCAAGCGGACCATATTGCTTGGCTGTCCCGCGCTGGAAAAGGTCCACATGAAGAAGAACGACACGGCCAAGCTGAGCGGAAGAAAACCGAGTTGGTCGCTGGCACTGGGCCCGGGAGCAGTGACATAGACGCCCGGTTGATCGGCGCCGTATTCTGGCTCGCTCACCGAGACCACGGTGACGGTGAGATGGTTGAATTCCGAGGCCTGTTGACTAGGAACGTTTTCAAGCTGCGACGGTGTGAGAAAGAGTTCGATCGCCTCCAGCGGCTCGGTGGCTGACTTGCCCTTGGCGATGCTGGCGTGGGCAAGCGTGCGAAAATACCGCGCTTTCGGCGCGTCGTCGCTTTGCCGACGTATCAACCAGGTCCCCTTGGGAATGGTCAGATCCTGGCTTGCATTCTCCGCCGCACTGAGCGTCAACTTTACTCCGTTCGGCGGCGTCATTCGGGACATGTCCTCGGTGGTTGACTGCAAACCGCCCGCCATCCAGATCGCCAACGGCAGCATCACGGCAACGCCGGCGACCATCACGAAACCTTGCATCACATCGGTCCAGACGACCGCACGAAATCCGCCGTAGGTCGTGTAGATCACGACTGCTAGTGTGAAGACGGTCAGGCAGATCAAGTAGCCTGGATCCGCCGAACCCAACATCGGGATGCCGTGAGTCAATCGGGCAACTCCGGCAACGGCGTCCTGATACGGTGACACGTCGGCCAGCAGCGTTTGCAGAATGATGCTGCCACCTTTGAACTGAGAGACTAAATTGAACGACAGAAAGAACACGATCACCACGATCGACAGCATGCCCATGGCCTTGCTCTCGAAACGATCACGGAGCAGATCGGGAATCGTGATCGCGCCGCTCTTGCGGGCCAGTTGATTGATTCGCTTGCCCAACAGGCCCATCGCCACCAGCGGGACGATCATATAGCCGGCGATCCACAGCGCCACGACCCAGCCGTGGGTATAGACCTTTGACGGAAAGCCGATAAAGCTTCCGCCGGAGGCACTCGTGGCCGCAAAGGTCATCGCAAAGGCCCACATCCCCAGTGACCGGCTGCCGAGGAAGTATTCGCTGAGGAAGTTTCGTTTCTTTAGCACTCGCCCTGAGCACCAGGCGAGGAACATCACCACGGCAATATAGATCGCGAACGTGATCAGGGCCGAGTTGCTCGACGTATCGGCGACGGCTAGCAAGCTATGCATCGCTGGCCTCCGCGAGAGGATCTTCTTCGCCATCGCTCAGATCGTCCGCACGATACAGTCGCACGCAAAACCAGATCGTCACCACGTCAGCAACCAGCCACGGCACGCCGATCCCCCAGAACACCCAACGCGGCATGCCAAACACCATCGGCACCATCGCGTCGGCATCAACGGCGACATTGTATCCGTCCCACCAGCACCAGCCGATCGTCCAGGCGAGGCACGCCGTGAAGATCAAGACGATTACCAGCGCCTCGCGCCGCGCATGCAGAAACACCGGATCCCAGATGATCGGTTCGGTGGAGTCGGCCGGCGTGTTGAGGTCAGATGCGGACAAGCGTCGTGTTTGTGTTGATGTGATGATTCGCCAGGTAGGTCGAGGGTCGATTCTACCGTCAGCGGGCCGAAGGATCAAAACCGGCTCTGATTTTCGTGATTCTCCCCTCCTCTGCCTACCGCCCCGACCAGTTCGCGCCTACGATAAGGAGATCGCTTTCCTCCGTATCTTGCAAGGAACCTCGTCGTGATTCGTTTGCTTCTGATCAGCGCTCTCTTCTCGATGGCATTCGCCGCGGCAGACGCCGGAGAGAACTGGCCCCAGTTGCGTGGGCCGGCGTCACTCGGTATCGACGACGGTGACAAGCTGCCCGATCGTTGGTCGGCGACCGAAAACGTCGCCTGGAAGACTGACCTTCCCGGTCGCGGCTGGTCCTCGCCGATCGTCTGGGGTGATCGGGTTTTTCTGACCACCGTGGTCAATCAAGGAAAGTCCGAGAAGCCGAAGAAGGGGCTCTACTTTGGCGGCAACCGGCCCAAGCCGCCGCAGTCAGTGCATCAGTGGAAGGTATTCTGCTTGGACCTCAAGTCGGGCAAAGTTCTTTGGCACCGGCAGGTCCACGAGGCGAAACCGAAAACCCCGATCCATCTGAAAAACAGTTTCGCTTCCGAAACGCCCGTGACCGATGGCCAGCGGGTCTACTGTTACTTTGGCAACGTTGGCGTGTTTTGTTTTGATCTCGATGGCAAGCCCCTTTGGTCGAAACCGTTAAAACCGCATAAGACACGTTACGGCTGGGGAACGGCCGCGTCGCCCGTGCTACACAAAGATCGTCTCTATCTGATCAATGACAACGATGAGGGGTCCTACCTACTCGCATTGGATACCAAGACGGGCGACGAAGTCTGGCGAGTCAGTCGCAAAGAAAAAAGCAACTGGGCGACTCCGTTCGTGTGGAAGAACAAGAATCGAACAGAGATCGTCACCCCCGGCACGGGCCGCGTTCGTTCGTATGATCTCGATGGCAAGCTGCTGTGGTCGCTGCGTGGCATGTCGAGCATCACGATCGCCACACCCTACGAGACGGGCGGCCTGCTCTACGTCAGTTCCGGCTACGTGCTCGACCGCAGCAAACCGATCTACGCAATTCGACCCGGCGCGACGGGGGATATTTCACTGAAGAAGGGCGAGACCTCCAGCGAGTGGATCGCGTGGAGCCGTCCGAAAGCATCGCCTTACAACCCATCGACGATCACCTATCGCGGGCTGCTCTACGTCCTGCACGATCGTGGTTTGTTCGCCTGTTTGAACGCCGTCGACGGCAAGGATGTTTATACCCGCAAGCGGATCCCTAAGGGCCGCGCGTTCACAAGTTCTCCCTGGGCTTCGGGCGGAAAACTTTATTGCTTGAACGAAGATGGCGCCACGTTCGTCATCCCCGCCGGCAAGAAATTCAAAATCGCTCGCGTCAATCATCTGGCCGAAGACGACATGTGCATGGCCACCCCCGCCATCGCCGGCGACCGCCTCTTGATTCGCACCGCCGCCCGCCTGTATTGCATCAAGCAAGAAAAATAGTCGCGATTCATAGTCGTGGTTCGCTCCGCGAACCAATCGCCGCGGTGCAAACAGACCTTGCGCAAACAAACATCTTTTTCGTCACCCACGAATCCACCCCGCCCATCACCCAACCAACACCACATCCTCACGACGCATCCGCCACAGCGAAATCGGCACCAAAAACATCGCGGCGACACTTGCCGATACGGGTGAGCCAATCAACAAAGGTCCACCGATCGCAATCGCCAACAGACCGATCTCTGACGGATGACGTAACCACCCATAGATCCCGTCGCGAACCAACATGTCATCGCAGCGGATGTCGCTCACAAACCGCGGCCCCAGCGCGCGTATCGCTTCGACGCGCAGGACGATCCCTAGAATCAACAGCGCTGCTCCTGCTGCGTGAATCACGAGCCACCGAGGATCGCGGCCCAGTTGTTCGATCTGAGCCGACCAGAAGATCGCCAACAGAAAGAGTCCGACCAGTCGAGCCACGTAGATCGCCGTCGGGTCTTGAACGGTCGCGTCGCTGGCCCGCACATCGTGCGAAACAAAATAACTTTCGAGCATCGCGGCCGCTATGATTCCGATCGCAAAACAGCCGACCGCCCAACTGATTCCGTCGAACCCTGCCAACACGAGCGTCGGCGCCATCAGCACCACCGCGTGCACGACATGCCCCGCGAGTTGGCAACCTACTCGGTCTGTCCTCTTGGCGAGTACCATCATCCTCCCTCATCCGTCGGATCGCTGATCTGTTTCAGCAGCTCAACGTATTGGTCTTGAGGTATCTCGAGCGTGTTGGCAAGTTTTGTAATCTGATCGCGATGCCCCGGCTGGAGCTCGCCGGTGGCCAACATCGTCTGATAAGCGAGGCTGACGACCATCCCTTTTCCATGCGGCGACAACTCGTGTGCAAAGATCGCCACGTACGAGTTGAGATCCTGGCCCGACGAGGCCGCCATTGCGATCTCGTTGTTGAGCACCTCGGCCGTCACCGGCAGCCCGGCAATTTCGGTGTACTGCTTGTTGATTTCGGCTCGCTCGACATCGTCAACATGACCGTCGGCCAGCGCCGCCATCACCATCACACGCAACATCTGCGTCTGGGATTCTTGTCGGTCCTGCTCCGGGTCGTACGACATCGCCTCTTCGGCGAAGGTGCCGCCGCACGACTCGCACTCGACGTACTTGCCGCCGCTGCCCAACGGAATCAGCGGAATAAAGTAGAGCGTAAAGAACCGACGCACCTCGGTCAGACGACCGGTCCGCGTGGTGGAGCATTGCGGACAATGAAAGTCGCGCGACTCAACCACCGAATTCATCCCTCGAGAACCCCAAATAATCATGATCTGTCTTCCCTGGCAAGCGAAAGTGGCGACCGCGAACGTCGCGTGTTAGATCATGATGGTAGCGAAACCGGCGAAAAACGCAAACGCGACGAGGTTTTGGTCAATGTGAAACCACAGCATTTCGACAGCGTGGGTGGGTAAGTAGACAAGGGCAAAGGGCGCATAAAAAAACCAGCCGTATGGCTGGGTTTCTTTATTCCAGGATCGCCCGTGTGTTAGCGGGGCGGCATCAACCGCCACCTGACTTCGCGCTTTAGATCATCGAGGAACGATCCGCTCCTTGGGTAGCTGAAACAGTCATTTGCATCGAGAATGCCATCGTGGCGAAGTTTTTTTATGACCTGAGTCATACTAACCGAGTCGTTTTGGTTCGCATTATTCAGGATGTCCGTGAGCTCTCCTGGAGCTTTGGCTCTGTCCAGGGTTTCCGGTGAGGCGTGCTTTTCAATGGCATTCAAGTAGGCAATTGCCTCTGGCCCTCCCCGACGTGCCATGACTTTTGCAGCCGCCCCACGGCTAGTTCCTTCCTTTAGAGCGCGGGTAGCTCCGCCAATGTGGCTTCCTAAAGCGTGCTGAGCGGCCATCTGAGCGCTGCGGATTTCCTGAAGTGGCGATGAATAAAAATCCAATTTAAGCTGTTCTTGGGCCTCTCTTATTTGACGCTGCAATTTGCGGATTTCTGATGAATCGAAAGCCATTCTAAACTGTTCCTGTGACTCTCTTGTCATTTGTTCCAATTCCCGAATTCTAGCGAGAACCCCGCTATCAACCGACCTTGAAATTTTCTTGGGAGCCGCACTGACCTCGTCTGTGCCTTCTTCAGCAGGTTCGTCTGTGCCGCCCTCGTCCGTTTCGTCGGTTTCTTCACCCGTCTCGTTACTCACTTCCTCAGCAGTGATTTGGCTAGCGCTGGCAGACTGTTTCGCCAAGAGTAACGCTTCCTCGCCGACCTGTTCTACTCTGTCTACATAGTTGAGCGATGCCATTACTTGCTTTTCTAGTCCAGCCACCATTTCCCGTAGCCCAGTGATGTAACTCAACAAATCTCGGTGGCTAGCGTCACTATGCTGGCGACCAAAAAGGGAAAAAATGGACGAGAGAATAATCGCCAAGAAACTGACCGCCAATGCCATGATCTCGGTAGTCGAGAACGGTGGCAGGTCTCCAGGCCAGCATTTTATTGCCAATCCCATCAACGCCACGAAGAGAGGGGCAATAAACGTGAGAACCAATAGACCAAGCAAGCATCGTAACGGGTTATCCGCCGTCTTGAAGGTCGTTACGAACCAATCCGACCAACGCCTCCTGTTGGACGTCCCGTTTGTATTGTCTTGGTCCTTACCGTTTGCCATCTCAGCCCCTCGTTCCTAGACAGTGGAAACACGTCTCCCGCTCCTGTTTACTCTACTTACCCCGCCATCGGGTCGCAACAAGCTGGATTTCCAATCGCCGCCACAATGGACTTTATCGCTGGGTAAGTACCAGTATGCCCAGTCATTAATTACTTGCGCATCGGTCACAACTTAGTAAAACCAACACCTCAAAGAACAATCCCAGAAAACTCCCGTCCCGCGTATAGAAAATGTACCGCGCACTTGCTAGGATCGAGGTGCTCCCGAATGGGCGGCGACCGGTGTTGTCAGGTCGTTGAGGCCCGCGGTGTAGCTTGGAATCGACCACGAATTACACCAATCACACGGATACGACGCACCGCTTTATCTCTTTTATCCGTGCCCATCCGTGTAATCCGTGGTTATATATTTTACGAACTAAAGGAAACCATCGGCCGTGATCAAAAAAAGAAATCTCCACCAGAAACCGCTTGACACAACATGCCAAATAACAAGTGCCCTTTCCGAACGCGCTGATTGGAAAGAAGCGTACTTGCCGAACACAATTGGGGGTCCATCTAGGGGCGTTCTAAAAGTCGACACCGAAATTTTGGAGGTGTTCGAGAAGTCGCCCGACGCGCACAACAATCGCACCGAACCAAATCGTGGAGAAAAACGCCGCGCGTCGACGCAAGTTGGTTGCCGGGCAACAAGTTACGGCCGTCGCCGGGTCACGACAAAAATCCTTACAGGGGTGGCCTGTTTGTTGTTGCTCTTCGTGGGCCGAACGAACGCCGACGACTGGCCGCAGTTCCGTGGGCCGACCGCACAGGGAACGTCGACCGCGACGGGACTCCCGGTCGAGTGGAGCGCCGCCGAGAACGTTGCCTGGAAGGTGCCGATTCCCGGCCAAGGTTGGTCATCGCCCGTATTGGTCAATGGCGCGATCTATCTGACCGCAGCGGTGCCGGTGGAAGAAAAAGACGCGGCCGGCAAGCCGAAGAAAAAAATCAGTAGAACCTTACACGCATTGAAACTCGACGCGACGACCGGCAAGATCGTCTGGAACGTCGAGGTCTTCAAGCAAGACGGCGCGACCGCGCCCAGGATTCATGGCAAGAACAGCCACGCCAGTCCCACACCGATTGTCGACGGCGACCGGCTTTATGTTCATTTTGGTCATCAGGGGACCGCCTGTTTGGATCTGTCCGGCAAGGTGATCTGGACCAATCGCGAGATCAAGTATCCGCCGGTCCACGGCAACGGGGGTTCGCCGGCGCTCGTCGACGGGGCGTTGGTGTTTAGTTGTGACGGAGCCAAAGATCCGTTTGTGATCGCGCTCGAGGCAAGTACCGGCAAAGTTCGCTGGAAGAAGCCGCGGGTGTGTGACGTGGGCAAGAAGTTCGCATTCTGTACGCCACTGGCGATTTCTGTCGCCGGAAAAACGCAGGTCATTCTTCCCGGGGTCGATGCGGTCGTGGCGTATGACCCGGCGTCGGGCGCAGAGATATGGCGAGTCAGCTACACAGGCTATTCCGTGGTGCCGCGTCCCGTGTTTGCCCATGGGCTGCTGTTTATCAGCACCAGTTTCGACTCGCCGAGCGTGATGGCGATTCGGCCTGACGGCTCGGGCGACGTGACCAAGACGCACGTGGCCTGGAAGATGAAGAAGGGCGCCCCGCACACGCCGTCGATGTTGGTGGTCGGCGAGGCGCTTTATATGGTGTCGGACCGCGGCGTGGCGACCTGTGTCGATGCAAAGACCGGCAAGGTGCACTGGCAAGAGCGGTTGGGCGGCAACTATTCGTCGTCGCTGGTCTATGCCGACGGGCGGATTTATTTTCAGAGCGAGAAAGGGAAAGGCATCGTGGTCGAGGCCTCGACGACGTACCACAAATTGGCCACGAACGACCTCAAGGAGCGGACTTTGGCGTCCTACGCCGTGGGTGACGGGGCGTTGTTTATTCGCAGCGACAAGCACCTCTATCGAATCGGCAAGCGGTAGGCGATTGGCAGGAAAATTATTGAAGCCTGCATGGTTCATGATCACATGAATCCACACCGGAGCGGGTTTTCGCCGGGCCTGCGTTGGTCGCCCTGGGTTCATTTGCCGCGCAGCGGTCAATAGCGCTGGATCGCCGGGCGACGGTGGCTTGTCGGCGAATGCAAATTTGGTAGACTTGTGACCGGTTGTTTTGGACGCTGTGCTGGTCTACCACGACCATGGGCAGCAAACATCCGGTACCGCCCGCCGGGAGGTCCCGATGCGTGCGTGCTCGTAACACCCCGACGTCCATCGTCGCCCCGCCCCCTTAGCTCAATTGGCAGAGCAACGGACTCTTAATCCGTAGGTCCTAGGTTCGATCCCTAGAGGGGGCACTTCTAAGTGCATATGCACAAAGGACTTGGGAGTAATTTCCTTGGTCCTTTTCGCATTTCTGGGCCAAAGCTGGGTCAAAATTGTTCGCGTGTTGGTTGACGTTTCACTTTTCAGTGATAGGAGAGTAATGGCAATTTACTCTTCCCAACACCTCGGAGACGAACATGTCGAAACTACCCAGTGTCCACGTCGTGTGGACGGACTCAAAACGTGAAATAAGGAAAGCAGAGGCCGAAGGTCGAGACCCACAGCGAATCGCAAGCATCCGCTTTTGTTGGTATTTAGAGGACGGAACGAAGCGACACCGATTCAATCGAACTTTAGGGCTTACTTCTGAGACTGAGGCCAATCGTGTTCAAGCAACGATTGCTGACACGCTAGCCATAGGGCGTAATTCTCGGCCTCTGTTTGGATGGCAAGAATCGAAAAGCATGTTCGCGAAAGTCGGCTCCATTGGAGTCTATGCTTGGATGTTGCTGTCAACCTCCTGTTTCGTAGATTCACATAGGGTCGCAGGCACCGGACCAAACCAGCACAGCGACCAGAAACACACCGCCAAACATTGCCCACTTTACCCGTAAATACGTACTCTCTGGCCCGTCTCCGTGCGTTTCCATGGTATCCCCTTTGTTAGGCCGGTCGATGGTGGCAATGTAACTCGTCGCCCGAAGGGACAGCAAGCCAAGGCCAGGGGGACTCGGATAGATTAGGGAATCCTATGGAAAACGATTCAAAGTTCGGATTCTGGAAAATGGTGGCAGTATGGACGTTGTTTGCCATGCTTTACATCTTTCCTATTGTCATCCCCTGGTGGATATGGCTGATTGCTTTCATCGTAATGCTGAGTATAGGTATTCAGGCAGGATGGCAAGGACAAGTGTGGAAGGATTGGGGTAAACCGATAGCCATAGCCATGGGGATACTGCTTTTGATGAGCATTTTGGTGAGCATTATAGAATCCTGGACGGCCTACTAATATGAGAATAACTATCTGGCAACGCTCGCCACGTAGTCACTTGCTATCACACGAAGGGGATATCTGGCGAACAACGGCCCAAACCAGAACGATAGGCCCCGTATGTGATTGCAAAACGTGTAGTTGTGCTCTATTTCGAGGCCAAGAATGCATTTCTCGTCTATTTCCTTTTTTGGAAATGTGCGTAAAATGTGAGGTGGCCGAAGCTACAGAAAACCCATGCGATTGGTTGGAGGGAAAGGAAATGATGGGAACGAATAGACTTGCTCCGCTCGTTTTGCTGCTGGCCGTTGTGACTTCGCCAGCTTGTTTGATGGCCGATGAGTTTGATGAATTCATTGACGTAGACGCGAATTACGAAGAGCAACTTGGGAAGACACATACGTTTAAGACTTGGCAGGACGGAGCCGGAGTCGGACCAATCAAGAGTGGCGTCGGTCGAATTAAGTCTGATGAAGCTAAGGCGATACGGGGATACTTGGCAACATTCACTGTCGGCACGAAAAAGGGCAGCGGGAAGCGTTTGGGTAGCACTAATATGTTTTCTCGCACCAACCTCAACTACATTATGCCAATTGCCTTAGGCCGGAAAGTATCGAAGGAATGGCCGCAGGACGAAGCCACGAAAACGACAATTACGTTTAGGATATTTACCCGCAACGTAGTAAAGCGAGGGAGATACTACGTTGCGAAAATCACGAGCATCGAAAAAGGCTGGTGAAGCAGCCCATGTTCCAAAGTGAGTCAGGCCCTTGCTTGTGAGAATGAGCAACCCAAAGTTTTTTCAAGAATTTCGTTGATGAAGTGGCCTTGAAGAGATATAATACTAATATGGTAGATGGATACCGCGCAAACAAGGAATCAGCACAGAGACCAAGACACTTCACCCGGTTCGTCGGGATAAACAAGCCACACAGTTTTTCGTGCTGATTCACCGTGTGGCTTTTTTCGTAGGCAAAAATACGAGACTGGCCATCACGCAAAGTGGAGGCCGGTTTAGACGATTGGCCTTCGCTCTCAAAGCTTTGTTGAAATTCACTTCATAGAGCCGAAGAAGAATGTGCCCGCAACGGTATGCTTGAGGCGTTAGCTTGTTCCCTCTGATTATTCAATCAGTAAAAAGGTAAACGCTATATAAACACGCGGTTCCCCCTCTCTCTGTTTCATGTCTTGAACGCCAACGCCCGCCATATACTGCGGGTAGCGATGGTGCAACCCGCCGATGACGGTGAAGTGGACCCCAGTGTTTGGACAGCCAACTGGGTTGGTTAAGGTGTACGATGTGGGGCTTAGCGGCAAGCGGACCTCTTCCCCTGGTAGAGCGCTGCCGCTGCAGCGAATCCCCGCGTA
>Ga0114996_10004716_pt1 | contig 16235 bp, 11 predicted proteins | sample ArcticOcean_MG_C_4_FD_87039 | JGI IMG/M metagenome (GOLD analysis project Ga0114996, IMG submission 87039) | Marine microbial communities from western Arctic Ocean - ArcticOcean_MG_CB4_134 | ecosystem: Environmental > Aquatic > Marine > Oceanic | place: Arctic Ocean: Canada Basin | collected...
AATCACCATGGGCGCCGTGAAGTGTCCGCCCGACCGGTACCGGATTTTCGCCATTTCGGTCACGATATGGTCAAAGGCTGGGAAGATGAAGTCCACGAACTGAATTTCGGCCACGGGTCTCATACCGTACATGGCCATTCCGATGGCCGTTCCTACGATACCCGCTTCCGACAGAGGGGTGTCGATGATGCGGTCATCACCGAACTCTTCGTGGAGTCCTGCGGTGGCGCGGAATACACCGCCGAACTTGCCCACGTCTTCGCCCAAGACGATCACGTTTGGGTCGCGCTCCAGGGCCAGCTTCATGGCGCTGTTGACCGCTTGGATAATGTTCATCGTGCTCATGAGTTGCTCCTACTTCCCTGTTCCGCAGCGGCAAGCGCAGAGGCGATCTCGTCCTCGTGCGCTGTCCATTGAGACGGGGGCACAATCGATTGGTTTCGATCCACAATCGCTTCCACCAGCGTGGGTCCATTCCCATTGCGCGCGTTGTCGACCGCCGCACGTATCGTGTCGTATACGGCGTTGAGGTCGTCTCCCTGTACGTTGGCGGTGTGAACGCCGTATCCAGGTCCCCGTTCGAGCAGGGGCCGCTGTCCGTTGGATCGAACCACGAACACAACCGGAGCGCTCAAAACACCGGCGAAGGTCAGGCCAGTGTGGAAGTCGCCGTCTGAGATGACGCCATCCCCCAATTCGCACAAGGCTACGATCCCATCGGTCCGGGCGGCGTGAGCCAGACCGACGGCGTGGGGGATCCGTGTGGCAGACCCGGCGGTACTGGAAACCACCCTCAGTTTGGCAATCTCAGCAGCGTAGTCTCCGCGGAGAGCGTGCGCGAAGAGTTGCTCGGTTGGCAGTCCGCGAAACAACGCCGCTGCGTTGACCTGTCGCCCCCAGAAGGCCCAGTCGATCGGTTCCAAAGCGGCCGCACAGCCCACGAGGACAGCCTCTTCACCGATACAGGGCTGATGATTGGGAATGAGTCCTGCATGACTCAAACGAGTCAATTGGCGGTCGATGCCCGCGACGAGGCCCATCCACGGGGAAAAGTCCTGCCGATGTTCGGTTTTTGCGGCTATGGCGCTCCTCATGATTGCGTCGACCGCAGGGCTTGGGTCATGAAGAACTCCCCAGCACGATACGAGCTCCGAACCAGGGGGCCTGATGCGCAGTACACAAACCCCAACTCAAGCGCTATCTCTCGATATCGATCGAATTGCGTGGGGTGTACGAACGAGTGGACTGGCAAATGTTTTGGTGAGGGTCGCAGGTATTGGCCAAAGGTGACCACGTCGCAATTCACCTCGCGCAAATGATGCATGCACTCGATCACTTCGTCTTCGGTTTCACCCAGACCCAGCATGAGCGAAGTCTTGGTCAGGGCTCGAAGGCCGGTTATTTGTTCTTTGGCATGGCTCAGCACGCTCAGGCTTTGCCCGTACCCGCAGCGGGCATCGCGGACGTCACGCTGAAGGCGCTCAACAGTCTCTACGTTGTGGGCGAAGACGTCCGGACAGGAGCGGAGCACCGTGTCGACGGCATTGAGATCCCCTGCGAAATCCGGTGTGAGCACTTCGATCAATATCTTGGGAGAGAGCGTACGCACCGCGGTGATGGTCTGGGCGAAGATCGCGCTGCCCCCATCGCTCAAGTCATCCCGGTCGACGCTGGTGATCACCACGTATTCGAGATCCATTTGTTGGATGGCTTTGGCCACGCGCATGGGTTCCAGCTCGTCGAGCGTGGTGGGCTTTCCACTGGTCACGGCGCAAAACCGGCATCCTCGGGTGCACACGTCGCCCAAGATCATGACGGTAGCCGTTCCGGAGTCCCAGCATTCACCCATATTCGGACAACGGGCTTCTTCACAGACTGTGTTTAGTTGGAGCGTTCGCAAGCGTTGTTTCAACGCCGCATAACGGGATCCGCCGGGGGCTTGTACTTTGAGCCAGTCGGGTTTTCGCAGGGCTTGCATGGCTGCGGAAGCGTCGAACAAAACCCTCCGGAAGTCAACCTCCTCGCGCGCGAGCGACATCATGACGCTAAATCCCGTCTGTTTTGCGGCTCCGATGGGGCACCCGTGAGAAGACGAAAAACTTCAGAACGGAGTGTAACACCAGGCATTGACCGGCTGAGCCGGTGCGGTCACAATGCCACACAACAATGTGTCCGTTGTCCCGTCGTTGTTTGGTTCTCCTGCCTGTATTGTGCCTCGGTTGGGTTCACGATGGAATGGCGCAGTCGAATCGAGTTGTGGATATCCATTCGGTTCACATGACCAGTGGCGACGATGGGATGACCGTTCACCTCGAAGTTGTGGCCCCCAGAGAACACAGTTGTCATGAGATCGATCTTTTGGTGCGCATTGCGCGGGATGGTGACAGCTCGCGCGCTACCTTGTTGAAAGATTTGTCCCGCTTAGACACTCAATGGCAACGGGCGGTCTTGGGCGAACTCTCCGACGAAACGATTACCATGGCACCGACCGAATTGTCGTCGATGCGTCCCGATAAAGAGGTGGCCATTCAGGAGTATCGGGACCGGTTGTACTTACGATTCAGAATGTCGCAGTCCATCTCTGCTGGTGACCGGCTCAAGTTGTCCATCGGCCCCTTGGCCTATGAGGATTCGGGTGAGGACAACCCATTGCAGGCGTCGGCTATGGCCATCGGGTATGTGTTGAGCCCCATTCATGTCGCAGACTTTGACGCGATCGCCTCGTCGGGTCCCATCGGGCTGTTGGCATTGCTTCGTTCCGTCGGTTTGGAAGGGGATGCCGCGACTCGGCGCGTGCGCATACAGGCGTTGCGTTCCCAAGAGGGTTTTCCGAACGCGTTGAAAAAGAGTGTGCGCGGTGAGCTGCTGGAAGGGCACAACGCCAACCTCAATGAGCTAGCGACGGCCGCGCGTCTGCGGGTGTTTGCATTGCTCGATAGCGCATCCTTTGGACGTTTTGTGCCGCTCGTTTTGTCATCGCCGCATCGTAAAGGGTTGGCTGTACCGTTGGGCAGAATTTGGACCAAGCTCCAGAGAGAAGACCCCTTTTCGTGGGAGGCGATGTCGTTCTTGGTTCCGGCGAATGATCCAATCGATTCGGTTTTGGCTGTCCTTGGTGCCGGTGTTGAGGACATGAAAGAAGAGGATGTCATCGGTTTGCTGGATGCAACTCAAGCCCATCAGAGTTTCCCCCCCGATAGTACTCAAGTGTTCTTAGAGGCGGCGGGAGTAGCGTGGCTCCAAGGAGCGTCCAACTGGGATGATCAGACGTTCAAGCGCGTCCTAGGCATTCTGGAAGAACGTCAGGTGGCTTCGGCGGTGGTGGGGTTCTTTGGCGACCGAGTGTGGGACAGACTGGGACGTCTTTTTCCCGGGGACGATCTCTTCCAGTTGGCCAAGACAATGACCGAGAAGACTATGCCCGTCCAATTGGTCCGCGCCATGGGCGATTCCGACCTCGCACGCCGCGAGTTTGCGTTCGACTTGGTCGTGGACAGGCAGAAGGTGTCGCGTGGTGTGGTGACGGCGGAGCTTGCGCGTTTGGGTCATCCATTGGCGCAATTCGATCCCCCGGAAGAATCCACCGATCCGTACGCCAAAGAGTGGCCGCTGACGCTTCAGGGGTTGTACCTCGCACCACTCGCGCATCCCTATGTCGAAGAAGCCGAGCGGGTGCTCTATCTTCGCCGTTTGGGGAAGCGGGGGAGTTGTTATGACCCATTGCAACGCGGGCGGATCGAAGTCCATCCTCGGTTGGGCTATCCCGTCCAGATGTGGGCACGTTGCCGTGCGGAAGGTGCACACGAGTTGCTCCTATCGGGTGAGACAGATGCTGCGGTCACGCTCTTGGAGTCTGCTGTCACCGACGCTGGAGACGACCCTGAGGTCCGACGGTGGGTGATGCCTGTCATGTTGGGGAAAGTCCGGCAATTCGTCGCGGACGGCCAATTGTTGGAAGCGCGACGGATGTTGGGACGAATCGATCCGGAGAATCAACATGGCGGCGCGCGGTCGCTTCTCCACCAGATTGAGACCCTTCGTCAGCCGAAGGTTGAGCGGTCCCGAAAGCATGCGCTTCTCTTGAAAATCTTTGCCATTTTCCTAATGGTGCTGGGGGTCGGGGCCACGATAGGTCGGTGGCTGGCGTTACGCCGTGCTACTCGTTTCGTCAATGATCTGTCAGAGGACAAGCCGCTCGAGTTTCGAAGCGGTCATCGGTCTTATTTGGTGACCGATCACGCGTTGTTGGTCCGCCGGGGAATGGTTCGCCGATTGATTCCGTGGGCTGAGATACGCGAAGTCTGTCGTGTACCGCCGAGCACGGGGATAGGCGAGGGACTGCTCTTTTGGTTCACGTCGGGTGACGGGTTTCTTGTGAGTGTGGGGCGTCTGAGCGACTCGGGCACGTTCATCGAGGCGGTTCACCGATATCTTCAAGAACTCTCGGTTCCTTTGGTGGAGGCGGAGAGTATGGATGACGTGGCGACAGCGGAGAACCAATTCATGATGCGTGCATTGATGAAGCGAGACCGTATGCGTTCAATCGCGCAGGCCATCGGCCTTGGGCTCGGCGTTCTTGCAACCGTGTTTGTGTGGTTTGCCTACACGGACGTGGCGACCATTTCCTTTGGACAATGGGGGCAAGCGATCGCCGTTGGATTGGGCGCTAGCCTCACGTCTCTCTCCGCGATCGATATTCTAATTCCCTTGTCCAAGGTCTAGCACAGACGTTACTGGATGGCGTCGCTCGGATCTGGCTGTGTCTCTGAGGATGGACCAAAGCGTTCGCTTCGAGCAGGCCGTTCCGAGGTGCGCGAGCCTACGGGCTGCGGGGGCAAGGGCGAGGTCAAACCATGGTCCCCACGGTGATTGCGCAAGAGCTCGAGCCAATGCCGTTCAATCATGGACACCGCGGTAGGCAGGGTCCGGCGCGACTCGGCCTCCTGGCCACGGACGACGCGTGGATCATCGGTTGGCATGCGATCGTCCTTAACAATGGGTGTGGCAGTCTCGGGCGGTGCGAGCACAGCCAATGTTTCACGTTCGGTGGTGTGTGCAGCGATGGGCGCGGTCTCCAACAGGGTTCGTCGTTGTCGGCGCTCTCCTTTTGCGGCTGGCTCCAGTGCAAGGCGAACCGGTGCAACACGTGCGGCAATCCACACTTTCTTGGGCGCGACGCATGGGTCCGTTGCGCTGAGGCAATCGAATCGAACGTGCAAATGATGGTGATGCCCTGGCGAATGGCGAATTACGCCCTTTTTCACCTCAATGGAGCGGGGATATTGCAGGATTCTTGAACGCAACGCTTTGTCGTAGCCGATCTGAACCAGATGACCGTGCAATGTCCGTTGCAGGGCATAGTCCATGAAGATGACTGGCACATGACGGGTGTTGAGGAAATGTCGAATCAGATCCCATGTTTTGGCGATGTCGATAGTGTCGGGTGTGACGACTTCGAGGCCATGTGTTCGGACATTGCCCTTCTTGTAGTAGCTGATGTCGACGTCCACGCCGCGCTGATGGGACCGATGGGGGGGGAGATGCCCCCCATGAATCTTGCTCAAATCTGCCACATAGCCCGGCACCGACTGAGGATATTGGCTCGCAAATTGTTTGTAGGCGAGTTGAATCATTCGGACCGTCCCGGGCGTGCCCCAGGATTTTTGCGGTCGAAGTCGCACATAGTCTTCGCCTTCGGGAAGCTGCACGCCATCGACTAGCAATGCGTCATGTCGTTTTTTGACGCGGATTTCGTTGCCCGGCTGGATGAGGCGTCGGGCGTTCAAGTTGTTGTTTCGGAGCAGATACCGAGTTCTCACGCCGTACTTTTTTCCGATGGACCAGAGTGTGTCACCAGGGCGAATCCGATGGGTCACCCACAGCGTGTCTTCACTCGATCGTCTCGATTGCCGCTGGGGAGCCGTGGCCGACGTGCGCATGGACAAGGGCTTCGTTTTGAGTTGTTGGCCCACTCGAATAAAGTCCGGATTTGTGATGCCATTGTTCGCGGCCAATTGATGGAGCGGAACCTGTTCCCGCTTGGCGATCTCCGACAAAGTGTCACCGGTTTTTACCGTGACTACGTTCCACCGGACGGGCGTATCAGCACGTGAAGTGTTTGCTGCTACCAGCAAACCGATGACGCCAATAAGACCGATAATACGACCACTCATACGGTTTACGATGCTAGGGCAGGCCTTCAGCAATGACAAATTTTTCGTTGGTTTAACCGGACGGAGGGGGGGGCACTGGGGAATCCATGTTGTCGTCCTTGGGCGTTGGTGTTCGTTGAGTCGTGGCCGAAAGGGACGAGGATTTGGCTTCCATGCGCGCCTCGATCTGTGCCAACGCCTTGCATGCGGCGTTTCGAAGTGTGTTATTCGTAAACACGCCTTTGGTATAGGGAGTGAGTCGCTCGATTACGGCTCCAGTGCCCACATGGCCGAGGGCTTCTACGGCCGTCAATTGAACGGCTTCATCCGAGTGTCTTAGCAGCTGAAGCAAGGTCAACTGTACGTCGTTACGGCCGAGTGTTCCCAGCACTTCTGTGATTGCGCGTACAACGACGGTCTCTGCTCCGTCGAGATGTGCGACGAGTGACTCCACGACCGCGTGGGCTTTCAGACGGCCTAATCCGTGCGCAGCGGCGCATTGAATGAGGGGGCTTGGGTCGTCCAATAGGTTGTCGAGCAGGGGGATCACGCGGGCTGACGCGCCTTTGCGTACCCAATGATCCAGTGCATCTAGGCGGACCTCCTCGCAGGCATCTGAGGTGACAATGCCCAACATGGCGTCGAGGTTGTCGCTGTGCTCCACATGTTTGGCGCCGGCCAATTGCACCCTTTGGTCTCCATCCTTGCGTGCGACCTCAATGGCTGTACGTGCTTCCGGTGAATTGGGATGTGCGGTCAGCAATTCGTTCAAGTTGCGTAGTCGCACGTTGGCATCCAGATCATCGCATACGTTGGTGAGCAATCGATTGGGAATGTCATCGGATTGGAGACTCAATGCGGTGGCCAACTCCGCAACGCTCGTCATCACCCGTTCAAAGCCCACGACGCGCGCGGACATTGCGCCCACAGGACATCGAATCACTCCGTCGACAACCCGCCCTTGTAGGGTGACGATGACTTCCCACATGGCAGCCCGCCCCTTGTCCGTGAGAATCGCCAAGATGACGCTTTTCGGGCCGACGACGGTGATCGCTTTGTCAAATGCAACGTCGCCCACTTCGACCCGACCGGGCGTTGGCGCCCTGTACTCCGTGGACGGAGCAATGGTGATGGGGTACGCCAAGGGTGGGGAGGGGTTGCTGATGACATGGGCACACCGGGCGGAAAAGGGATGAGCTTGGATGGGTACGCCCTCCACCCACAATTCATGGCCTACGACTGTGCCAACCAGCCGATGAGGACTGGCCCATCTTCCGGGAACCAGTTGAAGGCCGAGAGGTGTTTGAAGCGCTTCCAAATGAATCCGCTCTCGTTTTTGTCGTGCGAACCAGAGTCCGCCCAATACAACGCAACAAAAGCCGAGTAGTGGTATGAGCCAGGAGATCATGAGGTGCTCATTGTACATCCGTATCGTCGACGTTTGGCAAGGTGGAATTTGGGCGTCCAACGCAGTGCATTCCCAAGCCACCCAAGGTCGGATGACATGCGATCTCTGCGAAGCCCGCTTTCTTGAACACGTCCTCCACGAATTCGGGCGTGAGTTGACCTTGGATTGAGCTGACGACCCGCCAAGCCACCATGGAGGTCAGGAAACGGAGCGTAGAGTTGGGTTGTCGCCAAAGCGCATGGGTGTGCCCTCGGGTGTGACGGAAGGCCTGAAGGAGCCCGCCGGCGCGTCGGGGTTCCATAAATACCGCCATTCCGTTGGGGGTCAGGACGCGATGGACTTCTTTCAAAACACGCAGAGGGTCCGGCACCAAGTACAAGAAACTGTGCCCCACAGCGAGGTCGAATGAATGGTCGGGGTAGGGGAGGGACATGGCGTCTTCCACCGCAAACTGAATGTTCTGCAAGTGGGCGTAGGAACGGTCGTGATGCTGGCGTGCTTTGCTGATCATGGCGTCAGCGATGTCGATGCCTTGAATGGAGGCCGTGTCCCCCAACGCCTCCGCCAACACGAAGGTGCTGATCCCCGGACCACACCCCAAATCCAAGATGCGTAGCGCGTCCTGGGGTTCTTCCACAAAGTGCAGCATTTGGTGGATTTGATTCCGCCACAAATCCTGTCGCGTCAGCACATCGTAGACCGACGCGCCGATGTTGAAAATCATTCGGTTGTTCAGCAATCCCATTGCGCCGCTTCGTATATCAGAACCGTTCAGACGTTCAAGCCGGATGATAACAAAGGAGCGATTAACCCGGAGTGGGTCGACGCGAACGTACGATCCACCCGAGCGCGCAAAGGACCATCACGAGGTCCATAGGAACGTGATTGTGCGATCTCGGTTGGGTCCGGCATCCCCCCGATGGCTTAGAGGCTTGTACAGGGAGGGGCGGCAAATGCGCGATGGGCACTGTACACACACGTTCGGTCGTGTTGTTGGACGTGTCGGTCGCGACCATCCGCCATTCAATGGCCGCAATGGCGGTGTCTACCCGATCCAAGCGCACGGTGTCTCCGTCCAGCTGCAACGCACAGGGCAACGTCGCCCCATCCTCGGCAACACAGCGGAGATCGTGCACGGTGGTCGAATCCACGCAGGGATCCGTTGCCGTGGGTGTGAACTGAATGGAGGGCAAGGTGATTTGCTCAGCCAGGGTGGTTGGGCAGTCGACCACAGGCGGCGTATCGTCCACAACCGTTACGCGCACAGTGCACAGGTGTGTGTTGGCCCACGGGTCCGAAATGGCAACCACCACATCCCGCGTGCCGATGGGCAGCGTTTCCCCCGCGGACGTTTGTGTGGACAAGAGCTCACTGCAGTGAGTCGGCGCTACGGCGATGTCCGGATTCAAGTTGGCTACGCACCCGGGTGAATCCACGGAAAGGGTGTGCTCTGCCACGCATTTGACCGTAGGGGAGAGCGCCTCTCCGTCGATAATGACGGCTTCGTCGGGCCCGGGTGCCCCATTGGTTAGGGCGAGGATGCCGGGAGGCTGGAGCGGGTTGTTCAATCCCAAGGGACTGCATGATGGCGGCAAGAGGATTGGAATGGTGGCTTCGTCTTCCACGGTTACGACGGCGGAGTCGAATGTCCATTCAAGACACTGCAAATCCACCGAGTAGAAGCTCTGAGAGTAAAGAAGGTGGTTCGATTTAACGTCATCCGGTAACACGTCTGCGCTGATGGACGCGGTCACACCATCGGACGTCAAGTCGAACGAAGCCACCCAAAATCGGAAATCGGTGTTCGTGTCCGACAACCCCAGACCCTCGATGGGCATGGTGAGCACCACATTGCTGGTGAGCACATCTGAGATGAGCGGATGCTTGGCCACCACATCGAACGAGCCCATGAACGTCTGGAGGTCAAACTGTCCGTCGTTGTTTGCATCGGTGGTCGAGAGCACGAGGCTCTTCATCCGACCGGTCATGGAACCACCGTATGTGAACGCGTCGTCGACGGACATGACCACATAGTCCGCGATCCCGTCTTCATTGGTGTCGATGAAGAGGAAGAAACGGACCCGGTTGGTGTGCATGCGGTAATCGTCTGTGTGGATGGCAACCGCGATGGAGTCGGTCTTCCCATACATGCCGGTGCGGAGGCCGATGGCACGAATATCCGCAATGTCCACACCCTCCTCGTTGGGATCCCGATCAATCAACGTGAACAGCTCCATCTTTCCCTTTCCTGGGCCGTGATTGGAGACGAGAGCCGCCTGGGGAGGGGGCCCCAAACACGTGTTGCTTACGTCGATGCGTGATGGTTTCCGAAAGAGCAGATAGAAGGGCACTCGTAAACTCGTTGGTGGCGTCTGCCCATCGGAGACGACCGGTGTAAGCACGATGGCCCCATCGAACTCATCCGTCCGAAGGTAGTTTCCGGAGCGGCTGTATCCGTTGGTTGTACCCAGTGAGGTGACCTTCCATTCGGGGCCCAAGGACGGATCGATCACAAAGGTGGTCTGAAAACTCGCCGTGTCCTTTGCCTCCACCGTGATTTCGGAAGTGGATAGCTCAATTTGGACCCAGTCCTCGTCGACGCTGTTGGTGCGAACTTCCGACTGAACGGTGTAGGTGACCGCCGAATCCCCCTTGTTTTCCACGGTGATGGTGCGGGCTTCCGAGGTCGGCTCGGTCAGCACCATGAGCCCCAAACTCATCGTCACTTCCGGGTCGCTGTAGGCGATGACGTTGGTGGAAAGCGTTGCAAGGGGCGCCACTCGTCCCGCACCACCCAATGAATAAGGCGCGAGATCCCCATTGCCTCCGTAGTCCTTATTCTCTCCCTGGTAGATGTCGTGATAGGCGGTGTTCATCAGCAGCGCTTTGATGTCGCGTGGCGTCCAATCTGGATGGGCTTGCCGAACCAAAGCGACCACGCCGGCCACGTGGGGAGCGGCCATCGACGTGCCCGTTTTGGAGGTTATTTCGTTTCCTGCCCCTGCTTTGGCCGCGTGAATGTTGGCTCCGGGCGCCGTCAAGTCGGGCTTGGCGACCACCCGGTCTCCTTCCGTGTCGTGGAAGGGGTAGGCCGGACCGCGGCTTGAAGAATTGTGCATGGCATCGATGCGGCTGTACCAAGGCAACTTGGACGACACCGTGACTTGGACCGGGGACCCTGCGGCGAGCTCTTCGAGCAGCAGCTGGCCATGGGCTTTGGTGATCATGACTCCCGGGATTCCTACCTTGGGCTCGCCGTCCATTGGCGTGGCCTTCTTGTCGTTGTGTTGATAGACCACGACCGCAAGGGCACCCGCGATCTCCGCATACTGAAACTTGGTGACGAATAGGCATTCGCCGCGCACAATCAGTGCGACTTTGCCGGCCGCAGCATCGTCATAATCGTCGGGTTCACAGCCGTCACCGGCGTCGAAGAGCTCCCCCACGATATCCCCACTCTCTTCCAGCGACGGTACGAGAGAGCCTTTGCCCTCTCGGGCGTTGTAGTAGTGGCCGTATTCGTCGCCATCGATGGGGTTGTCGACCCGCACGAAGGTGCCGAATTCCCCGGGACCAAACGAGTTGGCAACGCTAATGACCTGAGGCAGGCAGCTGGGCGATGAGGTCGCGAAGGGGCGATTTCCAGCATTCCCCGCCGCACCGACCACCACGCCTCCTGTGGCGACGAAATTGCCGATAGCCTCCGAATACAGGGCGTTGTTGCTCCCACCGTCCCCGCTGTACCCGCTCCCCAGTGACATGTTAAGGACATCCAACGCATCGGAGAGATCGCCGTCTTTGTTGGGATCGGTGGCCCATTCCACGGCGGCCAGCGCCATGGCTGTGCTGGCCGATGCAAACACCTTCACCGCCCACAGTCTCGCTCCGGGAGCAATCCCCGGAGAACCGCCCTCATAGGGCAGCCCCGCCGCGATGGCTGCGACGTGTGTTCCATGCTCGTTGTATTCCACCTCATCGTCGTTGAGCGATGTATCGGGCATGGGGTCTGGATCGGGGATCGGGGGCGTCGAAGCGCTGGGATCGTATTCGGAACCCACCAAATCGATTCCTCCCACTACTTTTTCGGTGGGAAACATGGGGAGGTCGTTAAAGAGGTCATCAATAGTGGTGGTTTCATTGCTGTTGTACGCTTCCGTTGTACCCGGGCCACCAAACGCCGTGTGCAGATAATCGATCCCCGAATCAACGATGCCAATGTCCACGCCCGTGCCATCCAGTCCGAGCGTCTCCAGTACCATGGGCAGCCCGAGATGGGGCACGCTCTCATCGAGTAGGGGAGCGATGGGGATCAAGCGAACCTGTTTGATGACGCCCTTTAAGCGTGACAGGAGGGTTTGTTGCGTGGGCGACACATGGACTTGGAGGCCGTTGAGCACTCGTTGGTAGGCGTACACCACCGGAATGCCGAGGGAGTCTAGTTGCTCGCGAAGGATGGACTGTTGAGCGACCAGCCGCTTCTGGTGTGCCATCTGAGCGCTCGGCGTGAGGGGATTGCCGGCGGCTCTGTTTTCGGCGGTGATTTGCGCCACAGGTGGGCCAGGAAGCTGCAGAAAATAGTCGGAGTAGGCGTTGGGCGCTTGGCCCAACGCAGAGGGTATAGCAAGCGTTAGTGAAAGAACCAGAACCAAGCTGCAGCTACATCGAACGCCCATCTGCCCTCCGGTTGCGCTGGGAAACACAATATAGACGCTGAATGCTGGCTTCAAGTTTCGCGGCGTTCCGTCGGCGGGTGACAAGCAATATTGCGGACTTTGGGCACATGTGTAGAAAATGCACACGTCGTGTGGTTTGTGCTCGGGGGAATGGACTTCAGTGTGCCGTTTTCTGCTTTGGCATGCTCCGTGCTCTATCCCTCAGCGTCAGGGGAGTAGAAATGGCAATGAGCAGAAAAAAGAAAATGATGGAGTACAAGACAATGAAAACGACAATGAATTTGAATTGGGGTGTGGATGGACTCACTCGAGATTGTACGACAACCCTTCTGAGGGTGTTGGCGGGCATTCTCTTGATCAGCTTGATCGGGTGTGATTTTGGTGAAGAGCAAGCCAAACAATGCGTGTTTGACGGACAGTCGTACGCCGCGGGCGAGACTGTTCCCGGTGTGGATACCTGTAACACCTGTGTGTGCACAGACGATGGAATCGCCTGCACGGGAATGGCCTGTCCCGCGCAGTGTGAATTCAATGGGAACGTGTACCTTGAAGGCGAAGTCTTTGACGCCGGTGATGGCTGCAACACTTGTTCGTGTACGTCGCAAGGCGTTGGGTTGTGTACGGAGATGGCGTGTCCCGAGCAGTGCCCGGCCGCCAAGCTCCCGGAACCGGACGAGACCTGTGTGGGTATGACCGTCCATGCCAAGAGTCCACAAACAGGCCTTTGTTGCTTCTATGCGACGCCCTGTGAAGCTCCCGATGGGTGGGATACCTTTGGTGGCCTAGAAGAGTGCCAAGGGGAGACCTGTATCCAAATCTCCTGTCCCGCTGGGATGAAGCAGAAAGATTTGGACGGTGACGGTTGTGACGACGTTTGTGTCAATCCTTGCGCGGACGTTGAATGCGGTCCCCAGCCTTTGCTACCCAATTATGAGTGCTCCGATGGGGAGACGATTGCAGGCCCCAGCGGCGAGTGCACACTCGACGAGAACCAGAACTGTGGCTGGGAAATCATCGAATGTCCGGAGCAGTGTGAGCTCGGTACCCAGAAAGAAGCCGACGATGGCTGCAACACCTGCGTGTGTATGGAAGGCGGAATCTGGGCGTGCACCGATATGGCGTGTCCCGAATCCTGTCCTCCGCCCAAGGCGTTTGATGGGATCTGCGTCACCGTAGAAGCCGTTGCCAAGCATCCGGTCACCGGCGAATGTTGTACCTACCCGACTCCGTGCGTCGTTCCTGACGGCCTGGAGATCGTGACATACGAAGAATGCCAATCCGATGAATGCGACACGGGCGACGATTGTCCCGCGGGTGAAATGTGCATGGAAGGCACGTGCATGACCGTGATTCCCTGTGAGACCGTCGCTTGTGCGCCAGGGTATGAGGCCAAAGACACGGACGGTGACGGCTGTGACGACACCTGTTTCAATGGTTGCACCGACGCAGACTGCGGTCCTCAACTCGGTATCCCCAACTACAACTGTCCCGATGGAAAGACGATTGCGGGGCCAACCGGTGAGTGCAAACCCAGCGAGAGCGGGGAATGCGGCTGGGAGGTCATCGAATGCCCTACGCAGTGTGAGGCTGGCGACCAGAAAGATGCCAGTGATGGGTGTAACACCTGCAGCTGCACGGAGAGTGGGTTGTGGATCTGCACCGAAATGGCCTGTCTATGCAATCCGGAGGCGGAATGGAACCGGCAGTACATGAGCACAAACCCCGAGGAGTGTGCGCTGCTCGATTTCGCGTGCCCCGAATACACCACGCACTTCGTCAATGAATGCGGTTGTGGCTGTGAACAGGACGCTTCATGCCCCGAGTGGTTCAGTTGCATGCCGAGTCCGGATGGAAACGCGTGCGACGAGGACAAAATCAAGCAATGTCCTTACTCCGAGATCGCCGTCTAAGGATTTTCCGATGAATGCAACGGGCTGGGGTATCGCTCCAGCCCGTTTTTTTTGCCTACTCCTCGCCAAACACGTGTCTGCCCAGGAGCAGGAAGTAAATACGGAACCACCGGGCCGCTGACTCTTCGTTTCCAAAGACGTGCAGGAGCTCTTCGCCCTGGTCATGGTCGTCCACAATGTCGGGCCGATAGGCCATCATGACGCCTGTTCGTTGGAATACAATGGCACCGCCCAGGCCATGGGCTTCGTGGATGTTGGCCAATTCGGGATCCAGACCCGACAAAATGACCCCTCTTCGTTGCCGTGTGTTGAGCGATCGGATGGGCAGTGTCTGGAGAATACGCTTGTCGTCCACAGGCATAGCCCTTGCGACGTGCAAGAAGAGGATGTTGTGGCCTTGGCAGTCTGAATAGGGTGTGCGCACAACGGGAATCGATGGGAAGGATAGATTCAGGACCTCTTCATGCTTGTCGAGTATTCGCTCGTCCGTTGTGGTTGGAGTGGTTTCAGACAGTACGTTGAGAATGAATGAATCGATAGTGAGCACGGCTTGTTGCTTCCTTTCCGGCAGTGGAGCTGAATGGTTCCATTCTGACCTACAAGGGACCGCTTGACAATGACTCGAGCACGCGGTGACGTTAACCCCATGGATTCAAGCACCGGCGGCCAAAGTGTGGAGCAAGGCACCGCAGGTTTGACGGTTGAAGGCAAAACCTTGTTTCACGAGGTTCAACGTTTTCGACAGCCCTGGGTGTGGGTCATTCTTGTGCCCATCGCCCTTGCCTTGATTGGCTTTTTCGCCCATGTGCTCTTGAAACAACTCGTTTTTGGGGTGCCCGTGGGTGAAAAGCCCCTGTCCGATGCGCTCCTTCTAGCCATTGGTGTCGTTACATTTGTGGTGACACTGGGCCTCATTATCGGCTTGTACAAGGCGCGAATGGTCGTGGATGTCACCGACATGGGCGTTGCGGTTCAGTTTTTCCCGCTTTTTCATCGGCAAACCCTCGGATTTGAAGAGATCGAACGTTGTACGTTGTGTTCACTGCCGTCCATGCGTGCACGTGGAGGTGGCGGCGTTCAGCTCTTTGGGACCCAACAGATGATCACGGTTCGTGGCCACGAGGGGGTTGAGATTGTGCTTCGAGACGGGGGTACTTTGGTGCTCGGATCTCAGCAGGCGTCGGTGCTTTTATCGGCCATCCAGTACGGTTTGGACGCCTATCGGTCCACGTTTGACGACGAGCCGTCCTCCTGAACGTCGCTTCGCGCGACGTTGTGTGTTGCCGTGGACCGAAGCCAGGCGGCGATGGCCAGTGCGCAACAACACGCCCCAATAGCGAGACCGTGAAGCAGGCCCCCGTCTTTCCAATAGGACCCCAACGGGATTGCGATAGCGGCAAGCGCGCACAAACTCGCAATGAGGCGAAGACCGAATTGAAGACGTTTAGTAGGAGACATAGAAAGGAGAGGCTAACGAGGGAAGGGTCAAGGTGCGCCCGCTTCCGTGCGGAAGGGGGCGCACTAGACCAACATACGGAAGCTAGGCGCGCTCGACACCTTGCTTTTTGACCGTGGCTTTCCAGACCTTTGCAGGCAACCAGGAAGGACGGTTAGCAGGGCTAGTCACCTGAATTCGTTTGCCATTGAATACGTGGACACGGTTGGTGCCACGCTCACGGAGCCGAATGCTGGTGTATCCACGGTTAGCCGCTTTCAAAGCAGCGCCACGAGGTTGACGGCTCGAGAACACAATGTTGCTGTCCGAACCATTTACTTGCAAAACAAAATTTTTCTTTCCATCAGCCATGAATATTTTCCCCTTCATTCGCTAAGTTTGGCTAAAGTTGGTTTCTGTATATGTGGGTCTGTGACGCGTTTTTGAGATCTATTCAACTACAAAACGAAAGAAAATTTAAAAAACCATGCTGGCGCAGTCCCTCATTCGGCCGCAACTTATTGGAAATAAAGGCGACTCGCCGATTTCCGGAACGACGTTTTTTTTTTCTAGGAAACGGTGGACTGCGGTCAGATTTGACGGATCTGGACTGTGGGAAAATGCAAAAAAGCGCGTCTTGACACCATCGATTGGGAA
>Ga0114996_10004718_pt1 | contig 16229 bp, 15 predicted proteins | sample ArcticOcean_MG_C_4_FD_87039 | JGI IMG/M metagenome (GOLD analysis project Ga0114996, IMG submission 87039) | Marine microbial communities from western Arctic Ocean - ArcticOcean_MG_CB4_134 | ecosystem: Environmental > Aquatic > Marine > Oceanic | place: Arctic Ocean: Canada Basin | collected...
AGAGGCCCGCAGCCGTCTCTTCTCTGGTGCTTTACGAGCTGGAGTCGTCCAGCGGCCATACCGAGACGGGCTGGTCTTCGTTCGACGAAGTGGTCGGCTACCTCAAGCGTCAGAGGCCGGGCGCAGCCGAGGCGGCCCTCGACCGGCAGGGTCGCAGCCTGACCGGCGGCGGCATGGACGGGGGCCGTTCGTTCAAGCACGACACCGTCGCCCACGGCATCTACATGGCCGCGTCCGACGCGCTGTGGAACCAATGGGCCCGAATCGCCTGTCCGACGTTGGTGTTGCGCGGCAGGCAAAGCCAGGACCTGACCCACGCCAACGCAGTGCAAATCACCGAGCAAATCGACCGGCACAGACTGGCCGAAATCGAAGACACCGACCACTGGCTGCACCATGAGTCACCGGCAGCGTTCGAAAGCACCTTGCGCTGGTTTTTAGGCGAGCCTCCCGAATAAGCATGGTCTCCGGCCGGGGTTCCAAAAGCGTCGGTTAGCGGCCCTTGAACTGGGGCGGGCGCTTTTCCATGAACGCCCTGGCGCCTTCACTATGGTCGTCAGTTCGGCGGGCGATAGCCTGAGCGGGTCCGGCGAGACGCATACTCTCGGCCAGGTCTACGTCCAGTGAGCGTTGCACCAGCCGCTTTATCAGCGACATCGAGTATGTGGATCCTCCGGCCAGTCGCCGGGCCAGGTCAGTCGCGTCGCCGACAAGGTCGTCATGCAACGTCACGCGGGAAACCAGCCCCATGCGAAAGGCCTCGTCGGCCGTGATGGCGTCGCCCGTGTACTGCAGCATCAGCGTATTCCCAAGGCCGATAAGGCGAGGCAGCTGCCAGCAAGAACCGTCCGCCGGGATAAGACCCATCTTCACGAAGCCCTCACTGAAAGTCGCCTCCTCGGAAGCCAGGCGAATGTCGCAGCCCAGTGCCAAGCCCATGCCCAGCCCGACTGCGGGGCCGTTTACCGCCGCGATGGACGGTTTGCGCAGACGGTGCAGTTGCAGTGGCAGGTGGCGCACGGCGTCCATCTCTTCACTGCTGTCTTGCGTGTCGCCGGACCAGGCGTCGTCCAGTTCGGCCCAGGGGTCATGGTCCAGCACATCGCCATCGGGGCGGGCGAGGTTTGCATCGGCCATTCGCCGCACGTTCGCCCCCGAACAAAAGGCCGGGTCGCGGCCAGTAAGAAGGAGGACCCGCAAGTCGGGGTCGGCGTCGAATCGTTCAAGTTCGCTCGACAGTTCGGCCGCCATCTCGGCGCCCATCGCGTTGCGGGTGGGCGGGTCGTTCAGGGTCAGCGTGAGGACGCCGTTGGACTTCTTAACGTCCATATGCCCTGAGTGCCCTGAGGGTTTTGGCCGGTCCATCGAATCGGCCTCTAAGCGCCTTCCACGCGCTTGGACATGCAGTCAAAGAAGCGACCCAGCAGGGACTTGGCCGCCGCACCCATGAGGCGTTGACCTACCCTGGCAATAACCCCGCTTACCTGGGCTTCGCCGTCCACTTCTACCAGTGTTGCGCCGTCGTCGTCACTGAGCTGGACTGTACCGTCGCCTTTAATGGTGCCAGCAGAACCCTTGCCCGAGACGGCCATGCGGAACGAACTGGGGCTAACGACCTCGGAGATCGTCACAGTCGCCCGGTACTTCCCCCGGATGGCTCCTATACCGACCTTCATTTCCACAGCGTAGGCGCCTTCGCCCGTCTCCTCGAAGCTCTCGCAGCCCGGTATGCAGCCCCGGAGCGCATCCGGCGAAAGCATGGTGCTGAACGTGGTTTGTCGATCGGCAGGGACGGTGTGGGTGGACTGGACTCTCATAGCGAAAATTAATCTAACACAGCCGCCCGCCTATTCCACTGGTATTAGCGACTCGGCCACGTCGATAAGCTCCGGCACCGTAATCCACAGCGTCGTCAGTTCGGCTCGTACTGCCACCCATACCGGCCCTGCTGGCGTGTCCGGGTGCAAAAACATTACGGTCAACGATCGCTCGTAGTCCCACACCGCGAGGTACGGCTGCAATATGCGCATCGAATCAGGGTCCCAGCCGCCCCCTATCAGGTAGGCCTCCATCGAACCGAGGGTGATCGGCTCCATCACGTCGTCAGGTACCTGGAAACCGGCCGCTTCGAAAAAGGAATCGCCATCAGGAGTGAACCGCATCGGGTAGGTGATATGAAGCTCCAACGCCCCGGACGACGCTGTCCCGTCTCCAAGCGGAACGTACACCTGCCAGGCGGTAATGTCGGCGGGGAATACGAGAACTTCAGCAATGTTCAATGCAAAACCCCGAGGTAGTGTCTGGGGCACGAGCGCATAGCCCAGCCGGTCGATCACAGTGTTTACCGATGGCTCGGTAAACATCACCTCGCTCCCAACTTCGCCCCCACCCGGGCCAATTTCAGGGTCGGTGAACCGGTCGCCCTTAACCGCGAAAGGAGCCGGTGCGCCGCTGCCCGTATTTCCCGAGTCCGCACCCTTATTTTCCAAGGTCACACTGGGTTTCAGGTCGGCCGCAACGGGACTCACCGGGGTCAGCGACTGAACCGGCACGCCAGTGCCACCGCAGGCACTGGCGACCACCGTCAGCGCTATAAACAAGGACAGGACCGCCATTGTTCGCGGCGTGACCAGCAGCGTTCGCGACAACCGCGCAGGCCTGCACGCGGGGATGCATGCAGGCCTGCGTTCATCAAGGTACTGCAGCCATTGACTCGGCAATGTCGATCAGGCCGCCGACCCCTATCCAGCCATTACGTTGAGTATTGGCCGAGAGCATTGCCCACTGTCGCGGGCCTGGGTCTGCTTCGTATTCGAAGTAGAGCGTCAGCCGACCGTTGTACTCCCCTTTGGCCGTGTAAGACGCGAGCAGTTGCACCGTTCGCTCGTCCCACTCGCCCTTCATCAGGTAGGCTAATTCACCGCCTACGACGACGCGCACGACGGCATCTTCGGGGGGGGGGGCGAGAACGTCCCGGCGCTCGGGGTCTGTTCGTCGAAGTCGGGGATGAAGTCCGCCGGGTAGAACAGCGAAAGCCGCTGCCCGCCGTTTGTGTAAAACACCGTTGCCAGCGGCTTGCTGGGGAGTTTGACCAGTTCGGCCGTTGCCAGCGTGAAGTCGAGTGGCAATAGGGCAGGAACCAGGGCGTACCCGAGGCCATCCCTAATCGAAGACATGTCCCCGTTTTCCGGGTCCGGTGCAGGCCCTGCGCCGGGCCCGTCGTCGTTGGACACGGTGCCAGGAACCGAGTGCAGGTCAACGCCCGTCGCCGGTGTAACCGCCGTGACTGCATCGACAGCGTTGGCGTTGTTGGGCAACGCGATCACCGGGGCCGTCCTACCGGAGTCCGAACACCCGGTCGAAACCATTAAGAGGGCCGCCACCGCGACCACCAGAACCACCACGACATACCTCTCTGGGCGACAGCTTAACCAGTCCCCGGCATCCCTGCTATAATCGCCGGGCTTTTTGGGCCGGCGGCGCCGGTGAGCGCCCGCTTAAGGCCAGCCGGGGAGGGCATCTATGGACACCACCATTACCGTTACGGTCAACGGCGAGCAGCATACGAACGAGGTTGAGCCCCGTTTACTGCTTTCTACGTACCTCAGGGAAGTTCTCAATCTGACCGGCACGCATATTGGATGCGATACCAGTCAATGCGGCGCTTGCACGGTCATGCTCAACGGGGAAACGGCCAAGTCATGCACCGTCTTCGCAGTACAGGCGAACGGGGCTGAAATAACCACCATTGAGGGGCTCGAGCAAGACGGCAAGCTTCACCCTGTACAGGTCGGCTTCTTCGAAGAGCACGGCCTGCAGTGCGGTTTCTGCACACCCGGCATGATGATGTCCTCCATCTCGCTGCTGGAGCGAAACCCCGACCCCAGTGAAGGTGAGATACGGCATGCCATCGCTGGTAACCTTTGCCGTTGCACCGGGTACCACAACATCGTCAAAGCGGTGCAGTTCGCGGCGAAAAACACCGACCCCTAATCGCTTCCATACGGCCCCATTCAACTAGATAGCCACTGGCAGTCGGGGAGAGAACAATGACCACCTCCACATTCGAGTACCACACCCCAACATCCGTTGCAGATGCCCTTGCGCTGCTGTCCAGCCACGGCGACGGAGCCAAACTGCTCGCGGGCGGGCACAGCCTGATACCCATCATGAAACTGCGCCTGGCCGAGCCCGAGGTGCTGATCGACCTGGCCAAAATAGCCAGCCTGTCCGGTATTGCCGAGGCCGACGGCGGACTGGCCATAGGTCCGATGACGACGTACTACGAACTGATGACTTCGGACCTAGTTAGTGCGAAAGCGCCGGTACTGGGAGAGGCCGCCGGTCTGGTGGCCGACGTGCAAGTGCGAAATAGGGGCACCATCGGCGGCAGCGTCGCCCACGCCGACCCCGCCGGCGACCTGCCCGGCGTCCTGTTGGCACTCGGTGCCCGGTTCGAGGCAACGTCGCCTACCGGAACTCGCACCATCGAGGCGGACGACATGTTCGTCGATTTGCTGACGACCGCCTTGGAGCCGAACGAAATCCTCACCGGCATCTTCGTACCGACCACCCCGGCTGCGGCATACGAGAAAATCGCCAACAAGGCGTCGCGGTACGCCATCGTCGGTGTCTGCGCGGTGCTGACCGTCGAGGGTGGCAAGTGCATAGCGGCGCGGGTCGGCGTAAACGGCACCGGGCCGACCGCCGTCCGGGCGGCCGGTAGCGAGACCGCATTGGTGGGAAGCTCCCTGGACGCCGACTCCATCAAGGCCGCAGCTTCTGTAGCGGCAGACGGCATCGACGCCTTGTCCGACGTGCACGCATCCGACGAGTACCGCATCCACCTGACCATGGTCTCCGCCCAGCGGGCCATCACCAAAGCGGCGGAGCGCGCCGGTTAAACGAGCAAGCCAAAGCCCTCTTTTAGCAGGGCCGCACGAAACAACCTAGCTTTTGGACGCCACCCGCCGGGTGGCGTCTTCATTTGGGGGCCAAATTGAGCGAACAGTCCGCCGGGTACGCCGTCAGGTTCGAATCGGAAATCGTAATCCCCATGCGGGACGGGACGGTCACATACGCCGATATCGTCCGACCCGACGCGCCCGGTCAATTTGCTGCACTGTTAACCCGCACGCCATACGACCGTACGACAAGCGCGAACATCAGCGCTCCAATCCACGCTTTGCAGGCCGCGCGAAAAGGCTGGGCAGTCGTCATTCAAGACGTGCGCGGGCGCTTCGCGTCTGAAGGCGAGTTCCAGCCGTTTCATCAAGAAATCGCCGACGGCTACGACTCGGTCGAGTGGGTCGGTGCCCAGGAGTGGTGCAGCGGCAAAGTGGGCATGTACGGCATCTCATACGGCGGTGCCACCCAGTGGTTGGCGGCGCTGGCCCAGCCGCCGTCCCTGGCCGCGCTGGCACCGGGCTACACAGCGATGGACTACCACGAGGGCTGGGCCTGGCAGGGCGGTGCGTTCGAACTGGGCTTCAACCTGTCCTGGGCCACGGGCGGACTCACCCACGGCATGTGGGCGACTCTCGCCCAAAAGCACGGCTTGTCGGCCGAAGACGAAGACAATTACCTGGCCATAAAAGACAACCAGGACGCCGCGTTCACCCGAATGCCTCTCACGAACCAGCCGCATCTTGAGGGGCTGGCCGACTACTACGGCGAGTGGCTCGCTCATCCCGAATACGACGAGTACTGGAAAAAGGTCTGCATCGAAGACCGGCTCTCAGAAATAGACCTGCCGACCCTCAACTACGGCGGTTGGTACGACGTATTCATGAGCGGCACCATCCTCGGCTACGAGGGCATGCGCCGGGAAGCGCCCTCGCGCGCCGTACGGGACGCACAGCGGCTGCTAATCGGCCCCTGGGTGCATGTCCGCAACTGCCCCGGAAACGTTGGAGGTTACGACTTCGGCACGCGCGCTGGTGCATACCACCTGGGGTTGGAAAGCCGTCTGCTCGGGTTTTTCGATCAGCACCTTCGTGGCGGTCCCGTACCCGACGACAAACCAGTAGAAGTCTTTGCCATGGGGGAAAACCGGTGGCGAACCTACGACCAGTGGCCGCCGCCGGGTGCTGTGGAAAAGAAGCTATACATGCATAGCGAGGGCAAAGCGGCGACGTGTCTCGATTGCGGCACCCTCAGTTTCGACGCTCCCGGTGCCGAGCCAGCCGACGCATACGTCTACAACCCGGCCGACCCCACGCCGACCGTCGGGGGCGGCCTATGCTGCGACCCGGTGTGGATGAAATGGGGCCCGTACGACCAGCGCGAAGTGGAAAAGCGCCCGGATGTGCTCGTGTTCTCGTCCCTCCCCTTGGAAGCCGATTTAGAGATTACCGGCTGGGTGCGGGCCAGACTGTTCGCATCGACCACTGCCGTGGATACTGACTTCACCGCGAAGCTCGTCGACGTCGCCCCGGTCGGAGACGCCCGCAACCTGACCGACGGCATCCTCCGGGCCCGTTATCGCGCAGGCCGGGGTCCGGCCCAGCCCGTGACACCGGGCGAGGTCATCGAGTACGACATCGACATGTGGGCGACCAGCAACGTGTTCAAGGCAGGGCACCGCATACGTCTTGAGATATCTAGTTCTAACTTCCCACGGTTCGACCGCAACCCCAACACCGGCGGAGACATGGCCACGGAGACCGAAATGATCCCGGCGCTACAGACCATCTACCACGACACCAACCGCCCATCACACCTGACTATCTCGGTGATTGAATGACTGCATCCCAAAACGGCCACACCGGCCTGGCTGAGTATCTAAAAGCCGCGCTGCTAGCTACGGACACTGCCACCGGCGCACTTATGGGCAGGTTCAGGTCGTCTGAGTCCAGCATCGCCGGTATGGACATCGCGTCCTGGGAGAAAGCCCCTGGCGAACTGGTCACCGAAGCCGACATGGAGGCGGACGAATTCATCAAGGCCGCGCTGAGTGGTCCGCTGACACCGGGCGATATCTACTCCGAAGAAGGCACTTTAGAACGCGGCGGAGGCGACCGTTTCTGGCTGGTCGATCCGCTGTGCGGCACTCGCGTCTACGCCGCTGGCCTGGGGCTCTTTGGGGTCAGCGTGGCGCTAGTAGGGCCCGGAAACGGCGACAAAGCGAGCAACGCCCTCGAACTCGGCGTTATCGCTGTGCCGGCGCTAAAAGAACGCATGGCGGCCGTGACGGGCAGGGGAGTGACGCGCAACGGCAGGCCTTGGACCTGCGAAGGCCACAAGGGCAAACTCGCCGACGTACTGGTGGGGGTGTCAGCCGGGCGCTTCACCGAAGACGTCGGCAACGGCCTGGGCTGGGTGGCCAAATCCGCGGGACTGCTGGGTCTGGGGTCGGCCCCATACAGCCTGTTCCAGCTTGCCGTCGGCCGCTTGGGAGCCCAGGTCTTCTACAACGCTGGCGTCGAGCACATAGCCGCCGGTGCCGCAGTGTGCGCCGAACTCGGTGTCACCATCACCGACGCCCAGGGACAGGCGCTGGACTGGAAGCCAGGCGCAGTCTTCCCCACGGTAGTCTGCGCCTGGCCCTCAGTCCACGCCGAAGTGTTAGCGGCCATCGCCGTTAGCACCTCTTAGTCATCGCCGTAGGCCTCCACTTCCATCTCCAGCTTGCGGCGCTCGTCGTCTGAGACGTCGCCTATCGCGGCCTTACCTGCCCGGACTAGTGCTTCGATCTCGGGCACTATCTCCGGGTTGGCCAGCGTCATCGTGTCGCCGGGGTCCATGAAGTTGGAGATGGCCGCTACCACCCGGCGCATTATCTTGCCGGAGCGCGTCTTGGGCAGGTCGGAAGTCACCCACACATGGGTCGGACGGGCGATGGGGCCGATTAGCTCGGTTATCGCCTTCTTCACAGCAGCCTCAACCAGGGACTCGTCGGTGCCGGGGAAGACCGAGACATATACCTCAGGTGCCCGGCCCTTGAGCTCGTCGTACGCGGGCACTGCGGCGGCCTCGCTCACAACATCGACCGTTAGAGCCGCCGACTCCAGTTCCTTCGTGCCCAGCCGGTGGCCCGCCACGTTGATGACGTCGTCCACACGCCCGAGTATGCGGATGTAGCCGTCCTCAGACATGGTCGCCCCGTCGCCGGTGACGTACGGCCAATCGCGCCAGTCCTTGCTGTCGAGCTTGGCGAACTTTGCGTAGTAAGTCTCAACGAACCGGTCCGGGTCCCCATAGATGGTCTGCATCATCCCCGGCCAGGGGTTGGCGATGCATATATTGCCAGCGCTGCCCGGCGCGACCGGCTCACCGTCGTCGTTCAGCACAATCGCCTGTATGCCGAGCGCGCCCGGTCCACAGCTGCCGGGCTTCATGCCCTGGAGGGCTGGCAGGGTGGTGCCGATGAAGCCGCCGGTTTCGGTCTGCCACCAGGTGTCCACGATCACCGCCTCGCCCTTGCCGATCTTTTCGTAGTACCAGCGCCACACCTCGGGCTCAATCGGCTCGCCCACCGTCGTCATGTGTTTGAAGTGGAAGTCGTACTTCGCGGGCTCGTCCGGCCCAACTTTGCGCAGCATGCGTATCGCCGTTGGGGCTGTGTGGAAAATGTTCACACCCAGCTGCTCTGCGATGCGCCAGGGCCTGCCCGCGTCGGGGAAGTTGGGCGCGCCTTCGAAAACCACACTCGTGGCACCGAGCGAAAGCGGTCCGTAAACAATGTACGAGTGGCCTGTTATCCAGCCAATGTCGGCCATGCACCAGTACACGTCCTCGGGGTGAATGTCCTGGTAGTACTTGCTGGTACCGGCCGCGTACGACAGGTAGCCACCGGTGGAGTGCTGGCAGCCCTTGGGCTTTGCCGTGGTACCGGACGTGTACATGATGAAAAGCGGTGCCTCAGAGGGCAGCGACACCGGGTCTACCCGGTCGCCCTTGTGCTCGGCCAGCAGGTCATCCACAAAGTAATCGCGCCCATCGACCATAGGGGTTTCGGAGCTGAACTTGCCGGGGTACCGCTTCCACACTAGGACTTTGTCTATCGGGTGTCCCTCTTTGGCTGCGTGCTCGACCGCGATGTCGGCCTTGCCCTTGTGGTCGATCAGCTTGCCGCCACGCCAGTACGCGTCTGAAGTTATTAGCAGCTTGGACTCTGAGTCCACGATACGGTCTCCGCAGGCCACGCCGGAAAAGCCGCCGAACACCTGCGAATGCACCACGCCTAGCCGCGCGCACGCCAGCATCGTCACCGGTAGCTCCGGCACCATGGGCATGTGCAGCGTCACCCGGTCGCCTGCCTCCAGGCCTGCTTCTTGCAGCACGACCGCAAACTCGTTAACCCGCACCCACAGCTCCTGGTAGGTGATGGCCTGGTGCTCTTCCTCTTCCGGCTCTGGCACGAAGATGAGCGCGGCCTTGTTGCGGTGCTTCTCTAAGTGGCGATCCACGCAGTTATACGAAGCGTTGAGCTTGCCGCCCACCCACCAGTTGTAGAACGGCGGGTTCGAGGTGTCGACGGTGGTGTGCCAGTACTGGTCCCAGTCGAGCAGTTCGGCGTACTCTCGGAAGCTGTCCGGCCAGTTCTCGGCGCTAAAGCGTTCGAAAGCGGCCGGGTCGGCCATATTCGCCTGGGCGATGAAGCCGGGCGGAGGCGGAATAAGCTCCTCCTCTTGCCAGTGGACTGCTATCTCTGATTCCTTAACCTTGTCTGTGGCCACCTTCGACCCCCCTTAATAACCGTTATTTGTTCGCTGTTATCTGTTAGGCGAATTTGGCTCGCCATTATAATTGCCCGACCGGAGGCTCGCTTGAACTACAACACAATAAAGCTGAATCTCGACGAAGGCATCGCGACCGTGACCTTGAACAGGCCGGACGTGCTCAACGCCCTGAGCGAAGAACTGTACTCAGAACTCGACGCCGCTGTCACGAGCTTGGACGAAGACGACGCCGTACGGGTAATCATCTTCACCGGCAGCGGGGAGCGGGCTTTCTCAGCCGGTGCGGACATCCACGAAATGGCAAAAGGCCCAAAAAACGACTCTGGCCTTCCCCCGAAAACCCTCGACCAGGAACGACGGGCCTGGCGGCTCGCTGCCATGAGCAAGCCCACCATCGGTGCCATCAACGGCCTCGCCTACGGGGGCGGCGCGGCCATGGCCTCCAGCTTCGACATTCGCGTGGGCTGCGAGCACAGCAGCTTTCGTTTCCTCGCTGCCTCATACGGGCGCGTCAATGCTACGTGGTCATTGCCCATGCAGGTGGGCTGGCCAGCGGCCAAAGAGCTTTTGTTCACGGCTCGTGCGGTGGAAGCCAAGGAGGCGTTTCGCATGGGCCTGCTCAACCACCTCGTCCCTTGTGACCGCCTTATGGATTCGGCTAATGAGATCGCCAGGCAAATCGCCGCAAACGACCCCCGCATGGTCACCGGCATCAAGGCGCTGCTCATGAACGGCGTCGGAGCCGGGTGGCAGGAGATGTACGAGACCGAATTGCATGCCCGCGAAGGGGTGTTAAAGCCAACGCCCGTCATGGAAGGCTTCAAAGACTTCCTGTCCCGGAAAGGCAAACCCTAATGCCTGGTCCCTTAGCGGGCTTGCGCGTGCTCGATCTGGGCCGCTACCAGGCCGGGCCTCGCTGCGCCCTCATGTTCGCTCGCATGGGCGCTGAGGTCATCAAAGTAGAGGCGCTGACCGGCGACGAGAGCCGAAAGAACTCGCCCAGGGTTCGGGGCCAGAGCGCCTACTGGGTGCAGTACAACTCGGGTAAAAAGAGCCTGGCCATCGACCTGCGCACCGACGAAGGCAAAGAAATCCTGCGCGACCTCGTTCGCGTATCGGATTTCTTTCTCCAGAACTTTAGACCCGGCACCATCGCCCGCATGGGCTTCAGCTATGAGTCGCTGAAGCGCCTCAATAAGGGCATCATCATGATCAACGTGTCGGCGTACGGTCAGTACGGCCCGTCCAGCGACCGGGTGGGCTTCGACCCTATCGGCCAGGCGTTGGGCGGCATGATGATGACCAACGGCATGCTAGGAGGCCCCCCGGCGCGGACCAACTTCCCCCTCATCGACCGCATCACCGCGCTGCACGGGACCATCGGCGCGCTGGCCGCGCTGCGGGAGCGTGACATCTCCGGCGAAGGCCAGCAGATAGACGTCAGCCTGGCGGACACCGGCTTCACCGTGAACGAAATTCCAATCTCTGCCTACCTCGGTGACGGGCAGGAGTTCGTGCGCGAAGGTAACGGAGCCGGGCTGACCAACTCGTACCAGACGCAAGACGGTTGGGCCTTCATCGCAGCGACCAACCGGGCCATGTTCGAACGGCTGTGCGTGGCACTGGAGCGGCCGGAGTGGGTCGATGACGCTCGTTTCACATCCCGCCAAGACCGACGACAAAACTGCGAAGTTCTTGAGGCCGAGTTGAGCGCATGGTTCGCCCAGCGCACTACTGAAGCTGCGGTAGACCACCTGTCTTCTCACAGCGTGCCGTGCGCGCCTATTAACGACGTTGCGGCAGCGGCAAACGACCCCCACATCGCCGAGCGCGAGGCGATGGTCGAGGTTCCCGATCCCGTGGCCGGGACCATGTGGGTCACCGGCAAGATGATCAAATTCAGCCGCACTCCAATGGAAGTCGGCTCCGCCCCGACCGTGGGCGAACACACCGACGAAATTCTGACTGGGCTGCTCGGATACGACGCCGAGCGCGTCGCTGCGCTGAAGGCCGCCAACGCCGTGGCGTCGGGACTAGGGGACAGTTGATGCGAGTGAACGTCTTGCTGTTCGCGGCCTACAGGGAGGCGGTCGGCGATTCGGCCGTGCAGATCGATCTGGCCGACGAGAGCACCGTCGGCGATCTCACAACCGAGATGTCGGGCCGCTACCCCGGTCTGCCCCAAAAATCGGGCCGCATCGTGGCGGCGGTAAACGACGAGTTTCGCCTGCATGACTTTACGCTCTCCGACGGCGACGAAGTGGCGCTGATACCCCCAGTCTCGGGTGGTGGGCCGGTCTCGGGTTGCGCGCCCCTAATTGTCGTCACGGAAGACCCGCTCGACCCGGCCGACTTCACCGAGGCCGTGCGAGCCGGATCCAGCGGCGCGGTGGTCACGTTTCTGGGAACGACGCGAGACGAAAACGCCGGTCGCAACGTGACGCTACTCGAGTACGAGGGCTACCGGCCAATGGCGGACAAAATGCTGGCCAGGGTGGCAGGCGAGATGGCTGAGCGCTGGGAACTGGGTGGCGTTGCCATCGGCCACAGACTGGGCCGTGTAGACGTCGGCGAGATAAGTCTCGTCGTCGCTGCATCTGCGCCTCACCGGGTTGCCGCTTTCGAGGCCGTTGGTTACGCGGTAGATCGCATCAAGCAGATCGTGCCCATCTGGAAGAAAGAGCACTTCGAGGGCGGGGAAGTCTGGATAGGGTCGCAAGACGGGAAAGAGTTTTCTCCGCTCGGCTAGCTCGCTCTCCGCGTGGCAGGGCCACGCTCTAGGGCTCGTCGGTTTTTCGCCTCATCGCTTCGCAATCGACGGTGTAGGTTTTGCCGGGAAGGGCTTCGTACCGTCGTTGGTGTTGTATAGGCGAAGGTCCGTTTCGCGGAATTGTGAAACTTTTACCAATCTATCGGCCTTTGGAAGCGAGCGACGCCATCGATTTAAGGAAATCGAACCCGTTAGTCCTGGCCTTGATGCGAACTCGTTTCAGAGCGACGGATAGTGTGGTTTTTCACAAAGATCAGCTTTGAATCATGCACGGTTCTTTGCTATATTGGCTCACCAACTACTGTTGATTGGCATCGGCCGCACGGCGTCGCCCGCTAGGGTTTTATTCACCTCTAAATTGAACCTATAACCAGTGAAGAGTTACCACGTCTGGACAGTCGGCTGCCAGATGAACAAAGCTGATTCCGAACGCCTTGAAAGCGCAATGGGTCAGCTTGGCCTGTCGCCCTCGCCCCAGCCCGACGACGCCGACGTCATCGTCCTGAACAGCTGCGTCGTGCGCCAGAGCGCCGAGGACAGGGTAATCGGCAACCTGACCCGCCTAAAACCCACCCGAGAGGGCAACCCCGACCGCATCCTCGCCCTCATGGGCTGCATGGTTGGCCCGAAGACCGACGACCTGCGGAAGCGCTTCCCTTACGTGGACGTGTTCATGCGCCCCCAGCAGTTCGACCCGCTTATCGAGCTACTCGCCGAACGTCTCGGCATCGACCCCGATGGCTGCGTGGGGCCACTGGTGGCCCGGCCCGCGGTGGCCACTTACGTGCCCATAATCCACGGCTGCGACAAGTTCTGCACCTTCTGCATCATCCCTTACCGCAGGGGGCGCGAAGTGAGCAGGCCTATCGACGAACTGGTACGCGAGACGGAAATGCTGGTCGCACGGGGTGTGAGAGAAATTACCCTGCTTGGCCAGAACGTCGACTCCTACGGCCACGACCTGCCCGACGGGCCGGATCTTGGTGATCTGTTGGCCGCCGTTAACGATGTGGACGGCCTACAGCGCATTCGATTTCTCACCTCGCACCCCAACGACATGAGCGAGCACATAATCGACGCTGTCGCCAACCTGGACAAGGTTTGCGAGCACATCAACCTGCCGGTCCAGGCCGGGGACGACGAAGTGCTGGAGCGCATGAGGCGCGGCTACACGCGAGACGAGTACCTGCGCAAGGTAGACCAGATACGCCAGCGCATCCCCAACGTGACGGTGAGTACCGACGTGATCGTCGGCTTCTGCGGCGAGACCGACGCCCAGTTTCGCCAGACCTACGAACTGGTTGAGCAAGTCGGGTTCGACAAAGTGCACGCCGCCGCCTACTCAACGCGAGAGGGAACTCTGGCGGCACGAAAGCTGGAAGACGACGTCCCATTGGAAGAAAAGAAAGAGCGTTTGGCCCAACTCGAAACCCTGCAAGAGCGCATAGCCACCAAACTCAACGCCGCCTACGCCGATCGCATTGAGCAGGTGCTCGTCGAACAAGTCCGGGGGGGCCGGGCGACCGGGCGCAACCGCAACGACAAGTTGGTGCATTTCGACGCTGACCCCAAAGCCGAACTGGTCGGCAAAATGGTCGACGTACGCATCGAGGATACGGGTCCCTGGTCGCTGCTCGGAACCCGGCTGGTGCCGGTGGAATTGGTCGCTGGCCCGGCCGGCCGGTAATAAGACTTAAGTTGCGAGAAGACGGAGACGAGATGACGACTCTGATTCAAGAGAAGCTTAGGGAACGCTCGATACCGATCACCGAGATCGAGCAGTCCGCGTTTTGCCAGAGCGATCCGAAGCTCGAGTCAAAGACGCTGGAGGCCGAGTTCAAGGCTGGCGTTCGCTGGCAGAAAATATCCCCTGCGTACCTGCGTATCGAACCCCAGGAACTAACCGAGCGTATCCGCATTGCTAGGGCCAAACTGGGGGACCGGCTGCTCATACTGGGCCACCACTACCAGCGCGACGAGGTCATCGAATTCGCCGACTACCGGGGAGACTCGTTCAACCTTTCCCGCCAGGCCGCCGAGCGCAAGGGCGTGGAATTCATAATGTTCTGCGGGGTCCACTTCATGGCCGAAACCGCCGACATCCTCACCGGCCCGGACGTGTCGGTGATCCTGCCGAACATGACCGCCGGTTGCTCCATGGCCGACATGGCAAACCAGGACGACGTGCTGGACTGCTGGGACGACCTGCAAGACGTCCTCGGGGCCTACGGCGGCATCGTCCCCATCACCTACATGAACTCAACCGCCGGGATTAAGGCGCATTGTGGGGCAAATGGCGGCATCGTCTGCACCTCGTCCAATGCAGCGGCCACCTTTGAATGGGCGCTGAAAAAAAGCAAGCGCATCCTTTTCCTGCCAGACCAGCACCTGGGCCGCAATACAGGCGTTAAGCTCGGAATTGGGCTGGACGAAATGCTCGTTTGGAACCCTAATAAACCCCTCGGTGGCCACACCGCAGACGCCCTTCGCGCAGCCCGCCTCATCCTGTGGAAGGGCCACTGTTCGGTCCACACCCGCTTCGACGTCGAGCAGATCGAAACTGCCCGAAAGCGCTACCCGGACGTCAACATAATCGTCCACCCCGAGTGCACCAAAGAGGTCGTAGACGCCGCCGACTCCAACGGCTCCACAGAGTTCATCCTCAATGCCATACGCGAAGCCGCGCCTGGCACCGTGTGGGGCGTCGGCACTGAAATTAGCATGGTCAACCGGCTGGCCGCCCAGAACCCTGACAAGACGATCTTCTGCCTCGACCCGGTCGTATGCCCGTGTTCGACGATGTACCGCATCCACCCCGCCTATCTCCTATGGGTCCTCGACGGCCTCAACGAGGGCGTGGTGGTGAACCGCATAAGCGTCGGCGAGGCCACCAGGGCAAACGCCCGCATCGCGCTCGACCGTATGTTGAGCGTAGTCTGACCAGCCTCCCGCCACCGGCAGTCATTCGACGTATTGTCGAGGCCGCCCTCGCCGAAGACCTGACCGGCGGTGATCCGACGACAGAAGCCCTGGTTTCGCCAGGACGAAACTGCAGAGCCGTCATCGTCGCCAAGGCCACCGGTGTACTGTGCGGCGGACCAATTGCTCGAGCCGCATTTGCAGCAGTAGACCCGGATATCTCCGTACACCTGCCGGTCGCGGACGGCGCTGCCGTCAGTCCGGAAACGGTCGTAGCGGACATCGAAGGCTCAGCAGCCTCCGTCCTCACCGGTGAGAGAACGGCGCTGAATTTCTTGCAACACCTGAGTGGAGTCGCGACGCTGACTTCGCGCTACGTCGCTGCCGTAGAGGGCACCGGGGTCGTGATAGTCGACACTCGCAAGACCCTGCCGGGGCTGCGTGCCCTGCAAAAGTATGCTGTGGCAACAGGGGGCGCGCGAAACCATCGCATGGCGTTGGGCGACGGAATCCTAATCAAAGACAACCACATCAAGTTGTTGGGCGATGACGAAATCTCGCTGATCGAAGTCTTGGCTCGTGCCCGCGCTAATGGACGACACTCACTCAGAATTGAGGTCGAGGTGGAGAGCCTGGCCGAGTTGGAGCAGGCACTGGCGGGAGGGGCGGACGTGGTAATGCTCGACAACATGGACGTGGACACGATGCGACAGGCCGTCGAGGTAAATGGGGGCAAGGCTGTACTGGAAGCGTCCGGGGGCGTGGACCTCGCCAGCGTCCGGGCCATTGCCGAGACCGAAGTGGACCTCATATCCGTCGGTGTCCTGACCCACTCTGCGCCTGCGCTGGACCTGAGC
>Ga0114996_10004719_pt1 | contig 16228 bp, 14 predicted proteins | sample ArcticOcean_MG_C_4_FD_87039 | JGI IMG/M metagenome (GOLD analysis project Ga0114996, IMG submission 87039) | Marine microbial communities from western Arctic Ocean - ArcticOcean_MG_CB4_134 | ecosystem: Environmental > Aquatic > Marine > Oceanic | place: Arctic Ocean: Canada Basin | collected...
ATCTACTTTACCGAGGTTTCCATGAAATCCGTAGAGATGGCCTTTCAAAATAACGCTGCTGCTAAATTGATTGGCAAATGCTTTTGATTCCCACACCGCGACGGGTTTATTTTTGCCAACATTAAGGACAGGGATTAGATTCTGCAGGTTATGCATAGGCTCCTCGAACATATCAGTCAATTTATCTTATTATCGATGCAATTGAGGTAATATTTCAGCTCTTCAATTGACTCATTTATGTCATCTAAAGCGCGATGGGAGTTTTTCTTGGCATATCTCTTTCCATATATCTCCTGGAAGACAATTTTAAAACTCGAGACGTCAAGCATGCGGTAATGGAGCTTCGCAGTGTAAGTGGGAAGATAGGCTTCCACAAACTTTCTATCGTGAGCAATGGAATTACCGCAGAGGATAACGGATTCATCCTTAAAATAGGTATCCACTATCTCACAAAGTTTTTTATCGAGTTCATTTTCCGGAATTCCGGACGGCACTCGATTCGTGAGTCCGCTTTTAGCGTGGTGCTCTTTACACCAATCATTCATATTTTCCAGAACTTCCGGCGGTTGAAACACGGTTGTTTCAAAAGTGAACACTGAAGATAATTGTTTATCCGTAATCACCACCGCTGCTTCAAGAATCTTATCCAAATCGGGGTATAAGCCTGACATCTCCAAATCGAGCCAGAAAAAGTGTTTGTCTGCCATAATCTTCTCCTTAAAAATTTATTACCCGAAACGCATTCATCTTTGTATGAGTCTTTACTAAACGAATACGACTTTAAGGGTGGGATAATACTTTTCCACCCTGCCGCATTCACGCAATACCGATTACCGCTTATTCTTTATTTATACGTTCCCAAATGGTTACTTCGGCAACGCAGTGTTGAAATTGTCGTTCTCTTTCTCGGATTACGTACGGGACCTCCTTGGGTTTTGTTAAAAGTTTAAAATTCGGTTCCAGGTGGTGCTTTAATCCATCCAGGGTGGTGACATTCTCTCCCGCTTCCTTGAAACCGCCGATCCAATGCTTACGTTCAGTGTATTCCTCCCGCCAATCATAAGATGAGGATAAAATAAGTAATCCCCCGAGGTTCACACGTAAATGAACCGCGTCTAAAAATTTTACGGGACTATAAATACGGTCGATGATATTATCGACAAGGATGAGGTCGTACCCTTTGTAGCGATCAATGAGGTTGGAGACATCAGCCTGAAAAAATTCTACTTTATTTCTAACGCCATCGAGACCGTGATCGGTTAACCGTCTTTCATGAAAAGTTTGAATCTCGCCCTCTTTAGGAAGGGCATATAGTGTGTAACCTTTATCCTTCATATCCATGGCAATTTTGAAATTGCGCGCGGTCGCATCCAGCCCGGTCACTAAATCAAATTCAACGGCAAGTTCAAAGGTGCTTCTTCCAACTTTACAGCCGATATTCAAAGCTTTCTTTTTCTCTCGACCTTGCATCGCGGCAAGACTGATCTGAGCAATTTTTTCAGGATAATTTTCTACTTCAAAGTAATCATCCCCGTAGTGAAACTCACAATTCTCCGCTACGATAGGGTCTGTTTCATACACATCGTTGCGCATAACAACCGGGGTTTCTGATTCGACATAACGAAAACCGGCATGCTGGAAAAAATGGCGGCGAAAAGCATAACGGGAATGACGTGTCGCTTCATTGCCCGTCGATATCCAGGACCCACCCTTTATCAGATTGTGCTTGGTGTCAAAAGTAGGCGTAGAGAAATCATCGTAGAGCGGATGGACCTCGAAGCCTGAAAAGCCTGAGATGGGATTTTCTGTCCACTGCCAGGCATTTCCCATTAGATCATAAAAATCCCCAAATTTAAATCTGTCTACCGGACAGGAGGACGCGTAGTACTCCAGATTAATATTGCCCGGCGCCTGCTGCCAATCCAACTGATCTTTAGTCTCGGTAATGTCCAGTAAACGATACCATTCTTCTTCGGTGAGCAGCCGGATTGTTTTAGCTGTCTTTTTGCTTTTCCAATTACAAAAGGCTTTAGCCTCTAAATAATTTACTTCAACCGGCCAATTCCATGGCATATCAATAATTTCCAGCATCGCACGATAGCGATAACTGCCATTTTCACCCCCCACCCAAAATAGCGGGTGTTCAGCTTTTTTATACTGTGCCCATTTCCAGCCTTCTTCCGTCCACCATTGTTCGTCCTGATACCCCCCATCATTGACGAAATCCAGATACTCAGAATTTGAGACTAAATATTTACTCGTTTTAAAGGCTTGAACGTCAGCTTCATAATGACCGTACTCATTATCCCAGCCATAGAGCGGGTGTTCTTTTTCCTTACCCATCACGACTTCACCCTCGCTTACCGGTAGCAGTGAGTTTTCCGGCACTTCTCCACCCTTCTCACATATTTGCCATTCCGGATGAGGCGAGAGCAGTTCCAGGGGCAATTGACGAATGAGAACAGAAGAAGTCTCCAAATGAATACGTTCATGCTCAATCCCCATCATGATTATCCAGAAGGGATTATCCCAGCTGATCGGTAGCGTAAGCGGCATTTGAAGTATCATCTCATCGATCTTCTGTCTGACTTTTTTCCGATATTCCATTACCGCAGCCGACGTTGGCCAGTCATAGTGGGAATCATTGAGATCATCCCATGACATCTCATCGACCCCAACGGCAAACATGGATTCAAACGCAGGATTGATATGTTTATCTAATAACCTTGCTAAAACCAGTTTGTTGATGAAAAAAACCGCCGTGTGACCTAAATAAAATATTAAGGGATGTCGCAGGGGGTCTGCACGCGCCGTATAGGCTTCTTCACTCCGCAGTGGCTCAAATAGTTTTTCATAAACATCAAAGGTCTCGTGAAAGTACTGCCGGATTTCTTTTCGTTTTTCTTCCACTTTCCCCTCGCGGAGATTGATCGTTTTTGGGGTTTTTAAATCTAATGTTCCACTCATGGATACTCCTTTTACGCTTTAGCTATTATCAGAAATTCCTGACTTTCCGGTAAGGTAATACTTTACGTTTATTAAATTTGATCAAGTATTAGATTTTATAAAAGAATGAAAAAACAGATATTTGCCATCGGTGGAGCCGGTTTGTCCTGGCAACCTGATAAATTATTACTTGAAAAATACTTTCTCAAGCTAACGGGTCAAGCTTGCCCCAAACTTTGTTTTGTCCCAACCGCAAGTGGAGATTCTGATTTCTACACCCGGCGCTTTTACGACGCGGCTCTTCACCTCAACTGTTCACCTAGCCACCTCAGCCTTTTTAATGCGCCCAGCGAGGATTTGGAATCGATAATCCTTAATCAAGATGCAATTTATGTCGGAGGAGGTAATACCCGAAATATGCTTGTTTTATGGCGCGAATGGAAACTCGATGAAATTATGAGAAAAGCCTGGGAGAAAGGCATTGTCCTGGGCGGGGTAAGCGCGGGGTCTATCTGCTGGTTTGAAGAGGGAGTTACTGATTCCATTCCCGATCGCCTTACCCGCCTTAAATGCCTGGGTTTTCTATCAGGGAGTAACTGTCCGCACTATGATAGCGAAGCAGCTCGTCGCCCCACTTACCACCGGTTAATACTCAATGAAGAAATAGCCAGTGGACTGGCGACCGAAGATGGCGTAGGCTTACATTTTATTGACACAAAACTTCATCAGGTCGTGAGCTCTCGCCCCTCGGCCAAGGCATATTCAGTTGGTGTATCGGGAAACCAGATCGCAGAAAATAAGATCGATTGTCATTTTTTAGAGGAGTGAGCGCCGGCTTATTACTGGCATTGAGACGGGCAGGGTGCGAAAACTCTCAGATGTAACAGGTGGAACCTCCCTCCATTCTTCACGGAGATTATATACGACCGATTAATTTAAAAAATGGCTCACTCTGCCGAAATAGCTGATTGTGATAACTCTCGTTAACTTAAAAGGGCATTCCTGAATGCTTTGTAGACAATAAATATGAAGAAAATTTACATCATTGAAGACGATGCAATAGTGAGAAAATTGCTCATAACGCATATTGCGGAATTCATTCCCGGACATGAGGTCGTCGGTTCAAATGACGATGGCATGATAGCGATGAAAGAGTGCCTCGAACTCCAACCCGATATGATTATCGTCGATATTCGCCTGCCTGAAGTAAACGGCCTTGAAATCTTGCATATTTTGAAGAGTAAAATTCCCCATTTAAAAGTGCTTATATACTCCGGAATTGCTGACAAAAAAACGATTGAAATTGCCGTTCATGGCGATACCGATGGCTATGTTCTGAAAACTTCCGGATTTCAAGAATTGGTAAAGGCAGTAAAATCTATTGTTGCCGGTGGTTCCTACTTCAGTCCGGATATCTATAAATTGGGACTGGCTAATAACTCCCCTTCAAATTCCTACACCTAAGGATAAAAAGCTGATTTCCAAAAATTTCAGCTCATTTAAAGCTCTACCTGCTTTCTCTCGTCAATATACAGTATTTTACCGATACCCCTCAGCACAATTGTAGCGATATTAAAGCATGGGTGAATTCAATCCGATGCTTTTAGTTAAATTGCTCTTGGGTAGTGCTTTCCTGCTCACCGCTGTCTTCCTCTTATTTTGTGAAGAAGTGATTTTTGGCGTACTTTTTCTGTCAATTTACATCAGTTTCAATGGTTGGGCTAAAATCCAAGCCCCTAAATTAGTTAAATCTTCCCCAATCACCGAGTTATCGGCTGCTTGGACCTCTTTTGATGAGTAAATTTTTACATTATTTTATAGGGTGTACACCCTATTTATCTTGCACTATATATGCATGTATCTAATATTGTGTCATAATTAAATTAGTTTTACTAATCAATGGTTAGTGAAATTAAGAGGAAAATGAAAAAAATAAAAACAGTTGAAGTAAAAATCTTACGCACCCTCGGGCTGCTCGTCGCGTTAAGCATGGGCCTATCCGCGCAGGCGCAAGTTTTCGACTGGAACGTGAACGGCAGGCAACTGGAGTGTTGCAGGAAACTGGACACCCGGTGGAGGTCCACCTAACGCCATTGATGACACGGCAAATTTTGGAACGGTTATTACTGGCAACCGCAACGTCACGGTGAACATCAACGTAACGGTAGGTCAGATGGATTTCTTTCACGGCACCGGGAACAGAGAATACAATATCAAGGGTGGCAGCAACATTACCTTTGATGTGAGCAGCGGTAATGCCTCACTCACCGTGGACATGCAGGATAAGAGCAGAATTTTAGCACCAATAGTCCTCAACGATGATCTCGATTATTTGAATTCAAACAATCAGAATTTCCGCATCCAGGGAAACATCTCTGGTACCGGCGGAATTACAGTGCAAGGCGGCCGTTTAACCTTCGAAAATGGCAACGTAAGTTCTTATACCGGAGATACGGTAGTGGAAGACGGTCAACTACATTTAAAGCGAAGCAGTTTTGATGGTGGCATTGGCGGTGACCTTACAATTGGTGACGGAAACGGAGCCGCGGGCAGCGCAATTGTCGATTACGCCAATCGTAACAATCAGATTTCAAACACGACCGCGATTACCATTCTTTCGGATGGTCTGCTCGACCTCACCAATGAAAACGATACGGTCGGTTCAATTTCCAGTTCGAGTACAGCCGCACAAGTGATGTTGGGTGGCGCGGCAGCCGGAATCCTTACTGTCGGCGATGCAACGAATGCAACTTTTGACGGCACGATCACGGAGCGGGGCGACATCGTCAAGCAGGGCGACGGCACCTGGACTTTAACCAATAACAACAGCTATGACGGAACCACCACGAGCAATAATGGTGTACTGGAAATCGAAGACGCCGGTGCGCTCGGTGACACCAACAAGGACACAACAGTCAATAGCGGAGGCACCGTAGACCTCGGATCCGCAACGACGATCAACTCTGACGCAGGTAGCTTGGATGTCAGCGGCAATATTGATAACCAGACTTTCGATCTGACTGTCGGCGGCAATGGCGACACCACTTTCAGCGGCATCGTCTCTGAAACCGGTAATTTAGTTAAAGATGGCAACGGCACCCTCACCCTCTCGGGAGTCAACACCTACTCCGGATCAACTACGATCAACGGTGGTTCGATCAGCATCAGCGCTGACAGTGGATTAGGGACAGCGCCCGGTGCCGCAACTCCCGGACATCTTACCTTTGATGGAGGCACGCTTAATACTACTGCTACCTTCACTTTAAACAGCAACCGCGGAATTGCGCTGAATGCAGGCGGAGGTACGATCGAAACCGACCCCGCGACCACCCTCACTTATGGTGGGATCATTGCTGGCGCGGGCAATCTGGACAAAACCGGAACAGGCACGCTGGTTCTCAGTGGTGTTAATACTCACACCGGCACAACGACCGTGCAGACAGGAATCCTCGAGGTAACTAATGCTAACGCCCTGGGAGGCACGGGGACGGGTAATGTTGTCCAGTCCGGCGCTACACTCGAAGTCTCTAACATTGCCGCGAATATGGCTGCCGAGCCTTTAACCATTAATGGTACCGGAGTCGGAGGCGTGGGTGCTCTCTATTGGACCGATACAGGATTTGACGCCTGGACGGGAGATATCACCCTCGGCTCCAATTCGACAATCACTAACACCGCAGCGGGAATTATGCCGTTCAGCGGAGATATTGATCTGAATGGAAGTACGCTCACGGTCGACAATGCCGGACTAGCCAGGATGATCGGCACATCAGTAATCAGCGGAATGGGCAATTTCGTAAAAGATGGAGCAAGCACCTGGTTTATGATCGGGGGAACCAACACCTACACAGGGAGCACGACTGTAAACAATGGCATCTTGAACATGAATGTAGCAGGCGGGACCTCCGTTCCCGGCGATCTTATCATCGGTGACGGGGTGGGAGCAGCAGGAACAGCCATTGCATTTGTCGGCAGCAACGAACAGATCGCCAACACATCTGATGTGACGATTGATGCAGACGGACGGCTCGATGTAAACAGCTTCAGTGAAACGATCGCTTCATTGACCAGTGGCAGTGCAACAGCAGAAGTATTCTTAGGTTCGGGAACGTTAACCGTAGGAGATGCAACAAGCACTACCTTTGCCGGAGTGATCTCTAAAGCTGGTGATATCGTCAAAAACGGCACCGGCACCCTCACCCTGACCTGAACTAACTTCTTTACCGGAGATGCAACGGTCAATGCGGGTACATTAGAATTGAATAACGGCTCGGGTAATGCCCTCGACGGAATCGCCAATATCGTCATCAACGGCGGGAGTCTTTTGTTAAGTGGCGACAATCAGATCGTCGACACCGCGAACATGGACCTGGCCGGTGGAACTTTTGACGCCGACGGTAACGATGAAGTGCTCGGGACACTGACCCTATCCTCGGACTCCTCGATCGATTTAGGCACGACATCAAGCATTCTCGATTTTGCCGACAGCAGCGGGTTGGAATTAGCTTGGACGACCTCGGGGCAATTACTCTCCATTCTCGACTACACGGGTGACACCAATGGAGGAGGCATTGACCAGATAATCTTTAATTCCCAGGGTTTGACCGACTCACAGCTAGCGGCGATACGCTTTGTCAATCCATGGGGATCGGGACTGACCATCGGAGCGCGCTGGCAAGGTAATGAAATCGTTCCCGTTCCCGAGCCCTCCACCTACCTGGGAGCAGGTTTAATCCTGACCCTTATCGGCTGGCGCGAACGCCGTCGCTTGCAAACGCTGATTGGCAAATTTCGCCAAGCAGCTTAAAGCCAGCCAGTAGCGTCATTACTCGACTCGAGCGTTTTGGTAGCGAATCGTCGCTACACCCCCTAATGCTTGAATATCTTGCATAAAACATTCGTCTGGCTAACGGGGTATTCCCTCTCCTTCGAATACTTCTTAAATTCGATTAATTACAACCGAAATGTATCCTGTCTTTTCTTATACTTTTCCCTTGTAGACCTGAAATAACCACTTCGCTTCTTTCCCTGTATTATCCACCATGCAGCGTCCCTGAATTTCATTTATCGGCTTAATTCAAGAAAATCAATGAAGTCAGTTATCATCATTGAAGACGAGAAAATCCTTCGAGAACTCATTGCCCGGATTGTTGAATCCATTCCCACATTAGAAGTTATCGCTAAAACAGGAGATGGCGCGATAGGCTTTAAACTTTGTCTTCAGCATAAACCAGATCTTGTTATCTTAGACATCATGCTGCCCAGTCTGAATGGCGTTGAAATTCTAAAACGGTTAAAAGCAGAAAAGCCTCAGAGTAACATCCTGGTCTTCTCTGGTATGCAATCTCCCGCTTTGGTTAAACAGATAATGGAAACGGGAATCAATGGCTACCTGGAAAAGGACACAGATTTAGATGAGCTGGAAAAAGCAATTAGATTAATTTCAAATGGTGATAGTTATTATGGGCAGCGTATAATGGAAACGGTAAGAGACATAATGTACAATCCACGTGAAGACCGCTCATTGGCTTCATTGACATCCCGAGAACGTGAAATTATTCAACTCGTCGCTGAAAGCCACTCGACTAAAGAAATCGCCGCTAAACTTAATATCAGTACAAAAACAGCAGAAACACATCGCGCTAATATTATGAAAAAATTAGATATTCACGATATTGCCGGCTTAACCCGTTTCGCCATCTCCCATCGATTGGTAGACGCTGTAGAAACTATTAACTGAGAGCTGAGAGGAAAAAAATGAATCTTCGTCTTCGTCCTAATCTTCATTGAGGGGTAGACTTTTAATGTAAGGCTGAACCTAAAGATTGCTGGAGAGTATTAACCAAAGTTTCTGAAGTATACGGCTTATAAAGGAAATCTTTTATCCCGAGTGCTTTCAACTCGCTGATTTTATTTTTCTCTCCTTGTCCGGTTGAAACAATCACTTTTATCTCCGGATTCAATTTTTTCAATATGCGCACCAGGGCCACGCCATCCAAATGTGGCATGCTAATGTCAGTAATAACTGCTTTAACTTTATTTTCTCTCTTCACATATAGAGCTAATGCTTCCGTTCCATCTTTTGCGTCTAATACCTTATACCTTTGAAATCCCAATGCCTTCTGAGTCGCGATCCGAATATTAGGATTGTCGTCGACGATTAAGATGAGTTCACCCTTGGCGAAGGGTAGCGGTGTGTTTTTCTTTTCTCTAACCTGACTGAACCTTGATCGGTCGGCCGGGAAATAAACCTGAAAAGTAATGCCCTCGCCTATTTTACTTTCTACGGAAATAAACCCTCCATGACTGTGTACGATCCCATGTGAAGTGGATAAACCGAGACCAGTTCCCGCCCCTTCACTTTTCGTCGTATAAAAAGGCGTAAATATATCCTTCATTATTTCTTTTGTCATTCCTTCGCCGGTATCTCTCACCTTTATTCCAACATAAGCGCCCTGTTTCACGTCTGACGACATGATGACGTAGGTATGGTCGAATGAGATATTCGCAGCTTCCAAGAAAAGATCCCCACCACGGGGCATGGCATCTCTGGCATTGATACAAAGATTGAGAAGAACTTGATGTACTTGGGTAGGATCACCGTTGATAAGCCATAGATCATTCGGAAGGTTATATTTTACATTTATATTTGTGGGGAAAGTCTCTTTAACGATTTTTACCATGTCATTTAATACATGTTTGGGCTGTAACAATATATGCTCATCATCCTGAACACCGCGCGCAAATGAAAGTAATTGATTAACTACCGAACCCGCGCGTTTGGAACTGCTTTTAATCATCGATAGCAATTCCTCGCTCTTCTCATCCAAACAATTTCTTAATAAAATATCAGCTGACAATGTAATCGGCGCGAGGAGATTATTGAGATCATGTGCTATTCCACCCGCTAAACTGCCAATGCCTTCCATTCTCTGGGACCTTAAGTATTGTGCTTCAAGTTGCCTCTTTTCCGTCTTGTCCGTATTGATTAAAAGTATGGATTGAGGCGATCCCCATTCATCACAAAGCAGGGTCTTTTGACTATCAACGACGACGATCAAGTCATCTTTTGTTCTGTGTTTTAATTCGCCCTGCCACTCCCCATTTTCCAGCAATGTCTTCTCTACATCAATTAGCTTCGCGTTTTCCTCCCCTGATAAAAGTTCATGGGCCGGTTTTCCCGCGGCTTCTTCCGCGGTATAGCCATAAAGAAGTTCAGCAGCTTGATTCCAATACAATATACGGTCTCCAAGATCGTGAATAATAATCGCATCTTGTGCCAATTCATAAAAATCAACACTCTGATGATTATCCACACACGCCCGCCCGGGAATCGTTATATCCATTTGTTTTGGCAGGGTTTCAATCAATGGCTCTTCACTTTGCATCCGCATATTTGTATATAAATAATATCAGGGATATAGTCGGCTGACGCGGGCAGTTTTTTAGAGTAGAGATGGCTTTCGTTTCTTTTTCTGACCCTGAATGAAAAAATAATAGGATGCGGTGATAATCTCTTATTGCTAAGCTGGGCGAGAAATCCGCTGCGCTGGTTTTATACAATTTTTTTTTAATTCAGCGTTAATATCCCATCAATGAGAATAAGGAATTCCAGACAGAAAGAGAAAACGACTCATACCTGAATTGATAGATTTCCTTTTCCCTCCACTTACGCAGAAGCCGCTTAAGCACTTAACAAAAAAGAGAAACCAGAAATTAAATTCCATTTAGGAAGTAGAAAGTAATAAAGAATAATCGTTGTTTTATTTTTGTATTTAACGGGTGCTAAACTTTTTCATATTTTTTTTACAATATACCGCACCGTGTACGCGAATTGTGAATAAGTATTTTATGGGAAAGCGAACATGCGGGAATGAGTAAATGCGTATAAGCGTAAATAAGGGACATGCTAATAGTTTTAGCATGCTGTATCCTATACTAATCCTGTCATCCAGCATTCCGGTCTTCTGGCTCTCCCACTCTCCGGCCTTCCCGACTTCCGGCTTTCCGACTAAGCACTCATAATTTCCCGAACGACAGCTATCACATCATCATAAATAGGTGCACTTGTGGCAATAACCCCTCTATTTCCCTTTAAAGTATTGCCTCTGGTAAAATCAAGTGGTCTGCCCTCCACGTCAGAAACTCTACCCCCCGCTGCTTCGATGATAATGACACCAGCGGCGTGATCCCATATCTTTTCCTCATAACCGCGACTTGCGGGCAGTCTGAGATAGATTGAGGCATCGCCGCGTGCCACGACTGCATATTTACATTGACTGTCTATGCGAATAGGCGTGGCTGTAATTCCCAAACGATCGGAGATCTGTGCGGCTTTACCATGTGAGGAATGCCCGGAATCCCTGGATACACAGACTTTAGTCTCGGATGGATTATCGATCTCAGAGACTTTAACTGATAATTCACCCGGAGCCTCTAAACTCCGTGAAACCACACCCTCACCGCGAACCGCGAGGTATAAGCAACCGACAGAACTTTCGGGATCGGTAAAATCATTGCCGAGATTGGGACAGCCAAGAATTCCCAGCACTATTTTTCCATTCTCTATCAACGCAAGCGCGACGGCATATTGCCCATTGCGTAAATAGCCTTTAGTACCGTCGATGGGATCAAGCACCCACTGCCTCCCTACTCCCTGTCCGATATAATTACCTCTCTGAATCGCATTGACTATTTCATCTTCCGTTAAGCTGGGAGATACTTGTTGGACTTGCCGGTACACACTCTCCCTTAAGGGTGTATTTTCCAACGAGAGCAATTCTGCAGCGTCCTCTTCCGCGATGAACGGATCTTTGGGGAAATGTTTATAGAGCTCATCTATAATGACTGCCTGGGATCCAAAATCAGCAATCGTAACCGGTGATTTGTCTTCTTTTAACATCGCATCGTCCGAAATCATCGATCGGCGCACACTCTGACATAATTTACAGGCTTTCAGCACCGCTTGCACGGCTATCTCTTTTTCCAGGGAATATGACATAATCTATAACGCTGTGTTGAAGTATCTTTATCCCCTGCCTGCAAATTAATAATTTAATTTATCTGCCTCATTTCCGTATCATGTGAGTGTATTCTGTCTATTCCGATTTCCAGATTGTAATTTAACCGCAGTTGGAATTTAACTTTATATATATGACCCTTTCAGCAAACCTGGGGATACAGGGAACGATCTAGGCGCATGTTTAAATCCATACAACCCAATCTTCTATCTTTCGACATCGAATGGGTGCCCGACCCCTTGGCCGGTGAAATTCTCCACAATATAAAACACAATCCCCCTCAGAGCTACCTCGATTCGTTTCAGGCTCTTTGGAAGGATGCTGGGGCTGACAGTGAGACCCCCCAACCCTATATTAAAACGGCCTTATGTCAGATTGTGTCGATTGCCGGTATTTTTCGCGAAGGGCTGGGTAATAATGTTAACTTAAAGCTCATCTCCTTACCCGCAGATCCCGAAGACAAAGATAAATGGACAGAGAAACATATCATTTCTACTTTCCTCAAAGCGGTAGGAACCCGCAAACCGCAATTAGTAGGATACAATTCCCTCAACGCGGATGTGCCGATCATAGTTGAACGATCCATTATTCACGGACTTCATGGTTTTGGATTTGCACAAAGACCGGAAAAACCTTGGGAGGGCGTTGATTATTTCAGTGCTCACAACGATTATAATATCGATTTAGCACCCATCCTTGGTAAGTGGGCAAATACCCCGAAGCTCACTGAAATTGCCTCATTGAGTGGGATTCCGGGAAAAATTGACGTTTCCGGTGAGTCGGTAGCTAAGCTTTGGCTCGATGATAAGTTAAAGGAAATAGTAAATTATAACGAGTTCGACGCATTTACCACCCATCTCCTTTGGGCGCGCATGGCTCATTTTGCTGATCTATTATCGGATGCTCAATATGAGAAAGAACAGATGCTCGTTCGCAATCTCTTAGAGAGTGAAATCAATGAAGGCCGCGAACATTTAAAACGTTTTGTCAATGAATGGGACCGCCTTTCCGAGATCATTAAACAGCGAAATTAACTTCTAAGATAAGTAAAATAATCTTCGTCTTCGTTTGCCTCTTCGTCTTCGTCTAAAAATTCTTTATGCAATTATTAATCAAAATTTAATAGCCGAAGCCAAAGATCATCGTGAACCGTTTTTATTTTAATGCGCATTGTGCACATTCTGATTTCTTCAGGTTTTTAAGCATCGCTATTGTATTTTTATTATTTTCACCATCCATCTTCTGTTACGCGAACGAATCCAATGTCGCTTTTTCCCCAGACGATAGTGTAACCGAGATGGTTTCAACTGTCGGTCAGCTCGCTCATCAGGGGTTGGCTTGGTTGGATTGGGTGGTAGTCGCCTGTTACGTCGGCGGAGTCCTCACCCTCGGGTGGTACTATTCGCGAAAGCAGTCAAGTACGGGAGAATATTTTGTTGGATCCATGCATATGCCACCCTGGCTCATCGGGATATCTATTTATGCTACATTGTTAAGTACTATTTCCTACCTCGCCCAACCGGGTGAAGTCATTAAACACGGTCCATCTTTTATTTTAGGTGCTTTGGTTTCTATCGTTCTCTCCTACTTCATTGTCGGCTATGGGCTGATTCCGTTAATCATGAAACAGCGCGTCACTAGCGCATATGAACTACTGGAAGCGCAACTGGGTCTTGGCGGCAGGCTTTTGGGCGCATGCATGTTTATCGTCCTTCGCCTGGTTTGGATGTCGCTTCTCATATACCTGGCGACAAGCGCTCTCCTCGTGATCATGGACCTGGGATCAGAGTGGCGACCCTTACTGGTCATGGCAATAGGTCTCGTCGCGATAACTTATACCTCACTCGGTGGGTTACAGGCAGTCGTGATCACGGATTGTGCACAATTCTGTCTCCTGCTCCTGGGGGCCTTGACGACCATAATCATGATAAGCTTTCAAAGCAGTAGCTTTTTTTCCTGGTGGCCGACGCAGTGGGTCTCTACCTGGGATAATCAACCTCTCTTTAGTCTCGATCCAAGAATCAGGGTCAGCGTGTTTGGCGCCCTTGTATCTACCCTGATCTGGCGGGTGAGCACCGCGGGGGGCGACCAGACGGCGATTCAAAGATTCATGGCAACGGGCGATGCCATAGCCGCACGAAAATCTTACTTGGTAAATACTTATATCTCCATCGCGGTTACCCTTGTCTTGGGACTTTTGGGCCTCGCTTTATTGGGGTTTTTCGCCGAGCACCCGCAAATGCTTCCATCAGGCGCGACGGTTTCCAGTAGCGCCGATAATTTATTTCCCTATTTTATCGCGAACTATTTACCGATCGGGCTCTCGGGCCTTGTCGTTGCCGCGATGTTTGCGGCGGCGATGTCCAGTATCGATTCAGGTGTTAACTCTATCACCGCCGTGGTCATGACTGATTTTCTTGATCGCTTTGGTTTACGGCCAAAAAGTGAGGCTACCCATCTTCGCTACGCTATGTATTTAGCTTTTGTCATCGGGCTAATCGTCGTTTACCTCAGTTCATTTCTTGAGCATGTTACAGGGAATTTTTTAGCGGTAACGGAGAAAACCGATGGCCTCCTCGCGGCACCGATTTTTTGTCTCTTTATCTTAGCGCTTTTCGTTACTTTTTCCAAACCCCTGGGTGCGCTTATCGGCGCCATCTACGGTATTGCCGCTGCTACGCTCGTCGCGTTTTGGGATAATATTACGGGTCAACCCAGTCTCAGTTTTCAATGGATTGGGCTTTATGCCCTCGTGATAAATCTTTCGGTCAGCACCTTAGTCAGCTACTTCGGCCCGCGCCGTGACAACTTGAAAGCCAATCTATTGCTCGGTGCTATTTTAATAATATTTCTCTTTGCTATCCTCACGCTAATTTTAAAATATGTGGAAATCTAATCACATTCCACTATCAATAATAAAAAATCCAATTTACGAAAATCTTATGGAAGAACAACCAAACGCATTAAAAGAGATAAAGAAGCTTCGATCGGACGGGCCAAGACGACTATGGGAAAAGTTCGATGAAGGTGTTTATCGGGAGAAACTGGAAGGCGCTCTACTCGGCAGACTGGCTGGATGCACACTGGGAGCGCCCGTCGAACTTTGGTCCATTCAGGATATGGATTCCCTCGCCCTGGAAAATGGAGATAGCTTTCCTCCAACCGATTACTGGAGCACGGTTCCCGATCCGTTGAAATTGAGATATGAATTTAGCACGCGTGAAAGTTATACCCGCGATAAACTTAACGGTGTTCCGGTTGACGACGACATTGTTTATACGCTTCTCGGTCTCTTAATTGCAGAATCTCATGGGGTGAATTTTACGACCGATAACGTGGGCGAATCCTGGCTGCGCTACCTGCCCTATGCCTGTACCGCGGAAGAGATTACTCTTAAAAATTTAAAGGCCGGTCATTCAGCGATGACCGCTGCAGAGATCGATAACCCCTACGATGAATTGATTGGTGCAGATATCCGATCAGATCCCTGGGGTTATATGGCACCCGGATGGCCTGAGTTTGCGGCCGAAATGGCCTACCGTGATGCCTACATTAGCCACCGCAAAAACGGAATATACGGGGAGATGTTTTTCTCGGCGGCGATCTCTGCTGCTTTTACCGTTGAAGATCCCTTAGACGCATTGAAAATTGGCCTCAGCGAAATTCCTAAGGATTGTGAATTGGCAAAAGCGATAAACTGGGCATTTGATCTCGCTCCGAAGATCACAAATTTTCAGGAAGCGCGAAATGCCGTAGACGAAAAGTTCGATGGCATGCATAAAGTTCACACCATCAATAATGCCTGTTTAACCCTCTGGGGAATTAAGATCGGCGGGACTGATATTACACGAGTTATTGGTGAGACGGTCGCGATGGGATTGGATAATGACTGCACGGCGGCGACAGCCGGAAGCATTGTCGGAGCGGTTGTTGGAAAGAGCGGAGTCCCTGAGCACTGGTACCGCAATTTTAATGACACGATCCATTCTTACTTAATTGATCGTCCCAGCTTTTCAATTACAGACATACTCGATCGCTTCAACAATCAGGCCTCTCAATGTTTGCAATAAGTTCCCTTTGTTGTAAATCAGAGTGCCCGTAGTTTGATTATATTTAAGTAATCTGATCTCAATATTGAGACGGAAAATGGATTTAAAATATCTCATTCGCCTTTTAGTATTTTCATCTTTTCTATCTCTACACCTCGAGGCCCTCCCACAAGACCAGGAAGTATTCTTAGATTTTGAAAATGCCAATGGCAC
>Ga0114996_10004720_pt1 | contig 16227 bp, 17 predicted proteins | sample ArcticOcean_MG_C_4_FD_87039 | JGI IMG/M metagenome (GOLD analysis project Ga0114996, IMG submission 87039) | Marine microbial communities from western Arctic Ocean - ArcticOcean_MG_CB4_134 | ecosystem: Environmental > Aquatic > Marine > Oceanic | place: Arctic Ocean: Canada Basin | collected...
AGCCGTAGCCAGCTGGATCTTAGTCTTTTGCTGCGGGTTGATCAGGCGTCCCTCAAGCGCCGACTCGTAGGCCTCGTTGACAGATTCGTGCAAGTACGCCCGCGCGGCGCCAACCATCGCCTCGGCCTCGCCCACCTGAGACTGCACGACCGGACGTTCGCCGATGGTCTGCGCGAAATAGTGCGGCTTCTTTTTGTTACCCAGCTCGATCACCAGCTCGATCGCCGACCGCGCGATACCCAGGGCCGGCGGGGCGAGCGCTGCGAGCCCCGGCCAGATCGTCGTGCGGTACAACGGGCCTCGGAAAGCCTTTCCCGGATACGTAAGCGGACGAGGCCGCGCCATGCGATGCTCGGGAACGAACACGTCCTTGGCGACGACATCGTGGCTGCCCGTTCCGCGCATCCCCATGGTGTGCCAGGTGTCGAGGATTTCCCCTGCTTCAGCCTCATAGAATGCCCACAACACAACTGGCTGACCGTTCTCGTTGACGCGGGGCTTGTCGCCATCCATGACGTGCGTGGGACTCAAGTACCAGGAGGCGTGATGACACCCGCTGACAAAAGGGCTGCGCGCGGAAAAACGATAGCCGCCTTCAACGGGAACAGCACGGCCCGGGGGGAACAAGGCACCGGCGACCACCGGCAATCCCGTGCACACTTCTTCAGCGCCGGCATCAGGAAGCCACGCAATAATCATCGAGGCCGCATTCGCAAGGTGCAGATTCCACCCGGCCGCGCTGTCGAGCCGGGCGACGGCTTCGAAGACTTTCATCGCCGTGACCGGGTCGGCCTCATGACCGCCCAGCGCCTGCGGAAGCCACATGCGGTACAGCCCGGCATCCCGCATCGCCTCGAACACAGGCTGGGAGAGGCGACGCTCGCGCTCGGCCTCCGCTGCGTGCTCAGTGATGATCGGGGCGATCGCACGGACCCGTTCCAAGAGCGTTTCAACCGAAATATCAGGGTGGGTGGGGGTTGCTACAGCGGATTGCATATTTTCTCCCGTTTCCTAGGCGCAATTGCGCAGCGTTAATAAGACACTGGTTGTACAGCAATTGACTCCGGTCCAATAATAGCTGCTAGATCCGTCTGGAAAAAGTGACAAGGGGTGACATTTCTACCCTATACTGGACTCACCATGGACCAGCGCGCCGGCACGGCTTTGGTTGAGACCTCGGCAATCAACGAGCAACTCGAAAGAATTCTCGGCAGCGATACGTTCGCCCGCGCGACGAGGCTGAGCCGCCTGCTGCGCTACGTTGTGGCGCACTCGCTCGCGGACAACGGTAACAACGGCGAGAACCTTAAGGAATACACGCTGGGCCTGGAGGTTTTCGAGCGCGGCGACTCGTTCGACCCTCGCACGGATACAATTGTCCGGGTGCAAGCTCGCAGGCTGCGGACGCGGCTAGCCCGCTACTACGAGACCGAGGGCCGCGGCGACGCGTGCCTGATTGAGATTCCGCGCGGCGGCTATCAGCCGGAGTTCCGTCTCCGGGAGCCGCTTCCCGAGCCGTTGCTGCCGGCGAAGCGCCGGACGGACCCGGAAGCGCATCGGCTGCTTCTCGAAGGGCGCGTGATGGTGAACAAAGGGACGGCTCAGAAGCTGCTGGAGGCTGTCCGCCTGTTTGAAAAGGCGATTGCGCTCGACGCGCGCTATGCTTCGGCGCATTCGGAGCTGGCGCACGCTCACGCGCAGCTTTCGAGCCTTCATTGCGCCCCGCACGAGGCCATGCCCAAGGCGCGCGAAGCGGCCCTGCGCGCGCTGGAACTTGATGACTCGCTCGACCAGGCTTACGCCGTGCTGGGAATGGTGCGTCTCTACTATGACTGGGACCGCGAGGGTGCCCGCCAGGCCGCCCGCCTGGCAATCGAACGAAATCCGCGTAGCAGTCATGCCTACCGTCTGGTGGCGGCTACTTTGAACTCTGAATGCCGAACTTCGGAAGCCCGGGAAACGATACGTCACGCTCTGGAGCTGGCGCCGCTGGACACCCCGACCAACTTCGAGGCCCTGGCAACCGAAATCCTCGCGCGCGACTACGAGGCCGCCATCGCGCAAGCAGAACAAACGTTGCGAATCGCCCCGGAATTCACCTTTGCAAGATGCATCATGGGTATGGCGTATATCCTCAACGGCAGCCCGGGCCGGGGCATCGAGGAACTCCGCAGGGCGGTCGAACATGACTGGAGTCCGTGGCCTGTCACGTTCTTGCAGAACGGCTACGCGATGGTGGGCCGCACCGACGAGGCCCGCAAGCTCATGCCCGAACTCGAACGCGGCATCGGCCGCGACTACGTTTGTGCTTTTGAGATCGCCCAATGCTATTCCGTGCTCGAGGATCTCGATCAGGCATTCGACTGGTTTTCGAAGGCGGTCGAGCAGCGCTCCGATTGCATGGTCTGGGTAGAAGCAGAGCCCTGGCTGGACCCAATTCGATCCGATCCCCGCTACCCCACGCTCATGGACTCGACCGGACTCACGTCCCCGCCGGAAACCCAATCGGCCCCTTGACTTCTCACGGCGAGAGGCGTCTAATGGGCGCATCATGGCGATTCTGCTTCGAAGTTTTCTGCTGCTGGGTATCCTGGCGAGCCCGGCGCTCTCGCGGGTGGTTCGGATTGAAATTCAGAAAAAGGCCGACGTCCTCGACGGCCGCTCGTTCGGTTTGGCGGGCTCCTACGAAGCGCTGACCGGCAAAGCGCACTTTGCTGTTCATCCTTCCAACTCCGCCAATCGCATCATCGCCGACATTGACAACGCTCCGGTCAACCAGGACGGCGAGGTCGAGTTCAGCGCTGAGTTTTACATACTCAGGCCCAAGGACATGGCACGGGCGAACGGGGCGGTTCTATGCGACATTCCGAACCGCGGCAACAAAACCATGCTCAGCATGTTTAACCTGGCGCGTGGCAGCAATTCCCCGGAGTCGAAAGAGCACTTTGGCGACGGCTTTCTGATGCGCAACGGCTACACGCTGCTGTTCATGGGCTGGCAGTTCGACCCTCCTCACAATAATGCGCGGCTTCGCGTTTACCCGCCGACGGCATCCATCAACGGCAAGCCGATTCGGGGCCTGGTGCGGGCGGACTTCGTCGTGACCGATCGCGTGCGGCACCACATCCTATCCGACCGCGATCACATTCCTTATGAAGTGGCTGACCCGCGGGCGAAAGAAAACGTGCTGACCGTGCGGGACTCGATCACGGCGCCGCGCCACACGATTCCACGGTCGAAATGGAAATTCGCCCAGGTGAAGGCTGGCGCGCCGGTGGCCGACAACGCCTACGTTTACCTCGAAGAAGGATTTGAGCCGGACAAGATTTACGAGGTCGTTTATGTATCGCAAGACCCGCCGCTGGTGGGTTTGGGGCCGGCCGGCGTGCGCGACATGATCTCCTATCTCAAGCACAGTGCATCGGAAGAACTCGGCATCCCCGGCGGCTCGATCGACCGTGCGCACGGCTTCGGTGTTTCGCAATGCGGACGATTTCTGCGAACGTTCCTCTACTACGGATTCAACGAGGACGAGCAGCATCGCAAGGTCTTCGATGGCGTGATGTCACATGTCGCCGGCGGCGGACGCGGCAGTTTCAATCACCGTTTCGCGCAGCCGTCACGGGATGCGCATCCTTACATGAACTTCTTCCATCCGACCGACATTTTCCCGTTCTCCGATGAGCCACAAAAAGACCCGGAAACCGGTATCGCCGACGGCCTGCTCACCCACAAATTGAAGCCGGAGTTTTGGCCGAAGGTCTTCTATACCAACTCGGCGTATGAGTATTGGGGACGCGCCGCCTCGCTGATTCACACTACCCTCGACGGCAAGCATGATATCGAGCCGCTGGATAATACGCGTGCTTATCTGTTCTCTAGCACGCAGCATGGGCCGGCCGGTTTTCCGCCAAAGACATCGATTGGGCAGCAACGAGACAACCCGATGAATTTCAAATGGGCCATGCGCGGGCTGCTGTCCGCGTTGGACCGCTGGGTCTCGGGCGGAACCACGCCGCCGCCAAGCCAGTATCCCCGCATCGACGACGGCTCGGCCGTATCGGCGGAAGAGATGAGCTTTCCGAAAATTCCCGGGGTCAGCTATTCTTCGCTTGTTCACAAGGCTTATCGGGCGGACTACGGGCCGGAATTTCGGACGAAAGGCATCGTGATCCAGGAGCCGCCGAAGATCGGGTCGGCGTTTGGGATGCTGGTTCCGGCCATCGACGCGGACGGCAATGACCGGGCGGGCATCCGCTTGCCGGAGCTGGAAGTTCCGCTGGCGACCTATACCGGGTGGAACGTGTTCAACGCCAAGTCGGGTCCGACTCGCGAGATTTCGAGCATGAAGGGGTCCTACATTCCCTTTGCACGAACGGCCGCCGAGCGCAAGGCGAATGGCGATCCGCGTCCGTCGATCGAAGAACGCTATCGGAATCGCGAGCACTATTTGGGCCTGGCGGCAAACGCGGCGCTCAAGCTGGTGGATGAGGGGTATTTGCTGGGGGAGGACGTCCCGGAGATTTTGCGGAAAGCGCGGGAGCACTGGGATTATCTGGTTGGCGAGAGAGAGGCGCCATCGGATTCGCGGTAGGCCATCAGAGCTCGGAACGCAAGTGACGGGTCCGGCCCCGGGATAACGATTCCGCGGTGCATAGGTGATATTCGGGCCGTCGAACGAAGCCGGTCCGGCGGTCGGTCTCTCATCTACAATTGATAGTAGAAGCCGTTATGAAAGAGATCATCTTTCTAGTTGAAGAAGCGCCCGAGGGCGGATACGTAGCCCAGGCTTTGGGTGCCTCAATTGTGACCCAAGCGGAAGACTGGGACGAACTACAAAAGCAGGTGCGCGACGCAGTTCTGTGCCACTTTGATGCCGATCAAAGACCGGCGACAATTTGCCTCCGGCAGGTCCGCGAACAAGTGCTGGCAGTGTGAGGCTCCCTCGGCTGTCGGGGAGTGAATTGGCCGCGGCACTGCGCCAACTTGACTATCAAATTGGCCGACAAAGCGGCAGTCATCTTCGCCTGACCACCCAGCGACAAGGCGAGCATCATATAACCATCCCTCTACATCGATCCCTCAAGGCTGGAACTGCAAGGGCTGTGCTGAGAGACGTTGCGAAACATCACGGGTTGACTCGCGAAGAACTGTTGGAGCAGCTTTTCGGACGTCTCAGCTCGTAACGTTGGCTCCCCGGGGTAAATTCGATCCGTGCAGGCGATTGCAGAGCCAAAACGCTGCTCAACTGCTCGTGCCACATGGGTACAGCCGTTGCCGATACGATCATGTCTGTCGTGAAACTTCGAGTCCTACCAGTAACCGTCGCGCTGCTTTTCACTCTTCTCTCCTGTCAATCCGGGCCAAAACTCGGCACGGCGGAAGTGGCCATCCGTCTTGAGATTGAGCAGATCACCCAAGGCCCACGGAACCACTACTTCGGCTATATCAGTCGCCGAAGGTGGCGCGGAGAAGCGGCTGGTTCTGTACGATTCAGAAAAGCAGCAAATCATCCAGGAGCTGCGTCCATCGGAAATCTTCCCCGACCCCGGCAATGACGTGGCACTGTCTCCTGACGCGAAGTGGATCGTGCAAGGTTTCGAAGAGGAAGCGCGCAACGCCTACGCGGTTTACCGGCGCTCGGACGGCACCTGGGCGCACACACCGTGGTTCGATCAGCCGCAGTACGACAGCGATCCGCTACGCATCGATGCGGCTCCGAAATGGAACCGCTCGGGCGACCAAATACTTTTATCGTCGCTAACTGATGAGCCTGATCCGGCGCAGCGGCATTTTCTGATTCGGGTCAAGACGAACGACTAAGAACTGTAAATTTAGGCATGCGGAACTTCGGTCGAGTCGGCGGGCAACGTATTGCCCTTTTCGGTGTACTCCTCGCGAATCATCTCAAATACGTAGGCCAGTTCCACGATCGCCTCTTGTCGTGTCGGCATGAGCGCGCAGCAGCCGCTGATCGCTGCAACCTCCGCCACCCAGGCTCCATCCTGTTGACGGTAAGTCACCGCGCGATAGTCCTGTAGTTGTTTCACTATCCCTCAGGCTAGCACCAGCAAGACCCGCCTCAGCTATCCCGCTCTACCCACGGCAGCATTGAGATCATTTGACAAGCTGCTGGGTGATCCGTCTTTCCCTGCCACGGGCCTTGGGCTCTCGACCGCACCTCAAACCGCTGATATAATTGATTCTTGCGCCACTATCGCTTAAAGATTAAATCTCAGTGAGGCCATCGATGAACGTCACGCTCAGTTCCGAAGAAGAGAAGCTTGTCGATGAGCTTCGCAAAAGCGGCAACTACCGCGACAACAAGGCCGTGTTATCGGCCGCGCTCCAGGCTCTTGAGCAGCACCGCCCCACCGCAAAGCGTCCGATGACGCTCTCCGCCGAAGAGTGGCGGCGCCGGTTTGACGAGTTTGTGGCCGAAGTAGACCGCGACGCGCCTTCTAAAGCCGGTCCTTTGTCGGACGAAGCTCTCTCTCGAGAAACCTTCTACGACACTGAGCGATCACGCGTTTAGATGGACTACTTGGTCGACACCAGTGTCCTGGTGCGCACGGTACATCCACCAGACCCGTCCCGAGCAATCGCGGTGAGGGCTCTGCGCACGCTTGGTTCCGCCGGCCATCGCCTTTGTGTCCTACCGCAGAACCTCGCCGAATTCTGGTTCACCTGTACCCGGCCCGTCAATAGCAACGGGCTCGGCTACAATTTTGCCCGCACTCGCCGCTACATCTCCACCTTTGAGCCGATCTTCGAACTCTTCTACGAAACCCCTGAGGTCTATCGGGAGTGGCGGCGCTTGCTGGATCAGTACGAAATCTCTGGACGCCAACTCTTCGACGCGCGCCTAGCTGCCGCCGCCAAAGTTCACGGTTTTGACCAAGTGCTCACCTTCGACGTCGCCCACTTTAAACGCTACTCCGGCATTACGGTGACTCACCCCGCTGACGTCAACTGAGCCGATAGCACTCTCCGAACTTCCTCATTGCGGACGCCTCCGAAGCACCCCAGCGCAACCACGGCCGCGCGGCCCGCGTTAGTATAAATGGAGTCGCTCCTACAGAATTGAACACAATGCCATGCGGCTGCCTATCCTCATTGTCCTGCTGATTGTTTCCGCGGCATTCCCGCCAACCCTCGACGCCCGGAAGATCGTTCTCTACCTGAAGGGCGGCGGCGACTTGATCGTCACCGAGTATAAGATCGAGCAGGACCGCGTGCGCTACTACAGCATCGCGCGGAGCAGCTGGGAGGAGATCCCCCTTAAGCTCGTCGACCTTGAACAGACACGCCGCGTCGAGGCACGCAAAACCGCGGCGCAAGAAGCGCGCGCCGAAGAGGACCGCATCGAGCGCGCGGCCGTCCGCAAAGCGCGCGTCGAGCTGCATCGCGTACCGCTCTCATACGGGATCTACTTCCTGAACGGCGATGAAAATCGGTCGGTCGAGCAGGTCGAAGTGGTCGTGCAAAGCAGTAAGTCACGCGGGTTTCTGAAGGTCTTCGTGCCTGTCGTCCTTGGCAAGTCGACGCTGGAAGTTGACGGCCTGCAGGCGGACCTGATTACCGAGAACAGCAAGCCGATGTTCTACGTCCGTCTTGAAAAGATCACCCGGCTGATGATGGTTCGCCTCTTCGACAAGAAGAAATCTAGAGTGGTGCAGAGGGTCTTCAAGGCGCCGGCGGGCGCCGGAGTGGCGGAGGAGCAGGAGGAGATCGAAGTCTTCCGGCAACAGTTGGCTCCGAACGTGTATAAGGTCTGGCCGGTCGATCCGATCCCGCCGGGAAACTACGCTTTGATTGAGTACGTTCCGGGGAAGAACGAGCTGCGCGTTTGGGACTTCACGACACGCGCTGGAGCCCCGGCAGCGGCCTCTGGGTCCTAGCGGCTGATGGCAGGCGCCCCTCGAACGTCCGATGAAAAAGGTTGCCCTAGCACTGATCCTTCTGGCCTCGCTCGCGGCGGCGTATCTCTACTTCGCTCAAGCGGCCCCCCCGCGCGTCAGCTATGTCCAGCCCAGCCGCGGGTTGCTTGTTAGCTACGTTGCAACCAATGGCCGCGTCGATCCCGTTGAGGATTATGAAGTGTTTTCGGCCGCTGCTGGGCAGGTGCTCAAGGTGGTCGTTACCGAAGGGGACCGTGTGGCGAAAGGAAGCCTGCTCGCGACGATCGAGAACGCTGCGGCCTTCGCTGGTTTGGAGCAGGCGCGGGCGCGCTTGGAAGCGGCGCGGGCCGAACTCGCTTCGATCGAACGCGGCGGCAGTCCCAAAGAAATCGCGGATCTCAAACACCAGATCGGCAGTGCCGAACGTGGCCGCGATAAAGCGCTGCGGGAGGTCACCGCGATTGAGCGCCTTGTCGGCAAACAAGCGGCAACGGGGTCGGATCTGACAGGCGCCGAAACCGAACTCGCCAATCGCGAAGCCGAAGTCGAGTCCCTGCGCAAGAAGCTGAACTTAGGCGCGGCTCCCGAGCGCAAGGACGCGGCATTGGCCCGAGTTCGAGAAGCGGAGTCGGTCGTCGCTCTGGCCGGCGAGCAAGTCAGTTCCTCGGTGATTCGCTCCCCGGCTGACGGGGTGCTCTACTCGCTTGACCTGCGCGAAGGCTCGTTTCTGACGCCGGGGACTCGCGTCGCCAGGGTTGGCAACGTCGACCGAGTCCGCATTGTGGTCTTTGTGGACGAACCAGAGTTAGGCCGCATCCGGCTGGGCTCGGCGGTCAAGATCACCGCCGACGCTTACCCGAATCGAATATGGGAAGGCAAGATTGACCGGCTCCCAACGGAAATCGTTTCGCTTGAAACGCGGCGCGTGGGTGAGGTCTGGTGCAGCATCGACAATTCCGGGGGAGAGCTAATTCCTAACCTAACAGTGAGCATTCAGCTAGAAAGTGGCGTGGCTGAAAATGCGCTGACGTTGCCGCGCGAAGCCGTCGCGCACGACTCCGGGCAGCCCTTTGTTTGGGTGCTGGGAGAAGACAAGACAGCCGAAAAACGTCCGGTTGAGCTGGGCATCCAGAACGCCGCCCGTACCCAAATCACAAACGGTCTTGATGGAAGCGAGCAGGTGCTGCTCGAAGACTCGGCCGCCCTGACCGCCGGGTCCCGCGTGATACCTGTTGAACGGGTCAGGCCATAACGAATGAACCCCGTGATTCTCCCCGCCGCGGTTGCCCTGTTCGCCCTTCTTGTGCCGGCTGCCGGTCTCCACGCGGCGGCATCCGATGGCGATGCCCCAGCCGATGCCAATGCCCCAGCCAGTGCCGAGGCCGAGGCGTTTTTTGAGAGAGGCGTTCGTCTATTCGCGCAAGAAGAATACGCCGAGGCGGCCAACGCGCTCGAGAAAGCCGTCAGCGCCGCGCCCGGCGAATCGAACTATCACCTCTGGCTTGGCCGCGCTGTTGGCCGGCGCGCCGAGCGGATGAGCAAGTGGAAATGGTGGACCGCGCTGAGTCTGGCGAAGAAGACGCGGACGGAATTTGAACGAGCCGTCGAGTTGGACGAATCGAATCAGGCGGCCCTCTCCGACATGCTGAGTTTCTACACCGAAGCTCCAACCCTTGTCGGCGGCGGACTCGATCATGCCGAGAAGATCGCCGATCTCATCGCCAAGCTCAGGCCGGTTCCCGGGAAAGAGGGTTCAGCCGACGGAGAGAGGGCCTGGGCCATCATCGACGAAAAGCGCGGGGACTTCGACGGCGCCGAAACTCGGCTGCGCAAAGCCCGGTCTCTCGAACCGGAGAACGCCGGCCACCTGCTGACCCTAGCGTCGTTCCTGGCGCGCCGCGGTTGGTTCGACGAAAGCGACCAGCTCTACGCCGAGGCGCTCAAGCTCCAGCCCAGCGCACCCGAAGCTTGGTTTTCGCGCGCGAAAGCGCTGGTGCGCGCGGGGCGCAAACCCGCGGAAGCTCGTTCACTGTTGAACCGCTACGTCGAAGCTGATCTTGAGCCCGCCGCCACGCCGCGCTGGGAAGCTCGCGAGCTTCTCAAGGAGCTATGAGCCTCTCGCCGAAACGTTCGAGCCGGCCCACACGCCCGAGCTCCCCGCGAGGTTTTTTCCGTGATGCCCTGGGTTTCGCTTTGCGGGCGATGGTGGCCCACAAAACCCGCACTCTGCTCACCAGCCTCAGTATGGTGATTGGAAACGCCGCCGTCATCGTCGTCGTCAGCGTCGCCCTCACGGGCCGCGACTTTGTCGTTCAGCAAATCGAGGGCGTCGGCGCGAACCTGATCTACGCCTACTACGAAGCCGGGGGGAATGTCTCCGAAGCCGAAGCCGACTACATTACGCTCGATGACCTCGAAGCCGTCAAACTTCAGCTCGGCGGCATGGCTCAAGGAATAGCCGGCGTCATGGGCACGTGGGACCGCCTTTTCATCGACGGGCGTGCGCAACAGATCCGCGTCCTCGGATCAAGCGAGGAATATCGCGTTGTCCGCAATCTCGAAATCCCGGCGGGGCGGTTCTTCGACGCGAACGACGTCGCGGGCCGCGTCAAAATCTGCCTACTGACCGAGCCGCTGGCGCGAAAGCTCTTCGGGTCATCACGGCAGGCTATCGGTGGATCGATTCAAGTCCGCGGCTTGAAGTTCACCGTCGTCGGAGTATTCCGCGAAGGCGTCGAAACCCTGGGACAAACCGAAGTCGCGGCGGACTCGGTGCTGATCCCGATCACGGTCATGAAATACTTCCAGCCGAGGGAGCGAATCGACCCTCTTTACGTATCGGTCCGCTCGCCGCGGGAGGTCGAAGCCGCCACCAGCCTGATTCAACAAACCCTGGTCTCGCGTCACCGCCCGGGGTCGCTCTACAAGGTCGAGAACCTTTCGTCCATCCTGTCGGCTGCGAACGAGATAGCCCTGGCTCTCACTGTCGTGCTCATCGTGGTCGCGGGGGTCACGCTGACCATCAGCGGCATCTTCATCATGAACATCATGCTGATCTCGGTCAGCGAGCGAACCAAGGAAATCGGAATCCGGCTCTCGGTCGGCGCCACTCGGAGGGAAATCCGGGCTCAATTTCTCGCCGAGGCCGTCTGCATCAGCACGGCTGGCGGGTTGGCCGGGGTCTTGCTGGGGATTTCCATCCCCCTGGTCGCTCGTCAGTTATTACCGCAACTCACCATTCCCATCTCGACAATTTCCGTCGTCGCGGCGGTTGTAGTTTCCGGAACGGTTGGTGCTGTTTTTGGGCTGCTGCCCGCGATTCGGGCCGCGAAACTCGATCCAGTTGAGGCTCTTCGTTATGAGTGAAGCCGGTCATGATAAGCCGGTCGTGATAAAGAGGAAGGCTTACCTTCCAGGCGCGGTAAATTTTCGTTTCGAAAAGAGGTGAACCCTAAAAGAGGTGAACCCCAAAAGAGGTAAACAATGGTTGATTGGGTTAACAATTTGAAAGGCCGCGGGGCTCTGGCCAGCCCTGCGCTACGGGTTCTTCATGACGCTCCCGGCCAGAATCCTTCCGGGCGGATTTCCCCCAGAGCATTCGGCTGCCGTGCGCGCGTCCTCTGGCTTGCAGTCGCGGTGGTTGCCGTCTCATTGACTAGCGCGCAGGCCAGCGCGCAAGAGCCCAAATCGATCAATCTGAGGACTGCGGTCGAAATAGCTCTCCAAGCCAACCCGGACGTACTGCTAGCCCGTCTCGACGAAGAAAAAGCGCACCAGAGCGTCCGCGAAGCCCGCGCCCCGTTTAGCCCCCAACTTACTTTGGGATCGGGATTGGCCTACACCAGTGGAATCCCGCAAAGCGTCGAGGGCTCAAGCCCCGCGATCGTGCGCGCCGTCGGACGCCAGTTCCTCTATAACCGCACGCAGTCAAACCGCGTCAAAGAAGCCAGGGAACTCGAAGCCGCCGCCGGTCACTCGGCAGTCGGTAAGCGCAACGAAGTGGCTTTCCGCGTCGCATCGACCTATCTCGATTTCGAAAGAGCCTGGCGCCGAAAGAAGCTTCTCGCTGATCAAGCCGAAAACCTGCGCCGCGTGGAAGGAGTCATCGCCGCCCGCGTCGAAGAAGGCCGCCAGTTACCCCTGGAGCTCACCCGCGCCCGCCTCGAAACCGCCCGAGCCCGGCAACAACTCGAAGCAGGAGAAGCCCAAGCCAGGCTGCTCGAAGCCACGCTCAAGCACGAGCTGAACCTGCCGCTCGACGCCCCGCTTGAGCCGCAACCAACGGATTTCGTCAGCACCCTCCCCCTGCCCCAGGACAAGACCGAAGCTCTGGGACAAGCCGTCGCCAGCAATTCCGAGCTGAAGCGGATCGACGCCGGCCTGCGCGCCAAAGGCTTTGCCCTGCAAGCGGAAAAGGGAGCCCTGACGCCCCGCATCGACCTCGTTGCGCAGTACTCACTGTTAGGGCGCTTCAACAATTTCGAAGACTACTTCAATAAATTCCAGCGCCACAACGGCCAAATCGGAATGTCGTTCCAAATCCCCGTCTTCGGCCGAAAAGAAGTCCATGCCCGAGCCGCGAAAGTCCGCCTAGGAGTCAGTGCCCTGGAGATTCAAAGAGTGGCTACCCGCTCGGGGATCGAGCTGGAACTGCATCGCAAATTCGAGGGTATGCGCCAAGCCGAAGGACAGCAAAAACTAGCCCGCCTGCAGCTGGACTTCGCCCGCGAAAACCTCAACGTGGTCTTAGCGAAACACGATGAAGGCCGCACCGCGATGGAAGAGATTGAAAAAGCCCGCCTGCAAGAGAGCCAAGCCTGGGCCGCTTACTACGACTCGCAATATACCGTGCAAAAAGCGAAGCTCAACCTGCTGCGGGAAACCGGCGAATTGGTCGCGGCCTTGCGGTAGTGCGTTTGCTCACGGCAGGTCTCCCAAACCGTTATTCAGTTTTTTTTGCGTCGCCGATAATGCCGTTGATAACATATGTCGTTTAAGGTATAATACGGGTGTGCCCTGGCATGTTCTGTTCGATGACGAGTTTGCAAAAAAAGCTGACCAGTTTCGACGCCGCCGTACAGGCGGAGCTATTGGTTCACGCCGGGCTGCTCAAAGATCTGGGGCCTACGATGGGCAGACCCCGCGCGGACACATTGAAGGGATCGAAGCACTCCAACATGAAGGAACTTCGCTTCAAAGCCAACAATGGGGTTTGGCGCGTGGCCTTCGCCTTCGATCCCGTCCGGCGAGCCATCGTGCTGACCGCGGGCGACTAAGCCGGTGCCAGCCAGAAGAGATTCTACAAACGCCTGATCTCAATAGCGGACACCCGCTTTGACTACCACCTGGCGCGCTTGCAAGAGCAAGGAGGAAAACAATGACCGTACCGCTGGAGGAAATTCTCGACAGGCTGCCTCGGGCCAAGCGGGAGGCCATAGCCGCCCGCACGAAGGAACTGCTGGCCGAGGAAATGTCGCTTCGAGACTTGCGACGCGCGCACGAACTCACCCAAGAGCGCGTGGCCGAATCTCTGGGTATCGGCCAGGAAGGCGTCTCCCGTCTCGAAAAGCGGGCCGACCTGCTGCTCTCTACGCTACGCGGCTATATCGAATCGATGGGGGGCCGTCTCCGCCTTGTAGCGGATTTTCCAGATCGGCCGTCCGTCGTCCTGACCGGTCTGGCTGGAATGGAAGGTGCCGACCCTCAGCAACACCCAGATAAGCCGCTCTGACTGCTGATACGCTGTCGACGGCTGTTTTCGGGCCCACGCGACGCCTATCGGATTCCCCCTACCGCAGCGCCCGCTCCACAACCCGTGGTTTCCGGGTAATCAGCTTCAGCAGCGTTCGCGCCGCCTGATCGGGCAAGTAGCGTCCTTGCTCCCAATCCCGCACGGTGGCGAGCGACAGGTGATAGGCACTCGCAAACTCGCGCTGCGTCATGCCCAGCTCTTCTCGTATGGCCTTGACTTGCAGCGGCGGCTCCAGGCGATTCAACTCCTGCTCGGTCAATGGCGGATTATCGGGGTCGGCAAGCGCCGCCGCATGAACTTCGGCGTCACTCATCGACTTGAGACGAGCCCAATCCGTCTTGCCGGCCCGTTTATTAGAAGCGTCCAGCTTGATTCTCGTGATATGCTCTTCGCTCATTTGGTTTTTCGATGTTTCGGAGGCACATGCAAACACACGGCTCGTTCTCATAGTAAGGGGTTCTGGATTGAGATCCGCCAGTGCCGTGTTTCCCGTCACAGCGGAACCTGTATAATCGCAAGTGATCTCACCAACCCAGAACACACCTATCCGCTAGGAAGACAAAAAGCATGTTCGGACCCGCCATCAAACTCGACAAAGACCTTTTCGACCGCGTCAAACGCTGCGCCGACCTGGCCGGCTATTCCTCGCCCAAGGAGTTCATTGTGCATATCCTCGAGCGCGAGCTTTCCAATATGGAGGAAGGCGAGTCCGACGAGGACATCGTCAAGAAGCTTCAAGGACTCGGCTACATCGAGTAGCCGCCTGACAACGATTCCATGCTGGACTGGTTCAACACCTTTTTTCGCGTCTTGATCGGCGGATACGCATCGATGTTCGGTGACCTCCACCCGCTGCTGAGTCTCACGCCGCTCTCGATCGGCATCGGAGTCGTCATGCTGTGGGTCTTTGGGCTGACCTCCGACCAGAATGCCATCGAGAAAACCAAGAAGCGCTTGCAGGCCTACCTGCTTGAGCTGCGGCTCTACGGCGACGACCCCGCGATGATCTGGCGGTCGCAGAAAGACCTCCTCACCACCAATGTTCGCTATATGGCTCTGATGTTGAAGCCGGCCATTTATCTCACCGTGCCCATGGTCGTTCTGCTTTTTCACCTGGACTCGTTTTATGGCTTGAAGCCTCTGCAAGTCTCGGAACCGATGGTGGTCACCGTGCAGGTCAGCGGCAAGATGGCAAACGATACCGTGGCCCCCGTCCTGACCGCACCCGCCGGAATCACGGTCGAAACGCCCGCCGTTCGGGCGCTGGAACCAGGCCAATTCAGTTGGCGAATTCGTCCCACGCAGGAGACGAGCGGGGATCTGCAATTCACCTGGGCAGGGCATGGAAGTTGGGAGAAATCAGTCGCTTCCGGCAACCATTGGCAGTACCTCAATCACCGCCGCGTCAACGCCTCGCTCGAAAGCCTGATGCACCCGGGCGAGGACCTTCTCGGCGTCGCCGGCGTCGAATGGGTCGAGATTCTCTACCCGGCCGCCACGATCGATCTTTGGGGAGTCGACCTGCACTGGCTAATCTGGTTCTTCGTTATTTCGATGGTGAGCGCTTACATGCTGAAAGGGTATTTCAAGGTCGTGATTTAACGGCTGAGCAGCTTGTTTGTTTCAGCGCCACGACACGAGTCCAGACTTTCTAGCACAGCTTTCCTGGCACAGCGGACTCTGTGGTCATTTGATGACCCCTCACTTGCGTTCGGGGCTCTGTTCGGGGCTCTGAACTCACTTCAAATAGTTGGGATCTTTGGGGTCCTTGGCATCGCCAACCGGACGGTTCTGCGGCTTGATGTCGAAGACATCGGTCGCACGCGGTGACGTAAGCTGCACGCCCGTGACGCGGCCGTTGAGAGCTTTGAGGAAAGCCAGTAAGGCGCCCTTTTCGTTCGGGGAAAGAGGGACAGGTGACAGTTCGGCCTTGAGCCCGGGCGGCGCGGCGCCTCCCTGCATGTAGTGATCAAGGACGTGCTCCATGCGCAGGTACATTCCGTTATGCATGTAGGAAAAACGCCGCGTGACATCGCGCAGACTTTGGGTCTTGTACTTTGACCCGGGCTTGGAATCCCCTTCTCTTTCAGGGACGCCGGTGTAGTGAAACTTGTGATCGGTAAGCAGCGGCCCGTTGTGGCAGGAGATGCAGCGCGCCCTTCCAGTAAAAAGCTCCATGCCGTGCTTTGCCGCTGTGCTCAGCGCCGTATCGTCGCCTCTTAGATAACGGTCGAGATCGCTGTCGTAGGAAACGAGCGTCCTTTCATACGCCGCAATCGACTTGGCAATCAGATCAAACGATATTGGCTCGCCTGGGAAGATCTTTTCGAACAATTTGCGATAGCCGGAGTCGTCAGCGACTCGCGCGGCCGCCTCTTCCGGGTTGAGCGCCATTTCTTGGGGATGCTTCAACGGCATGGCCGCTTGCTCTTCGAGCGACTTCGCGCGGCCGTCGAAGAAGAGGGTCCGCTGCCAGCCGACATTGAGCAGGCCGGGAGCCTTGCGCGTCAGCTCGGACTCGTTGAGTCCCCAGGCACGGCTGAGCCCGTCCATGAAAAGTAGTTCCGGCTTGTG
>Ga0114996_10004721_pt1 | contig 16227 bp, 12 predicted proteins | sample ArcticOcean_MG_C_4_FD_87039 | JGI IMG/M metagenome (GOLD analysis project Ga0114996, IMG submission 87039) | Marine microbial communities from western Arctic Ocean - ArcticOcean_MG_CB4_134 | ecosystem: Environmental > Aquatic > Marine > Oceanic | place: Arctic Ocean: Canada Basin | collected...
GCCGTGGCCAGCGTCTTTTACCCGTTTTTTCTTTACTACCATGTCGGGCCGGTGGCCGCGGAAGGGCTGTACACGTTCTTATTAGTGCTGTTGCTGTTCTTGCTCCAGTTAGGTCTGCGTCGAAGGGGGAGCGTTCTCTGGTTCTTGTCCGGGACCGTTCTGGGAGCTGCTTTTCTCACGGCCCCCAGGGTATTCCTGTTCCCGGTTTTCTTGGTGATGTTGATGCCGATGGCTATGTCTTCACGGAAAAGAGCAGCGGTCTGCACTATGCTGTTGGTGTTGGGATGCGGCCTAGTGATGCTTCCATGGACGGTTCGCAACTACATCGTGTTTGACCGAGTCGTGCTGGTGACGACCCACGGGGGGTACGATCTCCTGGCAGGTGTGAATCCGGACTACCGCGTATGGCGTGAGCGAGATGAGCGGTCTGAGGTTTTTCAGGAGCATTCCAGGCAGGTGCAAGGCGCGCTGGAGGAGGATCGATCGTCCGTGACGGGCATGAACTTGAGGCCGCGAGAAGACGCTGTCGATACGGAGGGGTATAGTGTCGCACTACGGGTTCTGATCGATCAACCCGGAGAAATCCTCGGGAACATACCATTCAAACTGTCCGAGTTCTGGAAGGTTCTCCCGGTTAGGGATGGACCCCATGACACCTTTCTCTATCGTCTCATGTGGATTATTACGATGGATCTTCTGACGGTGCTTGGAGTAGTTGGCGTGTTCTTAACCATAGGCCAGTGGCGGTATACTCTCCCACTCGTGTTATGTGTACTGAGCGCCAGCCTGGTCCACCTAATATTCACGTCGCAGCACAGATACCAGACGGCGGTGATGCCATTCGTCATCATGTTTGCTGGGGTGACGGTAGACTGGGCGATCCGGAGGGTGGAGGGATACGTGCGAGGTGCGCGGCATGATGCCGCCTTGGTGGCCTGATGGGACCCGTTGAAGCCAGCATTCCGAGCTTCCACTTTTGCATTTTCGTAGATATCTTTAAGGTCTATGAAGACGATATGTATGAGGATGATATGGATGACAGCCGGGACCGCCGGCTTGCTGTGTGGCCTGGGATTATCCACGCAGCTCTTCGCTCAGTCACCTGCAACCGAGCCCGTGCAGGCGGATGAGTACGTGGTCAGGGCGGGCGACGTACTCCGGATCCGTGTTTGGCCTGACTCGACTATCGGTGGCGAATTTGCCGTTGAGGAGACGGGACTAGTTTATCTCCCCATCCTGGCCCCGATGCGCGCCGCCGGAGTCTCCATTGAGACCCTCCGGCGGGACTTGCGTGAGCAGTATGGTAAGCAGATAAGGACCCCGGTCATCACCATCACTCCGCTCTTCACAGTGAGCGTTATCGGAGCCGTGCTGAGGCCGGGGCTCTTCCAGGTGGATCCGACCCAGACGCTCTTCGATGTGATTAGCCTCGCTGGTGGCTTTCGCCCCGATGCCAAAGATGAGGATCTCCGTGTCTTACGCGGTGGGGGCGTACTGCGGATTAACGCGGAGCAGGCGCTGGAGACCGGCGGGGGAGGGCTCTCGCTTGCACTCCAGTCCGGCGACCGAGTCGTTATTCCTCAAGATAACCCGTTCGAGTGGAGCACCGTACTCAACGTGTCTCAGTTGCTTTTAATCATGGCCGGCCTGGTTGTCCAGGTGAGCCGCTAGATCGAGATGGCCGAGCGCGAGGTTTCCCTACGTACCCAGCCGTCTTTCGAAGATGAAGTGAGCACGGCGCAGATCTGGACCTACGTCGACGTTTTGCGACGTCGTCGGTGGCTTCTCCTGGGCTGCGCTGTTGCTGCGATCGTGGGCGCCTGGTGGATGGTGCGAGACCGGGTCCCTCAGTATACGGCTGATGTCTTGCTCCAACGGCACGCAGAGGGGTCACCGCTTGACGTCCTTGCCGTCCGGCCCACGACGAACCCCGAAGAAATTCTGACCCAGCTTGAGATCCTGCGCAGTCGTGCGGTTCTCTCTGGCGTGGTGCGTGACCTGGGATTGCGGTTGTTGGTTGATATTGATGCGTCAGCGCGCACCCGCAGTCTAGTCGATGCAGTGGTCGATGAGAGTACGCCTTCAGGGACCTATCTTATCGCTACGATCTCTGATGAGATTGTTCTCCAGGACGTCTCCGGATTGCCTCTGGCGTCGGTTGGGCGAGACGAGCGTATTGAGGGTCCTGGATTCCGTTTCCAGCTATTGCCAGGGCTCGATCTTTCCGAGCCACTGTTACTTTCCGTGCTCCGTCTGGAAGAGGCAATCGAAGTAGTACGAGGCCAGCTCTCCTTGGAGCAGGTGCGCGGAACGGGTCTCATACGCGTCGGTATCACGAGTCCTGATCCCGTATTTTCTGCGAAAGCTGCGGATGGGGTAGCCGCGGCCTACCAGAATCACACAGCCAGAAGTGCCAGAAATGCTGCCACACGCCGGCGCGAGTTTGTCGGAGATCAACTTCAGCAAGTCGCAGATTCCGCTGTCCTAGCTCACCAAGCTCTGGCAAGCTATCAAGAGCGTTCCAACACGATCAACCCGCAGATCGAGAGCGGGGCGCTTGCTGAGGCGCTTATGGTCGCGGAAGGCCAGTTCCGACAACTACGTTTCGAGGAGGGTTTGCTCCGGAACGTTCTTGGGACACTCCAGAGTGGCCAGGACGGCGATGAGGGGCTGCGGCGCATCGTGGTGTTGGGCAGCGAGCTTCTCCCTGCCAGTGCCGGCATGTACGAGCGGCTTCAGGTTCTACAGGCGGAGAGGAGCCGCCTGACTGTTTCGCGCTTTGGATATACCGAAAACGGTCCGGGTGTCGAGGTGCTGGATTCGCTGATCAGTGCCGCCAGAGAAGAGATACTCGCGGTCACGGAGCAGTCCCTGGGCGTTATACGGGAGAGGCTCGCAGCTTCCGTGACGCGCGTAGAAGAACTTCAGACCTCAGTGGGTGACCTGCCGGCACTGGCTACGGAGTTCATGCAGATTCAGCAGCGTGTAGATCAGGTCCAAACGACCTTTGACCTTCTTGCTGAGAAGTACTACGAGGCCCAGATCGTCGAGGCTGTCGAGGCCGGCAACATCGAGGTCGTTGACGCTGCGGTCGTGCCGATGGATCCTGATCCTTCCCGAACTGCACGCACGCTGTTTCTTGCCCTTTCAATGGGCATCCTGGTTGGAATCGCGGCTGCGCTCGTGGTTGAGCATCTCGATTCCGCCACTCACGACGTCGCCGATGTGGAGCGGGCTTCTGGGCTCAAAGTGGTGGCCACGATCCCTGAGGTCCGCTCCAGTGCGAGAGCCCCAAATGACATGATCGTAACCGCAGTGAACGTGGCCACGCCTGGGGCAGAAGCGTTTCGAATGCTTCACACGACGCTCCGGTTCACGCGCGCAGAGCAGCCGCCGAAGGTGATTCAAGTAGTCAGTGCAATACAGGGCGAGGGCAAGAGCACGGTCTCCTCCAACCTTTCCCTTGCCATCGCGCAGCAAGGGGAGCGGGTACTGGTCGTGGACTGTGATCTCCGCCGACCAACCTTGCATAAATACTTTGGCGCACCACAAACTCCAGGCATCACGGATGTCTTGATCAAGGACGTGACTCTGGCGGATGCCTCCTGGGAGCATCCCGATTTTCCGCTGACCTTCGTTGGCGCTGGCACTCTGCCACCGAATCCGGTTGAGCTTCTGGGCAGTGCGGCCTTCCAGGGAATCATCAGGGAAGCCAGCAAGACGTATGATAGGGTCTTGCTTGACACGGCACCTATGCTTGTGGTCTCCGATGCCGGGGTGATGCTGGAGCTAGCGGACGGAGTAATCGTGTCGACGATGACCGACCATACCGACCGCTTTGCGCTTTCCAAGATGATTGAGCGGCTCCAGGAGTTCCAGAGTCCTATCCTCGGTTTGGTTCTTAACCGCGCGCGGATGGCCAGGTCGGCCGGGCGATACGGCTATGGCTATGGGAGCTATACTACCTAGTAGGACGGGCCGATCGATGGGAAAGGGGAATCGCAAGCGTTGAGGCCCCTGTTAGTCGTCGACCTTCTCCGGAAGAGGAGGCGGGTGAAGCTCAACAATCCGCTGTGATCAGGCGATTGAAGACCCTGATAACGTGCACCCAGGCCTGTCGCTGGATCCTGCTGTTCCGCTATTCACATCTCACGACTATCGACGTGCTCTCTCTACCGGTAGAGCATCCGCCGATCTAGCTCCTCGGCTTGCGATGACATCAAAGTTGGCCGAGAACCTACTAACCCCACCCCGATTTCCTGGCGGCCGTGCGTAAGCCCTTACTTAGCTTGATAATGTGTGTCAGAAACGGCAGCTGCACGGGCGAGGAACGTGGACAAGAGGACAGCCATGTGACGAATGCAAGAGTCGGCAGGCTGGTTCGGTGGGGGCAGGTACTTCGATGAGCGTGTTACACATCCCGTTGAAGCGTTTGTTCTTCCGAATGCGCTTAGCCGTGCGTCACCGCACCCTGAAACGGATCACGGTGTGAAGGCTGGGGTGGCTGGCGGGTCCCCTGGGGCGACGAGTTATGTCAACGACTCTCGGTCTAACCCTGAGTTTCAGAGGCACGGCGATGGGGGAGTGGTTGCTTGGGTGGGAGCCCCAATCGCGGGCGGCGCCATTGGTGGGTTTGTGGGAGCACTCCCGGAGATACATCCCCACCTGAACACTGGGGGAGGATGGCTCACAGTGGCCGGAGCAGCGATCATGACGGCCGTCGTGGCGGGGGTGGCCGTGTGGAAAATGCGGCGTGCCCGGGTGTCCTTCCATCAGTCTTACTGCAAGGTGTCGGGCGCGGTGCTACCGCTGGGGGTGCTGCTCGTCTACCCCATCCTACTTCTATTGCCAGGCGATGTCCTAAGTGGTTACGGAAGAGGCGAGTTGTTCGCGTCGGGATACGTGGCGGCGGTCGCATGCGGGGCCACATGGTTCGTTCGCCGGAAGACCTCCTGGCTGACTTGCATCGAGGGGCGGCATCATGGATTGCTACTCGGCACCCTTTTCAGCCTGACGGCGGCACTGTTCTTTATCGAGCTCTATGTGCCGTACCTGGCTCACGCTCCGGTGGAGTCTTGGTATGAGAACATTCTATGGAACATGGCGGAATGGCGCTCCGAGTTCACTGTAAACGACTTCGCGGTCGCGTTTCCTATTCTTGGCTGGCACTTTCAGCCGGCGTTAATCCCGATCGTCGCCGTGTACTGGCCGTTCCGGGATGCGGTGGAGTGGCTGTACTTCTTGCAGGCGGTTGGGGTTGCCCTCACGGTGTGGCCCGTCTTTCTCCTGGCGCGCCATATCCTTGGGAGAACACCGGAAGCGGTGCTGCTGGCGTGTGCATTCGCATTCCACCCACTCCTCCATATGGGACAGCTCATCAGTGTCTCACCCGATGCTCTTGCGGTGCCGGTCATTGCGTGGGGTCTCTATGCCTTCGTGGTGGAGCGTCCTGGGTGGGGCGTGGCACTGATGATGACAGCGGTTGGCTTAAAGGAGATTGTGGCTGTTCTGACGTTCGGAATCGCGTTGTACGTGTGGTGGCAGAGACCGCAGTCGCGGCGTGCCGCCCTTGTGCTCGCAGTCGGCAGCCTGGCTTGGCTTATAGTGGCGCTACTCATTATCAGGCACGCTAATGATGGCGTCTCCTGGCTGAGCGGATTTGCCGGTTCGGTTATCGCTGAGCCATTGGATGCGGTGGCTCGAATCTTCCAGCCCACGCGTCTCAGCGCCTTCATCATGCTAGTGCTTCCATGGGGCTTCTTAGCGCTCATCGAGTGGCGTCTTCTCCTTGCGCTGATGCCTTTCCTGGCGCTGCATCTCGCGTTCACGGCCAGCCCCCTCCAGATGTACGGCTCCTATTACCTCCTTCCGGTACTCCCGGTAGTCTTCATGGCTAGCGTTCTCGGTCTGAGAAAGGTGACTGAACGGTGGGGTAGTTGTGCATCCCTACAGCCGCGACTTGCGAGTACCCTCGTGGTGTTCGCCCTTACCGCCTGGGTGGCTCTCGGGCCCGTGCGCATCCTTTGGGTGGGGGACGCGGATTCGTTCTGGCCCGATGATACGGACCGTCGGATCGCGTCGGTTGCTCGTGCGGTACCAGCACAGGCGTCCGTGGCGGTTGCGGGCGAGATGCTGCGACGCTTCTCACGCCGCGCTGAGGTGTACGAGTTCCCTGCGCCCGTGCCTGCTCGCGATCCCCAGGGGCGCGTCTTCGAAGACCCGGTCGCACGTGACGCTGAATGGGTCGTCGTGGACTTTTCTATGGACTGGCGAATCAGCCCGGCCCGTCTTCGGGCCACAGTTCAAGAGCTGCTCGACAGCGAGCGGTACCTGGTCTACGAAGAATACGGCCCGCTCCTCGTGCTGCAGCGCCGAAGGTCAGGCAGGTAATGCAAGATACTGCTCTGATCGAAGCTTTAGAGGAAGAAGTAATGACAGATGTCTCCATTATAGTTCCGGTCTACAATGCAGAGGCAACAGTAGAGAAAACAATCCGTGCATTATTGGACCAGGACTACAAGGGCAAGTATGAGGTAATCCTTGTGGACGATGACTCGACCGATAGAACCACCCACATGATCATGAAATACGATGCGGTCAAGCTCGTGACTCAGGAACACGGCGGACCTGCGTGTGCGAGGAATAGGGGTGCAAAGGTGGCGCGAGGAGATACGCTAGTCTTCACGGACGCTGACTGTGTGCCAGAGGAGAACTGGCTTTCCAACATGATGAAGCCTCTAGAGAAAGACGAAATCGATGGAGTTCAAGGTGCCTTCCGCACAAGGCAAAAGTCCGTTATAGCGCGGTTTGTGCAACAGGAGATAGAGGACAGGTACAGGAAGATGCAGAAGGAAAAATTTATTGATTTCGTCTCAACGTACTCAGCTGTGTATAGGAAAAGGATGTTCTTGGAAGAGGGCGGGTTTGACGAGACGTTCACAACAGCGTCTGGCGAGGACACTGAGCTGTCATACCGCCTTGCATCTAAGGGACACCTGCTTTCCTTTAATCCAGAAGCGATCGTTTACCACACGCATCCAGATAATTTGTGGTGGTATCTGAAGATGAAAACAGGAAGGGCGTACTGGCGCACCAAAACGTATGGGAAGCACGCAGGGAGAATGGTGAAAGACAGCTACACTCCGCAGGTACTGAAGCTGCAGATTGGACTGTTCTATCTCTTCGCGGTTGGAATGATCACTTCTGTACTCTACCATCCTGCGGCTTATACGGCAGCAGGAAGTGCTGTACTACTATTTGTAAGCTCGCTTCCGTTCTCGCTGAGGGTAATGGCGAAGGACTTTTTCGTAGGCCTGATCTCTCCGCTCATGGTGTTCCTGAGGAGCGGTGCATTTGCGTACGGGCTGCTGAACGGGATCCTTGTGCCATGAGACCCTGAGGGACTGGTCATTTGGGGGTATCCGATGGGGTGAACCGCTGGCTGGTCGTCCTATCTAATACCTCCGAATCCGGTGGAGATGCGGCGCTTAGCTTGGCCTCTCCGGTTGGAGGGACAGTACTATTATCTTCTGTTATCTCTCGCAGTTTCAGTATCCTCGGTTTCTCTGCCCTCGCCCTATTCTTTTCTTCTTCTCCCAGGGCTCCTTCATATTTCCTCTTCGACGATAACAAAACCTCAGACTCGGCTGTCAAATCAACCATAGCTTCTGCGGAAGAACCCTTTTTTCCTACTAAATGACACAATCCATCAACAAAATTATAGCTAGAAATTCCATCTTTAATACTGGTGCCTTTTTTGTCCGGTTCCTAGTGGTTTTTGCCATAACCCCATACACGATCAATAAGCTTGGCACAACACTCTTTGGCGTCTGGGTACTCATCGCTGTAATTACATCGTATGCCCAATTAAGTGATTTTGGTGTAGGGAGGACAGTAATTAAGTATGTATCGGAACTTGATGGCACGAGAGACTTCGAGGGCATGAATGAGATCATCAATACTGCCATGGCTATCTATATTATTCTTGGCAGTATCGCAGGCATTATCCTTCTTCTGTTCAGCTCTTTCTTTGTTAGCGTCGTATTTGATATCCCCCCCGAGTTATATGACGTAGCTCTCTTTGTCTATGTCGGAGTAGTCCTGATATTTGTCATGAATCTTATATTTAGTGTAGTCACTTCTCTCCTCAATGGACTCCAGAGAATGGATGTGACAAGCTCCGTCTCCAGCGTGTCTGCGTTATGCAGCGCTGTTGGAGTTTTCATTGTCCTTGAGCTGGACTATGGATTACGAGGGCTTGTGTTTAAAAATGGCTTGGTGTCACTACTTACCATCGCAACGAACGTATGGTTGGCCAAAAGGATTCTACCCTCCATGAGGGTGAATCCACTGCGTGCTTCGCGTGCGCGATTCGCCGCGATATTCTCATTCAGTGCCAATGTCCAGGTCGGTTATATAGTGCGGTTACTATTGGACCCATTGAACAAGATATTATTGAGCCATTATCTGGCCCTCAATTATGTGGTTTTTTATGAAGTGGCCATGAGGGTTATCAATCTGACTGTGGCATTTCTTAGGAGACTTGTGACGCCGATATTTCCTGCCGGTTCGCAACTGTACGCACGAGAAGGGAGTGCCGGAGTGGTTGCCCTGTACCTCAAATCCATGAGGTACCTTGTGGTTATAGCCGTGCCAGTCTTTTCGATGCTGATGTTAGTATCCCATCCGTTTATTCGAGTGTGGCTTGGGCAAGGCTATAACATATCGTCCCTGTCAATACAGATTTTCGGGATACCATGGTTGCTATCGACCCTGTCCGTGCCTTCCTATTTGCTGATCCAGAGTGTTGGATGGCCCAGCCTGGCTATGTACGCGATGATTATCTATGGAGCGGCGAACTTGATATTAGGCTATACAATGATAGCCGCATTTGGATACTATGGACTGATCGCGGGGAACTCGATAGCGGTGGCAATGTTCGGGTGCGTCTCGATCCTGTTATTTCACTGGAAGATGGAGCTACCCGTGGTTGAGACACTCAAGACCATCGTCAATCGGGCAATGCTCGTTAATGGTGTTGTGGCGGTGATAGTGGGTGTGCTGATTTGGTATCTTGGAGCCGACAGCCTAGGTGACCTGATGATTGCGGTGGCGGTCTTTTTCCTCGCGTATGTCATAGGAATCCTAAGATCCGGATGGGTCAATACGGACGATATGGCAATCATGGTGAATATTCTGCCCGCCAAGGTCCATGGTTATATCGCAAAAGTGATTACTGTCAAGAAAGAATGTTACTAGGTGCTAATGGAGAAGGAGTCCCTATGAGTTTCTGGGAGAACAAGAAAGTATTGGTTACTGGAGGGGCGGGTTTCGTTGGGTCCCATGTTGTTGAGATGTTGGTACAGAAGAATGCGGCCGTAAGGGTCGCTGATAACTTAGAGAATGGTAGTATGAGCAACCTTGTGAATGTGAAGGGACACTTCGAATTCTTATCGACAGACCTCAGGGATGCCGATGGCTGCCACATGGCTGTCGATGGAATGGACGTGGTGTTGAATGTTGCGGCACGGGTTGGAGGGGTATCCTATAATTTCGCCCGCCCGGCGACCATGTTCCGAGATAACATGTTGATCGGTCTCAATGTACTAGAAGCAGCGAGGATTCATGATGTTGAAAGATTTCTGGTACTGAGTTCTGCCTGTGTCTATTCGAGAGATTGTACGATCCCGATGCGTGAGAGTGATGGCTTTGTTAGCGTACCCGAACGATCGAATGAAGGCTATGGCTGGGCAAAGAGAATGGCAGAGGTGCAGGGGCGTGCTTATGCCGAAGAATGGGACATGAAAGTTGCCATTGCCCGCCCTTTCAATTCCTATGGTCCGCGTGACCAGTTCGATTCGGAACGATCACACGTCATACCATCAATCATCAGACGGACGTATGATGGCGAAGATCCTCTCAATGTCTGGGGAGATGGTAAGCAGAAGAGATCATTTCTATACGTAACCGATTTTGCTCGTGGTCTTCTCGAACTCATTGAGAAATACCCAGTGCCAGACCCAATAAATTTGGGTAGTGATGAAGAAATAGGGATAGGAGACCTTGCGGCTATGATTGTGCGTATCTCAGGAAATCATCCTGCGATACGTTTTGATAGCACGAAACCTTCCGGGCAACCAAGAAGAAACTGTGACAGTACGAAGGCTGAGGAGAAGATAGGGTTCAAAGCAAAAATTGGACTGGAAGAAGGGCTGACACGAACGATGGAGTGGTATAGGAAATCTAGCTCAGGGGAGAGAGTATGAAGGGGCCCTTAGTATCAATAACAACTCCTTCCTTCAATCACTTATGGGGCGGTGTGACTTTCTTCTTGGATGCCGATTGGGTACTAAATCTCCCAGGAGTATCCCGTGTCATTTGGGCAGCACCGTGAAGAATCCCCAATGGGCGACCATATAGCCCTCCACCGCTGCGGCTAGCCTGGTCCCGAAGGACCGACGGTTCTCGTCGGTATCCCGGATGCCGCGGTAGTGAAGCTCTATCTGGATCCCGCTCACCGTGCCACCGTGGCGGGATCCGTGCCTGTTGGTGTTGTACCCGCCGGAGAAATACTTCGCGGCGTCGGGCCTCATGTCGGCTGGGCTCGGTATGGAGGGAATGTCCTGGGCGCCGAGCAACGCACCGAGGCTCTGGTCTCCCCGCAGGACATGGCTGAACGGCAACGGACTCGTCGCTGCGAGCGCGCGAACACTGCTGAGGTCCGCATACCCTCCCGCGTCCAATTCAGCATCACTCAGGTTCAATGCCGAAGCGTTGAGGAGGTATCCCAACTCCAGGCGGGCGACCTCGTGTCCATGCGCATGGAGATCGAGGTACAGGCCCGACCCAAAATCGTGCACAACTCGGTCTTTCGCGGATTCTATATACCCCTGGAACTCGTCCCACGCATTCTCGGCGTACGGGTTACCTTCGGCGCCGAACACGATCTCCCGGTTAGGCTCGAGCTTGATGCGCTTGAGGTGGGAGATGATCAAATGGGGCGCCTTCCCGGTTCGCTGAACTAACGCATCGCGCACGGCATGCGCGGTCTCCACGGTCAAGGCGTCGGTCACGATGGTGCCCATGGTCCGGTCCGGGATCTCTACGGGCTTCAGTGCGCCCCCGTGGGGGACTGAGATCACCAGGGGCAGTTCACCTGGCACGTACTCTACGTATTGGCGCCGCCCAAAGTAGCTGACCCCCGGTTCGTACTCCGTCACCGCCGGGGGCACCCACACCTTCACCTGGACCGTCGCATAGGCCCCACCGGATCGGGCCGTCACCCACGTCGTCCCGGGGGCTACGGCCGTGACCAGACCTCCGCTGTCAACCGTGGCCACGCTGGGGTCCGTAGAGGTCCATTCCACCGGTAGGCCCTCAGTCACGGAGGCTTGAATCGCCACCGTACTTTTCACACCGACCAGGAGGACGACATCGGGCGACAGTTCCACCGATGACTCGATGGGTTCCGTCGTCCCCCCTCCACCACAGGCGAACAACAACGGAAGCGTCAATCCCAGAGAAAAACAGCGAAACATAACTGTATCCATGGACCGAGACCAGCGTACGAAAATGAGGATAACCTGGCTGAGGACATGGTGCATTTTTAGGGACAGCACGGCGAACAGACTGGGAATGTTAATGCGCGGGCTTTGCTTGAGAGCGGTATTGGAGGAGCATCGCAGGGAGCTCTGGATGCAAGTGACGCTTCCCGGGGATAAGCTGCACAAACCTTGAGTGCAGACGCAGTGATCGCAGTGCGCTTTCAGATCTCTACGGTGATGGCCGGAGCGGCCGAGATGCTCTGCTATGGAACGGCCGTCAAGCTAGAACCATCCGGCTAGTCGATGGTAGTGGGCACTTAGACAGGTCTGGTTCTTTTAGTCACCTAAACAGGTTCAATACAATTGTGAGGGTGATGCTGAGAATGATGCAAGTAACGATAGGAAATACAAAGGAAAAATTTTCTGTTTGATGGAAAATATCCCCAGGGAGTTTTCCAAATGGGATTTTTTTTAGGACTGGGTATGCCAGTCCTATCAAGAAGATAGTGAGACCTACCAGAGTGATGGTTTTCTGCATACCCCTAATTTATAGAGAACTCACCGTCCGTCGTTTGTGAGAGGCTGGGTCAATAAGTGTGTAAACGCTTTAGGCGGCGTTCTTCCGTTGGTTGAGTGAGGTGGGCTTTCCGTCTTTGAGCTTTCTTCCTTCATGATACGTCCTTGATGAGGTGAGGAGCGTCGATCCATCGGAACCGCTTCTCGGCTACCATGAGCAGCTTCCAGATCAGCGGCGTAGTGCTCTCGACCCGCTTAAACCGCCTCGCAGCCGTCGTTCTGAGCCGTACCGCGGCGAACAGGCTCTCTACCACGTTCGTCGTGCGTAGATGCGTCCAGTGATCCTCGGGGAAGCCGTAGAAGCTGACCATCCGCTCCCAGTCGCCCTCGAGTACTTCGACCGCCTTCGGATACCACGGCCTGTAGGCGCCTGGCGAACACTTCCCGGGCCTTCACGGCCTCGGCCCGCCTCGGTGCGTAGACCACAGCTCTGAGGAGATCCTTCGCCTCGCCCTGCTCCCGCTGAGGCAGCTGGTCCAGCACGTTCCTCATCTTGTGGTTCCAGTACCGTTGCTCGCCCGCCTCGGGCCACACCTGCTTCACCGCGCTCCAGATCACCGCGTCGTGCTTCTCACCGGACGGCACGACGCTGTTCGTGAATATGCAGCGTCGAGGTCTCACCGTGGCGATCACCGGGCCCTGGGAGGGGATGGCGTAGCGTCACCACCTCTTGGATGAGCGCCGAAATGTCGGGAGTACGTGGCGATTTCACTTGCGCTCCGGTGAGATCTCCCATCAGGCTGGAAATTCCACGTACCGATCGGTTCACAGCGTCTCAGGGGGGTGTGTCATGGCCCGGCTCGCAAGTCTTCTCGTCGAATCTGTCGTCATGGCCTTGGGATCACTCTCACATCGGAAGGATTTGTGCACAACACCCCCCCACTGTCCCCCTTCGGTTGCTGGTACTCCCTAGCACCGACAATATCAAAGACAGGGTCCGATGCGTCGAGGCTGCCGTAACCTACATATTAACAATTTGACGTAGACGACACTTATACTTCTGCGTAGCATACACCCATGCAGTGGGATCGGATTCAACGCATCTTGTGTAGGAGACAAGTGCTGTGTTGCTGCCCTTCCCGAGATTTCTGATTCGGAAGCCATCCGAGCGCTGGCCGGGTCTGTGATCACAGGTCAAACGGAGGTCAATTTATGAAGCGTATCCTTATGGTCATCCTCGGCCTGCTGACGTTTTCAGCCGATGTGTACGCACAGAGCACGGCACAAACCATCGAGCGTGCCTTACTGGCCGCACCCGCGCGGGCCCGGGAGGGCGCTGCGGTCATCAGTTGGAATGCCGACTACACGTATCATACCCTCAAAGAAGGCACGAGCGAGTTGGTTTGCTACGACCGGTCCGGAGATTCTGGCCGGCCGGCGTTTGCTGTGGCCTGCACAGCGCGCGGGAACTTGGACAGAATCGCACAAAACCGGCGGTTTGCGGTAGAGGGTGGAGACCGGGCGGGGACTCGATCCCTGGTGGCCGCCGCCTCCGGTAATGGCACGCGAATCGCGCCTGTCTTCGGGTCGGCGTGGATGTCCCTGAGTGGCGACGATCAGGAGAGCGCTCGCCCCCACATGACGATCGCTATGCCGGGCGCAACCGGGGCGAGTTCCGGTTTTCCTGAGAGTGGCATAGGTGGTGGTGCTTGGGTCATGGTTGCCGGTACTTCGGAGGCCCACCTAATGGTGCCATACATCGTGGTGCCCTAGAGCTAGCTTTGCCTGCAGGCAAAAACGCCGATACGTAAGAAGCGGGGCACGGCCGATACGGCCGTGCCCCGCTTCTGCTCGAGGGGGTCTGATTTCAGATTGCCCTAGGACTCTTAGATCCCAAAGCCTTTCTGCTCCCAATCGAGTTACTACAGAAGTGGGTGACTACCTGCCCTCACTCGCACAATGACCGATTTGATTGCCATGAATTTTCGCACTTCTAGTTTTTACGCCGGGTTGTTCGCGGTGTTAGCTCTTCTTCTTACTACGTGTGCAGAGGAACCTTCCGCGGCTCCGATTAACGTGGTCGAGGCGTCAATCTCCGATGTTCATAGGGCGATCCTTACGGGTGCCATGATGTGCCGAATGGTGGTCCAATCCCACCTAGATCGGATCGATATCTACGAGGATCAAATCAACGCTATTACGGTGCCGAATCCCAACGCGTTGGCCAGCGCCGACGAGATCGACGCAGCCGTCGCGTCGGGTTCGGATCTTGGCGACCTCTTCTGCGTGCCGATGCTAGTGAAGGACAATTTCGACACCCACGACATGGTCACCACAGGTGGTTCGATCGCGCTCATGGAGAGTGTCCCGCCCGATGACGCTTTCATGGTGCGCCGGATTCGTGAAGAGGGGACGATCGTGATTGCCAAAACCAATATGGCCGAGTGGGTGTTCAGCCCGAGGCAGTCGGTAAGCTCCTCATTCGGCACTACCCGTAACGCGTACGCTCTCGACCGAGTGCCGGCAGGCTCGAGTGGTGGCACGGCGTCCGGGGTGGCAGTGAGCTTCGGGCTGATCGGGCTTGGTAGCGACACGGGGAATTCGATTCGCGGGCCATCGTCGCATTTGGCTCTTGTCGGAATCCGTTCTACGATCGGACTAACGAGCCGGGATGGTATAATCCCACGCGCTTTCGACCGAGACATTGCCGGTCCGATGGGTCGGACCGGCGAAGACGTTGCACGTGTGTTCAACGTGGTTGCAGGATACGATCCGGCCGACCCCTACACGGAGGACGGCAGGAACCGGAAAGAGGATGATTACCCCGTGTTCCTAGACTCGAGCGGGTTAGAGGGCGTCCGCCTGGGTGTTCTAACTCAACTTGCCGACACGGAGGGTGCAGACACGGCGGTCATTCGTGTCTTCGAGGATGCCGTAGCCGACCTGATGAGACTCGGGGCAGGGGTTGTCGACTTCAATTTTGATTTGACATCCGCTCGGCGCCCGAACATGGGATGTGGTCGATTCCGGTACGACGTTGGTCAGTACCTGGCTTCGCTCGGTGATAGAGCCCCGATAAGGGACGTCGCCGAGGTGTTTGAGACGGGCCAGTACTCGGACTACAAGAGAGAGAAACTTGCGGGGCAGGGTAAGCCAGCCGCTCGACACCAACCCTGTGGATTTCGACCCTCCGTGTCTGGACTACTTCGAGCACGAGGGCCGTCAGGGCTTCCGTACGGAACTCGTCGCCGCGATGGGCGATGCCGGAATCGATGCCGTCGTATATCCGTCCTGGACCAACTCACCGGCACACAGAGACCGGGCGGACTAAGAATAGCGGGGCGACAACAGTCAGCGGGTGGCTCCCGCGACTGGCCTGCCAGCGATAACTGTGCCAATGGGCTATACCTACGGCTACTTACCAGCTGGACTCCAGATTCTGGGTCGGGCCTATGCCTATGGTGTGCTCTTCAAGCTGGCTTATGCATACGAGCAATGGACATATCACCGTCATCCGCCGAGTGGCTTTCCAGAGCTTGCGCTCACGGAGAACTAAGGTGCGATACTCAACACGGTGTATTCGCAACCATCGGGATAGCACCATCGCGAGCGCGGATAGCAGGGCTCTCTTCATGCCTTCATTCTGCCCTTGTCCCATTCATGCCCGCAACTCAGGACGAGCAAAACAGTGTTTAGTGGTTCAGCGTCAGTGGCGGTGGCATAGGGGGGGTGCCCGGTACTGGGCACTCTGGCCCGGCGTACGAGGAGGCCACGGAGAATCGCGTAGAGGAGAGCTTACGCGACCGCGCAAGGTATGTCGAGGAGCCGTTGACCCTCCGCTGCACACGGGCTAGCTTTTCTTGCTCCGCACGAGAGCGCGGAGCAAACCTGTTGTTTGACATCGACCGTAGCGCATCTGGGTGGTCCCTGGAGGCGGTGCGGTTTCAGGGTGAGGAAAGTGTGTGTAGGACACCTTATGGCGGGGCCGCCGTAGTTGGCGGCCGAGCCGAGTAGGGGTGTTCGTTTATGAGCGACTTTTGGTGGATTGGAGGGGTAGCCTGAGTGCGGCTGAGAGGTCAGTACTCGGGTGGCGCTTCAGTCAAGCGGATAAGTGCACATGGTGGATGCCTTGGCACGAACCGGCGATGAAGGACGTGGCAAGCTGCGA